>Ga0190272_10000720_pt1 | contig 16526 bp, 11 predicted proteins | sample Popmic504T_FD_133746 | JGI IMG/M metagenome (GOLD analysis project Ga0190272, IMG submission 133746) | Populus adjacent soil microbial communities from riparian zone of Shoshone River, Wyoming, USA - 504 T | ecosystem: Environmental > Terrestrial > Soil > Riparian zone | place: USA: Wyoming... | reverse complement strand
TTCTCGACGACGATCTACGACCTGTTGGTCCAGGGCGTAGCGGCGAGATCTATCTCGGTGGCCCCGGCGTGGCGACCGGCTATGTCACCGAGCAGGTGTCCCGCCGAACCGGCTTCGTGCCCGGCTTGGTCCTCGACAACGGCTCGGTGCCCGTCCGAGAGCCCATGTACCGCACGGGGGACTTCGGCACGTGGACGCCCGACGGTGATCTGGTCGTCCTCGGCCGTGTCGACCGGCAGCTCAAGGTCCGCGGCTTCCGGGTGGAGCCGGCCGAGATCGAGATTGTGCTCGCGACCCACGAGTCGATCGACGACGTCGTCGTGAAGGCCTACGACCACAACGGCGAGCCGCGCATTGCCGCGTACTACACGGTGACCGGACATCAGACGCCCCGGCCACCCTCGGCGGAGTTACGCGTGTTCCTCGCCGACCACCTGCCTGACTTCATGATCCCGTCGGTGTTCGTCCAGATCGACGAGATGCCCGTGACCGTCAATGGCAAGGCCGATCTGGAGGTGCTGCCTGATCCGAGCCGGACACCGCATCGATCCGCGTCGTCACCGGAGGCGGGCGGGACCGGGCCTGCTTCGGACCTGGTCGCCAGGGCGGTCGCGGCGCTGTGGTGCCAGGTGCTCGACGTGAGCAAGGTCGTGCCGGACGACAACTTCTTCGACCGGGGCGGCAACTCGATCCTGGCCGCCGAACTGCTCGCGAAGGTTCGCGCGACCCTCGGTGTGGTGATCACCCAGGTGCGTCCGCTCATCCGGCTCCTGCTCGAAGACGCGACGCTGCGAAGCTTCGCCGCCGCCGTCGAGTCGGCCAGAGCCGGAACCCTGACCGGTGCCAGTCCCACGCGTGAGGACTTCGAGGCCGACGCCACGGTGCGTGTGCCCATCCAGCGATCACCGTCGAGCCGGCCGTCGTGGCAGGACCCGCAGCACGTGTTCCTGACCGGCGCCACCGGCTTCCTCGGGGTTTACCTGCTCCGCGAACTCCTTCAGACCACGAACGCGACCATTCACTGCCTGGTCCGGGCAGCCGGTCCGCACCAGGCGATGGAGCGGATCCAGGCGAATGCGCGGCACTACTTCCGGGACGACCTCGGGCAGTACCTGGCATCCGGACGCATCCGGGCGCTGCCTGGCGACCTGGCCGAAACGGGTCTCGGACTGTCCACCGACGAGTTCGATCGGCTGGCCCGTACTGTCGATGTGATCCACCACCCCGGCGGGCTGGTCAACTTCATCTACCCGTACTCGCACATGCGCCCGGCCAATGTCGACGGCACGCGCGAGATCATCCGAATGGCAGGCCGCCATCGGAGAATTCCGATCCACTACATCTCCACGATGGCGGTGATCTCCGGGTTCGGCACCGCAGGCGTCGATCACGTCACGGAGCACACTCCGGCCGCGCACGTCGACCGTCTGTCGGTCGGCTATGTCGAAAGCAAGTGGGTCGCCGAGGCGTTGTTGCAGAACGCAGTGAAGGAAGGCCTGCCGGTCGCGATCTATCGAGCCGCTGACATCTCCGGTGACTGCGAGTCCGGGGCATGGAACACAGCAACGGAGATGTGCGCGATGAAGAAGTTCATCGTGGACACCGGCGCGGCGCCGATCGCGGAACTACCCATGGACTACACACCTGTCGATCGCTACGCGGCTGCGGTGACGCACATCGCATCCCAGAAGCTTCCCGCCGGCGAGGTTTATCACCTGACCAATCCGCAGAAGGCCAACGTCGCGTTGCTGACCGAGCGGCTTCGCGCGCACGGCCACACCATCGACGAGGTGCCGTGGAACACCTGGCTCGAGCAGATCGTCGAGATGGCTGTCGAGCAGCCCGGTCATCCCATGACACCGTTCGCGCCGCTGTTCATCGACAGGTGCTCGACCGGTGAGATGAGTGTCGCGGAGATGTATCTCGAGGACACGTTCCCCTCCTTCTCGCGCGACAACGTCGACGCCGCGCTCGATGGCAGCGGCATCGAGATCCCGCCCGTCGATGCCCGCATGATCGACCGCTACATCCGATACCTGACGTCGATCGACTTCCTGTGAGCCGATGACGATGAACACAACCGACATCGGTTCCCGCGTGACGTGGATGTCGCTCGACCTGACCGCGGCGCCGGCCGATGGGCCGGTCGCGTTCGGTGCCGATCTCGCCGCGGACACGTTGCGCACCGCCTACCGGCACGGGCTGTACCCGTTTCCGACCGCCACGGTGGAGCACCAATTCGTCAACGAGCTGACCTACGAGCCCGAGGTGCTTACCGGCCGCGTGCGATTGCTGGGTGGTACGGCCGAGCCGTACTCGATCGCCTGGTACTCACCGGACCCTCGGCCGCTGATCTTCTGCGATGGCGCCCGAGTGCAGCGCAGCCTGCGCCAGCAGCTGAGGAACAAGGTGGACTGGATCACCACCGTCGACCGGTGCTTCGAGCAGGTCGTCACGGCCTGCCGCATCGACCGAGCCGAGACGTGGCTCACCGATGAGCTGGTTGCGAACCTGTGTCACCTGCAGGAAACCGGCTACGCCCACAGCGTCGAGGTGTGGGAGGACGACGAGCTCATCGGCGGCACGTTCGGAGTCCGCGCAGGCGCCGTCTTCAGCGCCGACTCACAGTTCACCCGCCGCACCGGCGCGGGCAAGGTCGCCGTCGCCGACCTGACCCGCCGCTTCGGCGACTCCGGCGGGGTCGCCGTGGACGTCCAGCGCGACGGCGATCACGTCAGGCTCCTCGGAGCGCGTCCCGTGTCCCGCCGCCACTACCTCGACCTGCTCCGAGCGCATGCCAGGACGCGGGTGCTCGACACCAGGCCCTTGCCCGCGCGGCGACTCGCCAACTGACACCGCACCACGACCAGCTCGGAGGTGAGCCATGCCCAACCCCGTGACCACGCCCAGCCTGACGGTGGTGAGTCTCGCGGACCGGCGAGATCTCGAACAGGCAATGATCGCGATGGAATCGTCCTGGCCCGCCTACATCCGCCCCGATCCGGTGCTGGTGCACTGGGTGTTCGAGCGCCACGCCGCGCATCAGTTGATGGTTCTCGACGGCGACGAGGTCATTGCCCGCGCGGCCACCGCGCCGTTCTCGTGGGACGGCGAGCCCGCCGGCCTGCCCGACACCGGGTGGGACGAAGCACTGCGGATGTGCCTGACGGACACCTCGGAAGCCAAGCCGCTGACCACGCTGTGCGCACTGGAGATCGCTGTCGTACCCGACCGGCGTGGTGAGGACCTGTCCCGGCGGACGCTGCTGGCGCTGGCCGAGCATGCCCGGCGTAGCGGCTTCCGCGACATCGTGGTGCCGGTGCGGCCCAGCCACAAGGCCGCCGAGCCCCGGACACCGATCGTTGAGTACGTGGCCCGCCGGCGCCCCGACGGGCTGCCGGAGGATCCCTGGCTGCGCGTGCACGCACGGGCGGGTGCCGAGCTGCTGGCCGTGTGCCCCGTGTCGATGACGATCGCGGGCAGCCTCCGTCAGTGGCGGGCCTGGACCGGATTGCCGTTCGACACCAGCGGGCCGGTCGACGTGCCCGGCGCCCTGGCCCCCGTCGACGTGGACCTCGAACGAGACCACGCGGTGTATGTCGAGCCCAACGTGTGGGTCCGGCACCGGCTCACCGGCCGGCGAATACAGCCTGATTCCCGTCCGGCGTCCTCGACGCCGACCTCGTAAGGAGACGCATGGCCACCACCGTCAACACCCACCCCGCCGGCACCCATTCCACAGACATCCGTTCCGTCGAGGCGACGCAGCTGCGCGCCGACCTCATCGAGCGGATCGGCGGATACATGACGGCGCACGCCATCGGCGTCGCCGCCGAAATCGGCATCGCCGACCACATCGGTGACCGAACCCGTACCAGCGCGGAACTCGCAACCGTGACGGGCACCCACCAGCCGTCGCTGCGACGGCTGCTGCGCATGCTCGCGGCGGTGGGCGTCACCACCGAGCCAGAGCCTGACCGGTTCGGCCTGACTCCGGTCGGCGCCCAACTGCGATCCGACTCGCCGGACTCGCTGCGCGCCTTCACCCGCATGTTCTGCCACCCCGCCCTGTTCGCCTCATGGAACGGGCTGGCGCACACGATCGCCACTGGCGACCGAGCATTCGCCCACGTGCACGGCTCAGAGTTCTACGACCACCTTGCCGACCATCCGCAGATGAGCGCGCTGTTCAACGAGGCCATGAGCGAGGAGTCGCGCGTCTCCGCGGCGCGCCTGGCGAACAGCTACGACTTCTCCGGCGTGAACACCATCGCCGATCTCGGTGGGGGCGACGGCACGTTGCTGGCCGCCATCCTGTCCACCCGGCCCGGCCTGCGCGGAATCGTCTTCGACACCCCCAGCGGCGTGGCCGAAGCGCCGGCCGTTCTCGAGAAGGCCGGCCTCCTCGATCGGTGCGAGGTGCGCTCGGGCAGCTTCTTCAGCGACATCCCGATCGATGCCGACCTGTACATCATCAAGAGCGTCCTGCAGGACTGGAGTGACGAGGACGCCCTGGCAATCCTGCGTTCCTGCCGGGCGCAGATCCCGTCGGACGCCACGCTGTTGATCGTCGGCACCGTGCTGCCCGACACCGCGGCAGCGACGGCGCCGATCATGTTCTTCACCGACGTGAACATGCTGGTCAACACCGGTGGCAGCGAGCGGACGGAGAGCGAGTTCCGCACCATGCTCTCCGATGCAGGCTTCACGGTGCGGTCGGTGGAACGTGGCGCCGCCGGACCACTGTCGATCATCACCGCTGTTCCCATGCCTGGATGACCATCTCGACCAACCCGGCACAACACGCACTCACGTGGAGGTGGGATGTCGATACCCGGCCAGATCGATCAGGCTGACGCCACGCAAGCACACGACGTGACATCAGCCGGCGTACCGCGCCTGGGTGAGCAGCGGCCGAGTGTCGCCGCCGACCTGTTCTCCGGGCTCGTGCGTCTGGACCGGCTTGCGATTCCGAGCGGCCGTCCAGGGCGGCTGCCCGACGCCGAGGAGCTGTTCCTCCGCCGGGTGACCCACTTCTGCGAGCAGCACGTGGACGCCGTCGTCATCGAACGCGAGGACCGGATTCCCGATCACGTGATCGAGGGTCTGAAGGACATCGGCGCGTTCTGCGTCACGATTCCTCGGCGGTACGGCGGGTTGGGCCTGTCGGTCCGCTGCTACCTCCGCACCCTCATGGTCGTCAGCTCGGTTCATCCGGCCCTGAGCGAACTGCTCGCCGCGCACCAGGCGATCGGCCTGCCGCAACCGATCCTGCTGTTCGGCACCGACCGGCAGAAACGCAGGTATCTGCCGCGGTGCGCGCGGGAGATCTCCGCGTTCGCCCTGACCGAACCGGAGATCGGCAACGACCCGTACCGCATCCGCACCACAGCCACGCCGGGTCCGGGGTCGGGCAGCTACACGCTCGATGGCGTCAAGCTGTGGATCACCAACGGCGTCATCGCCGACCTCCTGGTGGTACTGGCCGCCGTCCCCGCCTCGGCCGGCGGGCCGGGCGGCATGACAGCGTTCGTGGTCGAGGCCGACGCCGCCGGCGTCACGGTGGAGCACCGATGCTCCTTCGTCGGTCTGCGTGGCCTCGAGAACGGCGTCATCCGGCTGGACAGCGTCGTGGTCGACGTCGAGAACCGCATCGGTAACGAGGGACAGGGCCTCGAGATCGCGCTCGCCGCCCAGGACGCGAGCCGGCTCTCCCTGCCGGCGGTGTGCGCGGCGACCGCCAAATGGAGCCTCAAGATTGCCCGGGAGTGGGCCGGCATCCGGGTGCAGTGGGGACGGCCGATCGGCCAGCACGACGCGGTGGCCGGCAAGTTGGCCTTCATCGCCGCCACCACGTTCGCGCTGGAGGCGATCGTGGAGGTCACCGCCCGCCGACAGGCCCTGCACGATACGGACACCCGTCTCGACGCCGAGTTGGCCAAACTGTTCGCTTCCGAGAAGGCATGGCTGGTCGTCGACGAGCTGCTGCAGATCCGCGGTGGCCGGGGTTACGAGACGGCTGAGTCGGCCGCTGCCCGTGGCGAGCGCGGCGTCCCTGTCGAGCAGGTGTGGCGTGACGTTCGCATCGGTCGGATCTTTGATGGCTCCAGCGAGGTCTTGCGCGTGTTTCTCGCTCAGGCCGTCGTCGACCGTCACGACGTCAACGCCCGGCAGTCGACAGTGGACCCCGACCACGGCGCCATGGGCGGCGACCACCTCGCCGGCTACACGCGGCTGATCGGCGCCGCGGCCCGCCGCCTCGCCGACGAGATCGACCAGGTGGCCGAGTGGTCGACCGCCGAGCGCGACGGTCGGCAACGTCATCTGGGTCGAATCGTCGACATCGGTGCGGAGCTCTACGCCATGAGCGCGGCGTGCTCCTATGCCGACGCTCGAAGTGGAGACGACGGCGCACCCATGCAACTCGCAGACGCGTTCTGCGCCCAGGCCATGGCGCGGGTGCAGGAACTGTTCGAACGGTTGTCGACCAACACCGACGACAACGACCGGGCTGTCGCACGGCAGGTGCTTGAGGGCCGCCACACCTGGCTGGAACACGGCATCCTCGACCCGTCCATCGACGGACCGTGGATCGCCGACCAGCCACCGGCAACAGGCCGCACGGTGCGGCGACGGTGCCCGAGTGGCTCCCACGGCCCCACCGACGCAACCGACCAGGACAGGGAGGCGAGATGAAACACAGCGCAACAGAGGCGGTCCAGACCGCACGCCGTCAGATTGCCCGGCAGGCGGCGGGCAATCGGTTCCTCGACCTGCTCGAGGACGGCGCGGTGCCCAGACCACGCCTGGCCGATCTGGTGGGCGAGCTGTACCTCCTGGTCGGCAGCGACCGCCGCAGCTTCGCCCTGCTGGCGTCCCGCTTCCCGACGTCGCCGGCCGGCGACCTGTTTCTCGCCATGGCTGTCGGCGAAGGTGAGGCCCTGCGACTGTTGCTGGACTTCGCCGCCGCACTCGACCTGGACGAGGATGATCTGCGACGCCACGAGCCGACGCCGCTCGCGCAGGCGTATCCGGCGTACTTGGCGCAGACCGCCCTGTTCGGGACCCGCAGCAACGTCGCGCTGGCTCTGCTCGCCAATGTGGAGGAGTCCAGTCAGAACTACACGCGCGCCGCCGACGCGCTGCGCGAGCACTACGGATTTCCTGAGCAGGTGCTCGGCCACTTTCGCTACTTCGCCGACACCCCACCGGAGTTGCTCGATCAGGCCGCGATCACGCTCGAGGACGGTCTCGCCGCAGGCGACGATCCTGTCGAGGCCGTGCGAACGGCCCGGATGGTCCACGCCTACGAGGCGATGTTCTGGGGCGCCCTCGCAGAGGGCCTCGGCGACCACGGCCCGGCGACACGGGCGACTGACAGCACGAGGATCCGGACCGGCTGATGGAGCCCCGTCAGGAGCGGGTCAGATCGCCCAGCGACATCTCGATCCGGCGGTCGATCCGGTCCTGCGCCCACGTTCTGGTGTCAATGAGCCACCATCGTTCGACCTCGATCAGGTACAGCCTGTGCTCGGCGGGTGGACGGAGCATCGACTGCGGCAGCGTCCATTCGGCGCGCTCTTCGGCGTCGGGAAACACGGATTCGTAGAACGTCGAGTGGTACCGGCCGAGGTCGTCGGTTGCGACCTCCGAGCATCGTCCGGTGAACTGTGCGCCGTCCACGGCCGTGATCGCGGTGTCGCCGCCTACGCCGGCGACGAACAGCGAGCCACTGACTGCGGGGGAGCTCGCCAGGTGGCGGCTGTGCCGAGCGCTGATCGCGGATCCGAAGACGAAGCGCAGGGGATCGGCGATCCACGCGTACTGCAGCACCGCGACCCACGGCTCGTTCTCGGCGGAGACCGTGGCCAGGTTCAGATATGTCGCCTCGTCCAACAGCCGTCGCGTCCGTGCGGCCAAGTCCGGATCCTTGTTCATGCCGATCGGCCGTTCGTCGTCCGGTACCCGACGATCGCCGTCTCCGCTCCGGCGACATCGACGAGTGACACGGTCACATCCTGCATAGCGCCAAGTAATACCAGCAGGGTGCGCGGAGCGGGGCTACCGACCGCCGTCACGCCCAAGCCTTTGCCGACCTGTGGTGACGCCGCGGAGTGTCGCGCGCACTGTCCGCTTTGACAGTTATACCCCCACGCCGTACGTTAGATACGGTTACCCCGCTAGGGTATCCGGTGAACGACGAAGCTTCGGCGCTCGCGCTCGATCGGCCCGACCGCACCTGATCGATGCCGATCAAGCGACCGCGCAGAAAGGGGACTCGATGACGTCCGTCACGGACCCGTCCGGGCTGCGCGCAGGACGCAAGGAGTGGATGGCCCTCGGCCTGCTGCTCCTGCCGTCCCTTCTGCTGTTCATGATGCTGACGATTCTGTTCGTCGCGATTCCCTCGCTTGCCGCGGACCTGACTCCCAGCGGCACACAACTGCTGTGGATCCTGGACATCTACGGGTTCCTGATGGCCGGATTCCTCGTGCTGATGGGCACCCTGGCCGACCGCATCGGACATCGGAACCTGCTCATGGTCGGAGCCGCGGCCTTCGGCGTCGTCTCCGTGCTGGCCGCCATCACCGACGACCCCGTCATGATGATCGTGTGGCGGGCCGTGCTGGGCGTCGCCGCGGCCACTCAGATGCCCGCGACGCTGGGCCTCATCTTCACCATGTTCCACGACGCCAAGCAGCGCGGAGTTGCCATCGGCAGCTGGGCGGCCTCGATCTCCGCCGGTGTCGCCCTCGGTCCGCTGCTCAGCGGCTTCCTGCTGGAGACCTTCTCCTGGCGCGCAACCTTCTTGGTCGCCGTACCGGTCATGGCCGTGGTGGTGATCGGCGCGCCGCTGCTGCTGCCGGCCCACCACGGCTCCAGCGCAGGAAAGCTCGACGTGCTCAGCGCGCTGCTACTGCTGGCGACCCTGCTGCCGTTCATCTACGGCATCAAGACGATCGCGACCGACGGGTCGATGGCGGGTTCGCTTCTCGGCATCGTGTTCGGCGTCCTGTTCGGCGTCTGGTTCGTCATCCGCCAGTTGCGCACCACCGACCCGCTGCTGGACGTGCGACTGTTCCGCAACCGCACGGTGAGCGCGGCGCTCGGCGTGTTCATCCTGTCCGCGACCGGACTGGGCGGCGTGTATCTGCTCTTCACCCAATATCTGCAGCTGGTCGAAGGGCTGTCGCCCTTGCGGACCGGACTGACGATCCTGCCCGCCGCCCTGCTGCTGGTCGTGGTATCGATGACATCGCCGATCCTGGCCCGCCATGTCCGACCCGGATACGTCATCGCCGCTGGGCTCGCCATCCAGGTGATCGGTTACCTGATGCTGACCCAGGTCGACAGCACCAGCGGATTCCCCCTGCTGGTCGCCGGCTTCATCGTCCTCTATCCGGCAGTCTCCCCCTCGATGGCGCTGACCACCGACCTCGTGGTCGGCTCGGTCCCACCGGAGAAGGCCGGCGCGGCCGGCGGCCTGGCGTCGACGGTCAACGACCTCGGCATCTCCCTCGGCATCGCCATCGTGGGCAGCATCGGCCTCGCGACGTACCACAGCCAGATCGAGGACACCATCCCCACGGGGCTGCCGCCCGAGGCCGACGCCGCCGCGCGGGAGAACCTCGACGGCGCCGTCGCGACCGCCATGCAGCTGCCTGCGGACCTCAGCCAGCCGCTACTCGCCGCCGCACGCGAGGCCTTCGCGAACGGGCTGAACGTCGCCGCCGCCACCGCGGCCGCGATCGCCGCTGCCGCCGCCGTCCTCGCCGCCGTGATGCTGCGCCACGTCCCGCCCACCGGTTCGCCCACATCGCCACAGAACGCGGACGAGACGCCCGCCGGCGCTGCGCCCGTGGAGACCACGTCGACGCAGTGACCGGCGCAGCGGCCCTACCCAGGAGCGGCCGTGCCGTCGCAGATGTGCGGCCGGCGCCGACCGTCGACCAGTTGCCAACCGCAGGAGGAAACGTGATTCCCTTCAGCACGGCCACGACCCACAAGCTCGACAACCGCGGCGGCCACTGTGCCTATGAGCAGGTCGAACGTCTTCGTGCGGTCGCGCCGGCCGTGCCCGTGGAACTGCCCGAGGGCGTCGCCGCGTGGTCGGTCACGCGTGGCGACGTGGTCAAACGGCTGCTGACCCACCCGGGCGTATCCCGCAATCTCAAGAAGACCGTCCCGGGCTATCAGCCGGGCTCGATCCCGTGGTTGTCGCCGTGGGTGGACGTCGAGTCGATGGCCACCACCGACGGCCGGGAGCACACCCGCCTTCGCAGACTGATCACGCCCGCCTTCACACCCCGCCGCGTCGAGGCGATGCGCCGACAGGTGGAGGAGGCCGTCAGGCACCTGCTGGATGACCTCGAGGCCCTGCCGGCCGACGAGCCCATCGACCTGCATGCCAGCTTCTCCTACCGCGTGCCCACGCAGATGATCTGCGACCTGTTCGGCATCCCCACCGACCAGCGGCCCGAGGTCCTGCGAGTCCTCAAGATCGCCGGCGACACCGGTGTCTCCGAGGAGGAGTCCTTGCGCGTCAACGAGGACATGTACGCCGCGATGCGCCTGCTCATCGACACCAGGCGACGAGAACCCGCCGACGACCTGACCAGTTTCCTGCTGGCCGCTCACGTCGATGGCGAAGACGCACTCACCGAACAGGAGCTGATATCGACTTTGCTGCTGATGATCGGCGGTGGCAGCCAGACCACCATCAACCTCATCGATCACACCACCCGTGAACTCCTCGCACACCCACGGCAACTTGCCGCCGTGCGGGCCGACCCAGCCCGTTGGAAGGACGCGATCGAGGAGTCGCTGCGCCTGCACTGCCCGGTCATGCACCTGCCCATGCGCTTCGCCGCCGAGGACATCGACCTCGGCGAGGACATCACCATCCGGGAGGGCGACGCCATTCTCATCTGCTACGCGGCTCACGGCCGCGACTCGGGCGTGCACGACGATCCAGAGATGTTCGACATCGACCGCGCCGACAAGGAGCACCTCGCATTCGGGCTCGGCCCACACTTCTGTCCCGGCATGCACCTCGCTCGTCTCGAAGCCGCCGTCGCCCTGCCAGCACTGTTCGACCGGTTCCCTCGGCTCGAGTTGGCCGTCGCCCATGACAAGGTCCCGCCAAGGGACACCTTCATCGGCAACGACCTAGCAGCACTACCCGTCCTGCTGAGGCATCGATAGGCCTCCCGAACATCACGCCGGAAGGGCCGTCCGTCGGGTTGGGCGAAGATCGTGCGAACGGCGGCAACCATCTCCGCGGACCCTTTCGGGACCAGATCGCCGAGCCTGCGGTCCGGACGTCGTGGCCGTCGATCTGGCACCGGCCCGCGTTCGGACGCAGCATCCCGAGCGGGCGCCGCTCGGTCCTTTCGTTGTCGCGCCACGCGGCGGCCCGCAGCGCGGGGGAGTCCACCACGACCCGCACACGTCTGCGAACGAGTTCCCCTTCCGGTTCATCCAGCTGCGACCAGGCCGAGCGGACACCGAGCACCGTGCGCGACTGCGCGCCGAGGGAGCGCGGCTGGTCGGCGATTGCGGCGGCGATCAGTGGGTCGTGGGTCGTCGAGGACCAGTTGCTCCTTGGACCGGAAAAGCCGGAAGAACGTCATCTCGGTGATGTCCGCCGCCGCGGCGATCCGGGCGACCGTCGTCTCCTCGAACCCGTGCCGCTCGAACAGGTCCAGCGCCCAGGCCAGGATCCGCTTGTCTCCCTTCGCCCGAGTGGTCGCAGCTGGGAGCAAGGGGTTCTTCAGGTGCAGAACTTTCGAACTCTTTGAAATATTCGGTACAACTAGGATGGCGGGCAGGTGGACGGAGGAGAGCTGATGACGGACGTTAACCAGGCGGCTGAGCGGCTGGCGCTCACGCTGAGTGAGGGTGGTATGCAGAGGATGACGGCGCGGGTACTGGCCGCTCTCCTCTTCGCCGAGCAGGAAACCGTCACGGCCGGCGAGCTGGGGGAGTGGCTTCAGATCAGTCCGGGCACGGTCTCGACCTCGGTGAAGGCGTTGACAAGGGTCGGGTTGATCGAGCGCGTGCCTGCGCCGGGCAGCAGGCGCGACCACTACCGTTTCCGTGACGGTGCATGGGCCATCCTGATGTCGAGTCAGAACGAGGTTGTCAAGGCGATGCAGGAAGCCGCGTCCGAGGGGATCGAAGCGGTGGGTGCGCACACCGCGGCTGGGCGTCGTCTGGAGGAGATGCGGGACTTCTACGGCTACCTGATGGCCGAGCTCCCTGCCGTTATCGATCGCTGGCACGCGCACAGGCGTCTGCGACGTCGTTGAGCAGCTGTTTTGCTCACCGTTGAAGCCTCGGGCGGGGTGATCTTTACAGATTTTTGATGCTTGGGAGTCTTCGGAATCCTTGCATAAGTGCCCGATTGGTGACGTATAGTCGGTGGCGAGGCGCCGGAAAGACTGGTCGGCGATTTGTGCAGTCAGGTGAAAAGGACTCGTATAGGTCGGCGCATCAGGTTCCGCAAACCGCGTCGTGATGCTCGACGTGTCTGGTGCTTTGACAATATATTGACTCCATTTGCGAAGGTTGCACTGGTGTCGCATTTCACAGCGAAAGCCGCGAGCATCCTGGGGGGTTGCAGGCATGTCGACTGACAGCGGGTAGGCGTCCTGACGGCGGGTCGATGGGACTTAACCCTCCCCGTCAGTAGTTGAGCTCTCGACTGGATCCGGGTTCGACGCCGAATGGCGGCGGTATTGAGCCTGCGAGACTGTGCTGGTCTCGTGAACTCGAGGGGGAACGATGTCGAAAAGTCGATTAGCCCTGCGTGAACGCGAATTGCGGGCAATTGGTCAGTTCTTCGAATCGATCGCTGCCGATCGCGGCCCGACGGTTGTTTTCGAGGGCGGTGCGGGGATGGGCAAGACCGCACACGTGCGAGCCTTACGGGCGGAAGCCATGCGCCGCGGCGTTCGTGTCCTGCACGCTCGCGGAGGTGAGTTCGAGCGTGGATTCTCCTGGGGTGTCGCGCGTCAGCTCTTCGAGCGGTGTGTGAACGGCGGATCGGGGGAGGACCGAGACGCGTTGTTCGACGGTGCGGCGGCGCTGTCCGTACCGGTGCTGGAGTACCTGGCGACTGGCGATCCGGCGGCGTGTGAGGTACACCCGACGGTGCACGGGCTGTACTGGCTGTGCCGCAACCTGGCCCGGCGCCAGCCGCTGGTGATCGCGGTCGACGACGCACACTGGGCCGACGACGAGTCGCTCAAGATGCTGGCCTACCTGGCCAACCGGCTCGAGGACGGGCGCATCGGACTGGCCCTGTCGACCATCCCCCTCGAAGACGTCGACCAGGGCGAGTTGCTGGCGACGGCGACGATGTCCACGGTCGCCGAGCTGGTTCGTCTTGAGCCGCTGGGACCGGAGGCGCTGACCGACATGGTCAGCGCCGAGTTCGGTGGCACTCCGGATGCGGCGTTCGTGCACGCGTTGCGGGGCGCCTCGATGGGCAACCCGCAGTTCGCGACGGAGCTCGTGCTCGACGCCGTGAACGCCGGGCTCACCCCGGTCGGCTCCGAGGTGTCCCGCCTGGCCGAGCTGGCGCCCCGACGGGCCGCCGTCAAGGTGATGCGGTCGCTCAACAGGTTGGGCCCGTCGGCGCGCCGTGTCGCCTCGGCGGTAGCCGTCCTGGGTCAGGACGCGGATCCTCGGCACTGTGCCCGCGTCGCGGGTCTCGACATCGCCGCGTCGACCAGGATCGCGCGCTCGCTGGTCGACGCGGGCGTGCTGCGGGTCGGCCTGCCGTACGGCTTCGCCAACCCGATCATGCAGGGCGCCGTCTACGAGATCCTCACGCCACAGGAGAGGCATAGTGCGCACGAGAACGCCGCCCGCACGCTGAGTGCGGCAGGAAAGCCGGTGGTCGTCGTCGCGGAGCACCTGCTGAGAACGCTGCCAGGTGCGGACAGCTGGGTGGCCGACACGCTGCGCACGGCCGCCGCCGCGCATCTCCGGAACGGCGGGGCGCGCCGTGCAACCACCTTCTTTCGTCGCGCGCTCGCCGAACCACCCAGGGACGAGGCTCGTGCCGCGGTGTTGTACGAACTCGGTGCCGCCGAGCTGCGTGCCCGCGACGGCGCGGCGGTGGATCACCTCTTCGAGGCACTGCTCCTCGCAGGCACAGACACCGAACGCCACGGCATCCGTATGGATCTCGCCCAGGCGCTGGTGGGGGTGAACCGCTACCAGGACGCGGTGAACGTGCTTGCCGACGGGTTGCCCGAGGTACGTGCAGACCAAGCGCGGCGACTGCGTTCCAGCATCACCGCACTGGTCTGGATGACTGACACCGACGTGGTTGCGGGTGTCGCTGAGGTTACGGGTCCGATATGGGAACGTTCCCATGCCGCTCTGTACGGCCTGTGCTCCGGACTGCCTGCCAAGCGTGTCGCACGGCTCGCCGCCAGCGCACTCGACGTCGAACGGCAGACCGACGGACACGACCACGCGTTGCCGCCGTTGTGTCTCGCCGCGTGGGCGATGGCTCAGAGCGGCCGGCTGGCAGACGCCGACAAGATCCTCTCCGAGGTGCACGACACCAGCACGCGAGCAGGACATCTCGCGGCCAGGGACACCGCGGCAGGTATGCGCTCGCTCGTGTTGTTCGAAGCCGGGCGCCTGCACGAGGCCGAGGCCGTGGCCATGTCGGTGCTGATGGAACAACAGGCCGACGCCATCGCGAGTCCGGGTGTCTGGCTGAGTGCCGCCGCACTGGTCAAGGCGTGGCACGAGCTCGACCGCGTAGCGGACGCGCAGCTCGTGCTCGAGAGGTACGGTCTGGCCGGATCGATACCGGATGCGGCGTTCTGCCTACCGCTGCGGGTGGCGCGTGCCCGGCTGGCGATCGCGAGCGGTGACGTCGTGGAGGGCATGGACGAGCTGATCAGCAGTCGGGTGCTCAGCATCGACCGGGCATGGCATCACCCTGGTATCGCGAGTGACTACCTTGTTCCGCTGTCGTACGCGTTGGCCCGGGTCGAGGAGTCGACAGCGGGTGCGTTGGTGCTCAGCGAGGAATTGGCACGGGCGCGGGCCTTCGGTGCGCCGCGTCCGCTCGCCGCGGCGTTGCGGGCCACCGGCCGGTCCGGCGGTGGCGACGCGGATCTGGTCGCGCTGGAGGAAGCGGCCGGCCTGCTCGAGGAGACACCGTACGTCCTGGACCGTGCGCATGCCCTGGCCGACCTGGGCTCCGCGCTGCGCCGGTCCGGCAGGCGCTCGGACGGCCGCCGTTGCCTGGCGCTGGCACTGGAGTTGGCACACGAGTGTGGCGCGGCGCCGTTGACGGCGATGGCGCGCGCCGAGTTGCGACTCGCGGGCGGCCGTACGCGAGCCGCGTCGCCCAGCCAGGCGGTGCGGCTCACGCCGGCGGAGGAACGTGTCGCCGTCAAGGCTGCCGGGGGTCTCACCAACAAACAGATCTCGCACAGCCTGTTCATCACGGTGAAGACCGTCGAGTGGCACCTCAGTCAGGCCTATCGAAAGCTCGGAATCGGCCGGCGCTCAGACCTCACACACGCCTTGTCCGATGCGGACAGAGCGCCCGAGGACGTGCTCATCGTCGGCTGACATCCGCAATTCCGGAACAGGAGGACCCGCGTCCTGATCGAGCGCGGGTCCTCGTAGGTCCCCGGCCCGGGTCTCCAACCCCGGGGTCGTTTGCTGGGGGTTTCCCTGGGGTGCGGCCGGCCCGGGCCCGACAGGCTGGTCGAGGCGCGCCCACCGGGCGCCACACGAGAACCGGCCCCATGAGTCGAGACAAGGGAGCCCGCATGACGAGCGGAGTGAAGGACACGGTCGTCCTCACAGACGGGGAACAGTCGTTCATCGACGGTGTCGCCACCCATTACCACGAAGCCCACGGGGTGACGTGGCCGAAGGCGCGGACGATGGCCTGGATGATCATCAGCGACCCGCCGGAGCGGAGCATCGCCGACATCTGCGCGGTGCTGGAGGTCCAGCCGGAGGACATCGAGCAGCTCCTCGAGCAGCTGGTCCTGGCCGAACTGTACGAGGTGATCGACGAACCGGGGCAGGAGCGGCGCTACCGGCTCGCCGAGGACGGGTACTCCAAGGTCGTCTCCCACACGTTCGCCAGTTGGCCGAGGTACCTGGAGATATTCCGGCACGGGCTCGACGTGCTCGAGGACTCCACCTTCGAACGCCGTCGCCGCATCGCCGAGATCGAGGAGCTGTTCAGCAGCATCGTCCCGGACCTTGCCGACATGAGCCGTCGGTGGTCCGAGCAGACCGCCGCGCGCGCCTGAGCACCTCAGCCACCGACAGGAGGAATTGGCAGATGACGGCACAGGCAGTGGTCGCACCGACCGAACGGGAGTGGACCTTCGTCGAGCAGGTCGCCCAGTACTACTACGACAACGACGGGATGCCGCACGACCGCGGCCGAGTGGTCGGCTGGCTGATGATCTCGGACCCGCCGAAGCAGAGCGCGAGCCAGATCGTCGCCGCGCTCGGCGTCGCCCGCG
>Ga0190272_10000719_pt1 | contig 16539 bp, 4 predicted proteins | sample Popmic504T_FD_133746 | JGI IMG/M metagenome (GOLD analysis project Ga0190272, IMG submission 133746) | Populus adjacent soil microbial communities from riparian zone of Shoshone River, Wyoming, USA - 504 T | ecosystem: Environmental > Terrestrial > Soil > Riparian zone | place: USA: Wyoming... | reverse complement strand
GGTGGCTACGCCAAGGACCAGAAAGAACAGCACGGTAAGCAGCGCCACGCCCGAGAGCCATCCCAGGTAAACGAGCCCGCTCACGACGATGGCGACGTTGATGCAGAGTGCCGGGATTATCGAGAGGGTGCTGGTGATCCGCGGGATATCGTCGGTGATGGTGGTCATCACGCGATTGGCGCCGATTTCCTCGAGCCGACGCAAAGGGGCACTCAGGATTTGCCTGCTGAGGTGCATGCGCAGGTCGAAGAGTACACCCTGCGACAGCCGTGTGAGTAAGACTTCGGAAACAAACCTCGTGAGCGGCAGGAAGAGGCAAAGGGCGACGAAGCTCCAGGCAAGCGCCGCTCGTGAATGACTCTCGCCGCCCTGGAGCGCTGCACTGAAGAGGACGAGCAGCCCGCCGTTGCAGGCCCCGCTCAGAATGCCCGTCACGACCGCCAGGACGACGCTGCCCGGCGCGTACCGCGTGAAGAATCGAATCAGCTCCATAAGCAGTCGGGCGACTACACGGCGTACCCGGGAAGAGGAAAGCGGCCGCAAAGGGTTCGCACCTCGCTAGCGACCGCGCCCCTAACCTCCTCGTTGAGGTGGTACTCGCGATCATTCAAGGCGCGGGTCGAGCCGAGCACCCTGTCCACCAGCTCAGCGCATTGACGCATCTCATCCGGTCCCATCCTCCTCGCCGCTACATTGTTTGTGCCCAGCCTGATACCGCTTGTCACAACGGCTCCTTTCCTCTCACCCGGAATCTTGTTCTTGTTGACGACGATGCCGCTCGCTTCGAGCGTGCGTTCGGCGACAAGGCCCGTCAGTCCGGCCGTGCTCGTGTCAACGAGAACGATGTGCGTGTCTGTGCCGCCGGAGATGACCCTGTAGCCCCTTTCGTCCAGCGATGAGGCGAGCGCCCGCGCATCAGCGACTATCCGCGCAGCCAACTCTTTGAAATCCGGCGCCAGCACCCTCCCCAGCGCCCGCGCCTTAGCCGCGATTACGTTGGGTATCGGCGCTCCCTGTACGAGGGGGAAAACCGCGCTCTGAATAAGTTCCGACAGCATCTTTTTCCCGTCCGGCGCGCGGTTTTCGCAGTCTGTCCCCATCAGGATTAGCCCGCCACGTGGACCGTAAAGCTGCTTGTGGGTACAGGTCGTGGTGAAGTGCGCGTGATTTACGGGGTTCGTATGGAGACCAGCGGCGACGAGACCGGCAATGTGAGTGATGTCGGCCAGCAGGAAGGCATTTACCTCGTCGGCTATCTCGCGAAAACGCCTGAAGTCTATGGCCCTCGAATACGCCGTCGTCCCGCAGATTATGAGCTTCGGCCGGTGCTGCCGCGCAAGCCGACGCACCTCGTCGTAGTCGATCAGGCTTTCTTCGTCGAGGCCGTAGCCGACCGCGTTGAAATAGCGGCCCGAGATGGAGGCGCTATCGCCGTGCGTCAAATGACCGCCGGCCTGAAGGTCCATCCCCAGGATGGTGTCTCCCGGCCTGAGTACGGCGAACATAACGATCTCGTTGGCCGAGCTGGCGCAGTGGGGCTGAACGTTGGCGTACTGTGCGCCGAAGACTGCCTTGGCGCGGTCTATTGCGAGCTGTTCGATCTCGTCGATTAATCCGCAGCCTGCATGGAACCGCCTGCCCGGATACCCTTCGGCAGTGACGTTAACGAGGGCCGTGCCCTCGCAGACAAGCACCGAAGGATGAGCCACGCTCGAAGAGGCCACGAGCGAAAGGGTGTTGGACTGCCTCTCGTACTCTTTGTTGAGCAGGTCGTACAAAGCTTGATCCTCTCCGCGAAGTGATTCAACGCCTTTGTCGATGAATGCGTGAAGGAACTCTTCCATGCTTAATCCCCTGCTCCCTCGAATTTCACTTTCTGAACAATTTTGTCGAGCATCCCCTGATCGAGATCAACGAGCGGAAAGTCCGAAGGCGTGTAGCCACCCGCTTCGGCCGCGCGGCAGTGTTCGATCAGATCGCGCAGCGCGGCTAAGTACCCCACCGCTAGAGCCTCGATGGTCTCGCGCTTGTGCAGCTCGCGGCTGTAGCTGAACGTCACGCGCATTTGTCCTCCTTGCAACCGCGCGTTTATTTCCAGCAGATGATCGCGCGCGCCTTCTCCGAGCCACGGCCCAGTCCCCTCGGCGGCGGCTTCGAGGAGCTTCGATTGGTTGAGGGTACCGTCAAGCTGCCCCAGATAGTTAAAGCTCACTTCGGCCCGCTCGCCGCGCGAAAGCTGATCACGCACGTCCTCGCGCCCGAGGTAACGAAGCAGCCCATAGCCTATGCCGCGCTCAGGTATGCTTCGCAAGTGCTCCTTGATGCTCTTGATCGATGCACCGAAGTCTCCCTCGGCCAGCCGCAGCCGCACCGGATAGAGCGACGTGAACCAGCCGACGGTCCGCGACACATCCACGTCATCGAACAACTCCTCGCGCCCGTGTCCTTCCACGTCGACCAGCAGAGAGCCCCAGCCAGTCCAGCGGGCGAAGGCCGCTGCCAGCGCAGTTAAGAGGACGTCGTTGATCTGCGTGCGGTAGGTTGCGGGTACGTCTTGCAGCAGCGCGCGACTCTCTTCAGCGCTGAGCCGCATTTGAACGGCGCCGGCTGACGCAATCGTGTTTTGCCCGCCGGGATAATCGACAGGCAGGCGCCACTGCGCCTCGATCCGAGAGCGGTCATGACCGGCCCGCATCCCGCCATCGAACAATTCGCCTGTCTGCACGAGCCAGTAGCCTAACTCCTGTTCGCGCCGCTCCGATTGCGCCTGGATCGCAAGCCGCTCGGCCCAGTGCTTGTAAGAGGTGGTCTTTGAAGGCAGCCGCACCGCGCCGCCGGCTTCCAGTTGAAGGTAGGCTGCTTCGAGATCTTCGAGAATCACTCGCCACGAAACGCCGTCCACGGCCAGGTGATGAATCACTACGAATAACCGCTGGCCGCCGCTTCCCAGCTCGAACAGCACCACGCGCATCAGCGGCCCAGATTCAAGGTTAAGGCTCGCCTGTGACCGCGCCGCCTCCGACTCAACCGCCTCGGTCCGCGTACTCCCGTCAAGCGTTGAGTAATCAATCGACGTAAAGATCTCCGCGCCCGCGTTTGCGTCTATTCGCTGTTTCCACTCGCCGTCCTCAAGCCTAAAACGCAGCCGTAGCGCATCGTGGTGGAGCAATAGCTCATGGACCGCGCGTTGCAGAACCGACGCCTCGAGGCGGCGACGCAGGCCGAGCATCAACGCCTGGTTGTAGTAATCGCGACTGTTCAGATCGATTCCGAAGAAACGCCGTTGTATTGGCGTCAGCGGCGCCTCGCCCGAGACGAGCCCTTGCTGGGTGGGCGCGGTAGTGGCCATGTCCTCAGCGGCCGCAGCCAACTCTCCCACTGTCTGGTGCTGGAAGATCATTCGCAGCGTCAGCCTCAATCCTTCACGCCCAGCCCTCGCGATCACCTGGATCGCAAGGATTGAGTCACCGCCAAGCTCGAAGAAGTTGTCCCCCACTCCCGCGCGCTCCACCCCCAACACCTCCTGCCACACCCGGCTCAGCACTTGCTCCGTCGGCGTTCGGGGCGCCGCGTATCCACTCGCCTCCGCTCCCCCAAGGGCTATTCCCGCCTCTGGCAACGCCTCCCGGTCCACCTTCCCGTTCGGCGTTAGCGGCAACTCCCCCAGCACCACGAACTGCGAGGGCACCATGTAATCCGGCAGCGCCTCCCGCAGCCACGACCGCAACTCCCCAGCTCCCAACCCCACGCCCTCTCCCAAAACTACATAACCCGCCAACTGCTGCGCGCCCCCCACTCCCCCTCGTGCCACTACCACGCAGTCCCGCACCTGCCCGTGTCTCCGCAGCGCCTCCTCAACCTCTCCCAACTCGATGCGGTGCCCCCTGATCTTTACCTGCTGGTCCATCCGCCCCAAAAACTCCATTTCGCCCATCCGCCCGTAGCGCCCAAAGTCTCCCGTCCGATATAGCCGCCCTCCCGCCTTCCCCGAAAATGCGTCCGGCACAAACCGCTCCGCGGTCAGCTCCGGCCGCCCCAGGTAACCACGCGCCACTCCCGCGCCACCTACATAAACCTCTCCCCACACTCCAATCGGCACCGCCCGTCCCCGCCCGTCCACTATGTATACCTGCGTATTCGCTATCGGTCTCCCGATGCTCGGCTTTTTGAGCGACGGTTCTATGCGACAGGTCGTCGAGTCAACGGTACACTCGGTCGGGCCATAAAGGTTGTAGAAAGTCTTCGCGCCGCACGGCGCCAGCGCGCTCCAGTCAGCTTCGTCAATCGCTTCCCCCCCGACCAGCACCACAGATGGGTTTTCGTAGCCGCTCTCGCAAAGACCCGCCGCGAGCATCAGCCGCAACTGGGAGGGCGTACAGTCCAGCACATCAACCTCGCGCGCTCGGACATAGGCCAGCAGCTCTTGTCCCGCGGGGCGCACCTCCTCCGGCACGAGCACCAGGGTATGTCCGTTTGCGAGTTGAAGTATTTGTTTGACCGAGGCGTCGAAGACAAGTGGCGCATTGACGCCTACGCGCAGTGGTCCTCCGTGCCTGTCATAGATGGCGGTGTTCAGAGCCGTGATTAGGTTTACCGCTGAGCTATGCATGACCATAACTGCCTTCGGCTTGCCGGTCGAGCCGGAGGTGTAAATAACGTAGGCGAGGTTTTCCGGCAATGGATAACCGCCAGGACGCGTGTCGCTCTCTCGCGAGATCTGTTCCCAGTCAGAGTCGAGGCAGACGATCCTGGCTTTGTCCGCCGGAAGTTCCGAGACAAGATGTTCCTGAGTCAGCAGCACCTTCGCGCGCGTATCTTCGAGCATGAAATCCAGCCGCGCCTTCGGGTACTGTGCATCGAGGGGAAGGTATGCTCCTCCGGCTTTGAGTATGCCCAGCACGCCGATGAGCATCTCAAGTGAACGCTCGACACAGAGCGCAACTACAGACTCGGGACCGACACCCAAGCCACGCAGGTAGTGCGCAAGCCGGTTCGCTCTTGCGTCGAGCTCACCGAAGGTAACTTCACGGTTTTCATACACTAGAGCGAGACGCTGCGGCGCGCGATCGACCCGCTCTTCCACGAGCTGTGCGAGAACTTTGCCCTCAGCGTATTCAGCCGCCGCCGTCTCGTTGAATTCGAACAGTATGCGGAACCTCTCCGCATCGCCGAGGATGGCCAACTCCCCGACTGAAGCGTCGAACGAGTCGGCCGCGCTGGCCAATAGTCGTTGAAAACGTTGCGCGAGCAGTTCAATGTCAGCCTCTCGAAAGAAGCCGGCATCGTAATGAAAGGCTGCAGCCAGAGAATCTTGCCGGCGCGAGCAGGACAGCCTCACTTTGAAACGGTCGAACCAATTGAATTGATCGCGGACTGTAAAGAGCAGGCCGGGCGCCGGCTGGAACGAGAAATGTTGATCGAAATCGAACACGAACGGCAGCGACGAAGCCAGTGAATGCTCACCCCAATCTTCCCAGCAGAAATATTCCTGCCGCTCCTGCGCATCGGCGACGGCGCGCGCTGTCTCTGCCAAAGCGTCACCGAACGCAAGGTCGGCATCGGGCTTAAAGAGGATTGGAAGGTACTTGGCGAAGAGCCCGACCGCCTCATCCAGGCCTTCATAAGTTCTGCCGTCACAAGCCGCCCCGACGACCACGCCAGCTTCACTCGTCAGCCGCCACAACAGCACCTGCCAACAGGTAAGCAGAAGGAGTTCCAAAGAAGCGCCGCGCCGCGCCGCTTGCGCTTCGAGCCGGGAGAGGAGATTGTGAGCGATCGTCACGTTGACGGCCCGCGGCTGAAAACCCGGCGCACCCTCAACTTCGTTCTCAAAACCCAACCCTGTCCTTGGAATGTCCGAGGGACTGAGGCTTCGCCAGAACTCCCGGCCCATGATGGTCTCTTCGGACTCCAGTAATTCGTTGAGAATCTCTGCGACGTCCGCGTATTGCACCGGCGGCGCGGCCGGCTCTTCGGGCGGCGACACACAAGAGAGTGCTATCTCACGCATGATGTTCTCGAGCGACCGCGCGTCCCCGCAAAGCGCGGGCAGGTTAAGGAAGAGGACGCGCTCGTGCGGCGAGAGTGTGAAGAGCGAGGCCCGCAAGTTCAGCCCCAGCCGCAAGTCGAAGGGGACACTTCCCGCAGCCCTGATGCCGGCCTTGAGCTCTGTCTGCTGCTGGTCTGCCGGCAACCCGATCAGGTCGCGTTCGTCCAACGTAGGCGCGCCTTCCTCCATGACAACCTGCACGGGGAGGGTCGTGCCGGGCAAGAACTGAAAGGCAGTTCGCAGGATCTCATGCCGCGCGCCAACGGAGGCGAGAGCCGTCCTCAGCACGCCGACTTCGATCTCTCCTTCAATCAGGACTGAGCACTGTGCGCGATACGGCGCGCCGCCGTCGCCCTGTTGCAACATCCAGAGATGACGCTGCTGGGGCGAGAGCCGGAAGCCTCGCATCGTTTGAATCTGCATAATGCCTCGTTCTGTCTGACAGACGACGTCGCCGTTAGATTCCCGGGCCGCTGAACGGCTCCGCCATCCCTACTACGATTCTGCGCGTGCCTGAGTAAGGCGCGCGCCCGTGTGCAACCAACATGTTATCGACCATTAGCAAGTCGCCTTTCCGCCAGGGGAAGCTGATGGTTTCCTGCCGGTAAATTTCGCGCAATTTATCGAGCACCGATGGTTCGATCGTCGAGCCGTCGCCATAGTAGGTGCTGTAAGGAAGGTTTTCCTCACCGACCTCGGCCAGCAGCGTCTCGCGTAGCGAGGGCTCCAGCGTCGAGCTGTGGAAGAAGGTGCCGTGGTTGAACCAAACCACCTCGCCCGTCCGCGGATGCGTCGCGACGGCTTCACGAACGTAGCTCGTCCTGAGGCCGCCGCTGGTCCATGCAGTTTCGATCCCGGCCCGGCCACAATACTGATCCACTTCGTCTTTGCGCTCCGTCTTGAAGGCTACTTGCCAGGACAGGCCTAACCCGTCGCCGTAATTTCGGACGTACATGATCTTCTTCCGCCTGAAGTTCTCCCTGACCGCCAGGGGGATGCTCTCGTAGACCTTTCGGCAGTCGGCCAGCGGTGTCTCGCCGCCGCGCTCTGCCGGAACCAGGCACAGGAAGTAGAGCTTCATCGGCCAACTGTCGCAGTGTGAATTCTCGTTGTGCAGAAAAATCGTCTGCCCGGCCGGATAGTCGGTCGACGTGTAGATGTTGCCGCTGACGTGCGTGCGCGGCGTGGCGGCCTCACGGTATTCTGCCCACTCGTCGGAGGTCGCATTGATGAACGCTTCAAACTCTTCGACGGAAAGCGGTTTGAAGTCGCGAAAGAGAATGGCCCCTCGGCTGATCAGACTCGCCTCAACAAAGTTTCGGTTTTGCGACGCCCACGCGATCAGGTCGAGACCGTCCACTGACGGCTTCACGACCAGAGGCATCCCACCCTGCCCCGAATGCAAAGCGTCCGTCCTGATCAGGCTTTCTCCCGCCCCGGTCAATGCCTCGCGCCGCGTTGGCGGTAGCCGCTTAGTTGGTCGCTGGCGTGATGACTGCTCCATCGTGGTGTCCCTCCCTTCGTTACGCCGGGGATTGATGCGCGCGCTTGAGCTTCCCGAATTTCCGCAGGCGCGCTTCCTTAAGTCCCTTCTCCTTTGACAACTGCTCCTTGCTGTCTGACTCGTCGAGCAGCGCGGACAAGCCGTCGAGACTCAACTCAGGGTCTCGCAGAAAGGCGCCCAGCGCCGTTTCGTAATGCCTGGCCAGACGGCTGAGGGTCGAGGCGTCAAACAAGTCTGCGTTGTACCTGAAGATGACGCGCAAGCCATCCGGAGTGTCCGTGATGACCACCGAGCAGTCAACGACTGCCGTGTTCGTGAAGACATCCAGCACACTAAGCTTCAGTCCCGGCTGCTCGACCGTCCGCGGCGGGGCGTTAAGAAGGATGAACAAAACCTGGAAGAGCGGATTGCGACTAGAATCTCTCTTGGGCTGAAGCTCGCTCACGAGCCTGTCGAAGGGTACGTCCTGGTGCGCATAGGCGTTGAGCGCAACCTCGCGCATCCTACCCAGCAGTTCCCTGAAAGACGGGTTGCCGGAGAGGTCGGCGCGTAGAACCAGCGTGTTGACAAAGAACCCAATCAGCCCTTCCATTTCGGACAAGCTGCGTCCCGCGACGTGCGTGCCGACAACTATGTCGTCCTGCCGGGTGTGGTGTCGCAATACGGCATCGAAGGCCGCAAGCAAAGTCATGAACAGCGTTGCCCCTTCACCCCGGCTATATTCCTTGAGCGACTCCACAAGGCCGGTTCGCAGCGTCAACGTATGACGGGCGCCACGAAAGGTCTGCGTGGCCGGCCTGGCCCGGTCGGTTGTGAGTTTGAGCTCGGGAAGATCCTCGCCGAGTTGCTCACGCCAGTAAGCGAGTTGATGTTCCAGCACCTCGTCCGTCAGCGTCTCCCTTTGCCAGAGCGCGAAGTCGGCGAATTGAATGGGTAGGTCGGCGAGCGGCGAAGGCTTGCCGGAGGCGAAGGCCTGATATAGGAGGGTCACCTCCGAGACGAAGATCTCCATCGACCATCCGTCCGAAACGATGTGATGCATTGTTCCGGCCAGAATGTGCTCTTGCTTGCCGAGCCTCAACAGCAAGCTGCGAAAGACCGGCCCTGCGGCAAGGTCAAAAGGGCGCTGCGCCTCGACTTCGCAAAGCCTCCGCGCCTCCGATTCCCGGTCAGCCTCTGGCAAACTGCTCAAGTCGATGACCGAAAGAGTCTCCAACCCTACGTTGGCGATCTCGCCAGCCGGGAGGATGATCTGCGCAGGGCGACCGTCGACGACCGGGAAACTCGTGCGGAGGGCCTCGTGGCGGCGTACAACTTCAGCGAGACTACGCTCCAGCGCCGCCACGTCGATAGGCCCGCTCAAGCGAACCGCGACCGGCAGATTATAAACGGCACTGCCTGGTTCCAACTTGTCCAGAAACCACAGCCGCTGCTGCGCGAAGGAGAGAGGCAGGCTGTCTTCGCGGTCTCGACGCGCTATTGTCCGCCGCGCGCCCGGCTCGTCGCGCGAATCGCCGGCGCCTGCATCAACCACCGTCAGTTCGGACTCGCCTCGCTCATCGATAACGGCCTTCGCAAGTGCTGCGATAGTGGGCGACTCGAAAATGGCGCGCAGCGGTACGTTCACCCGGAATGCCGCTCGGACTCGCGCGATGATCCGAGTCGCCAGCAACGAATTTCCGTTCAACTCGAAAAAGCTGTCGTGAGCCCCTATGCGATCGATTCCCAGCAACTCGCGCCAGATTCCGGCGATCCCATCTTCGACGTCGCCGGACGGCGCCACGTAGGCGTTTCTGAGGTTGGGCCTCGAATGCGCCGGGGAAACTAATTCCGCCGTATCGCGCGAGCCGTCTTCACCCGGTACGGCGCGCGCCCACTCGTCTATTCGCGCTTGTATGTCTCCACTCGACATTACGATCTGCGGCTCGCCCTCCAGCGCCAGGGCGCGCTCGAAGGCGATGATGCCCTCCGCGGGCGTCAATGCGAAGGAGGCGGTCGACCCGCCGCCACCGGCAAGACTCACATTTTTTGCGCGATTGACCCAACTTTCCCAGTTGACGCTAACCCAGGGCGACGCGCCCTTCCGCGACTGCTGCTGCGCAAAGGCATCCATGAACGCATTGGCTGCCGAGTAAGCACAGAAGCCCAATCCACCGAGGATGGAGGCGAGCGACGAGATGAGCATGCAGAAGTCCACCTCTTTGCCTTCGAGCGCCTCTTGCAGCGCCAGCACTCCGCCGATCTTAGGAGCGAACTGCCGCTCGCATTCCTCCTTGCTGATCTCCTGAACCGAGCGGAAGGAAGCCTCGCCCGTGAGTCCCGCTGCGTGAATGACCCCGTCGAGTCTCCCAAAGCGCGTTATGGCTTCGTCGACAGCTGCTCGGGCTTGTGCCGCGTCCGAAATGTCGGCGCGCACGACGATAACTTCGGCGCCGGCCTGCTCCATCTCACGGAGTTGGGTGATTCTATAAATCATCGCATCCTGTTCGCCGGCTCGGGTGATGAGTTCGCCCCACTCAATGCGCGGAGGGAGGCCCGAACGGCTGACCAGCACGAGTTTCGACTGCAAGCGCCGCGCGAGGTGAAGCGATAACGTTAGCCCAATCTCGCCTAGCCCGCCGGTCAACAGATACACACCCTGCGGCCGCAGGCGCGCGGGTGCTCCTTCATCGGCCTGGCTCTTAACTCGCTCGAAGTACCGTAGCCAGCGATGGCCTCCGCGATACGCCACCTCGGCCGAGCCCGCATTCGAGAGCAGTTCTGCGTAAAGCTGCTCAAGGAGCCTCTGCCAATGCGCCGGGGATTCGTCGCGCGCCACGATATCCACGAGGCGGCAGACGATGTTCGGATGTTCCTGGGAGATGACCGTGCAGAGACTGAGCAGCGTAGCGTTTAGCGGGATCAATTCTTCATCGCCCGTGACGCTATTGACGCCGTCGGCAACGACCAGGATTTCGATCTGCTGATCGGGAAGGTATCTTCCCAGCGCCTTCGCGAGAAAGAGTAGGCTGAAGTAGCCCGCCTCGAGTTCATGATAAGGCGAAAGCGGCTCGCCATCGCCAGGCGAGACTGCCCACAGGTGCAGAACTTTCGCCGGCAGTGTTTGCCGCTCTGCCAAAGTGCGCACCAGAACTTCGTAGGATTCGGGCTCGCGCGGGTCGAGGGTGAAGGCGAGCTCGTTTGCGCCTTTGAAGTTCGGTCCCGGTGCGACGGTAATGAGCTCGATGCCCGAGTCCAAGAGTCGCTCCATCAACCGCGCGCTTAACTGATTCGAGTTGACGAACGCCAGCCACGGTCCGCGCCCGCCCGGCTCAGCCCCTCCGAGGAGATGCGCCGGTGCAGACCGTCTCCATGAGGGGAGATAGAACCAGTCAGAAGGATCGGGATTTTTCAACTGCGCGTCCTTGCGCCTCGCAGTCTCGTGCCCGCCGGCCCGCGGCTCGATCCAATAGCGCTGCCGCTCGAACGGGTAGGTCGGCAGATGCTCGCGCCTGCGCTGTTCTCCCGCGTAGAAAGCCTTCCAGTCCACGCTGCACCCTTCGAGCCAGAGCCTCCCGAGAGTGTTCAGCAGGAACTCGCCGTCCAACTGCTTGTCTTGCGGATGTCTCATGCAGGGCAAGACTGCCTGCGCGTTGCTCCGATCCGGGTGCTGGCGCGCGAGTGTGGTTAACGTGTGGCTTGGCCCGACCTCGATGAGCGCCGCCTCGCCTCCCTTCAACAGATTGCCGAGGCCCTCGCCGAACCGCACCGTGCGCCGCAAGTGCTCAACCCAGTAGGACGGATCCGTCGCTTCGCCCGCCATCCATTTGCCTGTCACGTTCGAGACGTAAGGTATCTCGGGCGGCCGGAGCTCCAGCGTCTCGACGAACTGGCGGAACTCGTTAAGTATCGGCTCTACCATCGCGGAGTGGCCCGCCGCTTCGATGCGTATGCGCCGAGAGTCAATCCCCAAACCGGTCAGGCGCTGCTGCAGCTCGTCGACTGCCAGGGCCAATCCGGACACGACGCAGAGTGCGGGATTATTAACGGCGGCCACCCAAAGCTTAGCGCCGAGCAACGGTTCCAACTCCTTCTCCGAGAGTGGAACGCTGAGCATAGCGCCCGGGGGCAGCTTCTCAAACAACCGGCCCCTGAGCGCGACTAGTTGGAGCGCATCTTCGAGCGAAACGACCCGCGCCAGGCAGGCGGCCACGTACTCGCCGAGGCTGTGACCGATCATCGCTTCCGGGTGCACGCCCCAGGACATTAGCAGCCGAGCGAGGGCATACTCCACGACGAACAACGCTGGCAGAGCCACTGGAGTCCGCAAAAGGGCACGCGCAGATTCCTCGGCGGTCTGCGCGTCCGGGTAGAGCCATCGCCGCAGGTCCCCGCCGAGCGGCGGCTCAAGCAGTCTGGAGCAGTGATCAACGGTCTCGCGGAAGGCGTTCTCCGTTTGATAGAGATGCTTCCCCATGTCGACGTACTGCGCTCCACCGCCGGGAAACATGAAGACGACGGGCCGCGTGGCAACTTCCTGCGAGGCCGAGGCGAGGCGCGTCGGATCAAGGGTCTCCAGAACCCGGGCCGCATCCTCCGTGTCGGAGCAGACGGCGAAGCGCCGGTGACGCAGGTTTGCGCGCCCCACCATTAGAGTGTAGGCGGCGTCTGGCAATGAAGTCTCAGGGTGTGATCTGAAGAAGCGCCCAAGCTCGAGCGTAGCGGCATCGAGTGCCGTCTCAGTCTTGGTTGAAAGCAACAGGAGCTGGAATGCTCTTGAGGCGACAGCCAAAGGCGCAGGCGGCGCCTCCTCCAGCACGAGGTGAGCGTTTGTGCCGCCGAGCCCAAAAGAGCTGACCCCGGCGCGACGAAGCGAGTCGCCCGCCGGCCACTTCGTCAGGCGGGTGGTTACGAAGAAGGGAGATGTCTCAAAGTCAATTCTCGGATTTGGTTTCTCGAAATTAAGGCTCGGGGGAATCTGTTTATGATAAAGCGAGAGCGTGGCTTTTATGAGCCCTGCGACCCCCGCCGCTGTGTCCGCATGGCCGATGTTTGTTTTCACCGATCCGATGGCGCAGAAGTTCGTCTTATCTGTCGAGGCGCGGAAGGCCTGCGTCAGCGCAGCGACCTCGATGGGGTCGCCTATGGGCGTACCCGTGCCATGTGCCTCGACGTAACCGATGGTTTCGGCGCCGGCCTCGGCCATCAGGTGTGCGGCCCTGATTACTTTAGCCTGACCCTCGATGCTCGGCGCGGTATATCCCGCCTTAACCGAGCCGTCGTTGTTGACGGCAGAGCCCTTTATGACAGCATAGATTTGGTCGCCGTCCGACAACGCGTCTTCAAGCCTCTTTAACACGACAACGCCGGCGCCGCTTCCGGAGATCATCCCCTGAGCTCCGGCGTCGAAAGCACGGCAGTGACCGTCGGGCGAAAAGACGCCACCCTCGCGGTAAACGTAACCCGTCTTTTGCGGCACCCTGATAGAGACGCCGCCGGCAAGAGCCATCTGGCATTCGCCGCTCAGCAGGCTCTGACAAGCCATGTGAACCGCTACGAGAGAAGTGGAACAGGCTGACTGCACCGTGACGCTGGGGCCTCCCAAGCCCAACTTGTACGAGACGCGCGTGGCAAGAAAGTCCTTGTCGTTGCCCACGATCGTCTCAAAGCCGCCGACGGAAGCGACGAGCTGCCGATTCGAGTGCAGGTTGTGCATGAGGTAGGAGCTAATGCCAGCGCCGGCATAGACCCCGATGGCGCCTTTGCGCGCTTCCGGGTTGTACCCGGCGTCTTCCAACGCGTGCCACGCGCACTCAAGAAAGAGTCGCTGTTGCGGGTCGATAATTTCGGCCTCTCTGGGTGAGTAGCTGAAAAAATTCGCGTCGAATAACTCCACGCCATCCAGAACCGCGGCTGCCTTGACGAAGCTCGGATTTTCGATTAGCGCCGGGTCTACGCCGGCCGCCAACATTTCGTCGTCGGAGAAAAAGGAGACGGATTCGACGCCGTCGCGCAGGTTCCCCCAGAACTGCTCGATACTCTGGGCGCCGGGGAAGCGACCACTCATGCCGACGATCGCTATCTCGAGTCCGCTGTACTGTCCGCCTGTATCTGGATTAATCATTTCCGTTCCCCAGAACCTCTGCAGCCCGTTGCCTCTGACTGAAGCTTCGCTACCGGCGTTCCTTTCCTTCCCGCAACGCTTCCTCCGACTCTTCATCGCGCCGCGCCGGTCCGACCTCGACACGCCCCCTGCTTATGCGATCGGCGAGCAAGCGGACAGTCGGGTGCTGAAACATCTCGACTATAGACAGGTCGAGGCCAAATCCGTCGCGCAACTTTGCGTGAACTTGTGCGAGCAACATGGAATGCCCCCCCAAGTCGAAGAAGTTGTCGTCAAGGCCAACCCGCTCGACCCCCAATACCTCGGCCCAGACGCCCGCCACCTTGCGCTCGGCCTGCGTCCGCGGTGCGGTGTATTCGCTGGCCTCGGATGCGGTCAAGCCGTCGCCGGGCTCAGGCAGCGCTCTGCGGTCCACCTTCCCACTCGGCGTCAGCGGCAGCCAATCGAGCATCACGAACTGCGACGGTACCATGTATTCGGGCAGCGCCTCGCGAAGGAATGAACGCAACTCGCCGGCGCCTGCCCCGCCAGACTCGCGCAGGACAACATATGCTGCCAACTGCTGCGCGCCAGCCACGCCGTGGCGCGCCGTCACTACGCAGTCGCTTACCTGCCCGTGGCCGCGGAGCGTCGCCTCTACTTCTCCAAGCTCGATGCGGTGTCCCCTGATCTTCACCTGGTGGTCCAACCGCCCCATGAACTCGACCCTGCCCCCAGCAGCGTAACGCGCCAGGTCTCCCGTCCTGTAAAGCCTCGCGCCCGGCTCGCCCGAGAACTGGTCAGGCACGAAGCGGTCGGCAGTGAGCTCAGGCCTATCGAGGTAGCCGCGCGCCAGCCCGTCGCCGCCCACGTAAAGCTCGGCCGCCACGCCAGTCGGCACCGGGCGACCGCCTCGGTCGAGAATATAGACCTTCGTGTTTGCTACCGGCCTGCCGATGCACGGTCGGTTCAGGTGCAGGTCGGCGCCTTGCCCCAGGGACAGTTCGTAGAGTAGCGAGGTGATCGTCGTTTCGGTAGGGCCATAAGCGATGACGAACTTTGAAGGCCGGGTTGATAGACGCGTCCACGTCTCGACCGAGTCCCCCGTAATACTCTCGCCTCCGGTGATGAACAGCCGCACGGAAGCAGGAACCTGCCGCTCGGTGCGCTTCATCTCATCCACAACCTTATTCCAATACGAAGGGGGCACATGCAGGACCGTGATGCTGAGATGTTCACAGCGTTCGAGGAACTCCGCGGGTGGAATCTCCATGGGGTTCTTCTGAAGGACCAAGCTGGCGCCGCCAGTGAGCGTCGGAAAAATCTCTTCCGCCGACGCGTCAAAACTGAGCGACACGAATTGCAACAGGCGGTCAGCCACCCCCATTCCGTAAACCTCTCTCAAGAATCTGACGCGCTCGGTCAAAGCGCGGTGTTCGATCATGGTTCCCTTGGGCCTGCCGGTCGAGCCCGATGTGTAAATGACATAAGCCAGATTCTCGGCGGCGATCCGGATGCCGAGATCCTCCCGGCCTCGCTCAGCGATGGTTTGCCACTCCGTGTCAACGAACAGCGCCTTCACCCCGTCCTCGGGTCGTGCCAGTGCCGAATGCTCTCGTGTGATGAGCAACTTTGCGCCGGAATCTTGCAACATGAAGGTGAGGCGCTCGCGCGGTTGCAAAGGATCAAGCGGCACGTAGGCGCCTCCCGCTTTGAGCACGCCCAGCAACGCGACCAGCATCTCAAAGCTTGGCTCCAACAAAATTCCCACGCGGTCTTCAGGCCCCACAGATGCGGCCCGCAGGTGGCGGGCAAGCTGGTTCGCGCGCTCGTTCAGCTCACTGTAGCTCAGCCTCTCGCTGCCGAGTTCGAGAGCAATGGCGTCAGGAGTTCGCGAGGCTTGCTCTTCAAACAACTCGTGAACGCTCCGGTGCGAGCGATACTCCCTCGCGGTGCGGTTCCACTCGACTAGTACCTGGCGCAGCTCGGCATCGGACATGAGCGGCAGTTGGGAGATGCGCTTGTCAGGGTCCGCCACGGCGGCCTCAAGCACCCGCCGGAAATGATCCACGACACGCTCCGCGGTCGCCACCTCGAACAGGTCGGCGTTGTATTCGAGCACCCCAGTCATACCCTGTGTCGTATTCTGAACGGCGAGCGTGAAATCGAACTGTGCTCCGGTCGCGGGAAGCTCAAGGCGCTCGACGCTCAAACCCGCCACCCGGGTGCTCAATTCCGTCTCCGGCTGAAGAGCGAACATCACCTGAAAGACCGGCGTGTAACTCAGATCTCGCGCGGGCCTCAGTTCTTCGACCACCCGTTCGAAGGGCACGTCCGCGTGTGCATAGGCGCCGAGCGCCGTCTCCCGCACCCGCCCTAACAACTCGCGGAAAGTTGGGTCGCCGGACAGGCTCGTGCGCAACACGAGCGTATTGACGAAGAGCCCGATCAGACCTTCAGTTTCGGTGCGGTTGCGGTTGGCGGCAGGCGTGCCGACGATCACGTCTTCCTGGCTCGTATAGCGCTCGAGCAGTACATCGAAAGCAGCGAGCAGCGTCATAAATAGGGTCGCGCCCTCGCCCTGGCTCAACTGTTTCAGCTCTTCCGCAAGATTCGCCGGTAGCGACAAGGAAACCTTGGCTGCGCGAAAACTTTGTATGAGTGGACGCGGCTGGTCAGTCGGCAGTTCCAACACCGGCGGCGCGCCCGCCAGTTGCCGGCGCCAGTAGTCGAGCTCTTCCTCAAGTGTTTTGCCTGACAGCCGCTCGCGCTGCCAACGCGCGTAATCCGCGTACTGGATCGGTAGTTCCGCGAGCGGCGACGGGTGGTTTGCCGTGAAGGCTTCGTAAAGCGCGACCATCTCGCGGATAAAGACCGCGACCGACCAGCCGTCGCTCACGATGT
>Ga0190272_10000718_pt1 | contig 16552 bp, 14 predicted proteins | sample Popmic504T_FD_133746 | JGI IMG/M metagenome (GOLD analysis project Ga0190272, IMG submission 133746) | Populus adjacent soil microbial communities from riparian zone of Shoshone River, Wyoming, USA - 504 T | ecosystem: Environmental > Terrestrial > Soil > Riparian zone | place: USA: Wyoming... | reverse complement strand
TGTAGAGTTGCCCAAGAACTCGGATGGACGCGGCGCGTGCCAGCACTGCCTCGAAGCGCTTGTTCCAGGTTCCTTTGACATCAAGATCGACACTGGTCTTGACAAACTCGTCCGCCGTCCACGGCAAGACGATGTGAATGGTGCCGCCACGGGGCAGCATCGCTTCCAGGAACAGGATATCCGGCCCGCAGGCGGCGCTGGCAAACCCTATGCCTGCGTTCATGACCTCGAGCTGCTTCTCGAGCAACTTCCTGATCTCGTCTTCCTTCTCCAATGGAAATCGCGGAACACGCCGATCCGGCGCGTCGATCATGTGGCCGGAAAAAATAACCAGCTTCGGAACGGGAAAACACTCATCGAAGAAGTCGGCGCGTCCCTGGAGATGGCGGGACAGCACCCGGGCCTGCTTTCGAGTGGAAGAAAGTGCGTGTAAATTGCCGCCGGCCGCACCGACCGCCGTCCGATACGCCTTCTTTGCTTCATCCAGATCTCCGAGGATTACCAGCGTTTCGGCGATGGTTGCGTCTCTCCAATAATCTTCCGGCTGGGCCTGGCAAATCTCCAGGACTCTCCTCGCCAGACCATGCGCCTTATCTGTTTCTCCAAGAAGGAACGCGACCGTCGCTGCATTTATTCCGGGGTAGAAGTCGGGAGGTTCAATTTCGAAGGCGCGGTTATAGCAATCGAAAGACTGCCGCAAAGATTGTTCGTTGGCTGGATTCGCACACCACTGATCCTTGTAAGTCCTGCCCAGAATGCTGAGCGTTTCGCGGTTGGGAGGATCCTTCGCTGCCAGAGGGGTAAGAATGGCCTGTGCGCGAGTGGCCGAACCCATCTGGGCCAGGGCCAGCGCCATGCGTTGTTTGAGCCAGTCGTCGTCCGGGTGAAACTCTCCGACGGCCCTACCGGCCGCATCGTATGCCAGTAGAAATTCGCCCGCGGATAGGGCGCGGCGCACGAACTCATGAACACGGGTAAGATCAGGCATCCACTCGTCCTGCTGCTTCCATAGCTCGTGCAGCGCCACAGCAGAAGTCGGCGCGTTCTTAGCTTTAGGTAATTCAGACACGGCGTTTGTTGCCCGTCTGGCCTTCACTTATGGGAGGCCGCTCGTCGGACGCCATGCCAATAACCGATGGCTAATAGACTGACCAGTGATTTTTGCGACTCTACCTAATGGTGGCAGCAATCGTGGTCTTCGCATTCATGATGATGCGTCCTCGCAGACCATGCCGGGAAAGGGTCGGGCAGCGTCGCCCAACTAGATTCTCCGGAAGCCATTTCGGAGTCGCCTAACAAGCAGGCGTCGAACCGTGCGTTGAGATCCATGATATCAAGATCGATACCCATGAGCGCGATCGCCTGGCGCCGATCGCCGTAAGGCTCCATCCATTCTTTCTTTAAGCGATCGGGGACCTCGGCATGCTGGGAATGGTTCTCGTGAGCATTCGCGGCCCACCATTGACCGGCAGGTGAATGGTGACACTCCGCGCCGGCGATGTTGAGACCGCCGACGATCCCCATGCGTGAAGCGAGCCAGAAGAAGCCCTTGGCGCGAAACACGCCTGGAAGGGGATCTTGAATCAGGCTCCAAAACTTCTCCGGGTGGAAGGGCCGGCGGGCGCGATAGACAAAGGAAGTCACGCCCTGGTCACCACGCTGGATGACTGGCTCTGCATCCATCAGCTTCCGCCAGCCGGCACCGGCGAACGCGGCTTCGAAGTCGAACGAGTCTAGAGTGTTTACCAGCGGCGGGTGGAGCTTGTCCACGGCCAACCGTTGAACAATGCGTGCTCTGGGATTGAGAGCCAACGTAACAGCCTGCCCCAGGAGGAAGCTGCGGCTGGCTGGCTCGCCGCTCAGCACCACGACATCCGCGCATTCGATTTGATCAGCGAGAACGGCCGCCGAAGCCACACCGGGAGCGCGATCGCCATGCACAATGGAATCTAGAAGAGCCGTGGCATCGATCGCCAGAAGGATGGAACTGAGTCGAGCGATTTCCGAGAAGGATTGGCCATCGCCACCATCAGGAAGGAAGAGGGATGCAAAAGCGACAGGATGCGTTTTGGAGTCACACTCAATGATCATGTGATCGATCTCTTCAGCCATAGCCGAGATCTGCGCCCCTATTTTCGCTGGATCGTACCCGCCACCATCTGCGACGGCCAAGTGCTCCACCAGGAGTTGATCATGGGTTTGTTGAGAATCGGGGTTCGAGCTCACGAGCAGGCCGAATCGGCCTTTCGCGTCACCAGACAGGATTTCCTTCAAGAGCGCGCGCCCTCCAGGTCCCACCAGAATAGACACGGGCAGGAGCTGTGACCTCACCGGCATCACAGCAGTCATTGGGGAGGGGGACGCCCAACCCGAGGAGCCGGAGCTGGACTTTCGGGTGAAGGGGCTTCCGTTACATTCGGGGCGGTCACATCGGCCCGCCAAGGCATGGCGAGGCGGTGAAGGATCGATTTTGCTTCCAGCGGAAGAAGGCCCGGCATTCCAGAGATCAGCCGGGCCAGGAGGCTGCTCATAATCGGCGCGGCAAAGCTGCTTCCCGTGACCTCTTTGGTAGAGTGGTGATTCCAAGGCAAGGTGACATCCACCCCTCGAGCAGCGAATTCCACGAGATGGCCTGGTTTGTAGAAGAAGCTGTGGTCGTCCTCCGAGCGGGCCATGTTGACTGTTACAACGCTCGGAAAATACCCCGGCCACTCGGGTGTAGTGAAGTCGTAGTTGTTACACGCGGATACGATGTGAATCCCTTTGAGATACGCTTCGTCAATCCACTCCTTATATTGAAAGATGTGTTCCGATAATCCGCAACCAAAGCTGCAGTTCAAGATATGATAACCGCGATCGATCGCCTGCCGGACACCTTCGCGAATGATGACGGTGCGCGAACCGAGGTTTTCTCCCAGAACCCGAATGCTGCCGATCTGGGCGTCAGGAGCCAGGCGGCGAATTACGCCGGCGACCGCGGTGCCATGACCATAAATGTCGCTCCCGTCTCCCGGCTTGACCTCAATCTGAACCCCCGCGTCGATGACGTGAAGGTCATCCAGCAGGCTAATTCCGACCAGATCGGGATGATCGATCTCAATCCCCGAATCGATGACGGCAATCCGCACGCCTTTCCCGGTTCCCTTCGCCAAAGCCTCGCGCGCTTCGTCCAGTCTGAAGGGACTGGAATCGGTCCCTAGTGCCGGTTCCATCCTACAGCAGTTCCGAGCAGCCGATAATCGATCAGGTCTCTGATCACGGCCGACGCCGTTTGGACGGCGTTCAGATCCTGTGGACTAAACCCAGGTGGAGTTTTCCCCACGGGCGCAGCGTGTCCCTCCTCTACCAGCACCTCAAGAAGTTGGACGCAGGAGATCACGCCCCGGACCTGGTTAAGAAAATAAAGCGGGACTGCAATCATGGCATACGTCGTCTTGCCCAGCTTCTTGTTGAGAGCGGCGCTATGGCTCTTGTTCTTATAAACCTGGTTTTCGATAAAAGCATTTTCACTGGCCACGACCAGACTGATGATGCCTTCACTCAACGGGTGGGTGAACCCAACGATCTTGTCGGAATTTGGTCCGCTATTATAAGTGGCCACCAGGTGTTTCTTTTCCTGGTCAAGTAACCAGACGCTGCCTTCGTCGGCCGAGATCCGGTCGAACGTATCCTTCAGGACCTTCAATAACATTTCATCGCAGATGCTCAGAAAGTTTTCGGGCGAGATCGCTTGCCCAACTTTGGTGAGGTGCTCTTGCAAGGCGGGCCGTAGTGGCACAAAACGCGGCTCCGGAAGAAAGTTCGCGCGCGAGGTGGTATTCATTCGTTTGAGGGCCTGAGCGCCCGCGTTTCTGCAGCAAGCACCGCGATCAAGTCGGGCTTCTCCCGCAACAACTTTTTCATTTGGTCACGCTCATCCTCAGTGCACGTCCCGGCGGCAAACCGGGCGATCCTCTCCCGGAGTTCGGATGGGACCGCGCTTGTGGCGGCACGTCCGGTGACTTCCTGGACCGGGCCTTCCAGGAGCTCGAACAAGATTTGGAAGTTATCATTCACGAGTTTGCGTGGCAAAACCGGAACGAGCGGACTCATTGGCGAAAAAATAGGCTTTCATTTTGCTTTCGAGCAAAAGAACGAAGGGCGGCATCAAGACCAGAGCGGCCACATCGTTGTTTCTACTTCTCATCTTAGACTCATAAGTTTGCGGATTTTGCGAATTATCTTCTACACCCTAAAAGAGCGCTTCGGTTGAACCCGCGCAAAGTTCGAGGAAATCCTCCCACTGGAGATCGAGCCAGGGATCAACCCGCTTGAGCTCCATCATGATATCGCGTGCAATACTCTCCCGCGCCACTTCGAGTGCACGGCTGACCTTTGATTCGTGCCAGCCCCACATCCGGGCGATTTCTCGCTGCGTCAGCTGGTGAAGATGAACGAGCTTCAACAACATTACAGCTTCGGAATCTCTCTTGGCAAAGGCGTTTCGAATCGCGCCTCGAAGTAATTTCAAGAGAGACTCTTCGTGTGAGGCCGTCTCGGGCTGAGGCCTTCGATCAAAAAAGTCGTCTGACGATCTTTCTGATGCTGGAATCTCGACCCGGAAAGTTTGCCTTCGCTTCAGGTCCACCAGGCGATTCGTGGCAACGGTCAGAAGCCAGGACTCCAGCGCACATCGCCCCTGATACTTGCTAAGAAGAGTCTGCCGATTGGGAGGCGCCGCGAAGCAATCGGACCAAAGATCGGCCACCAAGTCCTCCGCCTCGGTCGCACTCGCCCCCCTGGCGCAAAGAACCCCCACCAGCCTGCCATGATATCGGCTCCGCAACTCCGCCGCCGCTGCGCTGTTTGCGCTCAGCACGCTCTGCGCAAAGTTCAGGTCTTGCTCGTGAGTGGATGTGACCGGTTGCGCCATAGCGACAGGGGAGGATGAAGTTCTCGCTCTGGAACGTCAACAGTTTAGAGTCCAGCTCGGCGAATCGCGACGGCCAAATGAGGCGAACCCCGGAACCGCGCAAGGCCGTGAAATCCGACCGTCTTCCAGCAGCTGACGGTTAATTGTTCCAGGCTTGCAAAGGCCCCGGTCAAACTGCTAGCTCTCATTTCACGATGTCACCACGTCCCACAATCTTCATTTCCTCGGTCAGCAAGGAGCTCCGGAGCGCCCGGCAGCTCGTCGCCAACACTCTCACGTTCTTGGGCTACGAGCCGATTTGGCAGGACATTTTCGGAACGGAGGGGGGCGATCTGCGCCAGATGCTGCGGCAACAGATCGACCAGTCGAAAGGTGTGGTCCAACTCATCGGCCAGGCCTACGGCGCCGAGCCCCCTGTTCCGGACGAAGAGTTCGGCCGGGTCAGTTACACGCAATACGAGGCTCTTTATGCTCGGAAGAAAGGGAAAAAGGTCTGGTACCTTTTCATGGATGAGAGTTTTCCGATCGACCCACACGAGCCGGAGCCTGAGGAGCTGCGTCAATTGCAGGCCGCCTATCGAGGTGTGCTGAAAGTTGACACGCATCTCTTTCACCCGCTGGCGACCCGCGAAGCACTCGAGGCCGGCGTCCTGAAGCTTCGTGACGACTTAACTCAATTGCGAAAGGGCGCGAAGCGATGGGCCTGGGGGATCGCGGCGCTGCTTGTTTTCGTCGCGCTCATGGTGATGTGGCTGATCCGCGGCCAGGGTGAGACGACGGCCTCGTTGGACAAGATCGCGCAACGTTTCGAATCGCTTTCCACCTCGGGCGGGCTCATCACGAACGCAAAAACACCGGAAGAACATTATCACAATGCGCGGATCCACGAGCTCGGTGGCAATTTCTCGGCCGCGCGTAAGGAATACACCGAATATCTTTCCTCTAATCTCGAAGCGCTCGATCCGTGGTTGAGTTACTCCACCATGCTGAAGTCGGCGGAAGGCAAGGCCGGCGCTGTCGAAGCCATGCGGTATTTCGGCGACAAACTAAAGCCGCAAACCGTTTCCTATCAGACCGCGCTCGCCCTGCTCGAGGACGGGGAGGCGCGTCTGACGAAACTGCAAACGCTCGCCGCCAGCCATCCCGATTTCGGTCCGCTCGCGTGGCTCATTAGCCAGGAATTTTCCGAAGCCCGGCGCGGCGACCAGACCCTCGCCGATCAGCGGGAGGAAAAGGAATGGCTCGAGAAGTTTCGCGCAGCGCATGCCGCGGGGAAATTCGAGAAATATTTCCTCGATAAAAAAGAAGCGCAGAAATGGATCGACGCCGGCGAGACTCGCTGGGCCAAGCTGATCAGCACGCCGGAGCGAGTCCTCGAAAATCCCGTCACGCTGACCGCGCAGTTAAGCGGGGGCGGATGGGCCGTGATCTTCACGCTCACCGACTTCAAGGCAAAAGAGCTTTTCTACAAGCTCGACGGGAAAGGCGATTTCCAGTCGACGGGCCATCTGCCGTATAAGAACGCGCAGACCGGCCTGCCGATGGTAAATACCCATCTGCCGCTGCCGAACCTCGCACCGGGCGAACATACGATCGAGGTCAAATACGTTGATAAAAACGAGAAAACGAACGGCCCCTACACCCTGAAGTTTGCCACTGGCGACGAACAGCTCGCGCAGGGAAAGATGGCGCTCAACATGACCGCCGGTTCCTGGCTGATGTTTCGCGATTATGACGGCAAAGTGCTCCTCTATTTCACCGCGCTGCTCTCTTATCGCCCGATCATCCAAGAGATCCGCTGGTCGCTAAACAACGATAGTCTCGATCGGACTTTCGCGTTCAAACCGAGTGACAAGATGTATGAGATCGGCGACGAAATGCCTTATCTCGCCGTTCCCAAAGAATCCGAGTTTGCGACTGTGCAGGTGACGTACAAAGACGGCACGAAGTCGTCGGTTCAGAAAATCCTGCGAGCTAAATAACGAAGGGTGCGGAAGCCCGGAGAAATGTGGTGCACCCGAGAAGATTCGAACTTCTAACCTTCTGATCCGTAGTCAGATGCTCTATCCAGTTGAGCTACGGGTGCCGCGCGGATGCTAACTAGCGGATGATGCCGAGGCCGTCAACTGACGGACACTAGCGGCTTGAGCGGAACCGGAGACGGGCGAACCTCTACCAAGTGACCATCTTCCTCGGCTGCGCATTTGCGGCGAAATATCCCGAAGGCGGCGGCGTTTTTTCAGTGCCGCTGCAATGGATGCTGGGCCTGCGCCGGCTTGGTCTGGAAGCTGTCTGGCTCGAGCTGCTGCCGGCGACCGCCGACGCGCGCGAAGATGAAGCGCGCATTCGCACGTTCCAGCGACGCCTGAGGGAGCATGGACTCCAAGGGCGTTATTGCCTGCTTTATCAAGCGCCGGCCGATGACGTGCACGACTTGGGACGAATGCGTTGTGTCGGGATGTCGCGGCGTGAGTTGAGCGAACGTCTGGCGGGGCCTAATGCGCTGCTGAACCTGAGCTATTCCCTTCATCCTCCGTTTCTCCTGGAGTTTGAGCGCCGGATTTTTTGCGATCTCGATCCGAGCGAAATCTTTTTCTGGATGACGAAAATGGAGATGGGCCAATCGCATCATGACGAATTTTGGACGATCGGACTCAATGTTCACGGGTCCGATTGCCGGCTGCCGAAATTGACCGACACGCCGCCCACCCGGCTTCGCCCGGCTTCGGACGGGCAAGCAGGGCGGCGGATACAGTGGCGGACGTTCTATCCGCTGGCCGACACCGAATTCCTTCGACCCCAGCCCCGTCCTAAGAGCGCCAAATTCACGACGATCGGGCAATGGTACTGGGGTGGGGCAGTTGAGGTGGATGGTGAGTTTCCAGATCTCTCCAAAAAATTCGCTTTCGAGCCATATCTCGACCTGCCTCGCCGCGTTCCGGGCGCACGTTTCGAACTCGCCATGAACCTTAACGCGGACGATCCCGAGATCGCGCGACTGCGCTCGCGCGGCTGGAACGTCGTTTCTCCGCATCGCGTCACACGGACCCCGCGCGCGTATCGACATTATGTGGCAAGCGCGCTGGGGGAATTCACAGCGATCAAAGGGGTCGATGTGGCCTGGCGGACAGGATGGGTGAGCGATCGAGCGGCGGCTTTTCTCGCGCTGGGGCGGCCAGTGATTACCGAAGATACCGGCGCTGCCAAATATCTGCCAAGCGCAAGCGGGTTCCGCTTTGTTCGTGGCGTGGAAGAAGCGGAAAGAGCCGCTAATGAAGTCCTGGCCGATTGGGCACGGCTTTCGAAGCAGGCGCGAGATTGCGCCGGGGAGACCTTCGATTCGGCGAAAAATCTGCGAAAGATCCTCGGGCTCCCAGGTTAAAAAAGCTCCGCAATTCCCCATTGCAAAACGGTTTGGGGATGTTACTCGTTCCCGGTTATGGCTGATTTGCTGAAAGCGGATGAGGCGAAAGCGCGCCTGAAAAAGATCCCAGAATGGGAATTGGAGAAAAAGCACATCGAACGCACGTTCGAGTTCGATGACTTCTCCGAATCGATCGATTTTGTGAATGGCGTCGCGGAAGTGGCCGAGGATGAGGAACACCATCCCGACATCGACATTCGCTACAACAAGGTGCGTTTGATTCTTTCCACCCACAGCAAAGGCGGCCTGACCGAGCTCGACTTTGGCCTGGCGGAGCGAATCGACACGCTCTCGGAGTAGCGGCCGCGATGCCCCCTGCGCCTGAGGTGAACCGCAGTCCGTCTCGCGGACGAATGCTTTTCGCCTCCGCCGTAGTCGTGTTGACAGTCCTCGCGGTCTGGAAGTTTATCGACTACCGGACGCAGCCTCCGCCACCGCCGGCTGCTGCCGCTGTAGCCGCGCCTCTGTGAGGCGCGCCGGTCTGCGTTGACTGCAATCGGAGACGCCGCTCACAGAGCGGCGGCTACAGGCCCAGCGGCGATCGGCCGGCCTTCATCGGCATCGATAAAGTTGAACATCGTTCGGATCTCCGAGCGTCCAGCCATCCCGGCCTCCTCTTTGCGACGGGTCAGCGTCTCGGAGAGATCGTCGTCCCAACCCCGTTTTCGCATGAATTCATTCCAGATGCGGATTTCGCCATCCGGAGGCTGCCGTCCTTTGGCAAAGCACCAATCGAGAATCTCCTCATCGGTCCCGCCGGCTTTGACCCGTTCCACGAGCTCTCCGTAATCGATCTGGAGGAGATCGACGCACCATCCGTCGAAGCCGCTGCCCAGCTTCGGATGGTAGTCTGGCGGCAGCTCGCCTTTCGCGTGCACGCGAATCTTATCGAGCATCCGGCCGAAATAGACGATCCCGCCGACTTTCGCGCCGGGACTCCGAACGGCGAAATCTTTCATAGAGTTGGACTTGTCGTTTGCCTCCTCTGGTTTCGAAACTCAAGCGGAATTTAAACATTTGAGCAATCCAACGATTGGATGATTTTCAATCGCTCAGTTATTCAGTCGTTAAATCGCTAATTGATTCAATGGATCGCGTTGCCGGAATCGAAACGGAATACGGTTGCCTCGTCAGCGGAGACGAAAGGCGGGGGCATACGGATGCCTGGCCGGTGCGAGTAAAAAACTTCCTGTTCCGGAAGGCTGGGGCAGGCGCCATCGACCTGCACTATCGGGACTACGAGGAACCACCAGGGAACGGCGGGTTTCTCCTCAATGGCGGCCGCCTTTACCTGGACATGGGCCACATCGAGTACGCGTCACCGGAATGTCTGCATCTGCGGGATGTGGTGACTTACGACCTCGCCGGTGACCGGCTGTTGCAATCAGCCCTCGAATCGCTCGATGCGGTGGATCGCGTTTCGTTCATTAAGAACAACATCGATCACAACACCGGTGCCACCTTCGGCTGTCACGAGAATTATTTAATGAAACGGGAAGCGCAATTCACGCCGCCGGTGCTCGGCACGTTGCTGGCTTTCCTCGCCACTCGCCAGATCTTCACGGGCGCGGGCCGAGTGGGACAGGCGAACCCTCTTGCGTTCGATTTCCAGCTGCCACAACCGGAGGCCCAGGTCGATTTTCAACTCAGCCAGCGCGCCGATCATATTGTCAACGACATCTATCAGTGGGTGCAGTTCAATCGCGCCATTATCAACGCCCGCGACGAGCCGCTGGCGGATTATCGAAAATACCGGCGGCTCCATTTGCTCATCGGCGATTCGAACATGAGTCCGTTCGCCACGGCGCTCAAGATTGGCACCACGGCCTGCGTTTTGTCGCTCCTCGAAGAGGGCCAGCTGCCCAAGAACCTCAGCCTGAGCGATGCCGTCCAGAGCACGCGCGACATATCGCGCGACCCCACCAGTGCCTGGATTGTGCGGCTTGAGAACGGCAAGACCATTGGCGCGCTCGACATTCAATGGCAGTTCTGCGAGCTGGCGCATCAGCACCTCGGTGGCGCGAACGAAGAAACCGATTGGCTGCTCGAGAGCTGGAGTTTCACCCTTGAGGCCCTGGGCAATAAGCCCGAAACGCTCATCGGCGGCGTGGATTGGGTCACCAAGAAATGGCTGTTGGAAACGTTCATGGAATCCGAGGGGCTCACCTGGGGCGATCCGTGGCTTCAGAGTTTGGACCTTGAGTACCACAACATCGACCCTGAGAAAGGCCTATTCTTTGGCGTCAACCCGGCAAAGCGGATCGGTGAATGGAATAGCAGCGTGCGCCGGAACGAGGCGAGTTTTCATCCGCCGGCGAACACGAGGGCTGCCGGCCGTGCCCAGGCGGTCGCGTGGTTCCAGAAGAGCGAGCAACCCTATGTGATTAATTGGGACTCGATCGCGTGCGATAGCCGCGATTTTCTCGTGATGGGAAATCCCTTCGAGGATTACACCGCGGAGGTCGCGAGATTTTTGGCCTATCCACGGCCGCCGCGTTCCGTCGGGACAAGGCAGCCGTCGATTATGGAAGAAGGAGGTAACTAGTGCGGGGTCAGCCCGGGCCGGCAGCATGATCGCGTCCACTCCGAAAAGGAAGGTGGCGTTGGTGGTTTGCGGGTGTATCGGAGGCGTTCTGCTGCTGGGAGCCGCGCTCGCCGTTTTCGACTGTGACCGGAAGATTACCGCCCATTTCCGGCGGATTTCTCACCAGAAAACGCGAACAGCGGAAGGCGCGGTCACGCCGGTTCAAAAAGATCCCGAGCGTCATGCGCAGTTTCTCGAACGATCGAAACAGGGAGAGATTGATCTCGTATTCCTGGGCGATTCAATCACCGACCGATGGCCGAGGGTGGGGGAACGAAGCTGGCAAAAACTCGCACCCTACAAACCGGCCAACTTTGGAATTGAAGGCGATTGCACCGAGCATCTTCTCTGGCGACTCGAGCACGGAGAGTTAGACGCGATTTCCCCGAAGGTCGTTATCGTTCTAATCGGCAGCAATAACGTCTTCTACTTTGCCGATGAAAAACCAGAGTGGACGGCACGAGGAATCGAGAGAGTTGTGACCGTGGTTCGGAAACGAGCACCAGGAAGCAAGGTGCTGTTATTTGGAATCCTGCCCCGGGACGAGAAAGATAGCCGCGTCCGCCGCACAATCGCGGCGGTAAATCGCCAGATTCAACAGCTAGACGACGGAACGAACATCCGCTTTGCGGACATCGGCGCTCAGTTCCTGGATGACGCCGGAAACATTCCGCCCGACATCATGCCGGACCAGGTGCACTTGAGCGCGACCGGGTACGATCTTTGGTATCGCGCGCTGGAAGCAGTTCTTCCGGAAATGCTGTAGCCGTCCCTCTACTCCAGGCGCTGGAGAGAAGGCAGTCCATAATTCTGCTGGAGGGCCGCTGCTTCCGTCTCTACTTGCGCCGCATCGAGCTGGAGCTGCTTTGGGTCTTCTTCCGTCTCGATCTTAATGAAACCGTCCAGCGGCTGCTTTACCGCTTCGGCCAAATCCACCAATGACTTCACTTCGCGGCCATTAATCCTCGTGACCGTGAGATAGGTCGCATCATCGTAGCCGATTGTGCTGTTCGCGGGGAGAACCTGAGTCAGAATTACCACTCGGCGGTTCCCTTCCGGATAAAGCTCCGATTGGAATCGATCCTTGTAGACAAAGCGCTGCGGTGCGTCCTTCAGCCAATTTGCGCCCCATTCCCGGAGAAATTGCCGGGATAACTCCTGAAAAACCAGCCCTCCCAGGACATAATAAAGCGGCGCCCGGTCGATCGTATAGGGTGGGATAACGTAGTCGTCCACCGCACGACGATCCAGCGTAAGGTCCAACTGCATTGGCTTGCCCTCGCGTTGAATCTGAAGCGAAATGGTCTCGCCCGCAAAAGCGCGCCCCGTGATCAGGTTTGTGAATTCAAGTTTCCCGTAGAGCGGATCGACGTAGTTTCCATTTGGATCGATCTCGTTGCCCCCAACGCCAACAACAATGTCGCCGACCTTTAAACCGGCTTTAGCCGCCGGCATATTCGGTTCGATGCTGGTCACGTAAACGCCTGCGGGCTTTCCGGTCTGCCCGGCGAAACGGCGCAGTTGGGGATCTCGCGTCGGAAAAAAACCGAATCCCGCCGAGGGAAACCCCTGATAATTCTGCGCCTCCGCATCTTTCAAGAAGTGCGCGATAATCGGAGCCGGGATCGCATCGAGAACCTGAGTCCGCGGCTCGAATCGCAGGAGCAAACCGGCCAGCTTGTTATTCTTGACCAGCGGCACGGTGTAGCTGTTATCGCGGTACTGCATCGGGATGCTGATGCGATAGGTTAGAAATTGGCCCATATCGGCCGGATAACGCGTCATCTGGATGGTGGTTACGAGTCCTTCGGTGCCCACGAGTGCGCCGGTGGGTTCGAGTTGCCACGCCGCGAGGCGATCGCCGACTACCGTATCGAGCGCGAGTTGGAGCGGCGTGAGACCGGTGAGAAATTTCTTATCGGTGGGCTCGAGGAGCGCCAGGTTCGCTTCATAATCGGCGACCACCACATTGGCCGCCGATTTTTCGCCCGACTCCGCGCGCTCCAGCTCGACGTAATTCTGGTTCGCGACCAGATCTGCCGTGACCAGCACACGGCCTTGCGCCAGCACCGCGCCTAATGCACGCTTCTGAAAGGGCGCTCTTTTCTGCCACGGCCGCACGAAATCGTAGGGTTGTCCGGTGACATTGACCCGCACCAGCGAAAGCTCTTTCGGCTTCACCACGGTTTCCGGCCCCGGCTCTTTCTTGGGCGGCGCGGCGAGAATGCCCAGCGGCAGGCTGAGGACGCCGATGAGAATGAGGTTGAAAGGACGGGCTCGCATCAGGTCTTGTCTTGATCGGCTGGCGTCCGCCTGGCCGGCTGGTCTTCCAGATTTTGTTCCGAGACGACGTTGTAGCGCGTTTTGATTCGCTCCCGCGCGGCTTCGATCTCTTTCGGATCGAGCACGAGCGGGGGCCCGTCGCCGATCATGCGCACAACGAAGCGATCTGGCGTTTCCGAAAAGGCGTTGGCCAGGTCGGTCAACGTCCTGATTTTCTTGCGGTTGATCTCGTCCACGATGCTGGCGCGGTAGGGAGCGAGGTAGGTGTTAACCGGATCGGGTAGAATATTGGTCAGGACGATCACTTCAGGATGTTCCAGGTAAATTTGTTCCGTGACGAAATAATCGAAATAATGCCGAAGACGGATATCGCTCGGTTGATACGCTTCAACCAAATCGAGCGTGAGTGGCTGAAACAACAATCCCCCATAGACGACGTAACGCGGGCGGACGTCGTAACCGTGGGCCAGGTAGCCGTAGGGCCAGACTGATCCGAGCTCGATCGTGACGGTGAGCGGTTTTTTGTCGCGCAGGATATCGAGTTTCACCACGTCGCCTTTGAATTTCCGCTCGACTACTTCCGGCATGTCGACCCGTTCGCCCTCTAATTCCACGGTCCCATCGGTCGCGATGGGATGACCGTCGATTGCGAGAAGCACGTCCCCCGATTGCACGTGTTTTGCGGATGGCCCCGCCTCAACCACGGTCCCGACGAGTACGCCGCGATCGTCATCCTTTAATCCAAGGAAATGCCGCTGCGCCGGATTCTGCAGCTTTATCGGCGTCAGCCCGAGATCGACATACCTGTCGTATTGGCCATCCGTAATGTCCGCGAGAAAGCGCCGAATCACCGGCGTGGGAATCATGTAGGCCACGCCTTGCGCGACATCTCCGCTATATCCCTGAAACGCAACGCCGACGACTTTCCCATTTTGCATCACCGGCCCACCGCTGTTGCCGGGATTGATCTGCGCGCTGATCTGGATCGCGAGATGCTGGTCGATCGAAGAATGCGTGTAGAGCTGGAAATCGATTCGCGAAACAATGCCGGTTGTCACCGACATTCGATCGCCGCCAATCGGATAACCATAGGCCGATACGACCGACTCCAATTCTGGAATGCCGCCAAACGGCAGCGGCGTCATGTTCTTGAAAAAGTCCGCTGACGATACTTTGAGCAGCGCCAGATCGCAGTCATGTGCGACGAAAAGGACTGTTGCGGGGTATTTATTGGGATCGCCATCGCGTTCTACCGTGAGGTAGCGGCTGTTGCTCACCACGTGCGCGTTGGTCATGATGCGGTTGCCGTCGATGACAAAGCCCGCTCCCGTGCCCCGCTGAATTCCGCCGGAATTCCACGGCGCCCTGTAGTCCGGCTCGACCGCCGTCGCCGTGATGCGAACCAGACTTTTCTGAATCTTGCCGTTCGACCGCGACGCCACGACCGGGGCCGGGACAATCGGATTCGGCGGCGCAACCGGTGTCGGCGTCGCTACCGGTGTTTCTCCGGGCGGTGGTGGCACCGGCCTCTGCTGCGCCTGAGTTTCTGCGCCGTTCAAGAACAGCAAAATGGACAGAAAAATTGCGAAGTGCCTCATCGGAAGGCGAGAAGATGAAACAGATGACCCAGAAATCAACTGCCCTCGCGCTGGCCGGGCCTGGCTTCTTATCGGAGGGACGTGCTTCCGCACGTCCGCTTATGGGACATGCAGCGCCATCTCCCTCCGCTACGCGACCGCGGCATGCTCGCGAGCATGCTGCCGTCGCTGCTCTTGCGCGACGAATGCCGGTGCGGACGGCGTGTGAAACATCTCCAGGTCCTCGACGTCATGGTCAGTCACCGGCGTCAGCGCCACATCCATGTATTTGAAACGCTTCTTGTCTGCCTTGATCCGCTTGTAGATGCGCCGGATGCGGCCATACAAAATCGCGAGACGCGCGAGTTTGACGACCGATTCAGTCCAGTAACGCGGATAGAATTTCCAGATGGGCTCGCGCGGCAGACCCGGCCGACGGTCGCGCCGGGATTTGAGGCGAAAGACGCCGCTCTCGAGAGGATGAACTCCTTCGAGGTGAATGGCGCTCATGAACCACATCATGAGGATGATGGCGTTTGCCGCCGGGCCTTTCTTGGCGATAAGGCGGCGCAGGACGGTCTCGATGTGCTCGAGGGTATAGTAGGTCTTCCACGCCGTGAGATAGGCATGCTCCCACTCCTCCTTCGACATCTTCGAGTGTCCGGTGCAGACGTGGTTTAGATCGTACTTGTTTAAGTCGGGATCAACGGGGACGCCGGCCTGGACCAGCTTCTGGTGATCTTCCGAGCCGGGCAGAGGGGTGAGGAAGAAGAATTCAAGAACGTCGAGCGGCAACTCCTTCTTAACGATCTCGACGTCGCGAATGATCGATTCCGCCGTGTCGTTCGGGAACCCGGTGATGTAACCGCAATACGTGATGATCCGCGCTTCTTTCCACGCGAGGAGCATCTTCCGATACTCGGTGATCTTGTTCTGGCGCTTGTGCGCGGCCGCGAGGTTATCGGGGTTGATATTCTCCAGCCCGATGAAGACACGGCGCACCCCGGCGCGGGCGCATTTTTCGATGAAGTTCGGCAGCTTGTGGCAGAGCGTGTCCACTTGGATGAGAAACCCAATCTTCAGTTTCTCGACCTCGCGCAGGTGGATGATCCGGTCCAGGATTGCTTCCCAATCTTTGTTCCGCGCGAAATTGTCATCGGTAATGAAAAAGCTGCGCAGGCCTTGCGCCACATTTTCGCGGATGATGCGCTCGACATCGTCGGGCGAACGGCGGCGCGACTTGCGGCCCTGGACATTGATGATGGTGCAGAACGAACATTGGAACGGGCAACCGCGCCCGGCGTCGAAACTGGTCACATGGCCGGCTGTGCGCTGGGCGCGGACGGAACTGATGAGGGGGATGGGCATCCCTTCGATACTGGGGAGGTCCGCCATGAAGTTATAGAGCGGCTTGAGCTTTCTCGCCTGCGCGTCTTGCAAGACTTGCTCGAGCCGTCCCTCCGCTTCGCCTGCAAAAAGCGAGATGCCCATCGCCCGGGCGCGATGAATATCGGGATCGTTTCCCCCCAGCATGCTCATCGTTCCCGAAACATGGAACCCGCCTATGGCCACCTGAATGCCGCGGTCCAGCAGAGGCTTGGCCAGGTCGAGGGTGTGCGGAAACTGGTTCGATTGCACGCCGACAAACATGACCATGCCGTCGCCCGCCTCCTCAATCATGCGTGCGAGCCGCTTCGGACGCATGCGGGCATTCGTTTCGTCAAACGGGTGGATCTCGATCTCGACGTCCTCGCCCAGGACGCGACGCTGCC
>Ga0190272_10000717_pt1 | contig 16567 bp, 14 predicted proteins | sample Popmic504T_FD_133746 | JGI IMG/M metagenome (GOLD analysis project Ga0190272, IMG submission 133746) | Populus adjacent soil microbial communities from riparian zone of Shoshone River, Wyoming, USA - 504 T | ecosystem: Environmental > Terrestrial > Soil > Riparian zone | place: USA: Wyoming... | reverse complement strand
TTGCGCAGCTATGGGATTCGAACGATCTATGGGTCACAACCGATCGTGCCGGATTCAATCCACCGGAGGCGGACGGGTTCCTCTTCCCCGGGCCCCGGCTTCATTGGGACATGAGCCTTACCCCGCCCTTTGAGTTTGGTACTCAGGGAATACTCTATCTTTGCGATACGCCTCCGAAACAGGGCGCCTTTACCTGTATTTCCGGATTTCATAAGCGGTTAGATTCGTGGCTTGAAGGGCTTCCGGAGGGTGTGGATCCGCGCCGGGAAGTGTTGAATTTACCGGCAACAGCAATCGGCGCAAATACCGGGGACCTTATCATCTGGCATCGCGCACTGCCGCACGGGAGCAGTCCCAATCGCGGGGCTTATCCCCGAATTGTTCAGTACATCAATATGTACGTGGCTCGCACCGCAACAAATAAACCGTGGAGGTAGGGGTATCATCCTCTACGGGAACGCGTCTCTGGCCAGGGAAGGCGATAAATTGTTCGCGCAGCGCAGCGGCACACCGCGGGCCGAGATGTTCCCGAATCTGAAAATAAATTCTTCTTTAATACTGCCGATGTCAGGGTTGTTTTTCTCAAAGACGAGGCCGGAAAGGTGAACGGAATGACTATGCTTGCCAACGGGCAGGAAATGAAGGGAAATAAGATTAAATAATAGAGAGTATACAGAAGACAGAAGTCAGAAGGCCGTTTCGGAAACAGGCTGCCTTTTTTACTGGCTAGCCAGATTTTGTTCAATTTGTTCAATCCGTTGAACAAATTGAACAGTGAACTTTTGGCTCAGAGTCAATAAAAATGGGCTGTTCGAGGCATGTCAACGCGTGTTCAAATGTTCAAGGGATAAAAGTATGTGTGTCGTCCTGAAAAAGGTTGACACTTTTCTGCCGTTGGTCCTGACATAGGTTTACAGTTTATAAGACAAGTTCAGCAATTTTCAAAGATCAGATGGGGAGCGCGGCATACCCGCGACCGGGTTTTTCAAAGGACCCGGAAACCAGAGTTTCCGCAAATAGAGAGGCGGAGCCCCGAGAACCTTTCGCCGAGAGTGCGGCGCACCGATAGGATAATTTGAGTATGACCGGAAAACAACGGCGGTTTTTACGAAGCGACGCATATTTTAAAAGTTTTATGATTTGGAGCCGATTTACAATTTCGTCCTTTAAAGTTTCTGTTATCGGGTGCATCTATAGCAGACAACATAACAGGGACCTGCCAACGGGTGTTTTTTTGATCGGCTATTCTTGCTACTCACATAACATGGGGACTATTTGACGGCTTCTGTAACAAGCGAGAGTTCTCTTCACTCTGATTTAAATCGTTGTTAATTTGCGGTTATCCTGATACGATATTTCATACATGCAACAGCTCAGAAGTTATTAATTATGGCAGGTTCAGTAAAGGCATTGCAAATGGGATTCGATTATCAGGCATTAATCTTTTGGCTGCATATTTGTCGACTATTTGAATCTCGCTCTAAGATAGACCGTGTCGGTTACGAGCTCGATGGAGTTAAATCGTTCGACGATGTGGTCGTGGCATATCACACGCCAGTTGCCGATGGAGCTGGCGGCTATTCAATAAAGGATTTTCACCAAGTTAAGTTTCACGTTGACCAGAACGGTTCAATAACTTTTGAGGCTCTGATTGACCCATCGTTTATCGGAGCGAAGGCCTATTCATTTCTTCAGAAACTAATGCGCGCACAGGAAGCAAACAGCGGGAACGAGTATGGCTGCAGGTATTACCTGATAACCCCTTGGGCAATTCATCCCGATAACTCCCTAAGCAAACTGATCAGCAATGATCGCGGTGGGATAAATTTAGATCGCCTTTACGAAGGACTCACTGGCAAATCCGAGATGGGATCAGTTCGCGAGTCGTGGCGTAATCATCTTGGCGTTGAAGATGAGAGGTTGAGAGACATTATCTATCCTTTGCGGATCCATTCCAATTCTTGGAACTTGGAGCAGCTTGAGAATACAGTCAACCTGCGCCTGGAAGTCGCCGGTTTTAAACCTTTCGATACTACGATTACGTCAAGACCTTACGACGATCTCGTACGCAAGCTTCACAAAAGCGATCGAAACAATTTTAGCCGCGAAGAAATACAAAAAATTGCGGAAGAAGAAGGTTTATGGACTGGGACTGGTCGCGTTTCGGAAGAGGAGGATATCACTAAAATCGGTATTCGTAGTTTTTGGAAATTCGCTGAGTACATGGAAGATGAGGTTGATGACCTCCTCTCCCTTAATCACTATTTCCAACACAGGCACATCTTGTCCAAGGAGTTATGGCAGGAAAAGGTTTTTCGAGAGGTTAAGGCTTTTATAGAAAAATACAAGGAACCAGCGAAGCGGGTTCATCTGCTTCTGGATACTCATGGAGGAATAGCCTTTGCGGCAGGCTACTTCTCTGAGAGTAAAGGCAGAACCCAGCTTATTCCGGTGCAGTGCGGAATCGGACGAACTCGCGAACTTTGGGCGCCGACAGGTGGCGACGCCGGGCAGGGCTGGGATGAAGATACTAAAGAAATAAGGGAGGGCGGAGCCGAGATCGCCGTAGCAATTAGCGTCACTCACGATGTGATGGACGATGTACTGGAGTATGCGAGTAAGAGCCTTCCGGAAGTGGGCGAGATAATATCATTCCGAGTAAATCCAAGTCCGGGACGTACATCCGTGACTGGAGGCGATCACGCATACCACTTGGCGGAAATACTCGCACAAACCCTATATAAAGTAAAAAAAGCAAAGCAACCAACGCAGTTTCATCTTTTTATAGCTGCTCCGAATGGTTTTCAATTTTATCTGGGTTCTTTCGCCAATTTGTTCGGTGACTGCACGGTTTATGAATATGATTTTGAAGCGAAAAAACTCGGGGCTTATAGCGCAGCAATGACGTTTCAAAAATAGTTAGGAGGATTTCGTGGAATTACCAACTTATTTTACCGACTTTTTAACAAATATTAGACCGACGCAGAATCAGCGTGATGAGATGAAATCTGGTCATGAGACCCTTCGAAAGCGACTAAACAACGACGAAGATCTGGCACCAATTCTGATCAGTGATTTCTTGCAGGGCAGCTATAGAAGATCGACCGCAATTCGCCCTAAAGGTGAAAATAGATCGGATGTGGACATTATAGTTGTAACGAACCTTAACGAATCGGATTTCGAAACTCCGAAAGACGCAATGAAGTTATTCGAACCATTTCTCGATAAGCATTACAAGGATAAGTGGAAGCCGCAAGGGCGCTCATACGGGATAGATTTAAGCTACGTAGAGTTGGACCTAGTTATCACTTCGGCTCCCAGCGAGGCTGACGTGGAAAAACTCAAATCTGCCAGCGTCCGGTTTAGCGACGAGCTTGAAAAAGCGACTGATTGGCGACTGGTTCCATCCTGGCTTCCACCTGCAGATCGCGGCAGTTTTGGTGCCAGTGAAACTATGAAAAGGGCTTCGCAAGAGGCCGAATGGAAGCTGTCGCCGCTACGGATACCTGATCGTGATGCGGGAGAATGGGATGATACTCATCCGCTCGAACAGATAAGGTGGACTGTAGAAAAAAATAAGCTCTGCAATACCCACTACATCAACGTCGTGAAAGCCCTCAAATGGTGGCGTCGAATCAATGAAAATCTTCCTAAATATCCTAAAGGCTATCCTCTCGAACATCTTATAGGTGATTGCTGCCCAGACGGTATCGCATCGATTGCTGAAGGTGTTACAAAATCACTAGAGTCAATTGTGATTAAATATGAGTGGTATGGCGCGAATTCAGAGACACCGAATTTACCCGATCATGGCGTTCCTGAACACAATGTATTTCACCGAGTTTCCGGCGAAGACTTTGCCGCTTTTTATAAAGAAGTCGAAAAGGCGGCCGGCATGGCCCGAGAAGCTCTAGACGCCGACACGGTACAAAAGAGCGCCGAAAAATGGCGTGAGTTGTTTGGGAATAGGTTCCCTGCGGCGCCGGATACCGGAAAGAGTGGTGATGATGGTGGTAACGACCCAAGTGTCTCTAAAGGCTTTACGCCCAGAACAGAGGTCTCGAAACCGCGTCCAGAAAGATACGCTTGAAAATACGTGATAATAGAGCGAAAAAACCTACTCCTGAATTGACCAGCAGTTTACGGGCCGGTCGGCGTGCGCTCGAAGGCCTGGCTGAGGTCGAAATCTTAGAAGACTTCTTTTGGCACGGCGGGTCCGAAAAGTGGGTGTTGCATGTCGCCCTGTCTCCTGGTGATATAGCTGAAAATGAATATGTTCCCGCCATCACAGAATGGTTTCTTTTAATTGACCACTCGTATCCGCTCGGCAAAATCAAAATAAAACCAGCGAGTGAAAACGGGTTAATCCATACCTTTCCTCATCAAAACACTAACCTTCAGTCGGATGAAAAAAGCAAGTGGCGAACCGGGGGCCTTTGCGTCGATAAACCGAATAGCATTTTTGGAAGGCAGGGCTTTACGCATGAACCTCCTGACCCTGGCGGCCGGCTTTTTTGGCACGTTCAACGCGCTATGTCCTGGCTGGAAGATGCGTCTAAAGGCGAGCTCTTAAAAATTGACGATCCCTTCGAACTTCCGGAATATGTTCAAAAGTCCTCATTATTAGAAAAATTAGCGTTCGCCGAATCGGATCACACATTTACAATATGGGAAGCAATGCCCGATCGGGTAGGTACTGTTGAGTTTTATGTTTTTCAGGGGGTCTATAAGAATTATATAACGAAAACTTTTTTTCAGATCGATAACGGAATTATTCAAGATCGGGATTGGGGCAACGTTGCTGAAACTAAAAGAAAGAACGCCACGCCCCTAACTGGCATCTGGATAAAACTCAACCAGTTACCCGTAGTTCCTCCGTGGCAAGCCCCTGCTACTTTGGGTGAATTAAGAGAAATATGCATCGAACAAGGTCTCGATCTCGACGAGTTAATCGGTAAAATCTACTCACGCCCGAAAATTGTCGCTAGCTTAAGCCAAATAGTTTTAATTGGCTTTCCAATCCCGGAGAGATACGGACATGATCTTAAACGTTATCACTGGCAAGGAGTAAAACTTCCCGATCTAACGGACAACAATCGTCGTGGATTCACGACTCGAAATCAAATGGCGAGCGACTACAACCGCAAACAGTCTTTGCGAAATGATCTGAAACTCGACTGGATAACTTCAGAAAACTGGTATCCGGATCAAATTCGATCCCGCGGAACCTTACCTAAAGTTGTTGCCAGTAAAAAGATTTTATTGATCGGCGCGGGTGCCATAGGCTCTATGATTGGGGAAATATTGGTTCGGGGTGGTGTTGACTGGATGACGATAGTTGACTTTGACTTATTAAAAATCGGCAATCTGGTCCGCCATACATTAAATATGGATCAACTCGATCAACTGAAAGGAAGTGCTCTAGCCTCGAAGCTAAACAAGATATCTCCTTTTGCTCATATTGATCATATAAACGAAGATTTTCTTTCGCTTTCGAAAGAAGCAATAGAAAAAATTAAAGAGTGTGACCTAATAATCGACTGTAGCGGCAAAGATGACGTATTGAAAACGCTATCAGGTTTTGAGTTTGGTGAACAGGCTCAATATATTTCTCTCTCGATTAATCTCGGCGCAAGACGCTTTTATTTTTATTCCAGTAGTGGAACAAGATTCGATAGCGGTGATTTTGAAAAACAAACGGGTCCCTGGTTGGAACTCGATGAAGTTGATGGAGAATCTATTGAAATACCCTCGGAAGGAATTGGATGCTGGCATTCGGTTTTCCCTGCTAGGGCAGACGATATTTGGCTCTTCGCGACCATCGCGGTGAAAAGACTGCCTACCGCTCTTCTGGCCGACCCTCCTATTCCCATATTAGATGTGTTCGAACAACACATTTCGGACACCGGCGATTTTCTAGGCGTAAAAAAAGCCTCCTTACCCATGAAGGATAAAGTTTTTGAAGTTGCTAAATGATACCCACAATTGAATTTTGGTCGCAAAATAATGAATACGGCATACGCTTGTTCGAACCTGAAATCAACTCAATGTTGCGGCTTTGTGAGGAAAGCCAGTCAATCGAAACGGGTGGCGTAATCCTCGGAAAATATACGACAGCTCTCGACTGCGCGGTCGTAACAGAAATTACTCCGCCCCCTTCAGATTCGCGTAGAGGCTCGTCTTGGTTTAGACGGGGTACAAGGGGCTTAGAAAAGAAACTAGCTAAATTATGGAAAACAGATAAGGAATATTATCTGGGAGAGTGGCATTTTCATCCCGGCGGTTCCGCTACCCTTAGCGGAACGGATCAGCGCGGTATGCAGGGCATTTCAGAGACTCCGGGTTATAAATGTCCAGAACCAATTTTGATTATAATCGGCGGTTCCTTTCCAAATGCCTGGGAGATTCGAGCTTATATTTTCAAACCCGGTTCACCATTCATCGAATTAAATTCTTTAAATAAATCTTCGAAGTAAATACTAGTTTCTGAGATAGCGCCTCTCCTTTCTTCGGGATTATAAATCCTTACAGCTAATCTTGATAAAAAAGTAATGATTTGATAATCTTATCCTTACGAGGTCGGTTATTTCACCGTTAAAGTAGATGAAGATTTCAGCACAGGAAGAATACGGGCTTAGATGCCTGGTCCAGCTGGCCAATTTGCCGCCGGACGAAACGCTTACGCTGCCGCAGATCGCCGAGCGCGAAGGCATATCGGTCGCGAATACCGGTAAGCTGATGTGGCTTTTAAACAAGGCGGGCTTTGTCCAGTCGACACGCGGGACCAAGGGCGGCTATTTCTTGGCGCGTCCGGCCGGCGAGGTCTTTCTTAACGAGGTCATAAAGGTCCTTGAAGAAGACGAGATCGACAAGCATTGTGACAATTACAAGGGCGTGCTGGATTCGTGCGTTCACAAGGGCGATTGCGGCATCCGGTCGGTGATCGTCGGGCTTCACGAGGTTGTCGAGCACGCGCTCTCGCAGGTCACGCTGGCCCAGCTGATCGGCAGCGAATCGTCAGTCGGCGAGACGTTCCACCAGATAAAGGGTATAAATTGGGACCTTCAGAGAGGCGTCGGTTTGAAGATGTCACCTCACACGACCAACCCGGGAAATTAAAAATTATATGAGCACAGCATCAGAATTACTGACAAACCGCGAATACAAGTACGGGTTCGTTACCGATATCGAGACCGAAACCATTCCGCGCGGCCTGAGCGAAGACACCGTCCGCCTCATTTCTAAAAAGAAGAACGAGCCCGAATGGATGCTCGAATTTCGCCTGAAGGCTTATCGGCAGTGGCTGAAAATGGCCGAGCCGAGCAATTGGGCCAATTTCGATTACCCGGCCATCGATTTTCAGAATATCAGCTATTATTCCGCGCCGAAGCAAAAGGCCAAAAAGCAGAGCCTGGACGAAGTAGACCCCGAGCTTCTCAAGACCTTCGAAAAACTTGGCATCCCGCTGACCGAGCAGAAAATGCTTGCAAACGTCGCGGTCGACGCCGTTTTCGATTCGGTTTCCGTGGCGACGACCTATAAGAAAAAGCTGAAAGAGGCCGGCGTGATCTTCTGCTCGTTTACCGAGGCGGTCGAGGAATATCCTGAGCTTATCAAAAAATATCTAGGCTCGGTCGTCCCCGTCGGGGACAACTATTACGCCGCGCTGAATTCGGCCGTTTTCTCAGACGGCTCGTTCGTGTTTATCCCGAAAGGCGTCCGCTGCCCGATGGAGCTTTCCACCTATTTCCGTATCAACACGCAGGAAGCCGGCCAGTTCGAGCGCACACTGATCGTGGCGGAAGAGGGCGGTTATGTCGCCTATAACGAGGGATGTACGGCGCCGCAGTTCGATACCAACCAACTTCATGCGGCGGTGGTCGAGCTGATCGCACTCGACGATGCCGAGATCAAGTATTCGACCGTCCAGAACTGGTACGCGGGCGACGAGAACGGCAAGGGCGGTATTTACAACTTTGTGACCAAGCGCGGCGCGTGCCGCGGCGTGAATTCGAAGATCTCGTGGACGCAGGTCGAGACCGGTTCGGCCATCACCTGGAAATACCCAAGCGTGATCCTGCAGGGCGATAATTCGATCGGCGAATTCTATTCCGTTGCGCTGACCAACAACGCGCAGATCGCCGATACGGGCACCAAAATGATCCATCTCGGCAAGAATACGAAGTCGACGATCATTTCAAAAGGTATCTCGGCCGGCCGGTCGAATAACAGCTACCGCGGTTTGGTAAAAGTTATGCCGAAGGCCGAAGGCGCGCGCAACTACACGCAATGCGATTCGATGCTGATCGGCGGGCACTCGGAGGCGAACACGTTTCCCTATATCGAGGTGATGAACAATTCGGCGCGCGTCGAGCACGAGGCGACTACCTCCAAGATCAGCGAGGAGCAGCTTTTCTACCTCCAGCAGCGCGGTATTTCGCAGGAGGATGCCGTCTCATTGATCATCAACGGCTTCTGCAAAGAGGTCTTTCGCGAGCTGCCGATGGAATATGCGGTCGAGGCGACAAAGCTTCTGGGGCTCAAGCTGGAAGGAAGTGTCGGATAGTCAAGAGGATGGCGATACGTGCGGAAGCCCGCGCGTAAGCAAGGGCGCTTCCGTGCGGTATGGAATTTAACGGCAATAATCGGATAGAAGAACGAACGGGAACAAGGTAGGGTAAGAATATGGATGCACAGGTAAAATTAGCTCCCGTTGCGCCGGTTGACGCAATGATTTACGAGCAGTTAAACGACCGCCGGGCGCGATTGCAGACGGCAAATACGCAGATCGGCTACAACACCGATTTTGCCAGGCTGCTGGACGAGGTCGACGCCGCGCTGCAGCGTTTTGAAAGCGGCACCTACGGTATCTGCGAGGAGTGTCACGATCCGATCGAGCCCGAGCGTTTGCTCTCCGATCCTTTGATCCGCGTCTGTCTCGGCGATCTAACGGAAAAACAGCGCCATTCGCTGGAAGACGATCTTGAGCTGGCCGCGACCATCCAACTTGGCCTGCTTCCAAAAACGGATTTTGCGTCGCATTTCGCCGATGTCGAGTTTGTGTACCAGCCGGCCGGGGTTGTCAGCGGTGACTATGTGGATGTGATCGCGCACGATGGCGAGCTTTATTTCATCCTCGGCGATGTTTCGGGCAAGGGAATGGCGGCTTCGCTTCTGATGTCGAACCTGCACGCGATGTTCCACACCCTGATACCGCTCGGCCTGCCCATCCACGAGCTGATGTCGCGTGCCAACCACCTCTTTTGCGAAAGCACGCTGGCGAACCAGTATGCCACGCTGATCTGCGGAAAGATCAGCGAGACCGGCGAGATCGAGTTTTGCAACGCCGGCCACCTGCCGCCGATCGTCATCCGCGGGAATGAAATAACGGAATTAGGTTCCGGCGGCCTGCCGCTCGGTATGTTCTGCGACAGCAATTTTTCGGCGGCCTGCGTGCAGCTCGGGAATGCCGAAACACTGGTCCTGTATACCGACGGCGTGACCGAGGCAAATGATCATTCGGAAGCTGAGTTCGGTATCGACCGCCTGAAAAGTTCGATAAGCGGTTCGGTAAACGGGGAGCCGGGCGAGATAATCCGCGGCACACTTAGTGCGATCGACAGTTTTCGCGGTAACGCCGCCAGGAACGACGATCTGACGCTGATGGCGCTGAAATTTGTCGGATAGGTTAATAAGATGCTTCGGGTCGCCGAAGGTGACCAACAATATAGCCTGGGGTGCATTGAGCGAAGCGAAAGGAACCCCAGGTCAGGTTGAAAAGGATTTTTGCGACGCTGAAGGCGTCGAACAGGTTTTGAGATATTGTTCGTCCGCTTCAGGGACACGATAAATCGTTCGGGCTGTCCCTGGGGTTCCGGCTTCGCCTTCACCCCAGGCTTTAATGTATGTCACCGTTGGCGACAAAGAAAAATGGAAAAAGTTCAAATAGAAGGTGCGCCCAAGCCAGCAGGGCATTATTCATCAGCCGTTATTCACAACGGTTTTATTTTCGTCTCGGGCCAGCTGCCGACCGACCCGTTAAATAGCCGGGTTGTCGAGGGCGGTATCGAGTCACAGACCGAGCAGGCGATCCGGAACGTCGAGCGTGTTCTGCAGGCGGCCGGAAGCGATCTCGATCATGTTGTCCAGATGACGGTCTATATTGCCGACGGCGATCTGTGGGGGCCGGTCAACGACGTTTACGCGCGGATCTTTGGCGAGCATCGTCCGGCGCGCGCGATCATCCCGGTAAAGGAGATGCATCACGGTTCGCTGATCGAGATCCAGGCGATAGCCGCGGTATAGGCACGACTGGACGGAGTGAGCATGCGGCGATTTTGGATTTTAGATTTTGGGTTTTGGATTTCGAGCATGAATCTTGATTCTTGTCCCCAACGGGGACGAACAATATAGCCCAGGGTCAGCGAGCGCTAGCGAGTGCCACCCTGGGTATAGTTTGAAAAAGAGGGTACGACCCTGTAGGGGTCGAACAGGTAACGGCGAAAAACCGAACTTTTATTACCAGTATGAATATACCGATCTATCAAGTCGACGCATTTACGAGCAAGCCCTTCGGCGGCAACCCGGCCGCGGTGTGCCCGCTTGAAAGCTGGCTGCCGGATGAGACGATGCTGCAGATCGCGGCTGAGAACAACCTGGCGGAGACGGCCTTTTTTGTAAAAGCCGGTGACACATACGAGATACGCTGGTTTACGCCCGCCGTCGAGATCAACCTTTGCGGTCACGCGACGCTCGGCAGCGCTTACGTGATCTTCAATTGTCTCGGCCTGGAAGAAAAAACGATCAAGTTCCACTCGCACCTGAGCGGCGATCTGGGCGTGGAAAAGCAGGGCGATTTACTGGTGCTGGATTTCCCGGCATACGGCGTTCACGAGACCGAAGCGCCCGCCGCATCGATCGAAGCCCTCGGAAAAACGCCGCTGAAAGCATGGGAAACCCAGGGGAATATGATCATGCTGCTTTTCGAAAGCGAGGCGGAGGTCCGCTCGATCGAACCCGATATGAGCGCGCTCGCCCGAGTTCCGTATGACGAGGTGATCGTCACCGCTCCGGGCGACGGGTCCGATTTCTCTTCGCGGATGTTTGCTCCGAAGATCGGCATTCCCGAGGACCCCGTGACCGGCGCAATCCACTGCAGCCTGATTCCGTACTGGGCGGAGCGGCTCGGGAAAACAAAGCTCTTTGCAAAACAGGTTTCGAAGCGCGGAGGCGAGCTTTTTTGCGAGCTCAACGGCGGCCGCGTGCGTATAGGAGGCAGCGCGACACTTTTTCTGAAGGGTGAAATATATGTCTGATACGAAGATCGCCATTGTTATTTTCGACAAATTTACCGACATCGATCTTTTTCTGATGTGGGATCTTTTCAACCGGGTCCGTGTAGATGGCTGGCAGGTAAAGATCCTCGGCACGGCCGAAACGCATATTTCGGCCACCGGCATCGCGATACCCACGCATGGCCGGATCGAGGAAGCAAACGAGGCCGACGCCGTCCTGTTTGTCAGCGGGCAGGGGGCCCGTGAGCGCATCCTCGATGAAGAGTGGCTTTCGAAATTCGATCTGAAACCCGGCCGGCAGTTTATCGGCTCGATATGCTCGGGCGCTTTGATACTGGCAAAACTCGGGTTGCTTGATGGGCGAAAAGCCACGACCTACCCGACTACGAAAGGCTTGCTCGAAAGCTTCGGCGTCACAGTCGTTGAGCAGCCGTTCGTGGCGAGCGGCAATGTCGCAACCACCGGCGGGTGCCTGGCGCAGCAATACCTGGTCGGATGGTTTATCGAGAATCTTGCCGGGCACGATTGGAGAGAACTTGTTTTAAGGTCCATCCAGCCCGTGGGCGAGGGATTGTTTTTTGCGGATGCGGAAGAGCTGACGAAGCTATATGCTCCGGTCGCGAAGAGCGCAGGGCAATGAACGATTTTAAGTTTGAATGGAAAAATATTGCCGATGCCCCGGCGAGGACGTTGTTTGACGGTCTACGGGTTAGAGACCTGTGGCGCGGCGAGAATGGCGCGAAAGCACAGTTTTTAGAAATGGACGCCGGGACCTGCTGGGAAGGAAAGGATGTGCACGAGCCCGGCCCCGAGGAGGTTTATGTGGTGTCGGGCGTGCTGAACGACGGCGTCCGCGATTACCCGGCCGGAACATTTCTTCACGCCCCGGCGGAATCCGGGCACATTCCGCAGACGGTTACCGGCTGCACATTATTTGTTTTTTATCCGGAAGGTTAGTTTTTTGCTGATGATGAAGACGCATACAAAAGATACGCAATCGACGACGACACCCGAGGACGCACTGAAATTTTTGCGCGAGGGCAACTACCGGTTCGTCAACAATCTCAAGACCAACCGCAATCTCTTGCAGCAGGTCAACGAAACGCGTGACGGGCAATTTCCGCTCGCGGCTATCCTGACCTGTATCGACAGCCGGACCTCGGCCGAGCTGATTTTCGATCAGGGGCTCGGCGATATTTTTAGCATTCGTATTGCCGGCAACATTATCAACGACGACATCCTGGGCAGTATGGAGTTTGCATGCAAGGTCGCCGGCTCAAAGCTGGTCGTGGTGCTGGGGCATTCCAAGTGCGGCGCTATTCGCGGCGCATGCGACCACCTGCAAATGGGCAATCTCTCGACCCTTTTGAACAAGATCCAGCCCTCGGTCTATTACGAGCGGACGGTCCAGGAGAATCGCACCTCGGACAACGAGGAATTTGTCGAGAAGGTGGCGCGGATACAGGTAAAGCGGAGCGTCGAGACCATCATCCAGCAGAGCATTATCCTTCGGGAGATGATCGAGAACCGGGAGATCGGGCTGATCGGCGCGCTTTACGATGTGGAGACGGGCCGCGTCGAATTTTTGGGAGAAACATTTATGCTGGGCGAAATAAAGCATTTTTATCTTGATGTCGCGGGTGAAAGCGCCCAGACGGGGAGCGGGAATTAAACAAACCAATGTCGGATGTGGGATTGCGGATTTGGGATTTGTTTCTCGACCTTGGGTTCCGTCCCCAACGGGGACAAACATTAAAGCCCAGGGTCAGCGAGCATAGCGAGCGCCACCCTGGGAAAAGGCGAATAGGAAACTCCGACCCTGTAGGGGTCGAACAAAAAGGCAGAAACCGGGAACGGGAGTGAGCATGTTCCCTATTGAAAAAAGATTTTAGAGACGTTTTGAAGGCTAGGAATATTTGAAAATGTTATTGGAAATAAAAGACTTACACGCCGGAATCGACGGCAAAGAAATTTTAAAGGGCCTGAATCTCCAGGTTAACAAGGGCGAGGTCCACGCGATCATGGGGCCGAACGGATCGGGAAAATCGACGTTATCGAAAGTGCTCGCCGGCCATCCGACCTATGAGGTGATCTCGGGTGAGGTGCTCTACGAGGGCAGGAACCTGCTCGAGCTCGAACCGCATGAGCGCGCCCGAGAAGGCGTATTTATGGCCTTTCAGTATCCGATCGAGGTGCCGGGCGTTTCGAATGCGCAGTTTTTGCGTCTGGCCTACAACGAGAAAATGAAGCACCTCGGCCAGGAAGAGCTCGATCCGCTCGAATTCAACGATTACCTGAAGGAAAAGGCGAAGATCGTCGATATGAGCTCGGAATTTTTTAAACGCTCGGTAAACGAGGGCTTCTCGGGCGGTGAAAAAAAGCGCAACGAGATTCTACAGATGGCTGTGCTCGAACCGACGCTGGCCGTGCTCGACGAGACCGATTCGGGGCTCGATATCGACGCTCTGCGGATCGTGGCCGAGGGTGTGAATAAGCTCCGGGCCGCCGACAAAGCGATCATTCTGGTTACCCACTACCAGCGTCTTTTGAATTACATCATACCCGAATTCGTTCACGTCATGGCTGGTGGGCAGATCGTCAAGGAAGGCGGCAAGGAACTGGCGATGGAGCTTGAGGCGAAGGGCTACGACTGGGTAAAGGGAGCGGCGAACAATAGATAAGAATGGATGACGCGCTGAGAATAATTTTACCGGTCTACTTGGTCGCCTATTTCGCCGTCGCGATCCTGTGGCGGTCGATCGCGGTCTGGCGGCGGACCGGCATAAACCCGTATGTGATAGGCCGAAGCGACAGCGCCTATGATTATATCGGCGTTATTTTCAAGCTTGTATTTGGGCTGCTCGCGGCAGCAATTCTTTTGTTTTCGGTATTTACGCGGTTCTACACTTACGCGATGCCGATCGTGTGGCTGGATTACGCGTTTATTAGATGGACCGGGCTGATTCTGCTCTTTGTGTCCTTTGCCTGGACGGCCCTCTCGCAGATGCAGATGGGCACATCATGGCGCATAGGGATCGACAAGGAAAACAAGACCGAGTTGGTCGGGAAAGGGATCTTTACCGTATCGCGTAACCCGATCTTTTTGGGAATGCGGGTCAGCCTGCTGGCTATTTTTTTGATAATCCCGAGCGCGATCACGCTGCTCGCGCTTGTTTTGGGCGATGTCCTGCTGCAGATACAGGTCCGGCTCGAGGAAGAGCATTTGCGTAATCTGCATGGCGAGGCGTACGAAAATTATCGCGGGCAGGTTCGCCGCTGGATTTGAAAATGGGGAAGGAGAAAGGCGAAAAGGCTAAAAGCGGCGATAGCGGGTTGGCGGCGGTTGTTTTCGCTGCGTGGGCGCTTCTGCTGCTCATTGCATTTTTGGCCTACCGCGGTGCCGATGCAGGACAATTGCCGCGTCTTTTAGGTAATCTTGGCGGCGGGCCGTTAATCGGCGGCGCAGGGTTACTGGACAGCGTGCTCGGCTTGGTCGTCGCGATATTGATACTTTTAGCCTGGTATGGCCTCGGCTCTTTGATATCTTCGTTTATAAAAGGCTCGACGGATGGTAACCATTCGAGGTGGCTGGAATTTGCCCGAAACACCGCTGTCGGTGCGGCAGCCTGGTCGCTGGTTTGGTTCTTTCTCGGGCTTGCCGGTCTTTACAGGAGCGGTGCAGCGATAGCCTTGATGCTCGCAGGTGCAGCGCTTGCCGGATGGCAGTTTGTTCGACCTCGCGGAGAGGAGCGCCCCGGCGGCGAGGCCTCCGGCGCGCTTGAAAAAGTGCTTTTTGGGTTGTTATGCGTTCCCGTTGTTCTTGCGCTGATCGCCGCGCTTGCGCCCCCGATCGCCAAGGATACGCTGCTTTATCACTTCGCCGTCCCCAAGGCGTTTATTGCGCAGGGAAGCAGCGCCATTGTCGACGGTAATATCGCTAGTTACCTGGCGCTCGGCACCGAGATGCACACCGTTTGGGCGATGCTCGTTGGTGGAATATTCAGCCCCAGGGCGGGAGAGGCCGCGGCCGGTGCGGTCGTGTTCTTGTTCTTCCCGCTGCTCCTTATTGCGATCTACGGCTGGGCACGCGAGATCGGTATTGAAAAGCGATGGGCCCTGATCGTTGTCTTGATCGTGGCGACCGTGCCGACCGCCTTTCATGTCGCATCGAGCGCCTATATCGACCTGGCACTTGCGCTGTTCATAACGCTGGCCGTCCAGGCGCTGGGCCGGTGGTGGAAAACGCTTGCAGCGGGCTGGCTGATTTATGCTGCCATTTTCCTCGGCGCGGCGCTCTCGGCAAAGCTGACGGCCCTTTTCGTATTCGCCGCGGTTGCGCTTGTTATTCTGCTTCGCGTCCGGCAGGCGAAAGAGGATGCGCCGGAACGCACGGCTTACATATTCGCGACCGGCTTCGTCGCGCTGCTTCTCGCCGAGGCGATCGCGTTGCCGTGGTATTTGAAAACCTGGGTGCAGACGGGCAGCCCGATCTTTCCCTTCTATATGAGCTTTTGGAAGGGCGAAGCGGCCGGTTGGGACGTCGAGCGCTCGGCGCTTTTCCAGGCGATGAATTCGCAGTACGGGGGTTATGAAAAGAACGCTCTCGGCTATCTGGCCTCGCCGTTTAGAATTTCGGTCCTGGCGCAGCCCGAGCAGGCGCCGCTTTTTGACGGCGTGATTGGCGTCGCCTTTTTGATCGGTTTGCCGGTCCTGATATGGGCTCTTTGGAAATTTGAGCTGCCGGCCGAGGTAAAGGTCGGCGCGGGTGTCTGCGGAATAATGTTCCTGTTTTGGCTGTTTTCGAGCCAGCAGGTCCGCTACCTTTTGCCTATACTGCCCGTACTCGCGGTCGGGATATGCGCCGCGGGGCAGGCCATCTCGCGGGAGAAAAAGGCATTGGCCGCCGTCTGGCAATTTTCGCTCATCGCGTCGGCGGTGGCAGCTCTCGTGACCGGCGCAGCTTGGTTTTTGCAAAAGGCCCCGCTTAGAGTGGTTCTCGGCGGCGAATCGCGGGATGCGTACCTGACGCGAAACATCGATTATTACCCGTATTACCAGGTTTTGAATACGGAGACGCCGGCCGATTCGCGAGTGTGGCTGATCAATATGAGGCGCGATTCGTATAACCTCGACCGCCCGTATTTTTCGGATTATCTGTTCGAGGATTGGACGTTGCGCAAGATGGTATGGGAAGCGCGCAGCACGGCCGAGCTCAAGGCAAAGGCCAGGGAGCGTGGATTTAATTATGTCCTCGTCCGCCACGATTTTCTTTT
>Ga0190272_10000716_pt1 | contig 16574 bp, 17 predicted proteins | sample Popmic504T_FD_133746 | JGI IMG/M metagenome (GOLD analysis project Ga0190272, IMG submission 133746) | Populus adjacent soil microbial communities from riparian zone of Shoshone River, Wyoming, USA - 504 T | ecosystem: Environmental > Terrestrial > Soil > Riparian zone | place: USA: Wyoming... | reverse complement strand
TAGTCGGCCCGGCGCAGTATCTGTTCGAGCTCGGCGGGCAGATCGGTTGTTATGTGTTCGGCAAGGGACATTTTTATAAGATATTATCGCAACCGGGAATGTTTCGCTGAAGGGGCCCGACGAAAACCCCCTGGTGTAGGAACGTTTCTAACCTTAGATATCGATTCTTCCCTCACACCGTCTGAGCTGTGCTAATCTGGCATATGGTGCGATGAGAAACAGTTCTTATGACCGATAAAGAAGAAAATCCGCTTGAAACCCTCGATCCCGATGACCCGCGGGTTGCAGAAGATGTGCGGAAAATTGCGCATAGTGTAGCACGAAAGTTCGGGGAGGATTCAACCGTTGCCGAAGACATTGCACAGACCGCGATGGTTATTCTCCTCCGGGACAAGACAGCGTCTCACGACTACAGGGAAGTGGATTCCAGGAAGGCGTACCTGTGGAAGGTAATCTTAAATATTCACCATAAACAGTGGCGGCGTTCAGGCGCAGGGCTTACCATGTCTATCGACGATTCGTATGAAGCCGAACGACTTTCATACGAGTCCGACGTCGAGCAACAGATAGTAGAGAAAGAAAAAAAACTGATTCTTTCGCGTCTTATGAAACAGCTCAGCGACGACGAACGGACCCTGCTCCGCCTGCTGGTCCTTAATTACAACCAGAAAGAAATTGCCCTGCTCATGGGTATTTCTCATTCAAATTCGCGGAAAAAGCTTTCGCTGCTCAAATATAAACTCGCCGAAAAAATAGAGGAATTGCAGAATTCCTGAAACCTCGATCAAAAAAATATTCACACATAAGAAATTTTTGTTCTCTATATCAATAGAGCGATCCATAAGGGATCGCTAATTAAGTGGAGATGAATTATGTACAACTCTAAATTACCGAAACCGGGCAATGTAGGATATTATAGGCAAATAATTTGCTTATTTTTACGAAACATTGGGTGTCGGTTCAAATTAGACTGACAGAAAAGTGCCCGAATTTTTCACACTTTTCTTTTTCAGCGCTCTATTATAATAGAGAGAAATGGTTTTAGATTTCTTTCTTGCCGATAATACCTACATTCTCCGTAAATAAGGGAGGCAAAAAATGGAAGCATATAATAATAAAAGAAATACAGGTGCGCCACGCGGCGAACTAGCGTCCTCGGATCCCGTCGAAATTTCTGCCGCGAATAAAGAAATCGCGAAATGGGAGTTCTTTTTACCCGATAAGGATATAAGCAACCAGATATGGTTTCTTAGCGAAAAGATAGCTGCACATTACGAGGGGGAAAGGGATGAAAAGCTTTTTTTACCAGATCAGGACGCTTTCGAGGATATACCCGATATTACCGAGGAAGAGCGCGAAGAGGTAACAAACAACTTTAGCAAGAAAGCATGGCACGAGAAGTTGTTTAATAAAATTTCCGAGGTTTTATCGCACAATGAAGACCCGGAACTGGAGATGAACGACGATGAATACTCGGTCTTTTTTCAAAAACATGTCGCGGAAAAGATCTATGATCACTTTGCCATGCTCTGCAGGATCGCTAAAGCAGGGAAAAGGAAAAAGGAGTTTTCGCTGCTAAAAGAACTTACCGAGGAACTTGCTCCTGATCTTGGCCTGGGGTTGTATATCGAAAAGGAAACGTCTCAGGAGTTGATAGAAGCCTCATCCCAGGCACTGTATAGTTTGGCCGAAAATTTTGAATCGTGGTTTGTCGGTCGGAAGAAAGGCTTTTTCGAAGCTACATTTGGAGAAGTGTGTTCACTTGTATATTTTGTGGACAATCCTGAAGAGGTTGCCGGCTATGAGGGCCTGTTGGTTCTGGCAGCGGATGTAAGCCAGGAGAATAAGGTCCGGAACAACATGGCGAAAAAACGGAGGTCCGGGCAAGCCGCGTCCGCGTGACGATATGAGGCGGGCGGGGTGGCCCAGTTCCACCGCGTAGTATGAAGCGAAAACAGGCTGTTCTATTTCAAGGAACAGCCTGTTTGTTTTTTTGTCGCGGAAAAGCTATAGTACCGTAAAAAAAAAATAGGAATATAATTAAACGGCCCTGACCGCCGTGCAAGTTTATTATGGCTCCCATCAGAATACTTCACGCCTCAGATCTCCATTTGGCGCACAAGGAAAAGCAAAGATCGTTTCCGGATAAGTTTAGTGACGGGTTACGGAGAACCCTGCGCGAGGTAAAACAAAAAACCCGGTCTAAAACAAGTCTCATATCGGCCCTCGGTTCGATCTGGTCCGACCTGGAAGCCATGGCCTCATCTTACGACGTTTCAATTTTAAAGCGTTTTGCAGAGTTTGTGTCGACGGAAGTGAATAACAAGCGGCTGGACGGTGTGATACTAACGGGCGATATCGCAACTACCGGCGACCCGAAGGATATCGACAGGATCGACAAATTTTTTAACGAGCCCCCGCACCCGGACCCGGAACGTGCTTTCATAGGAAGGAAGTCCAGACAAGCGACACTTTCGTTTATTTCGCCGCCGGACGTCTTTTTGAAATTCTTTGCCGGAAACCACGACCGGTACGTTCGTAGAAGGACGTTCGGCAAAACACGAAAATGGAAGCTCCCACTGATCGTTCGGAAGGTTTTCGACGTCGGCGGGACCGAGTTTGACCGGATCAGGTTCAAAAAAGACACGGCGCCTAAAACTCGTCCGGTGGAAGCGTTTTCTAAGGAAAAAGACCTGGGAGGCGGCCGGAAGCTTGTGGTATGGGTCCTGATGGCCGATTTTACCCTCAAGGATTTTGACGATCATGAGCAGGTTTTTGGCTGGCTTGCCCAGGGAAAGGTCTATGAGAGGGCGCTCGAGATCCTCGTCGATCTGACTGAAAGAGTGAAGGCGGGAAAAGACCCGGATAAGCACCAGTGCATTCTCTGGGCGTGCCACTTTCCGCCCCAGTTTCCAAACGCCAGGCTCCACAGCACCTTGCTCGACGGCGACAAGCTCATAAAAGCGGCGAACGACCTGGGTGTCAGGGCGATCCTCACAGGACATACCCATGAGCAAACTCGGTTTTCGCGGCCGGGCATGCAAACGGAAGTCATTTGCTGCGGCACCACCACCCAGTTCGAGCCGAATTCAAGACCGGGAGGGCGTTACGAAAACGACCTGACAAAGGGCAACCATTTCCAGATCCTGAACATAGACGTGGAAAAGGGCGGGAAAATCTCGTTAACGGTAGAAAATTATCGTTACACGCATAGCCAATCCTCGGGAACGGAAGACGACGGCATGGTCAGCGGCCACGGTATCGATCAGACCGGATGGAAGCGGATCTAACTATCCACCGACCCGCAATGCAATAAAAACCTTATAAATCCACCAATTCCTCGTGAGTTATAAAAATCACCATTTCCTCACGAGCTTTCTTCGCGTAATCTCATTCGTGTATGAGCGCTAAGCCCCCGGCGAATCAGCCCGACAACCAACAACAAAATAACAACAAGAATTTGGCAGACGGCCAGGCGGCCCCCGCTGATACGAGCGCCCTGCTCTATACCGAAAGCGATCTTGCGGCCCGGGCCGAGGAATTGAAACGCGCCGGTACCGATGCTCTCCAGACGGAAAACGAGGAACTCAAAAAAAGCCTGCGCCTGCGTGACGCTCGCGACGAGATCACCGCCGCGCTGAAAAAAGCCGGAGCGAGATCGCCCGAGCTGCTCTTTAACTCGGCGAAGGAATCGCTGCAGTTCGACGACGAAGGAAAGGTCACTAACTCGACCGCGCTGGTCGAGAGGCTCCAGGGCAAGTTTCCGGAACAGTTCGGGTTTGAAGCACCGGCCGGGTCAATCGATGGCGGCGCCGGGAAAAACGCGGACACGAACTACCTGACAAAAGAAAAGCTGTCCAAAATGACAGCCGCCGAGATATCCAAGCTGGATTGGCAGGATGTTAGGAAAGTCCTGGCGGAGAGTTAACCGGGTTTGCCGAGTTACCCAAGTTACCCGAGTTTGAGTCTTCGGATCTTTTAAATTGCCGTCTGCTTTAGCTGACGGTTAGTAAACATAAAAAACATCTTCCGGCGTTAGCCGGACCGGATTTGGGCTAAAGCCCTGAAAGTTGTCAGGGTCCCTAACCGTTGGCTAAAGCCAACGGCAATTTAAATCAACCCCACGGCTAAATTCAAATGTCGCTAGCGCGACCGTTCGGGCGGATCTGCCCGGCGCTCCAATCAAAAATAACGCTTCGTTAAAGAGTGCCGGCAAGATGCCGCCACGACAGCCGCCAGGATGGCGGCGCTACACCACAGACAAAAAATTATGGCACTGAATTTTATACCTACCGTATGGGCGGCGAGATTGCTCGTTGCATTGGAAAAGGCCCTGGTTTACGCGCAGGACGGAACCGTCAATCGCGATTACGAGGGCGAGATAAAGGAATCGGGCAACACCGTGAAGATCGGCTCGATCGGCGAAGTGAACATCGGCGATTATGTGAAAGACACAAACATCTCCGACCCCCAGATACTCACCGACCAGGACCAGAGCCTCGTTATCGATCAATCGAAATATTTCAATTTCTATGTCGATAGCGTCGACCGCGCCCAGCAAAACGTAAACGTCATGGATGAGGCCATGCGCCGCGCCGCCTGGGCCCTTCGCGAAAAGGCCGATACGTTCATCGCCGGGATCATGGATACGGCGGTGCCGGCCGGCAGCAAGATCGGATCGACCACCACGCCGAAGATCCCGACCAAGGACGATGCATATGAATACCTGGTCGACCTGGGCGTGCTGCTCGATGAGACCGATACTCCGATCGACGGTCGTTTCGTCGTCGTGCCGGCATGGTTCCACGGGCTTCTTTTAAAGGATGAGAGATTTGTGAAGTCGGGAAGCTCGAGATCGGACGCGACCCTCGCCAACGGCGAAGTAGGCGAAGCGGCCGGCTTCAAGATCCTGAAATCCAACAACGTTCCGAACACCACGGGAACGAAGTATAAGATCATGGCCGGTCACAGCATAGCCACGGCTTACGCCGAACAGATCGTCGATCTGCAAACATACAAACCGGAAAAACGGTTCGGCGACGCGGTCAAGGGGCTTCATGTCTACGGCGCGAAGGTCGTGCGGCCGAATGCGCTGGCGGTGTTGATAGCGAATAAAGCTTAGTTCTTTGAGTTTGTGAGTTCGTTGAGTTTATTGAGAAAGAAAGATTTCTTCTCAAAGAACTCAATGAACTCAACGAACCCAACAAACTTCCGGGCCTTTGGCCCGATCAAGTTCAGGGGGGCGGAGAGAGGGAGGAATTTCGGACGCATAGAACGATCGCCTACTAAAAGATGCCCCCGCTGAGTAATTACTAAAAATGAGAGCTGAAATAATCAGTATAAGCAACGGCAGCCTCCAGGGCAGCAAGATATCGATGGTCCGTGGCGACACGCTCGAGATCACGCTGCGCGTGCTGCGCGACGACGATTCGCCGATCCTGCTCAATCGTTTCGAGGGATACGGGGGGTCGGGGAATGAGCGCGCCCCGGAGGCGGCGACCAATCATCGCCTTTCGATGGAGTTCACGGCGCCCTTAAAAGACGGCGGCGATATCCGCGTGATCTATCGCACGACCCAATCTGCCCGGCAGGTGCTCTATGGCACCACCGACGAATTGACCGTGCTTATCGATCAGAGGCTGACCCGCCGGCTGCCCGCGCCCCTGGCCCTGAATTTCGATATGCAGATCACGGAGTTCAACGGTGACAGTCGCCGCATGAGCACTATCTACCAGGGCGTGCTGCAGGTCGATAAGGACATTACTTCAACGTACTAGTTAGCCGAGTTCGTTGAGTTTATTGAGTTCTTTGAGTTCGTTGAGGAAAAACGGTTCTTCTTAACTCAATAAACTCAATAAACTCAACGAACTCAATAAACTAATTTTATGACCCCGATACAAAAGATCGGCCGGATGACGGCCTCCGATTCGGAACCGGTACTTGCCGTGGAAGACCTCGAGCAGCTGCTCGCGGACAGCGGGCGCCCGGATGCGGCCGGCCGGCCGCCGACCGACCTCAACTGGACCCCGACCTACGATCTCAATGCCGCAGCGGCCGAAGGCTGGCGCTGGAAAGCTGCCCGCGCCGGGGAACTGACCTCGGTGGACCTCGACGGCACAAAACTATCGGCCGAACAGATCTTCGACCACTGCGAGCGGATGATCCAGGTCTATTCGAGACGAATGAAAGCCACTGTCGATTTTTGATCTTAGACCTTTGATCTTTGATTCAAACAGGATGGACAGGATTAACAGGATAAAAAAAGAAAAGAAATTCACAGGGATAAAACGGATGGAAGGGATAAAACCATTCCTATCCCCTGTATCCCCTCCATCCCTGTAAAAAATAACGCCTTATCCTGTATATCCTGTCCATCCTGTTAAATATCCCGTCGAAGAACAATGAAAGCCGAAACCTACCGAAACCTGACCACCGGCGCGCTCGACCGGCTCCGCATACAGATCTTCGGCGACGAATCGCTAAAACTGTTTCAGATCACACCGGAGACCGGCGAGGCCGAGGTGGCCGAGCTTACCGAAAACTGGGGAGGCCGGCGGCTGGTAGCCACGACCGACGCCGGACGCGCCGAGGCGGGCGCCTGGCAGTTCCAGGTAAAGGCCGAAGACGATTGGCAAACCTCGCAAACCTATATGTCGCAGGTGGTCGCGCTCAGGGTGGGCGGCCGGAGATGGAAAGTTAAAAAGATCGAAACGCCGGTCGGGAACGTGCGGGTGTGGAAGATCAAGGCTGAAGTTCAATAGTTCATTGAGTTTATTGAGTTTATTGAGTTAAGAAGGACCGGGTTTTCTCAACAAACTCAATGAACTCAACGAACTCAACAAACTAAAAAAGCGAACTCAACAAATTCACACAAATGCTCGACGTAAAAATCGACAACAAGATTCCCGAGTTGTTTCAAAAACTCGAAGCCGCGGTTTCCAGGTTTGTCCAAACCTCGGCCGCCGATATCGGCGAAGCAGCGCGGGTTGCGATGAACGCGCCCAAATCCGGGCGCTTCTACGGCGCGCACCGGGCATCGGCCCCGGGCGAAGCGCCGGCCAGCCGCTCCGGCAAATACCTTTCCAGCATCGAGGTATTAGAGGGCGCCAGCCTCGAGGCAATGGTAGGCGTGAATGTTCCTTACGCGCCGGTCCTCGAATACGGGCTCAACCGGCCGCTGTGGGGCCGGGTCCTGACCGAGAAGCTGCCGACGCTCGAGACGAAGCTCGACGATGAAATCGCTGGACTATGAAGGCAAATAATGAGCGGCGCAGGGAAATGAGCTGCACGCGGAAACGGGCTTTTCAAACCGAAAGTTATGCTGCGATGTACCTTGAAAATGTACTAAAGCGCGCGGGCGAGATGGATGTTTACCGGTGCGGATTCTGCGGCGAATACCACCTTGGCCACCGTCCGCGGGGCGGAGTTTATAGAGTTCGTTGAGTTTATTGAGTTCGTTGAGAAAGAGAAATTCCTAGCTCAACGAACTCAACGAACTAACAAACACATATGGATAAACAGATACGTTTAGCCCTAAAACTGATCATCTCGACCCTCTACCCTGAGGCGCGGGTGTTTGCCTGGAATGCGCTCTCGCACGATCTGGGCGAATGGGCCGGTATGTTTCGCACCGTATCGAGCGGCACTCACGGCTGGATCATAAAGCGCTCCGGCGCCAAGGCCGAGTGGAAAAACGGCCGCCGCGATCGGAAGACCGCCATTTACGATGTGTGGGGATTCTATGCTTTCAACGCGGGGAACGAGGACGACAATTCCGATAACGAGTTTTCCGAGATCCTCGACGCCGTGTACGAGGCCGTAAAGATGAGCCCAACCCTTGAGCTTGCCGGTGTCGAGGGCCACTCACTGCTGCAGATCGCCGCCAACACGACGATCGATACCGGCGAGGAGACCCTGCATTTTGCCCAGTGCCGGCTGGAAGTGAACCTGTGCTGTTAGCGCAGGGTCCAAGGTCCAAAGTCCAAAGTCCAAAGTCGGATGACGGACGCTCGGTCTTGACCTTGGACATTGGACTTTGGACTAACTTTAAAACCTTGAATTTTAACGAACTGAAAAACTATGAGAACTGAAAACACCCAAATAGCAATTTCCACCGCGTGCGAATCCACGTTCAACACGCCGAAAACGAGCGCCAGCGATTTCGAAGGCCTGCCCACGACCGAGCCCTTTTTTCTTCTACCGAAGGTTGAAAAGGTAAACGACGCGGGCCGCGTCGGCCGAAACGCCCCGACGCATCTCTGCAATACTTACTGGTCGCACGGCGAGGTCTCGATCAAAGACGACGTCGACACCAACGTGCCGGCGAAGCTTCTCCGGCGCGCGCTCGGCGGGGCCTCGACTCCCACGCCCGTGGCCGCCGGCGTTTACGATCACAACTTTACTATTCTGCCGCCGCAACTGGGCGACGTTCTGCCTTCATTCAATATTGTGGCGATCCTCGGCGCGTCCGATTTCCTGCTTTCCGGTTGCATGACCGACAGCATCAAGTTTAGCCAGAAAAACGCCGAGCGCGTGCAGTATGAGGCAAACCTGGTCGGCAGCGGCAAATTCACCAACCCCTCGGGCATCACTCCCTTTCCGGCGATGGCGAACACGCCCTGCATGGACGGTTTCAAGGTCGAGGTGAAGTATACCGATGCCGACTCGACGGTCGTTAATCTCTCTACCCTTGGCAAGGTCGTCGAATGGATGGTAGAGCATAAAAACAATATCCGCCGCGACAAGCGCCGGACCGGCGACCCGATCCAAACGATCGTGAATGTAGGAAGCGCGGCCCACGCCCGCAAGCAGCCCCGCGGAAAATATGAAACGACGGCGCAGCTCACCGTGGATTTTAACGATCTCTCGGACTGGAACAAGTCTATAAAGAACGAGCAGCTGACCAATCTGAGCTTTCTTATCCCGGGCCCGCAGATCGGCACCACCATTTATCGTCACGAATTCGAAATCATCATCCCGCTGTTCAGCTTTGAGACGCCCGACACCGGTGACGACGACGGCGACGCGACCACACCGATCAACATCGTCTGCCTGGAAGACCCGGTAACCAAAGGGACCATGAAAGTGCGGATCAGGAATGCGACGTCGACCCTGGTCTAAAGACGTCCAAAGTCCGTAGTCCAAAGTCCAAAGTCCCAAGTCGGACGAACGTTTTTGACCTTGGACTTTGGACCTTGGATCTTGGACTTTTGAGAAAATTTTATGCCAAAAAAAATAACAAAAACAACCGAAGAATTGACCGAGGAATTCTTTGCGCTCGAGCGCACGGAATATGAAAAACGCGTGCCCGCGGCGTTTCCGCGAGTACCGGTAGCTAAGTTAACCGGGTTAACCGAGTTAACCGAGTTAACCGAGTTGACCGAGTTGCCCGAGGAGGGGCCCGAAGTAATGGAAGAACTGCCGTTGGAGAAACCGGGCAAATGATCCGATTTGGGATTTTTGGATTTTGTATTGCAGGACAGACCGACGCAAGGTCCTCAGCCTCGTTCACGAGGCTTCCCCGAAGGGCCATTAGCCACGCGCTTTAGCGCGTGGTCAAAGGTGTAGGAAAACGAGAGGGCGTTTTAACGTCCTTCCAAACACGCTTTAGCTAAAGCTCTTTCCAGGTAAGGACGCTGAAGCGCCCTGATCGATCGATTGCGTATCCATACCACGCCGTAAACGGCGTGGTATGGATACGCCGGGCGCGGAAGACGGCTGAAGCCGCCTATATAAGGAGACATATATTTTGAACGAAGAAGTTTTGGAAATTGAAGAGAACCACCCCGCCGCGGATGAACGTGGGCGAGTCGCCCGCGGGACATCCGCCGAGTCGGCGGCGGTACAGGGCTACCAGCTCGACTGGCAGGACGCCGAGATCCGACTTGCGAAGGGGCGGTTTACGCATACCTTGTCACGGCCATCCGCAGAGATGATGATCGCCCGCGAGGACGAGCTCCAGCCCGAGATCCCGATCGCCAAGGACGGGAGCTTTGCCCTGCCGGATTCGACCTCGCAGGAGGAAACCGACGCCAAATACTACGACCGGATCGTCATAAAAACCGAGGGCTACACCGCCGAGGTCCCGACCGCTCACAAGGCGGCCGCCTTCCAGGGGCTCTTTCGCCGCGAGATCTATCTCGACCCCGAGTGCGATATTTTCGGCGACGAGGTCACGATAATTGAAGAGATCGGCGGATCGGACGAGCCGGATTTCACCGTTCGCCACACTTTGCGCCAGCCGACCGAGGCCGAACTCAAAAAATGCCGGCAAGGGTCGTCCGGCGGGCGCCTTTTGCCCGACAAGCGCGGTCGGCAAAAGCTTGTTACCTCGTCGAACCTTCGCTCGGCGATGCGGTTTTACAACACCTGGCTGGTCCGGATCGAGGGCGCGACCGCGGGCGGAAATACCTTCTCCCCCGATAAACGGGATGACTTTGTCGCCCTGGTCGACCCGCTTATCCAGCGCAAGGTCGTTACCGTCCTTGTCGACGAACTGACCGGCGGATTATTGGACTAGCCGAAGCTCTCGCCGCTCATTTCTGCGGCCATATCGACTGCGTCAACCAGACGAAAGGCGAGAGCTGCCCCGGTTCCCCGGAATGCCGGGATACGCGCGGAATGCCGCTCAACCGGTACTCCGCAACCCAAACCGAGGATGAAATATGCAAGGGCTGCCGGCTGCTGCCGACCAAGCCGGAGGCGGTGCCCGAGGAGCTGCAGGGGTTTATATACCTGGCGCTTAGCCTCTCGGAACTTGAGCGCGCGGGCGCGAAATTCGATTACCCCGGCGCGCTGAGCCCCCTGGAATGGGACCTGCTTCGCGGGCTGGTCCGGGGCCGCGAGCGGGCCGAAAACCTCCGGCAGGAACGCGAGCGCGCCGATGAGAGGCTGCAGGAGAAGAAAAGAAGATAGGAAGGAATTCACCACAGAGTCACCGCAGGACACGGAGGAAAACAAGAGGTTAACAGGGATACCAGGATGGACAGGGATATTTTATTAAAAATCGCGATTAAGGATAGGTTCTATCCATTCCATCCTGACATCCCTGTAAATTCTTCTCTGTGTCCTCTGAGTCTCTGTGGTGAATCTTCTCTTCAAATCCGCAATCCGAAATCCCAAATCCCAAATTGAACTATGGCTGCTCATTTTACAATTACAATTGGCGCAGATACCCGCGAGTTTACTCCTCCTGTCAACGAGGTGAAAAAAAAGGTCGAGGAGGTGAAAAAAGAGGTCGAGTCGCTCGCCAAGACCAAACTCGAGGAGCTTTCAAAAAAATTCACTGACTGGGCCGGCAAGATCAAGGCGGTCGGCGAGGCCCTCTCGAAGGTGGGTAAAACGCTGACCGACAGCCTCACCACGCCGATCTTTAAATTTACCGGCCTCGATAAGCTTTCGAAGGAGGTGAACGAAAAACTCGGGAAGCTCAGCGAAAGGTTCAAGACCGTCTTCTCCAAGCTCTTCGAGCCCGTTATACCGGTGGTCACGAAGGCCATAGACTGGCTTATCGGGATGATCGACAAGCTCATAACCTGGTTCGACAATGCGCCCGCGGGCGTAAAGGTTTTCGTCGCCGTGCTCGCGGGTATCGCCATGGCGATAGGCCCCGTAATAGGCGCGGTCGGCACCGCACTCACGGCCATCGCGGGATTTGTCACGGCCCTTGCCGGGATCGCCGCCTCCGGGACCGTCGGCATTGTGGTCGGCGTGATCGCCGCGGCCATTGCCGGGCTGGTCGCCGGGATCGGCATTGCCATCGGTGTGGTCTACGCGCTGAAACAGGCTTGGGACAACGGGTTCGGCCCTATCGCATCGGTCGTCGCCATCGCGGTCGGCCTTATCATGGCCGCGCTTTTGCCGATCGTCGGGCTGCCTGTGCTTATCGGCGCGGTCGCCATGACCATCTACGAGATGTGGGCGACCAATTTCGGGGGCCTTCAGGAATTTACCGCGATAGTTTGGGCCAAGGTCCAGGAATACGTCGCCATCGCGATGGCCGCGATCAAGCAGCTGGTCGACGATATCGGCGGCGATATCGTTGCCTGGTGGAATGAAAATTACCCCCTGATCCAGCAGACCGTCCAGACCGTATCGGATGCGATACGCGCCTATATCCAGAATTTTCTCAACAATGTAAAGGCTTTCTGGGACCTCCACGGCGAGCAGATCATGTCGGTCGTCAAATCGATCTGGAGCATCATCTCGACCATCGTCCGCACCGGCGTGAACGTTATCCTCGGCGTGGTCCGGATGGTGATGCAGATCATTAACGGCGATTGGGCCGGCGCCTGGAACACGGCGCTCAGCATCGTCCAGAAGATCAACAGCGCCATTTGGAAGATCCTCGGAGAGCTCGGGAATATCGTCATCAAGGCCCTCGCGTTTGTCCTTACCGAGATCGCGAACTGGGCGATCAAGGTCGGCCAGATGGCCGAGAAGATCGGCGAGAATATCGTCAACGGGATCATCAACGGCATATCGGCGCTGGCCGACACCCTGAAGAATTACGCCAGGAATCTTATCACCAGCTTGTTCGGGGTGATGAACAACGCCGCCGAGACGCGCTCGCCCTCGCAGGTCACGACCCGGATGGGCATGTTTATCGGCCTCGGGCTGGTCGACGGGCTCAATAATGCCGCCCCGCTGGTAAACGCGGCGGCGAAAAAGATGGTCGACTCCTCTCTGGGCAATATGGGCAAGGAGGCGCAGCAGGCGGTCAAGGAATTCCAGGCCATGGCGGGCTCAACCGCGCAGCAGCAGCAGGATATCGTAACCATCGCTCAATTCGGCCAGGGCAAATCTAATCTCGATGAGCTGATCAAGCTCCGCGCCGAGCTCAACCAAAACGTCAACCAGGCGCTGCCCAACACGCTGGCCGGTGTCAACGCCGAGCTGGACGAGCTGGGCAAACAAAAGCGGGGCATAAAGGACGCCGCCGACATGCTGGCGCAGTTCGACGCTGCCAAAAAGAAACTGGTCGAGACCGGTCTCGCGAACAACATGCAGATCCAGGGCGAGATAAACCTTCTGCAGGCCCAGATCGCCAATAATTACAAGCTCAGCGAGGCCGAGCGGCAGCGTATCAAAGACCAGACCGAGGTCGAAAAATACAAGGCGAGCCTGCGGAAGGAAGGGTTTAACGATGGAGATATCGCCGCGCTTGCCGCCGAGCTCGAGCTGCAGCAAAAACAGACCGAGGCGCTCCGCGCCACGCTTAGCGCCAAGCAGGACCTGATCGCCGCCAACGAAACCTACAACTCCGCGGTCGCGCAGATGACCTCTACACTCGACGCGCTCAATGTCCAGCTTGGGCTCAAAAAGGCCGCGACCGAGCTAGACCGTCTCGAAACGCTGCTCCAGACCGACGCTTACAAGAATCTTAACGAGGAGCAGATCAAAAACCTCAGGATCATGGCCGAGCAGATCGACCAGAAGCGCAAGGACGCCGCGGCCCAGGAAGAGGCCAAAAAGAAATTCGGCGAGTTCAAGGATTTCATCAAAGAGTCGCTCAACACCCTCGTCAACGACGGCTTTGGCGCGATGTTCAAGAGCATCTTTAATAAATTCAAGAAGATGCTGATCGATATGGCCGTCGAGTGGATCACTTCCAAGCTTTATAAGCTGATCTTTAAGGATGGCCAGGCGACGGGCACGGGCAGGGGCGGCGGTATCGGCGGGATACTCCAGTCGTTCCTCGGCCTCTTCGGCATCGGCAAAAAAGGCTCGAGTTCGTCCGCGGCGGATGGCGGCGGTGGTGGTGACGCTCCGAAGGTCGGCAGTTTCGGCGGGTTATTCGACCCGAAACCGAATATTTTGAACGGGGGCAAAACCAGCGCCCTGGCCGGAAAGATGAGTGGTATCGGCGCCCTGGCCACCTTGGCCGGAAGCATCATCGGCGGCCGGGTCGGGGGGATCATGTCGATGGCCGGTACGGGCATGTCGATCGGTGCGATGTTCGGGCCGTGGGGCGCGGCTATCGGCGCCGGAGTAGGCGCGCTGGTCGGTCTCTTTATGGGCGACCCCAAGAAGAAGGTCGACAAGAAAGAGAACATGCCCAAGCTGCAAAAGGGCTTTACCGACGCCATGCAGCAGCTCCGTGATCTGATGAACGACCGCAACGCGCTCTTCGGCGACCCCGAAGGCGCTGTGGCCAAGGCGATGGAGATCCGCGGGGCGATAGCCTCGGGTTTCGGCATCGAGTTCCAGTCGAAGAAGTATAAGAAAGAGGCGGCGAAACTGATCGCGACGAAGCTGATCGAGGCCGACCAGCTCATTAAGCAGATCAAGGAAATGGCCGACATGGCGCGCGCCGCCAACAGCGTAAATACCCGGCTCGAGGCCGAATTCGCGACCGGCGTATTTGCCGACCGTGCGTTCATCCGGCAGCACGCCGATTTCAAACGCCGCAACGGGCTGCTCGCCGGCGGCTGGACCGGACGCGACACGCTGCCCTCGATGCTGGCCGCGGGCGAGATGGTGCTCAATCCGAAGCAGATCGACCGCGTTAGGTCCAACGCCGGGTTCGACGCCTTCCGCGGCGCCGGTATCCCGAACTACGCTTCGGGAACGTTTGTCGGGAGCGGTCCAGTTGCTAACGCGCCGACCGCCGCGGCCCAGCCGGTGACGGTCCAGATCGTGCTCAACAATTCGGGCATCGTCGAATCGGACATCAAGGGCGTGCTCGTAAACGGCCTGAAACAGCCGGACGTCCAGGTCGAATTGGTCAAGGCGTACGACAAGGGTAAAACCCGGGCCCGGAGTTGATCGAGAAGCAATTTAAACAGGATGAACCGAATGGGAAGAAAGTTTACAGGGATGAAAGGGATGGAAGGGATAAATCAGGTCAGAACCGGGAGCGGTAGAGACCGGGTTCTTCAAATCCGCGATTCCAAATCCGCGATCCGAAATCGATCTATCCCCTGTATCCCCTCCATCCCTGTAAAAACGTTTTTTATCCTGTCTATCCTGTCCATCATGTTTAAATTCGCCCCAATCCCAAATCCGAAATCCCAAATCCCAAATTGACCTATGCCTCGTACCCTTAACTCAAATCTCGCGCAGATCCTGCCCGCGTACAAACGCCGCGACACGCTCGATATCTATCTGAACAACGGCCAGACGCTGCGCCTTTCGCGCGGGAAGGTGATACGCGGGTCGGTGCTGTTTTACGAAAACTGGATCCGCTCGGTCGACGAGCTTCGTTTCTCGACCGAAAGCTCCATCGATCGCATCACAATCACCTGCCAGAACGTCAATTCCACCCTCGGTTTCAACCTCGCCAGCAATCTCCGGCTGCTCGATTACGCCCTCGCCGATTACGGCAAGATATACGAATCGCTCCGCATCCCCGGTCTCGTCGAGGACTATCCGCAGGTGTTCCGCGGCGTGCTGGCCAATGCCGAATCCGACGAGCAAAATATCAGCTTCGAGCTGATCGTCGACTACGAATCGCTCGGCGCGATCGTTGCCTCGCGGGCGCTCAGCCCCCGCTGTTGGTGGACCTACAAGAACGGCGTCGAGTGCACCTCCACGAGCGGCGAGGCAACCTGCCCGCAAACCCGCAGCGCGTGCGTCAAGCGCGGGGTGGAAAAGGACTTCGGCGGCTGGGAGGCTTTTATCGAGCCGGTCTCGAGCCCTCCTGGAAGCGGCGGCAATGAAGGCGGCGGCATCGGCGGCGGCGGTACGTGCTTCACGCTCGATACGCCGGTTTGGACCCCGGACGGCGATATCCCGATCGGCGAGCTTACCCCGGGCACGCGGATCGTTTCATTCAACGAGCAGACCGGTGAGCTCGATTTTAACGACCGGGTTACCGAGGTTTTGGACCATGAAGCTGCCGGTTACTACACATTCGAGTTTGAACATGGTGAGTTGAACGTCACGCCCGAGCACCCGCTGCTTGTCGCCGATAACATATTCGTCTTAGCAGATATGTTTCAGTTGGGCGACACGGTCAGGGTGGTAAAAGAGGGGTGGAGGGACTCGGCGCTCCGGAGCATCCGCTGGAATTCCGACGTGAAGGCAAAGGTCCGCAACCTCCACGTTCGCGGTAATCAGACGTACTTCGCCAACCGCTGCGCCGTGCATAATGTGAAGCCGCTGCAATTGTAAGAATGAGAAGCCGGAATATTTTTTCAACGCAGAGAACGCAGAGAACGCGGAGAAGAATAAACACTTTTCATCCCTCTGCGTACCCTGCGTTCTCTGCGTTGACCTTCTTCAAATCCCAAATCCCAAATCCCAAATCCGAAATGTACCATGACAATTAACCATTTGAAGAATCGTGATTCCCAGCAAAAGACCCTGACCGTGGCCTTCGGGCGTCACGCGGTCAAGGGCCATCTATGCTGGTCGCAGACCGAGGGCGCCAGTCCCAGCCACCGGATCGTCGCCTACAACGCGCTTGGCGAGGGCGAGTGGGATGCGTGCGAGGCGGCCTATTACCGTGGGATCTATATGCTGCCGGGCGATATTCATTTTCACCCGGGCTCGCTGGCCACCGGTATGAACACCCCTCCGCAGGACGTCGACTCGTATTTTACAAAGGACGTGCCGCACACCCGCACCGCTGC
>Ga0190272_10000715_pt1 | contig 16576 bp, 8 predicted proteins | sample Popmic504T_FD_133746 | JGI IMG/M metagenome (GOLD analysis project Ga0190272, IMG submission 133746) | Populus adjacent soil microbial communities from riparian zone of Shoshone River, Wyoming, USA - 504 T | ecosystem: Environmental > Terrestrial > Soil > Riparian zone | place: USA: Wyoming... | reverse complement strand
ACCGGAACCTGGGGCTGGAAACAAGCACTCAACACCCTCGTCGTCCTCTTCCCAGGACGACTCCCCATCAACTAACAAACCGGTAACGCCTACCCAGCCTTACACAGAAAACTTGACAAGCCCTCATGATCTCCATCTCCGGGCCGTGCCGCGGCGCGAACAACGGCTTGACCCGGATCCCACCCAGCCGCAACTCCACCGGTCGCGGCTCGTGACGCTCGTGCAGGTCCCCGAACGTGCCGGCGCGCAACCGCCGGAACTCCGCCAGGTACAGGTCGGTGATCCTCTTACCGCGCAGCACGACCAGATGGTTGAGGTTGTTCCCACGCGGCTCGACCGCGCCGGCCGGGTTGGTGCCGGTATCGGTCAGGGTGAAGTTCGCCGAGCCGGTCAACACCGCGGCGGTGGCCGTACCGGGATCGCGGACCACGAACTTCTGATGGAACAGCTCCGGGTTCAGGTCGGTGATCACGTCCACCCCGGCCCGCAACAACGCCGCGTGCAGGGTGCGGTTGGTCTCGTTCTCACCCCCGGCACTGAATGGATCGTCGACCGGAACGACCTCGGTCAGGTAGTTGCCCTCCAGGATCACCTGGACACGTAGCCGGCCCGGGCGAGCGGTCGCGGGCGACGTGGGCCGGCGTGCGGCCGCCAGCACCGCATCGGCAATCACTCGCGAGTCAAGCTCCTGGACCGCGACCAACACCATCTCCCGGGCACCACCGATGAAGTCCCGGATCACCGCATCGAGATCATCCGGCCCACCCACGACCGGTGGCCCCGCATAGAACTCCACCCCACCCAACCGAATCCCCACCACTCCCCCTCCCGACCACCCACAGCCCGGTCCAATCGCATCCGCACTAGACCAGATGGCGGACCGGCCGTTCGGCCAGAATGCCCCATCACAACACCCGACACAGCAACGCTCAGGAGAACGCCGCCCAAGAGAGTGCCCCCGGATCAGAGCGTTCGCCGGACCCAGCTGGGCTCACCAGGGTTCCCCGCCGCTTCGGGACCTTGAGTCCTACGAGCCGTGGTGTCCATGAAACTCGGCAGCGATGCTCCCGTAAGGCCGCTGACCCTCCACCAACGAACTCGCTTGGGAAGTGAGGAGCGTCTACAGCGGTTAGGCGGTAGCGTCCGACGGGACAGCCCTGCTCCACGGCCACCCCGGTGGATGTAGGCGAACGACCCCGCAGCTACGACCGCCGCCTGAGATGGATCCAGTGGTGGACACACTCGACGATCGCGGTTGAGCCAGGTCGGCGATGTCGCTGCCGCTGAGCCGGCCCAGCACTCTGAGCTGGCCACACAGGCGACTACCTCGACCAGCATGTTCGCCGAAGGCGCCGTCATGTCGTTTCCACTCAGTGCTTTCTGGAATGCCCGTCAGTACACACGAACAACCGAGGACCTCACCGCCATCGGTCAGTCCATGTGGGAACGCTGCCGGCTGCGCCTGGCAGCCGAACCCCACCATCGCTCCAGTGTCAGTTCGTAGGAACAACCGCTCCGACGCGCAGGGCCGCGCCCAGCAGCACCTGGGCGCCCGCCACGAGGTCGGCGTCCGCCGTGCTCTCCTCGGGCACGTGGCTCACGCCGCCCAGGCTCGGCACGAAGATCATTCCGATTGGCGCGACGGAAGCGATCACCTGGGCGTCGTGCCCCGCGCCGCTGGGCAGGTGCAGGCACGGCAGCGTCAGCTCGGCGGCAGCAGCGGCGATCGCGGCTCGCAGCCCTGAGTCGGTGGCGGCCGCGGGACACCGGTCGGCGACCTCCACCTGGATGCGAGTGCCGGTGTCGGCCGCCACCTGCGCAACGGCGACGTCCAGCGCCGCCTGGGCATCGCGCAACCGCCGCGCGGACAAGTCCCGCACCTCGGCGGTCATCCGGACAGCACCGGGGATGACGTTGACGGCGTCGGGCTCGACCCGCAGGCGACCGACTGTCGCAACGGTGCAGAGCCGACGCCGGGCCACCTCCTCGACGGCCAGCACGATCCGGGCGGCCGCGGTGAGGGCGTCGGCGCGGTGGTCCATGGGGACGGTTCCAGCGTGCCCCGCCGTGCCGTGCACGGTCACTGAGAGCACGGTGCGGCCGGTGATGCCCTCGACAACGCCGATCCGGTTGCCGCTGCGTTCGAGGGCTGGGCCCTGCTCGATATGCAGTTCCAGGTAGGCGCCGATCGACCCGGCCGGCCAGCGCGCGTCGGCCACCGAGTCGGGGTCGCCGCCGACTGCCCGCAGCGGCTCCCGGAGCGAGGCACCTGAACGGTCCCGCAGGTCGTCGGGGGTGCGGGTGAGCCGGCCGCTTAGCGCAAGCGATCCCCAGAACGGGCACGGGAACAGCGCGCCCTCCTCGTTGGCGAAGGCGGCGACCGCCGGCTCGTACCGCAGCGGCACGGCGTGCTCGGCGAGTGTCTGAAGCACGTCCAGCGCGGCGATCACCCCGTACGCCCCATCGAGCGGACCAGCCCGGACAACGGTGTCGAGGTGCGAGCCCATGAGCAGGGCGGGCAGCGTCGGGTCGGCCCTCGCCCGCCGAATGATCAGGTTTCCGGCCTGGTCGACGGCCGGGACCAGACCGGCCTTGGCGGCCCGGTCGGCGACGTAGGTGACGCCCTGGCAGTCCTCGGCGCTGAACCCGAGGCGGGTCACGCCGCCACGCGGGTCCGCCCCGATCGTGGCGAGCTCCCGGAGCCGGGTGAGCAGCCGGTGACCGTCGATCTCAGGCCGATGCGGTCGCAGTTGCGGTAGAGGCATCGTTCCCCCATGTGGTCCTTCAGTCGGTGCGGAGACGGGTGGGGCTGCCGGGCCTGCTCCCTCCGCGCCGGGAGCGGTAGGCGGGGATCCCGACGGCGGCCGCGAGCAGCCCGTCGGCCGGTGGGCGGAGAAGGGTCGGCACCGTCGTGTCGGTGACCGCCAGGCCGGTGCAGCCCAACCCGTGAGCGAAGGCGGAGAGGTACAGACCACCGGAGGCGAGACCGGCCGCGAACTGCAGCGCCCGGTAGCCGCGCTCCCCGCGTCGGGCCAGCGCGTCCACGACCCGTGCCGAGTGCAGCACGAGGAACGCGCAGTCGTAGGCCAGTTCCTCACTGCCGCAGAGCACGCGGGCCCGCGCCCGCAGGTCGCCGTCCTCGACGAGCTCGGGCCCGTCGTGCCACCGGTAGAGGCCGGGTGACAGGCCGTCGACCGCGTGCACGACGACGTGGGAGGTCAGCGGCCACGCGCCGGCGTCCCACGCGGGCACGCGCCCGAAGCCACGCAGGGTCGCGCGGAGCGTGTCGAGCGGGACGGCCCGCTGGTCGAACCGCCGGGTGGACCCGCGGCGCAGGATGACGTCCTCGACACTGACCGGCAGCGGCTCCGACGAGCTGGCCGCCCACGGCTCGGACCACCGCTCGACGTCGGCGGGCGTGTGGAAGGTACCGGCCCCATGGGTGTGCGCTACCAAGGGGAACGTCACCGGCGTTGGCCCGAGGTCACCGACGGCCGCGTCCGCCGTGGCCAGCGGCGACGGCCCCTGGTGAGCCAGGTTCACCACGGCGAGCGGCAGCTCGTGCTCGTGGTCCGCCCCAACCAGCCGGGCCACCTCGTGGTCCACGAAGCCGAGGCGCACATGCACCTGGTGGCCGTGGTCTGCGGCCAGCGCGTACAGCTGCGCGACCACGGTTCCTGCGTCCCACCAGACGTGCCGGTAGCCGCGTTCCGCATACTTCCAGCACGTCCGCCACGGCACCCCGGTCAGCACGATCGCGGGCCCCGCGCACTCTGGCGCGGGGGCGATCCGTACCAGGGTGTGGTCGCGCGGACCGTAGTGCCAGACGCCGTCGCCGAGCCCGTCAATGCCGCAGGCGCAGACGTACAGCTCGACGGGGTGCCGGTTGCCGGCCGACGGGGCCGCCCTGAAATGGGTCGGCCGGCCGCCGTCCCGTTCGCGGTAACGGACCACCCCGGTCGACAGGTACAGCAGGCGGGAGAGCCCGACGAGGTCGATCGACCGGCCGGTGGCTGGGCGCGACAGGTCGGCTGGCAGCGCTGTCCTCGGCAGCCCGTCGGGGTAGGTCTTGAACTCGTCTGGGTACCGGCTGTCATCCAACGGCAGGAAGTTGGACAGCACGCGTTCGTCGTCGGCGGGTATGATCCAGTGACGGTCGTGCCGATAGGCCGTCAGCCGGTGATAAGCCTGGCCCGCGGCCTCCGTGTTCACTCCCACTGTCTCACCCCGATGCGGTCGTCATAGCCGATGGCGTTCTGGAGCCGATGCGCCGCACCTCCGGCACCGCCAGCACGGCGAGGCAGCTGCCGGTGACGAGAACGGCGGCGCCCAGGAGGGTGGCCGTCAGACCGATGCGGTCCGCCAGCGGGCCGGCCAGCGCGAGGCCCACCGGGGTCAGCGCAAGCGAGCCGAGCCAGTCGTAGGCGAGCACGCGGGACAGCGCGTACTCGGGCACGTGCTGCTGGACGGTGGTCTGCCACAGCACCTGCATCAGACTCAGCCCCGCGTAGGTGAACCCGGCCGCCACGGCCACCAGCAGCGGCGGAGCCGCGACAGCGAGCAGCACTAAGGGCAACCCGCCCAGCGCGAGCGCCAGATTCGCCGTGACCAGCGGGCGGCGTGGCCGGAGCCGCAGCGCGAGCACCACGCCGGCCAGTGCGCCGATCGCGGCGCCCTGGGCGATGATCCCCCACGAGATCTCGCCGCCGAGCTGCAGGACGACCACTAGTGGCCCGAGCGTCTGGTAGGTGGCACGGCCCAGGTTCCACCCGATGTGGGCCACCACGTTGGTCCAGTACCACCGGCGGCTGCGGAACTCGTCCCAGCCCTGCCGCAGCTCGCTCCAGAAGCCGGTGCGCTCCGTCGGGACGAACGACACCCGCAGCAGGGCGAGCGTCACCGCGCTCACGGCGAACGTCCCGGCGTTGGCGAAGAACACCCACGGGGCGTCGAGGGTGACCACGAGCGCGGTGGCAAGCGCCGGTCCGACCACCATGGCGACCTGCCTGGCCATTCCCACGAGGGCGTTCGCCCGCGCCAGGTGCTCAGGTGCGACGGTGGCCGGCACGATCGCCCCGGACGCCGGGGTGAAGAACGCGGTCGCCGCGCCCGAGCAGGCCGAGTACGCCACCAGTGGCAAGAGGTCGATGTCGCCGAGGAGCTCGACGCCGATGCCGACCTGCGCGGCCAAGTTCACCAGGTCGGCGACCAGCATCACCCGCTGCCGAGGCAGCCGATCGGCCCACACCCCACCGACGAGGGTCAGCAACAGCCGCGGCACCGCGGTGGCCGCGAGGACCAGCCCAAGATCGGTCGCCGACCCCGTGGCTGAGACGAGCGCCAGCGAGAGCGCGACAAGCATGGCGGCGTCGCCGAGCTGCGACACCGCTTGCCCCGTCCACAGCAGCCGGAACCGGCGATCGGCAAGCGGCCCCGCGACCGTCCTCGTTGCCGGCATCCGCTATCGGGCCAGCAGGAAGGGGTGGGCGGACGTGGTGAGCTGGAGCCTGATCCGGTTGGCCGTCCCAGCGTCGCACTCCAGGCCGAGCTCGTGGAACACCTCGCGCATCGGGCGCCGCCCGTCCGCGGCGTCGTGGACAGACAGCACCTCGGCCGATGGTTGACCCACCGGGAACGGCGTCGCGCGGGAAACCTTGCGGTAGGCGCCCGAGCCGTGAAGCACGAAGCCGTGCCGCTCGGTGCGGTTGCGGCGGAAAGCCGTCGAGAGGAACGCCTCCGCCCGCCCGGCCTCGCTCACCCGCGGGCCGGCGGCGGTCGGGGTGAGGTAGAACCACAGCATGGGCGAGCGGTCGTGCAGCAGCAGGTTGGCAGTCTGCCAACGGGCCCGGTCGTCGAGTGCCTCGTAGCGCTCGCGCAGGTCGGCGTCCCGCAGGTCGAGCGACCACCCGAGCGAACCGGCCGAGCCAGCCACCTCGCCGAACCGGCTGGGCGTCGGAGTTTCCAGGTGGAGCCCGCAGTCCTGGGCCATCACCCACAGCTCGTCGACGGTGTAACCATGCTCGCACGGGTTGATCCAGGTATCCGCCCACGCCTCGGCGGACGGGCTGTCATCGCCGGACAGGTCGGCGGCCAGGACGCTGCCGCCAGGAACCGCCGCGGCCAGACGCCTGGCGAGGTCCAGCCGGTCCGCCTGTGCCCGCCGGCCTGACGCGGCGCCCTCGAACACCCGCATGGCGGCCTGGAACGCCGCCGGCGCGAGCCGGTGGAAAGCGTTGTACACCATCAGCTCCAGCACCCCGCGCGGACGCAGCGCGGACGCGAGGCGGGCCAGGCACTTCTCGGGGTCCGGGTTGTGGTGGATGACGCCGGTACAGACGACGTAGTCGAAGCGGTCGTGATGGGTGGCGTCGGCGATGCCCTCCCGTTCCAGGATCAGGTTCGTCACGCCGACCGATGCCGCGTTCTCCGCGCAGATCTCCAGCGACCTGGCCGAAGCGTCCGTGCCGAGCACAGCGGCCTGCGGGAAACGCAGCGCCGTGATCAGCGCCTGGTTCGTGCCGCACCCGGCCACCCACACAGAGCGCACGCCAGGGAACCGGTCGCCGTGGTAGTCGCCGAGGTCCTGGCACAGGAACTGGGAATGAAAGGTCGGATCGGCGAGCACGTCGAACCGCATGGGACGCCAGGGGTACGGGAACGCCCCATAGAACTCATCCAGGATCTCGTCCATCCGGTCGGCCTCCTATGCCTGGCTGCGTCGCCTACCGGTGCGGGCCGGCTCAGGCAGGGCGGCGCGGTCGACCTTGCCGGCATGGGTGAGAGGCATCCGGTCGAGCAACACGAACTGGGCAGGCACCATGTAGCCGGGCAGGGTGCGCGACAGCCAGTCGGCGAACTCCCCCGGTCCTGGGCCGGCCACCGGGCCCCGCGCGGCGGGCCGGTCCGTGGCCGTTCCCGGCCCGGCGACCAGATAGGCGAGCAGCCGATTCCGCCCGCTCGGTGCGGCTCTGGCGACCACGACGGCCTCGGAGACCGTCGGATGCGCGAGCAGCCGCGCCTCGATCTCACCCAGCTCGATGCGGTACCCATTGATCTTGACCTGGTGGTCGATGCGGCCGAGGAACTCCAGGGCCCCGTCGCACCGCCACCTGGCCAGGTCCCCCGATCGGTAGAAGCGGGCACCTGGCTCGGGCGCAAATGGGTCGGGCAGGAACCGCTCTGCGGTGAGCCCCGGCCGGCTCAGGTAGCCGCGCGCGACCCCGTCCCCGCCGATGTACAACTCACCGGGCACGCCGATCGGCGCCGGGTCGAACCGCTCGTCGAGCACGTACATCCTGAGGTTGGCGATGGGCATGCCGATGGGCACGGGGACCGTGGGGTCGAAATCCTCCCCGATCGGGTGAACGGAGCAGCCCACCACCGTCTCCGTCGGCCCGTACTCGTCGATGATCCGCGCATACGGGGCGATCTGTTGCCACCCGACCACGGTCTCGGGGCGAACCTCGTCGGCGCCCACCACGAACGTGCTTACGGACGTGACCCGCCGGCCGTCCAGCAGCCGGCGCAGCACGTCCAGGTGCCCAGGGGTGATCTTGAGCAGGCTGAAATCCCCCGGCCCGGCCAGCAGCTCGGCCAGCGCCTCCAGCCGGTCCTCCACCGGCAGCAACCGCACCGCCTTCCCGCCGATCAGCGGCAGGAAGAAGTTCGGCACCGACAGGTCGAACGCGATCGACCCCACCATCGGCGCGCCCGATCCCGACTCGAGCCCATACCCCTTGATCGCCCACCACAGGTAGTTGACCAGCCCGCGATGGGAGGCCAGCACGCCCTTGGGCCGTCCGGTCGACCCTGACGTGTACATCACGTACACGAGGTTCCGCGCCGACACCCCGGAGTTCACCGGGGTGTCCTGACCGGCGGCGATGTCGTCCCACGCCGAGTCGAGACACACCACCGTCCTGTCCGGCGATGCCGGCAGGACATCCCTGAACCGGTCCAGGGTCACCACCACATCGGCGCCGGTGTCGGCCAACATGAAGCCAAGCCGCTCGGCGGGGTGTTCCGGGTCCAGCGGCACGTAGGCGCCACCGGCCTTCAGGATGCCGAACAGGCCGACCAGCATCTCCACCGAGTGGTCAACGCAGATCCCGACGAAGGACTCGACCCTGACGCCGAGCCCGCGCAGGTGGTGCGCCACCGCGTTGGCGCGCGCGTCCAGCTCCCGGTATGACACCGCGTTTCCCTCGGCGTCGACCACGGCCGTCGCGTCCGGGGTACGGGCCGCCCACTGCTCGAACAGCTCGTGCAGGCAGGTGTCCGCCGGGTACGGCGCCGCCGTGTCGTTCCATCGGCGGACAACCAGGTCGCGGTGGTCGTCGGGCAGCACGTCGAGGCTGCCGAGCGGGACCGCCGGATCGGAGCAGACCTGCCCCAGGACGTGCACCACCGAGTCGAGCAGCCGCCCGACGGTAGCGGGCTCGTACCGGTCACGCGCGTAGCGCAGGGTGAGCCCGGCCGGTCCGTGCCCGGCGGCACCTTCGGTGACGCCGATGGCGAGGTCCCACCTGGGCGACGCCGTACCAGCGAGCACCGCGTCGTGGGCGCGGCCGAGCACCGTCTCGAGACCGGGGTCGGCCGACAGGTCGAACGGGACGGCGAGCGGGTCGCCCGGCGGGTCGCCGCAGCCGGGGGGCACGACGGCGACGGCGAACCGGTCCAGGCCGCCGTAGCGGCGCAGCACCACCGCGAAGCCAGCCAGCACCACGGAAGACGGCGCTACCCCCGATCGTGTGGCGAGTTCGCGCAGCGCGACGCCGAGCCCGTCCGGGAGGGCGCGGCCAGCGCAACGGATGGAGGTCGTCGGGCGAACACGGTCGGCCGACGGCACCGACACGTCCTGACAGCTGAGCTCGGCCTTCTCACTCATATAAGCGGACTCCCCAGCGAGTCGAAATGCACACGAGATCCGGCGTCAACACCACGGGAATGTCGCGGACACTTTGCCTGCTCACGGCAATTCCATCGCGATGCGAAGCAGATCAACGATCTTGACCCCGGTTACTGCCTCCACTACCACAGATAGACCCGGGACTCGACTTTGTCAAGACGAGTTACCCGATCTTCACGATCACGGCACGGCACCTCCATTTGACCGTGTCCCACTCTGCGGCTACGGTGACTTCGGGGTCAACGCTCACATCCTTGGGGTCGAGGAAACAATCTGATGTGAGTAGTTATAACGTGCGCACTCACGGGGAAGGCTCACGAATGATCACACCTGAAACACCGTCGCAGATATCAGAACCACCACCGGAGTGGCGCACCAAATAGGACCAGCGGGACCGAAGGCTCCCCAATCATCACCGCTTCATCATCATACTTCCGAGGGCCGGTTCTGACCTGCGCACTGTGCGGGAACGGCGTTCCCGCCGCGGATACAAGGATGCGTGTTCTGTTGTCGCACGATTTTTCACACCGATCTGTCCCGCATTCGTTCCACGCCGTGACCGACCGCGCGGCATCCTCCTTCGCGATCCGGCACGGCGCCACGACGGTGACCTACGGCGAGCTCGCCCTGTCGGCCGGTGGCGTCGCGCGGTGGCTGCGCTCCAGGGGCGTCGGGCCGGGAGACGTCGTCGTCACGCTGCTCGACCGGTCCCCGTGGTGCGTGGCCGCCGCGCTCGGGGCCATGGCCATCGGCGCCGCCTACCTCCACGTCGAGCCGACCGATCCCGACGCCCGCGTGGCCGCTGTTCTCGCAGCGACCTCGGCGGGTGCCGTGCTGACGGACCGGGCAAACCACCGTCGACTGCCGCTGGAGGCGCGGCCGCTGTGCGTGCTGGACGACGAGGTCCCGTCAGCCCCCTACGACCCTCACGACGGACTGGACGCCACGGACCTCGCCTACCTGGTCCTCACGTCCGGCTCGACCGGCACACCCAAGGCCGTCGAGGTCGAGCACGGCGCGCTGTTGAGCTACCACACGGCGTTCACACGGAAGATCGCCCCCGAGGCACCGGAAAGCTTCGGCATCACCACCACGTTCGCGGCGGACCTCGGCAAGACGTGCGTGTACGGCGCCCTGTTGTCGGGCGGCCAGCTGGACATCTACGACCGCGACACCACGCTCGACGCCGTGACGTTCGCCGCCGAACTGCGGGCGCACCCGGTCGCGTGCCTCAAGTTCACGCCGTCCCACCTGGAGATCCTGGCCGGGGAGGACGAGCTCGGCCGGTTCCTGCCCACGCGGCTGCTGCTCGTGGCCGGTGAGCCGTTCCCGCCAAGGCTGGGCGCCGCGATCCTGGCGGCCCGTCCGGACCTGGCCGTGTACAACAGCTACGGCCCGGCCGAGACCACGGTCGCCGTCCTCATGCACCGGGTGACGCCCGCAGACGTGGAGCGGGAGCGGATACCCGTGGGACGCCCGCTCGGCGGTGTCACGGTCCAGCTGCTCGACCGGGGCGGTGAACAGGTCGGGGACGACACACCCGGCGTGCTGCGGGTAGGCGGCCCCTGCCTGGCCCGCGGCTACCAGGGCGACGCCGAGCTCACTGCGGCCAGGTTCGGGACCCACGACGGCGAACGCTCCTACCGCACCGACGACCTGCTGGTCCGCGGCCGCGACGGAGCCCTCGAGTTTTTGGGCCGAGCGGACCGACAGCTCAAGATCCGCGGGAACCGGGTCGAGCCAGCCGAGGTCGAGCAGGTGCTGCTCGCCGTGCCCGGCGTCAGACAGGCTGTCGTCGCCGGGGAGCGGGCCTCCGCCGAGGCGCCGCTGGAGCTGGTGGCCTACGTGGTGGGCGCCGCGCGGCCCGCTGACCTGACGGGCCGGCTCCACGGCACGCTCCCCTCGGCCCTCGTGCCAAGTCGGGTGCACGTCGTCGCGGCCATCCCGATCGGCGTGAACGGCAAGGTGGACCTCCCCGCCCTGCGGACCGCCGCGGACGTATCCGAGGCGCCAGCCACCTCGCCCGCCGACCGGCCGAAGACCGACACAGAACGGCTGATCGCCGACATCTGGGCCGCCGTGCTCGGCCGCGACCGGATCGGCCGGCACGAGCGGTTCCTGGAGGTCGGCGGCGACTCCTTCAAGCTGCTCGCCGTTTTCGGCCGGCTCCGCCGTAGCTTCCCCGGCATCGGCATCGCGGCGTTGTTCGCGCATCCCACCATCGCCCAGCTGGCGACGGCGCTGGACACAACCCGGCCGGCGGCACCCGCGACACCGTCCACGCGCACGCCCGCTGTGCCCGTTGTCGAGCTATGAGGAGAACGACCATGCCGTCGCCAGCTGACGACAACGCCGTGGCCGTCATCGGCCTCGCCTTCGAGCTGCCGCGATGCACCGGGTGGGACGACCTGACCGAGATCCTGCGCAGCGGCACCAGCTGCATCGGCCCGATGCCCCCGGCCAGAGCCGCCGCCACCGGCGTCACCGTGTCCGACGAGGACCGGCACGCCGCCTGGCTGGCCGACATCGCCGGGTTCGACCACAGGTACTTCGGACTGTCCCGCGCGGAGGCCGAGCTCATCGACCCCAGGCAGCGCGGGATGCTGCGGCTCGCGGTCATGGCCATGGCCGACGCGGGCTACTCCCCCGCCGAACTGCGTGGCCAGGACGTGGCGGTCCTCGTCGCGGCGTTCGGCGGGCCGCACCCCACGCTGTACGACCTGCTGCCCGACGACGACCGGGCGAACGGCCTCGCGTTCACCGGCAGCATGCACGCCTACGCGGCGGGACGGATCGCCTACCACCTGGACCTGCGCGGACCGGCCATGGTGATCGACACGTCCTGCTCGTCGTTCCTCGTCGCGCTGCACGAGGCACGGTGGAAGCTCGTCCGCGGCGAGACCGGGCTGGCCGTGGTCGGCGGCCTCACGCTGCTCCTGGGCGCTCCCCCGCAGCGGACCGCGACCGGCGAAGGGCTGGGCGTCCTGTCGCCGGCGGATAGGTGCAGCCCCTTCGACGCGGCGGCCGACGGCACCGCGCTGGGCGAGGGCGGCGGGTTCGTCGTCCTCAAGCGGCTCGCGGATGCTGTGCGCGACGGCGATACGGTGCACGCGGTGATCCGCGGCAGCGCGGTGAACCAGGACGCGGGGCGCAGCAATGGGCTGACCGCACCCAGTCCTGTCGCACAGGCCCAGGTAGTTTCAGCCGCGTGGCGGGACGCGGCTGTCGACCCGACCACGATCGGCTACCTGGAGGCGCACGGCACCGGCACCAGGATCGGCGACCCGATCGAGATTCAGGGGTTGGCCACGGCCAACGCCGAATTGCCGGGGACGCGGGTGGTCTCCTCGGTCAAGGGCAACGTCGGCCACCTAGGCGCCATGGCCGGGTTCGCCGGTCTGGTCAGAGTCATCGCGCAGTTCCGTGTGGGCGAGATCTTCCCCACTGCCCTTTTCCGGACGCCCAATCCGTTGTTGGAGGTTGCCGACCTGCCGCTGCGGATCGCGGACCGGAACGAGCAGTGGGCGGCCACGACGCCGCGCAGGGCGGGGATCAGCGGCTTCGGACTGAGCGGGACGAACGCCCACCTGGTCGTCGAGGAGGGGCCTACGGCGGGGCCGGTGCCCGCGCCAGCCGGCGACCACGTCGTCGTGCTGTCCGCCAGGACCGAGCCCGGCCTACGGCACGTGACGAGCCGGCTGCGGGCGCGGGTCGCGGCGGACGCGGCGGGCTTCGACCTGGCGGCTGCGGCGGACGTCCTCGCGCTGGGCCGCGAACACTGGCCAGTGCGGCTGGGCTGGGTGGTCCGCGACACTGATGACCTGCTGGGGCGGCTCGACTCCCGGCACGACCCCGGCACCGGTCCGCCGCCACCATTGGCGCTCGGGTTCGGCGCGCATCCCGGCGTGAACCCCACGACGTTGTCAACGCTGGCCGAGGCCTACCCCGGCTTCGCCAAGACCGTGACCTCGGCGCGGGGGTACACCCCCGCGGACCGGTGGTCGACCGCGCAGCGGTGCATCGTGTGGCTGGTCGGATTGCACGCCGTGCTCAAGGACTTCGGGGTCGCCGCCGACCTCGTCCTGGCGCACGGCACCGGCGCCATCGCGGCCAGGGTCGTGCGTGAGGCGATTGACCTGGCCACCGCACTGGCCGAGTGCGACCGGGACTCGCACCCGACCGGCATGCCCGACGTGAACCGGCTCCGTTCGGCGATCGCGGAGCGCGCCCCCGGTGCGACGGTCCTGGACCTGGCACCCGGCAGCGCCCTGTCCACCGTGCTCGCCACGCTGTCGACACACCCACCACCGGCGCCCGCGACCCAGGCCGGGTCGGGAGTGCAGGTGGTCGAGGGTGGCACGGTCGAGGAGGTGCTGGCGGCACTCCATGTCGGCGGCTGGGCGCTCGACTGGCGGTCCGGGCTGCGGCGGCGGCCGAGGCGGCGCATCGAGCTGCCTGTGGCGCCGCTGGCCGACGAGCCATGCTGGCCGGCCGGGCTGTCGGCCGCCCGGCCCACCCAGCCCGGTGGGCCTGCTTGGCCCACCGGACCTGGGCCTGCTGAGTCCACTGCGCCCGCTGAGCATGCCGGGCCTGGTGTGCCAGCGCCGGGGGATGCCGGCGAGGCCGCAGACGGCCGCGGGACCGAGGAGACTGTGCTCGACCTGGCCAGGGCCGTGCTGAAGGAGCCTGGGCTGAGCGCTGAGGATGACTTCTTCGACCGTGGCGGGAACTCGCTGAACGGCACCCAGCTGATCACCCGCATCAACCAGCGCTTCGGCACCGACCTCGGCGTGCTGGACCTGTTCGACCACCCGAACCTCGCGGCGCTGGCCCGCGCCATCGACAAAGCCGCCGACAGCGACGGCGACGGTGCAACAGCCGGGATCAGGCACCAGTGGGGGGCGGACGAGGTATGGCGGGCGACGTTGTCCGGTCAGCAGCTGTCGATCTGGTCGGCCATCCAGCTCGCACCGGCGTCAGGTGCCTACAACCTGCCCGGCGCGTTCCTCCTCGGCACCGAGCCGGACGTCGACCGGCTCACCGCTACGTTGGAGGCGCTGGTGCGGCGGCACGAGATGCTCCGTTGCTCGCTGCTGGACAGCCCCGGCCACCCCGCGCAGGTGGTGCACCCGCCCGAGTCCGTGCGGGTCGTGCTGCAGCGTCGAGAGATGGAACTCACCGGGACCACGAGCACGGGTGGACGGCCGCTGCTCCTGGCGTGGCTGGGCGAGCTGGCCGCCGAGCCCCTGTCGCCGTACGGACGGCCGCCGGTGCGGTTCCAGCTCGTCCGCGCCCGGTTCGCCGACCGCGACCAGCACGTCCTGCTGCTCACGGTCCACCACCTATTCTTCGACGGCTGGTCGTGGCGGATCGTCCTGGCCGAGCTGGAGAACGGTGTGCCTGGCGGGCCGGCACCGGCGCGGCGCTACGCAGACCATATCCACGAGCAGCGCGCCATGCTCGCCGACGAGCGCGGGCGACGGCTGACCCGGTTCTGGTCGGAGTACCTGGGCGGTGGCCGCCCGGTCCCGCTGCCCACCGACGACGCGCCGCTGTCGTCGTCGGCGCTGTCCATGACCGGCGCCCATCTGCCGCTGCCGATCAGGCCCGACCTCGCCGCAGGCCTGCGACGGGTGGCCCGCGCCGAACGCGTCACGCTCCAGATGGTGCTGCTCGCCGCATGGAAGGCCCTGCTGTGGAAGATCAGCGGCGAGCGGGATATCGGCGTCGGCACCCCGGTAGCCGGGCGGCAACCGGCTGACGAGGACGTGGTCGGCAACTACGTCAATATGATCGTGGTCAGGGTCCGGCTGCGGCCGGAGGAGCCGTTCGGCGTCCTGCTGACCACAGTGCGCGACGCGTCGTTGACCGCGCACGCGCACCGGGACCTGCCGTCCGACCACATCCTGCGCGCCGCGCGGCTCGTGGACTCGGTTCCGCTGGCCACCAGCGTCCTGAACGTCCAGAGCGGCTTCTCGCCGCTGCACCGGCTCGACGGCCACGGGCCCGCCGAGTTCCTCGACGTCGACACCGACGGCGCCAAGTTCCCGCTCAATCTGGCGGTCCTGGAGTACGGGACGGAGCTGCAGGCTCGCCTGAAGTACGCCAGCGGGCTTTTCCACCGGGAGACCGTGCGGGCCTGGCTCAACGACTACGACGACCTGCTGCACCGCATCGTCGAGCTCGGCGGCGCCGCCACCCTGTTCGCGCTGTTCCGCTCGGCGGAGCACACCGGCTCGTCGCGGCCGCCGGCGTTCAGGTTCTGAACGGAAAGGAGCGCGAGATGGCCACATCCGACGCCCTGCTGGCCCACCGCGAGTTCTGGCTGTGCCGCAGGGACGCCCTGCGTGAGGCGGCCTCGGTGGTCGCCGACCTGCTCGGCACACGACCGGCCGATCGCGCAGCGAAGGGCGGTGAGATCGCCTGCCGGCTGTCGCCCGCCGCGGCCGCGCGACTCGACCAGGTGACCGGCGGGGAGCCGATTCTGCGGTGGGCCGCCGTGGCGAGCGCCGCGGCCCTCGTCCTGCGTCGCGTCGACACTGGCAGGACCGACAACACCATTGCCGAGACCGGTGGTACTGCCGTCCTGCTGACCGGCGCACCGATATCGGCACGGCTGCCGGTCCTGCTGCCCGCTTGGTCACAGGCGAGGCCTGACACGACGTTCCGGGAGTGGCTGACTGCCGTGGTGGGCGCGACCGCGGAGACGCTCGACCACGACCGGTTCGACGAGACCGTGGTGCAGAGCTGGCTCGGCGACCACGTGCCGATCGCGATCGGCACGGCGCAGCGAGGCGGGGCCGACGCGGCAGTGACGCTGGAGCTTCGACCGGACCGGATCACGGCAGGCTCACCTGTCGTTCCCGTCGAACTGCTGGAACACCTGGTCCACGGCGTGGCTGCCGTGCTCGAGCAGGGCCTGGCCGACCCCGAACGACCGCTGCGAACCTTCCTCCCCGACCCACAGGACCGACGAGCGCACACCGGCAACCGCAGCCAGCGGCGCACGGACTCTGCCGACGCAGACCCGCCGGACAGCCCGGATGGCACAGACAGCGCCGCCGAGGCAGCACCGGTGGAGAGGACGAACGAGGATGGGTTCCTGGCTCCTCGGACCGAGACCCAGCGGTTCCTGGCCGAGCTGTGGGCGAACCATCTCGGGCTCGACGAGGTCGGCATCGACGAGGACTTCTTCGCCCTCGGCGGGGACTCCATCCTCGGCATCAGGATCGTGCAGGAGGCGCGGGCGAGCGGATACCGGCTGCGCCCGCGTCACGTGCTGGAGTTCCGCACGATCAAAGAACTGGCCGCAGTCGCCGAGCAGGCTGACCAGGCCGAGCAGACCAACGCACCGAACACCGGTCTCCCATCCACCGACACCACGGCAACAGCCAGCGCCACAGCCGGCACCCCGCCAGGCGTCGCCCCGGACGTCGCACCGTTGGCGCCGGCCCAGCACGCGTTCTTCGCTCGGGACCTGGCGCGACACGACCACTGGAACAACAGCCTGCGCTTCCCTTTGCGTCGACCGCTGCTCACCGACCGAGTACACGAGGCCGTCGGCCAGCTCGCCCGACGTCACCCCGCGCTGCGAACCCGGTTCGTGCCGATCACGGCGGGAGCGCGGTCGCTGTCCCAGCGGATCGGGGACGACCCGCCGCCGGTGGT
>Ga0190272_10000714_pt1 | contig 16624 bp, 10 predicted proteins | sample Popmic504T_FD_133746 | JGI IMG/M metagenome (GOLD analysis project Ga0190272, IMG submission 133746) | Populus adjacent soil microbial communities from riparian zone of Shoshone River, Wyoming, USA - 504 T | ecosystem: Environmental > Terrestrial > Soil > Riparian zone | place: USA: Wyoming... | reverse complement strand
TCCTTTAAAGTATGAGCCAGCAACCTGGCACTGTCAGGATCATGGAAAACATAATATTCAACAATTGCCTTATGAAGCGCCTTCAGCCGGATTGAATCCGGCTGAATTGCATTATTCCATACAGCCAGAAGCGAATCGGGGTTGGTCTGAGCTATTGCAAATGAACTTATCCAGATAAACAGGATGCAAGCGAACGTTTTTTTAGTCATATGATGGTCTGCAACAATTAAGATGTGCAATGAAATTTGTCAATAACTCCGGGACGCCAGCAACCCGTTATTGCGTTAAGTAACCACTTATACATACCAGAGTATTCCTGGATAAAATCATGCATGCTCCAATGTTTCCATATCGATTTTGCGCATTTTTAAGATCTCCTTCATCACCCTTTGCGATTTGTCAGGATCGCTCATGAGCTTGCCAATGTCTGAAGGAATAATCTGCCATGATACGCCGTACTTGTCTTTGAGCCAGCCGCACATGCTTTCTTCACCCCCGTCAGTAAGCTTGTTCCAGAAATAATCTATCTCTTTCTGTGTGTCGCAGTTAACCACAAGTGAAACCCCTTCACTGAAAGAAAAGTTATGAACTCCAGGCCCATCCATGGCTGCTACTGTATTTCCGTTTAAATTGAATTCAGCATACATAACTTTTCCTGCATTTGGTTCCCCATCGGGATAATGGATCAGTGCTTCATTTGATGAGTTTTCAAATACAGAAGTATAGAATCTGATGGCTTCTTCAGCTTTGCCGAATTTTTCATCGGTGAAGAGCATGGAGGGTATTATCTTCTGGCTGTCCCCCGGCTGATCCACAACGGAGATCTGCCATGTCATGCCGAACTTGTCCTGCAGCCAGCCATAACTTTCACTCCAGAACTGTTTTTCAATCGGGATGATCACTTTCCCTCCCGGTATCAGCTTATCCCAAAGGTCGCGGGTTTCCTGTAAGGTTTCGCATAATACAAATAGTGAAATTGACGGGGTGATTTTAAACTGGGGCCCGCCATTCAAACCCATTATCTTATTTCCATTCAGCTCAAACATAACCACCATGGGTGTGTCGGTAGTGATTATTGAATTTTTAAAAAGTGAGCAGTAAAATTCAGCTGCTTCTTTCGCCTGTCCGTTAAACCACAGGCATGGATAAATCTGATTTTTCATGAGATTGTTTGTGTTTTAAGTTTTTTTATATGTTCTGTGAATCTGCCATTCATTAGTTTATTTGCTTTTTCGAGGTATTCAATACCTTTGATTTTATCCTGATCTATACCGATTCCATTGTAGAGGAAATAGGAATAATCTGCAATGGCTACCGGGTGTCCAAGCTTTACAGCTTCCTGCAGCAATAGTATTCCTTTAGCCTGATCCTTTTCAACGTTTAAACCTTTCAGATAAATATTTGCCTCCTGCCAGTAAGACCAGTCAACACATTCATTTTCATCTCTGAGATCTTTTAAGATGGATAATGCAAAGGGGATTTCATCCTGCTTTTCATCGATGATGAATTCTGCAAGCTTCCTTCTGTCAAGGAAAGAACCATTAATGATGGCCATCTTCTTATACTTAAATTCCAGTCCGGAATTGGAATCTTCAAGAACATAATAGGATGCAAGGTCACTGCATGCTCTCGGGTCTTCTTTATCAGCGATCTGCTTCAGCAAATCGAGAGCCATGAGGGTGGCATCTGCATCATGCTTTTTGCCATCATAGAGGCGGCTCAATATTCCGCTTGCGATCCAATACAGGCATCCGTGACAATCAGCATATTTGTCAAAGTATTCATTGTACTTCAGGAGCATGCTTCGGATGATCTTCTGATGGATTTTGAGCAGCTCTTTCCTGTGGAACCATTCTTTCAATGATAACGTGAAAAAGGAAACACCTCCTTCTTCGCATATCCATACAATGCCTTTGTCAGCTGCTGCGGTTGAATCCAATGCCGCTTCAAGTCCTTCTGCAGTCACTGCAATCACCCTGTATTTCCTGTTACGAATTGATTTAATGACAGGCTTCCCGAACTGCCATAAATTATTTTCATCGTAAAACTCAAAAGGGATTTCCAGGGTGATATTATTTATAAATTCTTCAAATTTCATATATTGAGATTGGGATGATTCATTTCACGAATATAATAATTTTACGTGATAAAGTTTACAACATATCGGACCCGGCGTATGCATGATGATCTTAAAGCAATAAATCCTGCCATACGGATTTTAGTCCGGATGGCAGGATTAATAAAATTTGTTTCAGCTATTTGACGGAATCAGTTATTGTTTGATGAATTTTTCTATCGCTGCCTGACCACCTGAAGATACTTTTACAAAGTAGATGCCGTTTGCAAAGGCAGAGATATCAATGGTGTTCTGATTACGCACCAGCAATAATTTTTCACCAAGTGCATTGGATATTTCCACTTCATAATTTCCGGTAAGGTCGGAGGAAATATGAATTTCCGAGTTGGCCGGATTGGGATACAGCGAAATTTGCAATTCAACTGATGATAGCGGATCACCTCCTGTTTTACATGGAACAGTAACACTTACAGCAGCAGAAGTTTTTGTACATCCCGTCCTGGTAACCTCCGCCCTGTAATTTCCCGCAATCGTAGCTGTATACGAAGATGCTGTTGCACCTGCAATATAGCTTCCGTTGCGCTTCCATTTATAAGTAAGTCCTGCGCCTGTATTAGCCTGCAGCACAACGCTGCCGCCTGCACAGAATGTAGTTGGACCCTGTGGAGTTATATTGGCGGGCGGATCTGTATTTTTAACCACATGGATTGTATTGGGCGAAGTTTTAGAGCATCCTGATATCGTATTTGTTACAACTGCCTTATAATGGCCGGTGGTTGTTGCTGTATATGATGCTCCGGTTGAACCGGGAATGATGACTCCCGATTTTTTCCATTGATACGACCTGTTTGGATCATTTGGGGTATTAAGTACCACACTGCCGCCTGAACAGAATGTAGTAGCTCCTGCAGCGGTTATGTTCGCAGCGGGTGTTGCTTTAACGACAATCTTCAGCTGATTCGACAAGTCGGTTCCGCCATTTCCACATGTAGTTCTAAGAACATAATAATAGGTTCCGTAAGTCAGGGGTCCTGTTGTATATGTTGTAGTGGCGGCACCGTTGCCTCCTGAGACATTTGAATACGGACCGCCGGATGTGGTTGAAACCATCCATTGATACGTTGTTCCCGGTGCGACGCTGACACCTGCTGCCGACATCTCATAAGTAGTGGCTGCACATACAGTTGCATTGGCCGGTGAAACAACACCACCGTCAGCGGGACAACCAGGCGTAAATTGATCAGAGCCTATATCATGTGGAGCTGTCCTTGTTTCGCAATCAATATCGGTTGTAACGTATACAGGTGGCGTTGTTCCGGTTCCGTCGAGCGCTGCCGAAGCTGTTGTTGCATGCAGGTTGCTGTTGTTGTTTGCAAAGAACGGATTTGCCGAAACTGAATTGGCGTCGGTTCCCGGCTGCTTCGTAATGGCTGCCTGCCATGCGGCAAGTGTTGAGAAATCGGTTGTATTGCCTGATCCTACAAATCCTGTTGTGCCCTGGTCGTGTGCAATGTATAAATCGTTGAAATCTGATGCCGAAAGAGTGGTATAGCCGATGGAAGAATCTGAAAATGAATCAAAGCAATAATGCCTGGCGATACCGGTTTGAGCGGGAGTAAAATTGGCAAACACGTTATTTTTAATTACATGCTCAGCATTATCCTCTGTAATCTGCAGGCAGGTATTGCTTCCATTCGGGAATGTGCTTCCATTTATGCTTACGCTGTTATTATGAATAAACACCTTCTGTTTGCCGGAATTTCCGGATCCTACAACTGACAGCCCGATTGCTTTTATGGAGACAGTGGGCACACCTGCATAAGTGGATAATATTTCGGAAATACTGTTATTGAAAGCAGATATTTGTTTAATCGAGTTGCCGCTTGTTGTTAATTTAATGCCAATTGCAGGATTATTGCCGCTTGAATGATTCCGGGTGATTGTCCTGACAATGTTATTGCTGACTTCACCGGAAGTAAACAGAGATTCACATGTTATTCCTTCCACTGTCGCATTTGAACCGGTAGTAGTAACATTTCGTACGATATTATTGCGGACAATAAAATTTTCCTGGGCGCCTAGTCTTATCCCATAGGATGCAGAGCTGCCACCGCCTATATCATTGGGAACCGACGGATCACCGATTGAATTATATGTGGAACAGGATGATGAAATGATCTGGTTTGCAATATCAGGAGGACCCGTTGCTGTGCCTACACCTTCAAGATAAATTCCAGCATAAGAGTCACGGATTGTTATATCACGGAAGGTATTGTATGAATTTGATCCGGCATATCCCCCCGGGCCTGAAATGTTATTGGAAAAAATCGCTATTGTGCCGGAATTTGTCCGGTCCATGTCCACATGAATTTTGTCAAACAGGTTATGCTGTGCGCCTGTTGTGCCGCCATGAGCTTCAAACACCATCAGCCCGACTTCAGCAGGGTTTCCTGTTGGGGCAGCTAAAGCAAGATTGATGTTGCTCACAGTTGTGTATGAAGCACACACGCCCATAATCGGCTCTTGTGAATCGGAGATGGAGCCTAAGCCTGACCCGCTTCCAAAACCACCTTGAACAATGGGGGAGCCTTTGTAAGTGAGTGTTGCTGGTGCATTTAATTTGGAAATCGTAAGTGTATTTATCGCACTCGTACCGGCAACTGGACCTACAAAAACCGGGAATATGTGACTGCCATTTGCTGCGGTGGTATCATAATTGGCGTCCGTAAGGTTCAGGGTGACCGGACCGGAGATTCCTCTGTGATTTAAATCGGAAGTTGCAAGGGTAAGACTTCGATATGTTTGTCCAACACCTACATTATATGTTCCTGCTGCAACCGGAGTTGGTGCACCTGGAGTAAGCCTGTAATTATAGGACGGCCATCCTGACAACGGGCTCAGCATGCCATGCGCTGTGGATCCCGATCCGGTAACCAGGTCCAGAAAATTGCCTTCGCCTCCTGCTCCATATTCAATAGCGATGCAGGCTCCGCTTGATGGAGTTGGAGGACCTGAAACACTTATAGCACCATAATGGAACTCAAGCACATTGGTGCCTTCATAAAAAATCACCTGATTATTCAAACGGATGTTGGTTCCTATTGCTCCCGTGTAATGCGGATAATTGGTATATTGAACTGTAAAGGTCCGGCTGCCGGGGATTCCATTCGTCCGGTATAATATTGTTGAAGCAGTGTCATCGGCCATATTACAAAACCATGCACTGATGCTTTTATTGGTTCCTACCGTCCGGTACATTCTGTCAATCGCACTGCCCTCGGCGGCACTTGGGGCAATAGAATCAAACCACAAAAGACCATTTGTATTTAAACCCAAACTGGTGTAATTGATCCCCGCGTAGTTAAATGTAAATCCAAGGAGTATACCAGTCTGGTTTACGTCATTGCCCGTAGCGGTTGACACCGTAGCACCGCCTCCGACAGTAATTGGTGAGTATGCTGCATTAAAAGTAGTTCGCGTGTAAAGCTGTGCATGTGCCGTCAGGCCTGCCAGGCAGGTTAACAGCAATGCATACAGGAATATACCTGTTTTCAATTTCACCGGGGAGTTTTTTTGAAAGTTCTTGTTCATCATAGGAAGGATTTTAGGTTTAATAAGAAGTAGTGATGCCCGCACAACATGCGGAATTTGGTTACAGCAAAGTTGATCCAAAAATGCAATGACGTCAATAGCCAAATATGGTGAAAAACCTGTCTAAGCTGAAAAGCCGGCGATGAAGGCATGTTTAGGCATGAAGGACGCCGAAAATAGGCAAAAGCCAGGCTGTGGTCTTGATGATCTTATAGGTAATGGTTTTGGAGACGGCCTCTCCCACTGAATTTACCTGTAATTTTTTATATATCTTCCGGATGTGTGAATGGACGGTTTCATAGCTGATGTTTAATTCATCAGCAATCATTTTATATGACCGGCCTTTAACAAGCAGATGCAGTACGTCTATTTCGCGGCTGCTGAGATGATAATCTTCGTTATTCACCTTTTCGGGTTGAAGCCGGGTGAACTGTGTCAGCACTTTTCTAGCGATCACCGGAGTCATGGGTGCACCGCCGGAATATACTTCTTCAATATACTGGATGAGCGATTCCATATTTGCATTTTTCAGTATATAGCCGTTTGCTCCTGCGCAAAGTGAGGCAAAAACTTTTTCATCGTCCTCGAAACCTGTCAGCATGAGAACTGGCAGGTCCGGATGCCTGGTCCGGAGGAGCCTCACCGCCTCAATGCCTCCAATATCCGGCATGTCTATATCCATTAAAATGACATCCGGTTTTGAAGAGTCAATCTTGCCGGGCATATTTTTGTATGAATCAAATGCCGCAACCAGCTGCATGTTTTCAGTCGTTGATAAAAGCAGTGAAATTGATTCCCTGACATTTACATTGTCATCAAATATAATCACACGTAAAAAATCCTTTTCTTTTAATTCCATGTTGCAAATATGAATTTATCAATGCTTACTTACAATCACCAATAATGGTTAAATGCCTTCAGATACTTACTTCAATCTCTGTGCCTTTGCCTGGCCGGGAGGCGATCCTGAACGAACCCCCGATCTCCATCGCACGCGACTTCATGTTCCGGATGCCGTTGCCGTTGTAGGGACTGATCGCAGCCTGAACAAACCCATTCCCGTTATCGGTAATAATAAGCGTCAGTTTGTCCCCGTTCTTTGCAATGGAGATATTCACTTCCGTACAACCTGAATATTTGAGGATATTGTGTATGGCTTCCTTGTAGATAAGAAAAATATTTTTGCGCTGTGTCATGTCCAGCTTCATGCCTGAAATCCTTTCATCGTAAACAATGTTAAACCTGATCCCGGCCGCGCCAAGCAGGGATGCTGCATAACTTTCAATCCTTAATACCAGGTTCTTAAGTGAGTCGTTGGATGCTTTTACAGCCCATACCGCATCCCCGGTCTTGTCAATTATTTCACTGGATGAGCTTTCAATTTTTTCAAGGATGGATTTGATCTCATCTGGATTTTGGCTGTTCAATTTTTTATTTGCGATCTGGCTATAAAGGTGTATGCTACTCAGCGTTGATCCGATGTCGTCATGCAGGTCACGTGCTATTTTATTCCTCACTTCATGCAGCTTCATTAACTGCCTGATGCGGTAACGGTAGAATCCGAAGGCTGCAGCAGTCAACAACAAAACAGCCACCGTGTAAAAAGGGATAGTCCTGTAAAAAGGCGGTGATATGGTTACCGGGAGCAGCGTTTCTTCGCTTTCAATTCCGTCGCTGCTGATGGCTTTAATTTTAAGGGTAAAGTTGCCTGGGGGAAGATTGGTATAAGAAATGAGTGGACTCTTATGGTTGTTCCTCCAATTGTCATCAATACCTTCCAGCGTGTACATATATGTAATTTGTTCATTGTCGGAGAAGCAGTTTGAGGAGATATAAAATTTAATAAAATTTTTATCATGGTTCAGATTTATTTCTGAAAAAAGGAGCGAATCACTGGGCATGTCCATTATCCATAACCTTGTTATGCCTGCGCGGGGTTTTTCATAATCCTTATTCATGGTATATGGATTGAATGAAATATAGCCTCCATCAAAGCCCGCATTGAATATTGAATCTTCACAATTAAAAAAATACCCGGCCAGGCTTTCAGGAATGCCGTTCTTCTTATCATGCAGTTTATACTGGCCTGTCTTAACATTGTAATTAAGCAAGCCTGTTGACGAAATGACCCATAGGTTGCTATCACCGGTTTTGGCAATTCCCTGAAGTGATTTGTAATCGCCTTTGTATGATTCAAACGGGGCTGATTGTTTTTCGGGATAAAATTTAGCCAAGCCTGAGCCCTGTGTAGTAAGCCAGTAAGATCCATCAGCGTTTTCAATCATATCATAAACGTCATTGATTGCACCGGAAAAGTGAGAATCACTGTTTTTCCATGACTTCCATTTAAAGCCTAAATATGTAACGGAGGTATCAAGAAAATTATAATTACTTAAGGTCACAGAATCGTGGACAGATAACAATGTAACTCCCTGGGAGGCACCGCATATCCAGAAATTATTTTTTGAATCAACATATAATTTCCGGGTCAAGTTATCCAGGTATTCCGATTTCCGCTTTACCGGGTCAATCAGGTAAAAAATATTTTTCTTTTCAGGATGGATGAGAGAGATCCAGTGACCATAAAATGAAATGGCAATTACCGTGTCCTTCTTGTGCCGGAATTGCACAATAGAGTTAACCCTTGAGGATGAAATTGAATTAAAAGCCGAGCTGAAATAATTTGAATCAGCTTTCATAAGAGAACAATTCAAAGTAACCGTATCAAGCAGGAAAACGGTTTTATTGGTGCCGATAAAAATACGGTCTTTGTAATCAGAAAAAATGCTGGTAAGCTGCAGGGATTCATTGTTATAGATTATTTCTTTAAAAGCGTACTTTCCCTCCGACTGAATTTTATAAAAGAGACCACAACCTGAAACAATGAATTCTTTGCCTCCTTTGGTAATGTGCCTGTCGTAAACCTTACAGTTAGAAGCCTGCGCCGGAACAGGAAGATTTATTATCTGAAATTGGTTTTGCAGGGGGTTATATACGAACAACCCTGTTTCACTTCCAATCCACATGCGGTTCATTTTATCCGGGTAAAGGAAATTAATCCTGGAGGAAACAGGCTTCAGGAATTCAAAGGCTTTCGTGAATGATTTTGTTTTCAGATCAAAAAAATGTATTCCGGAAACTTTGGTACCGCACCAGAGTATCTTGTTTTCATCTTCGGCGATGCTTACAATTTCATCTCCCGAAAAATTGAGCTTGCCTGTGCCATCAAAAATGAAATAGCGCAGATGCTTTGCATCGTCGCTGAACTCATGCAATGCATTGTCCCATGCCCCGCACCAGATTTTGTTTTCGCTGTCAATAAATATTTTGTTCAGCGTTGATGCGAAGTCTTGCGGTTTGCCATCGTTTGGCTTTGGCCCATATGCAATCTGAAGAAATCCTGTGATCGGCGCCAGGTAAACAACAGAATCCTTTATTTCCACATCATAATAGGTGGAAGGCTTTATTTTTGAAATAAACTCAGGGTCGGCTATAATTTTCTTCGCTTTAAGATCAAATAAATAAAGTCCGTAGTTATTTAACCCGATCCAGAGATGGTTCTTTGCATGATCAAATGTGATGGCATTTACATTGTTTGAGATGATGGGGGTGTTTGACTTATTGTATGATCTGAACTTCCCTGTTCTGAAATCATAGCTGCAAAAGCCTGATGAAGCAGTGCCGATCCAAAGAATGGAATCGGCATCATATTCCAGGCAGGTGATGTTATTTCCGCAAACGGAAGATGGATTGTTTTCTTCATTCTTGAAAATGTAGAAATCATGACCGTCATAACGGTTGAGGCCGTCACGTGTACCGATCCACATAAAGCCCAGCTTGTCCTGAAGAATGCAGGTGACCTGATTGTCGGAGAGGCCGTCGGAGGATGAAATGTGTTTTAATGAAATTGTTTTTTCCTGGGCCAAAGCCGGGTACATTTCCAGCGCAAAAATGATAAAAAGCAGAAAGCTATTCCGTCCCATAAGTTCTCCGGATGAATGGAAAGGGGAAAAAGGATCTTATTATTAATAACGAAGACATAACAGGATGCTTGTACTGAAGGCGGGAAGCCCCAGCCTGCAGTATAATTAAAAAGGCAATTTACCGAAAATACCGCTGGCAGGCAAGATATTATCTATTATTCCGGTGTATGAGCTGAATGTTACCGGGGTAATGGATCAATCCTTCACGCACCGCACCGAAATGCCATCGACCTTATAATCCTCATTCCTGTAAAACTGGCTGAGGTTGAAATCGAGCCAGCGGTACAGACCATAGGCAGGATCGGATCCTTCGGTTGAGCTCCACCAGTACCCATTATATGTAAGAGAGAAAAATCCGCCGGTACTCGAACGGTATCCACCGGGCCGTGCAGAAAAACCGGTTTCGTTAGTGGCGCCCGTATTGGGGCTCTGCCAATGAGCCGTGCCGGTTTCCTTCAGCTTGCCACCGGCTGTGGCGGGTTCTCCTAAAAAGTTTTCGAGAATTTCCCATTCTGCATCCGAAGGCACATGCCACCCGTCGGGGCAAAGGAGGGTTGTATTGACTGCGTGCCAGTTGTACATTTTACCATAAGCGGCGCTGTTCGATGACTGATTTTCGTATACGCAGTAAGCCTCTGTGGTCATGTTATACCATTCAGTACCGTCAGCCACATGATGTATCGTATCACCGTTCCGGTAATGGGTTGTGTTGAGGTTGGCTGCCATCCATACCTGCGACCCGATGGTAACTGTCGGATATACGTTACCGTCGATATCGGTAACGGTGCCTGTTAATGGCGGAGGAGTGGGGTCGTCCTCATCTTTTTTCTTCTCACAGCTGATGATAAGCAGGCACCATGTACATACTACCATGAGCCGGGTCAATAAAATGGTTTTAGGAATGGACATATATTTCAGTTTTTCAAATAAAAAAATTGTGTTAATTGTTATATAGCCCCTAAGTTATGGAAATTTTCCCTTGCAGAAAAATGGTTCTCGTAAACTTTCTAAACTCTCCAACCTTCTAAACATAATCCATTGTAATAAGAAGAATTATGATAAGAATGCCGATCAATGAAATTACAAAAAGGTAATCGGCAATTTTTTCAAGAAATTGTTCACGTGTAAGGTTATCTGTCCGGATAGAGATGAATGAAAAAATGCAGGAAACGGTAAGAATAACGGCGATCACTGAGGTGAGTTCGTCAACTACCTGTGTTTCGGACACATTTCCGATGTGCATCGAAGCAATGACGAACAGGCAGAAACCAAGCAGGTTCGCGGCGGTACTCAGGATATATGGAGAGGTTTTATTCGCCATGCTTAGCGATTCAAAAAAAAATATAGGAACAGCGTAAGATCGGATTATACATGCTGGTCGAACAGGATGACATTTCCGTCGGGATCGTTTAACACGATGCTGGCCGGTCCCGTGGTTTTAGTATCGGCCTCACTTTCCAGCTTAATGTTTTTACTTTTAAAATTCTTCTGTATTTCCCTGACATCGTCGAACGAATCAAGCTTCTTTGCATTTTCGTCCCATCCCGGATTAAAGGTGATGATGTTTTTTTCAAACATGCCATGGAAAATTCCGATCAATGCATTCCCGTTTTTCATGATCAGGTAATTCTGTTCCTTGCTGCCTGCAAATACACTAAACCCGAGTGCTTCATAAAACTCTTTTGATACCTGAAGATTTTTTACGTTCAGACTTATTGAAAATGCTCCTGTTTTCATTTTTGTTATTTTAAGATGTGAGTAACGGATAAATATTTTGATTGTGTTATGACGGATGAACAAGATTGCCAGCCTGCAATGAAACACTGGCGAAGATAAGATAAACCGGATTGAGACCGTAAAATCGGGTTTAATTTAATGCATTGATTTTAATTTACGGGCGATAAGCCGGCCTGCAGCCGCAATGAAACACAGGCGTTTGTTTTCTGAAAAAACATTACCGGCTCAATATCAACTTAAAATACTCAGCTGGTGCGTTCTTTCTTTCCAGCAGAAGAACATATATGCCGGGTATGCACCCGCTGAGGTCCACTTGCCCGCTTTGTATATCCATTATTCCGGCCTGGCGGCCATGCACATCATATACAATTCCTTTTTTTAGCTGATCAGGCGATTCGCCACGCAGGCTGAATATCCCGTCCTGTGAAGGATTTGGATAAATATAAGTTGGCGTTGCGCTTGCAGCCGTGATTTCTTCCGTACCAATCACCACTCCGCCGTATTTGATGGTGAGCATTTTAAAAAGGTAGTTATTGAAAAATTCCGTAGCCGTATAACCTGTTACGATGAAGTTTCCCTGGTTATCGCGGGCCAGGTCACGGAGCTGATCCCAGCTTGAAGAAACAGGCAGGCTGTCGGAGTATGTATTTACAAAATCAACTGCACCGGAAGACGTATAGCCTGCAAGCACATAATCGTAGTTGCTGGAAAATCCGTTGATCTCCCATCCGGCAGTTACCACACGGTTGCCCGGTTCAACGATCAGGTCAACCGGTTCCCGGTCGCTTGCCGTCGGCTGGTAGACGGTTGCCCATTGAAATGTACCGGTACCTGAATGCTGAATAGTCGCATACCTGACCACAAAGCCTGTCCATCCCCGGCTTATAAAAACGATATCGCCTGCAGGCGTGAACCGTACCTTTACACCATGCTCATTTACAGTTGTGGGATTATAGACCCTCCTCCATAAAAGTGAGCCTGCAGCATCAACCTTGCCAACGATAGCCGTATACGTAGTATTCGCACCGGAGGACCCTGTGAAAGCAACATCCCCTGACGTGCTTACCGACACATCTCGCACTTCATCATTAACACCGGCGGAGTCAATTTCCGCAGACCACAGCTGCGTGCCGTTCGCGTCATAGCGGTTAACAATCCCTGATATGACGGTGGCTGCCTGACTGTAACCTCCTGCGGCAAGGTCGCCATTGGGAAAAAAATCCACGCTGTTGGCACGTGTGAAGACAAGCTGCGTGGTGTCGATCTTAACCGACCATGCCTGGTTGAAGGACGGGTCGAACCACACAATTGTTCCGTAAGTGAAATTTGAATTTGCCGCAATGGCGATGCTGCCGTCATTCCGTACAGCCATGGATTTTGCCAGTATGCTCTCCGTCGGCTGTGAATTATACCATGCGGTGTCTGTAAAATTTCCATCAGCGTCTGCTTTCAGAAGCGACAGCCGGTATTTTGTTTTCGTAAGGGCGGAATCGGTGGAAATGCAAAGTATCAGGTTGCCGGAGGGGTCCAGTTGCAGGGCTGTTAGTGTATCGTTGCACCAGCCATAAGAGCTGTAATATTTTACCCATAGTAAATTTCCCGCTGGATCATATTTCACAAGCACCACATCGGTACCCTGACCGTAAAGCCTGTCGAGTGTTGCTGCGCAGTAAACATGGTCCGTTGCATCGGTAACCACAAACTGTCCAAGGGTAATGGCATCGCCCCTGCCATTGTAGCTCCACTCTGTTACAGCATTGCCGGCAGTATCAACAATGAGGATGTACAGGTTTTCGTCGACATAAGCAGTGTCGGTTACGAACCCGCCTGCATATAATTTTCCGTCACGGTAATCAATTGCAAAACCCATTGAGCTGTTGAGCGAATCAATGCACCGGTATGTCCACAAAGAGTCACCGGCTGCATTATATTTTGCGATGATCATATTAGGCAATCCCCCGTTGCCATAGTAATCTTCGCCCGGGTAGACGCCCCGGCCGGTGACATATACATTTCCCAGGTTGTCAGGCGTGACCCCATGGAACACCTCAAACCCGTTGCTTAACGGCCCTCGCCATTCTTTCCGGAAACCGTTCGTGCCGTTGCTGTTGATGCGTGTTACATATCCGTCCTGGAAATCGGTGCCGGTAAAATACACGTTCCCCGAATCATCAACTGCCACCCTGGTGAGGTGTTCATCAGACGTTGTGTTTATATCCGTATAAATGTGCACCCACTGCTGATTGCCGGCCTGGTCGTAACGCATGGCAAATGCATCCCGGTTAGAACCGGAGCTGTTAATGGTTTCACCTCCGATGAAAATGTCTCCCGCAGTGCTGTACCCCACCTCGAACGCCTTGTCGGCACCCGTAAAGGCCGCATTGGTCCAGGTATCGGACCAGGCTGTTCCGCCGGCTGGCGTATATTGTTTAACAAATGCGTTTATATAACCTGAAGCATTGACGTCATATACGAAACCACACACCGTAATATTTCCGTTTGGCCCTATTGCAAGTCCGAACGCCTCGTCGTCACCGCTGCCGGGTCCGTTCAAAACATCAACCCATTGCTCGGCGCCTGATGAATTATACTTGATAACCAGCCAGTCGCTGCTGCCTGACAGCGGGTCGGAATAACCACACACATATACGTTTCCTGAAGCATCAACAGTCAGCGCTTTCCCAAAGCTTTCCATGTTGCCGCCGGGAGTGTAGCGTACAGACCAATCTTCGGCTCCTGAAGGAAGTATCTTTGCAACAAAGCATTCGCGGATGAAACTGGCAGCGTTGTGTGAATTGCCGGTTATATACGTGTTGCCTGCATTGTCAACTTCAATGGCAGTTGCGTAGTCCTCATTGTTTCCCCCTGCGTCATAATAATATGTCCACAGTGTGTCACCCTGGAGATTTCGTTTCATGGCAAAGGCATCAGGGGCGCCATGGTGATTGCCCGCATGGCCTGCCACGTATATGTTGCCGGATGGATCTGTAGTGATTGCTGCAACCCGGTCGGATGCCTTACCCTGGCCCTGGAAAACACGGCCCCATTGAAGGGGAAGCTGCTGGGCTGAAGTGGTGAAATGTAAAATTAAGGAGGAGATGGTAATTGCAAATAAACGAAGCATGGTGTTATGATTTTTTAAATTCCGGATTCCAAAAGGATGCCTGGAGTACAATTTTATTTTTACCGGTTTGTTTTTCCTTATCAGTATCAGGAAACAGTTATTGGAAAAAATTTATTAAAAGTACACCACAAAAAAATTAAAAACAAACATTCCAGGGGTGTGGGGTAAAAGTTCCAATCAGAATAATAAAGCTAATGAATATCCAAGATCTGCGGCAAGTATAATGACCGGTATAAAATATACAGTATACTTTTTCATAATGCTTCCTGTCATGCGTGTTATCCCCAGTATGTATCCAGGATACGCTCCATCATTTCCTGTGTAAGGGGTTTGGTTTCAAATCCTTTTATTTCAGGAATTTTCAGTGACTTTTCCTTGTCGGATGGGTTGAGCGAAGTGGTAAGCATAATAATGACGGCATTGGTTTGACTGTTAATGCCCCGTTTTCTGTATTCATCCAGGAATTCCCATCCGTTCATTTTCGGCATGTTGATATCCAGGAAAATGAGGTCAGGCGCCTGCCGGTTGTCCCTGAAATATTCAAGCGCCTCAATACCGCCTTCCAGGACCTGCACATTTCCGGCAGCCTGCATTTCATCAAGGATGATGCGGTGAAAATAATTGTCATCCTCATTGTCGTCGATGAGCATAATGCAATTCAGCTTTTTTCTCATGGCTTTTAATTATTGTTAAAGATCCGGGATGGTGAAATAAAAGGTGCTACCGTTTCCAGGCTCCGACTCAACCCAGATCCTGCCACCATGCAATTCAACAATTTTTTTGCAGTGTGCAAGCCCGATTCCGGAACCAGCATATTGTTTTTTTGAATGCAGCCTCTGGAAAATGGTGAAGATACGCTCATGGTATGGCTCTTCAATGCCTATGCCATTGTCTTTTACAGCAAACATCCATTCATGCTTCATAGCCTTTGCAGAAATATAAATAACTGGCGGGATTCCCGGTTTCCTGAATTTAATTGCATTGCTAACCAGGTTCTGAAAAAGCAGGAACAGGTCGGGATAGGCCTGGATGACGGGAAGCTTGTCTGACCTAACCGATGCATTGCTGTCACTGATCGCCTGGCCGAGGTTGCGCATCACTTCTTTCAGCAGTTCATTACAATCAGTTGGCGTAAACTTCTTATTGTGGCCGATCCTGCTATAGTCGAGCAGGTCTTTGATGAGCAGCTGCATCCGGCCGGTTGCGCCATTTATAAAATCAAGGTATTTGTCAGCTTCCTCATCCAGCTTACCGCGGTACTGCTGGTCGAGCAGGCCCGTATAATTTGAAATGGTGCGCAACGGTTCCTGCAGGTCGTGTGAAGCCACATATGCAAACTGCTCCAGTTCTTTATTCGACATGGTGAGCTGCTCTGTCATCTGGTTCATGGCTAGCGCAACCTGGCCGATCTCATCCTTTGAGTAAACAGTTGCGCGTTCGCTCAGGTCGCCGCCTGATATTTTAGCTGTGGCCCGGTTGATCTCGCGTAAGCCCCTGGTAATTCCACGGCTGACGGAAATTGTAAGCGCCAGTCCCGTAATTTCCACCGTCAGCGCAACGGTAAACAGCAGCTTGAGGATCAGGTTTTCAAGCCAGCGGGAACCTTCACCAAGGACAAACGAAAAGTTGTCTTCAAGCGTGGTGAGATGCTGGTTGATGGGATTTACCAGTGCTATCAGGCTGTCGAGACGTGCCCTGTCGGGTACTCCTGAAGATATTTCATGATGGATGCCATCGCCTATGGTAATGAGGTTCATGATAATGGAGTCGCCTTGTGTCCAGTAGCCTATCGCTTCCTTTATATAATATATTTTATGGAACCTCCTGAGCAGGCTGATCATTCCGTCAATATCATTTTCATGAACCCTCCCTTCCAGGAATCCCTGGCGTGCCATGGCATAATCAGGATGCTCCTTAATCAGCTCAAGCCGTGTTTTATGATCTCCGAGCGGGACAGCCATAAACTTTTTAAACGCTGTGTATTCCGCTTCATTACCGGAAATGTAATACTGCCCCAGGTGATAAACTGCATCTTTCTGGGCCTTCGACCATAGTCCTTCAGCACCGACCAGCGCACGTACCGACGATAATGTATGTATGGCAAACCACAGG
>Ga0190272_10000713_pt1 | contig 16629 bp, 13 predicted proteins | sample Popmic504T_FD_133746 | JGI IMG/M metagenome (GOLD analysis project Ga0190272, IMG submission 133746) | Populus adjacent soil microbial communities from riparian zone of Shoshone River, Wyoming, USA - 504 T | ecosystem: Environmental > Terrestrial > Soil > Riparian zone | place: USA: Wyoming... | reverse complement strand
CGGCACGTAGCCGGCCAGCCTCGCCCGACCGTCCAGGCCGAGCTGCTCGAGGCGCTGCTCGAGCTCGCCGGCCAGCGGCCCCTCGCCGCAGACGGTGAGGTGCCAGCGCGACTCCGGGCCGAGCGCGGCGAGGGCGTCGGCGAGAAGCAGCGGGTTCTTCTCCGCCTCGAGGCGGCCGACGCTGAGTGCCTGCAGCTCGCCGTCGTAGTCGGAGCGGGAGGGGCCTGCGGCGACGTCGGAGTCGCGGATCAGCGAGACGTTGATCGGCAGCAGGCGCCGCGCCCGGCGGTACTTCCGCGCCAGGTCGGGGCCGACCACGACGGTGCGGCAGAGACGGGACAAGAGCCGGTAGCCAAGCTCCAGCACGTCGGCCATCAGCTGGATCGAGCGGCGGTCCGGGTGCCGGTTGCGGGTGTAGGCCGGCAGGTCCTGGCGCACGCCGAGCACGACCCGCCGGCCGCGCAGCGCGGCCAGCGCGGCGAAGGCGAAGCAGGAGGGATGGGGTCCGAACAGCAGGACCGCATCGACGTCGTCGAGAATCCGCCAGAAGGCGCGCAGCGAGCCGAGCAGGGCCCGCCCGACCGCGAGCGGGTTGGCGAGGCTGCCGTACCAGGGCAGGGGGGAGAGCTCGATGCTCTCCGGGACCGGGTAGTGGGCGGACTCATCGCGCCCCTCGTCGGGGTGGAGGCGGCCGGGCATGACGAGCCGGTCGACTTGCTCCGCCAGGCCGCCGAGGAAGACGATGAAGGCGCGCTCGGTCCAGACCCGCCCTTCGGCACGCCAGAACCTGTAGTCGTTGTAGACGGCCAGTCTCAGCGGGTGATCAGCTCAGCCGAGTCGCCAAGGATGAAGTCGGGCGCCGGGACCTGCTCGGTGTCCTCGCGCTCGACCAGGGCGTGGAAGGTCTGCAGCAGGATCACCAGATCCAGCCCGACCGAGCGGTGCTTGAGGTAGTAGAGGTCGTGGCAGGTCTTCCAGGCGGTGCCGATGCGGCTGCCGGCGTAGCCGCATCGGACCTGCGCCCAGCCGGTGAGGCCGGGCTTGATCAGGGCGCGCCGGTCGTAGTGGGGGACGACCCGGCTCAGCGTCTCGACCAGCTCCGGCGGCTCGGGCCGCGGCCCGACCAGCGACATCTCGCCGCGCAGGACCTGGAGCAACTGCGGCAGCTCGTTGAGGTGCCCCTTGCGCAGAAGCCGGCCTGCCCGCGTCACCACTTCCTCCTCGGTCTGCCCTTCGGCGAGGAGCTGATCGGCGTCGTCGCGCAGCGTGCGGAACTTGATCATGTCGAACTCGCGCCCCTCCTCTCCGTAGCGCCGCTGCCGGTAGAGAACGGGACCCCGGTCCTCGAGCTTGACCGCGAGGGCGCAGAGGATCATCAGCGGCGCCGCAACGACCAGCAGGGCGCTGGAGACGGCGATGTCGAGCACGCGCTTCGAAAGCGGCGAGGACGGCGAGTAGAGGGGGTGCATGATGTACTGGAACCAGGCCGAGTTGATCGCCCCAATCGGCACGTGCCCGAGGACGTTCTCGTAGAGGGCTGTGGCCTCGATCATCCGCACCGGCAGGTCGAGGCAGGCCTTCGCGGTCTTCTCGAAGATCGAGAGGCGCGGTTGCTCTGGGCTGACCACGAGCAGGTCGACCTGGCTGTTGAGGACAACGGCGCGGATGTCGGACATCCCGCCCAGCCGGGGCAGGGCTGACTCCCCGTCCCTCTCGGCGACGGCCTCGCCGTCCTCGACAGGCGACTCGTCGACGTAACCGATCAGTTGGTAGGAGCGGATGCGGTTCTCCAGCAGCTCCGCCCTGAGTCGGGAGGCGAAGGCTCTGTCACCGATTACGGCGGTGCGGACCGGCCGCTCGATCGCGAAGCGGTCGCCGACCCAGAGGGCGAGCAGGCTGGTCGTGCTTGCGCCCACTATCGCCACGAACGCCGTTGGAGTTACGAGCGAGGTGGCATTGAGCTGGCTGAGCCCGTAGGCCAGGACGAGGCCGGTCACCGGCACGAGGACGCTCAGCATGTACCTGGCCAGAGGCACGAGGTGCAGCGGGTAGCGCCGGCCGCGCAGGATTGCGTCGACGAGCAGCATCGAGATCAGCACGAGCAGCGCCAGGTCGAGGTTGTCCAGTCGCTCCAGGACGATGATTGCGGCGACGATCGGTGGACCGAACCGGCTCAGCGTCCGGTCGATCAGGTTCTGCGCGTAGATCGTGCTCATGGTTGCGGGCCCGGCTCGCAGGGCCCAGGTCCTTCATCGGCACGCGTCAACGATCAGTTAAGGGACGAGAGTGATGCAGTGATTGCGGGGTCGTATATCGGACGAGATCATGACCGTGCTGGCTGTCATAGTAATCGCATGATGCCTCCCCGGCCAGAGTCTGTGCGGGGTCGTGCCGACGCTGGCTGGCGCAAGCCCCGGCAGGCCCCCCCGAGCCTGCTTCGCTACCTGGAGACCGTCCGCGAGAGAATCTGGCTGGTCGTCGGCGTGATGGTGCTCACCCTCGCCGCCGCGACGCTCTACCTGGCCACCGCCGACAAGGTCTACGAAGCGCAGTCCGAACTGCTGGTGACTCCCGTCGCCGACGACGATCCGGCGCTCACCGGCCTTGCCCTGATCCGCAGCTCGAGCGACCCGAGCCGGGACGTCGAAACCGTTGCCCGCCTGGTCACCTCGCGCGCCGTCGCTGCTGACGTCAAGGCGGAACTCTCGCTTGATGACTCGCCCCAGGACCTCGCCGACAGCATTGACGCCTCACCCGTGGCGCAGAGCAACATCGTCGTGATCAGCGCCCGTGAGAACGACCCCGAGCTGGCCGCCGACATCGCCAACTCGTTCGCCGAAAACGCGATCGCCGATCGCGACGAGAAGCTGCGCGCTCAGCTCAAACCCCTGATCGAGCCCCTGCAGGCGCGGGTGGCCGACCGCAGCCTCCCGCCCGACGCGGCCGTGACGCTGACCGAACAGTTGACCCGCCTCGAAAGCCTCGAGGCCGGGGGGGACCCGACGATCAGGTTCGAGACCAGCGCCGCCCCGCCGGACAGCGCGGTCGCGCCGCGGCCGGTGCTGACAATCGCCGTCGGGCTGATCGGGGGTCTGGTGCTCGGCCTCGGCGCCGCCTTCCTAATGCAGGCTGTCGATCCCCGCCTGCGGCGCGAGGAGCAGCTGCGCGAACGCTACGGCCTGCCGATCCTGGCGCGCATCCCGCGCGAGCGCAAAGGGATCGACCCAGAGTCCTCCGGCATCCGCAAATCCGTGCCGGTCCCACTCAGCCCCTCCTCGCTCTCGCCGCGGACTCTCGAGGCCTACCGTGGCCTGCGCGCGATGCTCTCGGCTGCCGCCGGACCGAGCGAGGGCGAGGGCGAGGCAGGATCGCCCGGGCGGGCGATCCTCGTCACCGGGCCGTCGCCGGTCGACGGCAAGACGACCACCGCGATCAACCTGGCTTCGTCCTACGCCCTCGCCGGCAAGCGCGTGATCCTGATCGAGGCCGATTTTCGCCGCCCGAAAATCTCCGCCGCGCTGAAAGTCACGCCACGGCGCGGCATCGGCGACGTGCTGCTCGGCGAGGTGAGCCTGGACGACGCGCTGGTCTCGGTAAAGCCGTTCGGGGACGAGCTGCGCGTGCTCCCCGTGCAGAAGCCCGACGACCAGGTCAGCGAGCTGCTCTCGATGCCGACCGCGAAGCGGCTGGTGGATAGCGCCCGGGAGCTGGCCGATTACGTCGTCGTCGATTCGCCCCCTCTCACCGAGGTCATCGACACGCTGCCGCTCGCCTACTGCGTCGACGATCTCCTGCTCGTCTGCCGGATCGGCGGCAGCAGCCTGCTGCAGCTCTCGCGACTGGCCGACCTGCTCGAGCAGAACCGCCTCGAACCGCGCGGCTTCGTCGTGATCGGGGTCGCAGGCTCCGAGGGGAGCTACTACTTCGAATCCGCCGGCAAGGGCCCTGAGCTCGGGCCGGAGGACGGCGCCTCGAAACGCTCGAAAGGGTCGAAAGACTCCTCCGGCGAGCCCGGCGAGCGACTGGCAAGGCACTGACGCCGCTGGACGGCCACGCTTGACCGTTTACGCCGGTCCGATATCGAATCGCCTGCTGCCGCTCGCGATTGCCGGCTCGGCGTTGCTGGTCGGCGCGCTGGCGGGGTACGAACCGAGATTGGCGCTGGGCCTCGCTATCGGGCTCGTCTTCGTCGGAGTCACGCTGACCAACCTCACCGCCGGCGTCTGCATGTTCGCGGTCTTCACCTTCATCGACGAGGCCGTGCCGTCGGGCGGCCTGCCGCTGACCAGGCTGCTGGGGGTGCTGCTGATCCTCTCCTGGCTGGCGCAGGTGACGGCCGGAGAGAGCCGCGGCCGCAAGCTCTTCGAGAGCAACGGAATGCTTTTCCTGATCCTGCTCTTCGTCTTCTGGGCCGCCTTCAGCGCACTCTGGGCGGCTGACTCCGGAGAGGCGATCGGCGCCGTCACCCGCTATGCGCCGAACGCGCTGCTCTTCCTCGTCGTCTACGCCGCCGTGCGGACCCGCTCCCAGGCAATGTGGGTGATCGGCGCCCTGCTCACAGGCGCTCTGATCGCCGCTTTCTACGGCGTCATCTCACCTACCGAGGCGGACGCCGGCGGCAGGCTCAGCGGCTCCGTCGGCAATGCCAACGAAGCCGGCGCCGCGCTCGCCGTCGGCGTGGCGCTCGCCGGTGGCCTCGCCGTTGCACTGCGTGGCCATCCCGCCCTGCAACTGGCCTCGGTGGTCGGCGTCCCCCTCTGCATGCTGGCCCTCTTCCTGACCGTGTCACGGGGAGGAATCGTCGCGCTCGTCGCGATCCTGGTCGCCGGCGTGTTCATCGCCGGGCCACGTCGCGGCACGGTGCTCGGCGCGGCGGTGCTGGGAGCGGTGATGGCGGTGGTGTACTTCGGTAGCTTCGCCGGCGAGCAGGCGCGCGAGCACCTGCTCCAGTCCGACAACGGGACCGGGCGGACTGACATCTGGAAGGTGGGCTGGCGGATGGTCGAGGCCAACCCGGTCGCCGGCGTCGGCGCCGGCAACTTCCAGAGCTCCTCTGTGCACTACCTGCTCGAGCCGGGCGCGATCGAACGCGCGGATTTCATCGTCGACGAGCCGAAGGTCGCCCACAACACCTATCTCGGAGTGCTGGCAGAGCTTGGGGTGGTAGGGCTGGCGCTGTTCCTCGCCATCCTCGGCGCCGTGCTCGCCTCGTTGTGGAGGGCGGCCAAGGCGTTCGGCGCGAGCGGCGACCGGGAAATGGACATGCTGTCCCGTGCGGTGCTGATCGCTCTGATCGGGTTCCTCACCGCCGCCTTCTTCGGCTCGCGCGAGTACAGCAACCAGTTCTGGCTCCTGCTCGCCCTCGGCCCGGCCCTGCTCGGCATCGCCCGCGCCCAGCTCGACCGCCTCGGTGAGGCGGCTTCACCTGCGGCGACGAGCGAGTTCTAGCCCGCGGCCGGCGTCAGCGAGGAGAGGGCGGCGCGCCGGCGAGGGGTCGCGAGGCGCACCCGCCTGGGTTCAGCTTCCGGAGCCGGGGTGACGGTGCCGGCGATGACGCCGACCACGTCGCCGACCAGCTTGACGCAGCGGCTGTCGGGGTTGAACCGGTAGTCGCCGCGGCTGCGGGCGACGTACGGTGATCCTGGTGAGACGAGGTTCGCGCTCTCTGCGAACCCACCGTCCCCCTCCTCGATGCCGGAGGGGGCGTCCTCGCCATTGCTGTAGACGCAGTTGCGGAGGGCGCGATTGCCGCTCCCGGTCCCCGCGTCGGACCATGAGCCCTCGAGGTTCCAGCGCTGTTGCGAATAGGTGATCGCGTTGTTGCGGACCACGTTGCCGTCCGACGTGTCGTCGTCGCCGCCGGCGAAGATTACACCGCCGTGATTGCCGTCGATGATGTTGTGGGCGATCAGGCTGTCGTCGGCGTCGGAGTACATGTGGACTCCCCAGCCCCCGGCGTTGCCGGTGAGGATGTTCCAGCGCACGACCGCGCCGCGGGTGCCCTGGAGATAGATCTGGTGCATGAACTTCGAGCTGGAGGGGCCGCAGTCGTAGATGCGGTTGCGTTCGATCACGACGCCTGCGGCCGGGTGGTAGGAGCCGGCGAGCAGGCAGATGCCGTTGCCGCCCTTGGTCAGCTCGTTGTCGGTGAACTGGGTGCGGTCGGCCTGCAGCTTGATCCCGACTTCGTTGTCGTGGTGTGAGGCGTCGAAGCGGAGATGGTGGAGGTGGGCGTCGACCGCGTCCGGCCGGACCTCCATGAAGGCGGTGATCGTCGCCAGCTCGCCGGGGTAGCTGCGCAGCTCCGCGCCGGGCGTGTCGAAGTAGACCGAGTCGCCGTCGCCGTCGTAGGTGCCGGCTCGCAGGCAGCCGACATCGCCGGCGTCGAGCTCGTCGACCAGCTCCTCCAGCGATCGGTAGGGGTCCTCCTCGGTGCCCTCGGCATCGTCGGAGCCGTATGGCGCGGCGACCTGGGTGCAGGGGGAGTCGGCGCCGGCATGGCTCGGGCCGCCGGCCAGCAACGCCAGGCAGAGGATCGCCAGAGTTGCGAGGACGGCATGGCAGCGGGGGAGGGGAAGCGAATCTCTCACCCGCGCTTTATCGGTGGCGGGCTGTGGAGTGGGAGCGTTGGGCGAAACGTCCCAGACATTCGTCCAGGCAGAGGAGCCGCGTCACGCTGAGAGCCCGATCTATGATCCCGGCGTGGCTGGGGGAGACACGCTCGTGCTCTGCTATCACGCGGTCAGCGAGACCTGGCCCGCGGACCTCTCGACCACCCCGGAGGCAATCGAGGAACAGCTGACGACCCTCGTCGGCCGTGGCTACCGGGGAGTGACGTTCTCCGAGGCGGTCGAAGGCGGCACTGGACGGCGGGTCGCAGTCACCTTCGACGACGCCTACCGCTCGGTCCTAGAGTTCGCCCTGCCGATTCTCGACCGACTCGGGCTTCCCGGCATCGTCTTCGTCCCCACTGCGCACGTCGACAGCGAGGCGCCGATGGCCTGGGCCGGGATCGACCGCTGGCTCGGTGGCCCGCACGAGCAGGAGATGCTCTGCATGAGCCGTGAGCAGCTGCGCGACCTCGACCGGCGCGGCTGGGAGATTGGGGCCCACACCCATACCCATCCCCGCCTCAGCCAGCTCGCGGAGGCCGAGCTTCCGGGCGAGCTGGAGTTACCGCGCCGTCTGCTGACCGACTGGCTGGGCAAGCCGTGCCGCTCGCTCGCCTACCCTTACGGCGACTTCTCGCCCGCGGTGGTGGCCGCGACACGGGCCGCGGGATACTCGTCAGCAGCGACGCTCACCGGGTCGCTGCCTACCAGCGACCCCCTGCTCTGGCCCCGGGTCGGGGTCTACAACGGCGAAGCCGGGTGGCGCTTCCGGCTCAAGGTCGCGCCCCTGGCGCGCAAGGGCGGGCTGGCAGGGCTCCGTCATCCCCTGACGGCGTTGCGCGAGCGTCGACGTCAGACCGCCAGCGGCTGAGCCGCTGGCGCGGGGAGGAGGTCGCGCAGGAGCTCTGCCCAGCGGTCGGCGACGGCGTCAAGTGAGTGATGGGAGCGGACGAACTCACGTCCGCGGGCGCCGAGAGCGGCGCGCATCTCGGGATCGGCCTGGAGCTGTCGCGCCCCAGCGATCAGGCGCTCCATCGAGCCCTCCGCGAGAAGGCCGGCGCCGCGCTCGACGATGCGATCGTCGGGGTCGACACTGAGTGAGAGGACCGGCACGGCCCGTGCCCAGGCCTCGAGGAACGTGTTGGGCATACCCTCGACTTCCGACGTCTTCACGATCGCGATCGCCTTCGCCATTTCCGCCAGCGCCTCCGTCCGCGGCCGGCGCGGCATCACCTCGAGGTTCGGCAGGGACTGGGCGGCGGCCTGAATGCGGTCGCGCAGCTCGGTCGAGGTCTCGGTCGTTTCGAGGACGACCATTCGGAAATGGGCATCCGGCAACGCGGCCGCCAGCTCGACGTACTTCTCCGGTCGCTTGTACTCGGTCAGCCGATCGGACCAGAGGAAGTACTCGGGCTCGGCGCTGGTCTGCTCCGCGGGTTCCGCAAAGCTTGGAATCACGATCGGGTCCAGGCTCGGAAAGGCCTCGCGGGCCAGCTCCGCCTGGCGCTGCGTCTGCACGACCAGTCGCCGTGCGCGGCGCACCGCGCGGCCGTAGGCGCGCAGCGTCGATCGTCGCCGGTCGGAGCGCTGCAGGTCGAAGTCGAGCTCGTTAGACGCTGCGAAGACGAAGGCTCGGTCGCGGCGGTTGCACCAGGCGGCAGCAGGAACGACGTAGCCGCCACTGCCGCGGACGACGACGATCCGGGCGTCCGCCTCTGAGAGCGCGGGCCGGATGTTGATCAGCTCGCGCAGCACGTGCAGCCGGCTGCGGCCGCTCGGAGGGCGGCGTTCGATCAGGGTTGGCGCCGGCTGCTCCAGCGGGACGGGGTCGGGGATCGGGTAGACGACGTGGGCGACATCCAGACCCCGTGCTGTCAGCGCCCGCGCCAGCAGCACGGTCTGCACCTCGGCGCCGCCACCGCCCAAGGCGCCTCCGTTGCGGCCGTAGAGTTTGGCGGCGGAAGGCGCGTAGATCGCTACGTCACGCATGGCCTCGCTAAAGCTCCGTCCCACTCATCGAGTGGGACGGAGAGTAAGCGTTAACCGGGACCGCTAGCCGGACCTGCGGCCGACGTTCGAGTTACAGCGAGGGACGGCGCGTCAGCCTGCGAAGGCCGAAGCCGAACATCAGCAGCAGCCCGCCGCTGGCGGCCATGATCAGGAGGTCGGTGCCGGTGAAGGGCAGCACGTCGGAGTCATCGCTTTCCGACACGGTCTGCACGCCGGCGGTTTCGCTTTCCGGCGAGGAGGTGGGCCCTTCGTCGTTATCGGTCTGAACACCAGAAACGACGTTGTTGGGACCGCCATAGCCTTCGTTGCTGGAGGCGCCGAGTGCGACGGTCGGCAGGGCCAACACGGCAAGTACGGCGAGGGCGACGATCTTGATTTGCAGCGTCTTCATGGTGTCCGAAGTCTCTCTTCCGTCCGAGGGAGGTGGGGCTGAAACACAACTAGGTCGGGACTGAAACACAACTAACCGATTGGCCGGAAAGTAGCACGCGTGCAGGACATCTGCAAACGAACGGACCATAATACTTGTAGTACATCCGTTGGGTATTAAGCCTAAGACTTTAGTCCGGTCCGATGCGTTCCTCGACGTCACTCAGGATCAGCTCGTCGACTTCGGCCGGGGTCACCCGCTGGCCCGCCTCGAGGCGTCGCGCCACCCGTCTGGAGACTTCGTCGCGGGGGTTGAGCCCTCGGGCACGGCGGATGTTCGCGATCGCCTCCCTGTCCCGCCCGGTCGCGGAGGCGATCGTCGCCAGCTGCAGGTAGACGAAGGGATCGCCGGGATCGACCTCGAGCGTTTCGCGGAAGCGCCGCTCGGCGCCCGGCAGGTCGCCCAGCTGGCGTTCGATCACTGCCGCCGTCTTATCGGGCAGCGGCGAGAGCGGGTTGAGCTCGGCGGCGCGGTCGAGCTTGGCGAGCGCGGCGGCTGGGTCCTCGCTGGAGAGCTCCCGCGCCGATCGCAGCTCACGCTCCGCCAGCCAGGGCATGGTCAGGCTCGCTGCGAGAGCCAGCGCGAGCACGATGCCTCCCCCGATCGCCGCCCGGCGCGCCGCGAGAGCCTCGTCACCGGGGTCAGGACGGTTGGAGGTCGCCGTCGCCATGCCCAGTAGCGCGAAGGCGGGGGCTCCGAGCGCCGGGAACTCCCAGAACCAATCCAGCGAGCCGTGGGCGATGAAGTAGGCGAAGACGACCACGCCGGTGCCCGCGACGGCGGGCGCGATGCCGTCCATGCGGCGGATCGGGCGAGCCGCCGCGACAAGGGCCGCGACTATCCCTCCCAGCAGCAGCAGGACGCCGATCAGTCCCGTCTGGGCGAGGGTCCGCATCTCGACGCTGTGCGGATAGGAAGGCGTCTGCCCGCTTTCGCCATGGAGCAGGTATTCGCGCCCGAAGTTGTCGGCTCCAACCCCAATTAGCGGGCTCTCCTCAAAGCTGTCCCAAGCGACCCGCCAGTAGTCGTAGCGGTAGCTCCCGCCGATCGTCCCCAACCGCGCGCTGCCGGACGACGAATCGGCGGTGCCGTCCTTGAATTCGTTCCAGGCGTCTGCTGTCTCGCTCAGTGGGTTCCCGCGCACGACCGAGAAGGCGGCCACGCCGGCGAGACAGGTCACAACGAAACCCACCACCACCGCGGTCCCCAGCCGCTTTCGCTGGTTGGATCCGATCACTGGCGCGCGATCGACCAGCGCCCAAGCCACGCCCGCGAAGGTCAGCAGGACGAAGGCCACCAGCGTCGCTCGCGCCGCCTCGGTCATGCCCTGGGATCCCACCGTGTCGGCGTCGAACTGCCGGAAGACCTCGAGCAGGGGATCGGAGATCGCGGCGATCGCCACCGCCACCAGGGCGAGGGCGGCGATCGTCCGGCCGCGACCGGGGATCAGCACCACCGCCAGCAGCACCATCGCCGGCATGACCACCACCCAGCCGCGGCTCTGGCCGAGCATCGCGAGCGCGACCAGCAGGCCGGCGGACCCCAGCAACGGGCCGCGCAGCCAGGCCGGCAGCTCGCGGCGCCCGGCGAGCAGCAGCGCCGGCCAGAAGGCGGTCATCCACAGCGCCACGTTGGCATTCGCGTAGCCCGTCGGCTCGCTCAGCCGGCCCTCGTTGAGGAAGGCGATCGGGTTGTCCGTCCCGCTTGCGCGGATCAGCTCGACGATGCCGAGGCCGGTGATGCTGAGGGCGTAGGCCGCGGCGATCGCCGCGGCAACCGGCCCGCGGAGCGGCCAGAGCGCGAAGAGGGCGAGGACGATCGCGTACATAGCGGTGCGGTTGGCGCCGTCCCAGGCCATGCCCTGCTGATCGGCCCAGATGATCGAGAGGTAGCTCCACGCTGCGTAGCCGATGATCAGCCCGATCGCTGCCCACCGCGCTCGTGACGGCCGCGGCAGGGGGAGCGCCAGCAGCCCGACGACAAGCAGGGCGAGCAGCGCCAGCGTCATCGGCAGGAAGGTCGTGCCGTGAAAGCCGCCCTCGTCGGCGCTCATCCAGACGAAGAGGACAATCGCGACCGCGAGCAGTGGCGCCGAGGGGTTGGCGCTGATCAGGCGCCGCAGGGACTCGCTCACGCGGGAACTGTGCCGCGCAGCTCGGACAGCCCCTCTTGCAGGGCCACCAGCACTCGCTCTTGGTCTGCTTCGGCGAGGGTGGGGAAAAGCGGCAAGGTCAGCTCCGCCCGCGCGACACGCTCACTGTGCGGCAGCGACTCGCCGCCGGCGTATGCAGTGAACTCGTGGATCGCCGGGTAAAGGACGCTGGTCTGCACGCCGCGCTCGAGCATCCGCGCCCGCAACGGCTCGCGCAGCTCCGGGTCTTCGACCATCGTCGGCATCACGTAGCAGGAGGAACGCTCGACTTCCTCGTCCTCGAACGGAACCGAGACACCCTCGAGGCCGGCGAGCTCCGCACGGTAGCGGTGGACGAGCTCGCGGCGGGCGTCGATGTTCTGCTCGAGGCTCGGCAGGCGGGCCGCCAGCAGTGCTGCCCGGGGCTCGTCGATGCGGTAGTTGAAGCCGAGGTCGAGGACGTCGTAGCCGGCCGAGTGGCCGCGGTGGCGATCCCAGGTGCCGGAGGTCATCGCGTGCGAGCGGCGGCTGCGCGCCAGCGCTGCTACGTCATCGTCATCGGTCGCCAGCAGGCCGCCCTCGCCGCAGGAGAGCACCTTGTTGGAGAAGAAGCTGAAGCAGCCGGCGAGCCCATAGGTGCCGAGCTTCCGCTCGCTCCCCGGCGCGGTCGCGCTGGGGGCATGCGCGGCGTCCTCGATCAAGGCCAGGCCGTGCTCGGTGCAGAGCTCGCCCAGGCGCTCGATGTCCGCCGCGTAGCCGGCGTAGTGGACGGCGCAGATCGCCTTTGTGCGAGGGGTGATCCGAGCGGCGACGTCGTCGGGGTCGAGGTTGAGGTCGTGCTCGCCGCGCACGTCGGCGAGGACTGGCGTGGCGCCGCAGTAGCGCACCGCCGCCGCGGTGGCGACGAAGGTAATTGCGGGGACGATCACCTCGTCGCCCGGCCCAACCCCCGCCGCCAGGTAGGCAAGGTGCAGCGCCGCGGTGCAGCTGGAGAGCGCCACCGCGTGGCGGCAGCCGAGGTGCTCGGCGAAGTCCTGCTCGAACTGCTCGGTGCGTGGCCCCATCGTTAGCCAGCCCGAACGCAGGGTGTCGGCGGCTGCCTCGATCTCCTCGGTCGTCAGCTCGACGTCGAAGAGCGGGATCAGCCGCTCGCGCCCATCACTCATCGGCAGCCTGGGTGCTGTCCACGGCACCTGCCTCCTCGTACATGAAGACTGATCGCAGCTTGCCGAACTCGGCGATCGCCCGCTCGTAGTCGTCGTGCCGCCCGATGTCGAGCCAGTAGCCGTCGAAGAGGTAGGAGCCGACCGGCTCGCCGGCGTCGAGCAGGCGCAGCACCAGCTCTGGCAGGTCGAGGCGGGCGCCGGGCTCGATGAAGCTCAGGGCCCGGGGGGACATCGCGTAGACGCCCATGCTGACGACGTAGGGAATCTCGGGCTTCTCCTCGAACCCGAGCACTGCCTTGGTCGGGCCGTCTTCGTCGCCGACGTGCAGGACGCCGTAGTCGGTGCTGACCACGCGCCGGTGCGAGGCGATCGTTAGCACGTTGCCGGACTCGGCGTGCATATCGAGCAGGCCGGCGAAGTCGAGCGTGGTGAGCACGTCGCCATTCATCACAATGAAGTGGTCATCGAGGCCCTCGATCGACGCCAGCGGGCCGACGGTACCGAGCGGCTCGCGCTCTTCCGCGTAGTCGATCTCGATGCCCCAGCGCGAGCCGTCGCCCATCGCCGCGCGCACCAGGTGGGCCAGGTAGCCGACGGCCAGCGTCAACTCGGTGAAGCCGAGGTGGCGCAGCTGGTGGACCACGACGTCGAGGATCGCGTGGTCCCCCACCGGCAGCAGCGGCTTCGGCAGGACGGTCGTGTACGGGCCCAAGCGGGATCCCTTGCCCCCGGCGAGGATCACGGCGCGACGTTTCGGATCAGTCACGCGGGTAAGTGTATGTGGCTGAAGGACCGTAACTCGATCCCACCGCAGCGTCTGCAATAGTCCACGAAAGGGGGGGAGGAACCATGGTGTTTATCGTCATTGGAGCCTTGATCGTGGGCGCGCTCTTGCTCGTGCTCGCGCTAGGCGCCGCCGCAAACGCATCAAACGAAGGAAGCGACCTGCTCTGAGTCAGCGTCAGTGCGCCTCGTCTGAGGCGTGCGCGGGGGGGCGAGACTCCTCCGCCAGCGAGGTGATCTCGAGCGGGCCGCGGGCGGCTTCCTCGAGCACCTCGGTCGCCTCCTCGGCCGAGCGCGCGTAGAGCTCGACCAGCATGTGGACGACGATCCGCTCCTCGTCGTGCTTATGGAAGCGGACGTGGGTGAAGAACTCGCGCACGCCGGGGTCGCCGAAGGCGCCGTAGGTGAGCAGCTCGATCGCTTCCGGGCCCGAACAGGCCTCGACCTGATCTTGGTCGACCGTGACTGTGCAGGAGGCGACCCACGGTGTGCCCGCGACCATCCGCTCCCAGCGGTCCTCGACCGGCGTCACGCGGTCGTCTTGGAAGCCGAGGTGGGGCTGGTCGTGCATGCAGTCCATGCACTGCACGACGGCCTCCTGCACCTCGTCGACCCCCTCAGCGAGGATTCCGGTCTCGGGGTCGACTCGGCGGATCGCGTCGTAGTGGATCTGGATCTCGAGGTTCCGCGACCAGCAGCGGTAACAGCGCTGCCAGGCCGAGCGGTCCCCGTTGAACTCCCCCATGGGCCCTATTGTCGCGCGTCGAGCTCGTCGGCGATCAGCCGTGCCAGGGCGAGCGAGGAGGTGGCGGCCGGCGAGGGGGCGTTGCGGACGTGGATCGCGTGCTCGGTGCGATGCACGACGAAGTCGTCGACGAGGGTCCCGTCGCGCTCGATCGTCTGCGCGCGAATGCCCGCCGGGCCGGGTCTGACCTCGAGGCCGGCCAGCGCCGGGACCATGCGGATCGCCTCGGCGGCGAAGGCGGCGCGGCTGGCGGCATGGCGCATCTCCAGTAGGCCGGCACGCCAGTTGCGAGCCGCCATCCGCCAGGTGCCCGGCCAGGCGAGGGTCTGGCCGAGGTCACGCGCGCGCACGGTGGAGAGGCGGTAGGCGTCGCGGGCGGGAGCGAGCAGGGCACTCGGCCCGATCAGCACACGGCCGTCCATGGTCGGCGTCAGGTGGGCGCCGAGGAAGGGGAGGTCCGGATTCGGCACCGGGTAGACGTTGCCGCGGACCAGACTCGAGGCCGCTGCACCCAGCTCTAGGTAGCCACCGCGGAAGGGAACGATGCGGGGGCTCTTGGGCGCGCCGCAGGCGACCGCGAGCCGGTCCGACCAGAGGCCCGCGCAGAAGACGGCGGCGCCGGTCGTGGTGGTTCCTTGCGAGTGACGGAGGGCAAGGCGCCCGTTGCCTGGACGGGCTCCTCTGACGGCGGCTCCAAGATGGACGGTGCCGCCGCTGCGCCGGACGTCATCGGCGTAGGCCTCGGCGACCGTGCCGAAGTCGACGATCCCGGTGCGGGGTGAGTGCAGCGCCGCGACCCCGTGGGCGTGCGGCTCGATCGCTGCGATCTCGTCTGCTGCCAGCCGTCGCAGGTCCGGCACCTCGTTGGCGCGACCGCGGCGCTCGAGCTCGTCGAGGCGGGCCAGCTCCTGCTCTTCGACCGCGACGATCAGCTTGCCGGTCTGCTTATAGGGGACCCCGCGCTCGTCGCAGTAGGCGTAGAGCTCGCGCGCCCCCTCCACACAGAGGCGCGCCTTCAGCGATCCCGGCTGGTAGTAGATGCCGGCGTGGATGACGCCGCTCGAGTGGCTCGTCTGGTGGCGGCCGAGGGCTTCTTCGCCCTCGAGCAGGCAAAGGCTCGCGCCGGGGTTGCGCGCCAGCAGCTCGCGCGCGACCGCGAGGCCGACGATGCCGCCGCCGACGACCGCCAGGTCGCACTCGGAGGGGGGAGGGGCGGTCGAGTCGTTCAAGCGGTCGCGCCGGTGGCCGCGCGCTGCTCGACCAAGGCGACGATCTCGCCCATGATCTTGTTGATGTCGAAGTCCTTGGGCGTGTAGACACCGTCGACGCCGGCCTTGCGCAGGCGCTCGGCGTCTGCCGGCGGGATGATGCCGCCGGCGACCACGGGCACCTCGACTCCTTCGTCACGCAGCCGCCGCACGACCTCCGGCACCAGCTCCAGGTGGGAGCCAGAGAGGATCGAGAGGCCGACCACGTCGACGTCCTCCTGGAGGGCCGACTCGGCGATCTCCTCGGGGGTCAGGCGGATCCCCTGGTAGATCACCTCCATGCCGGCGTCACGGGCGCGCAGGGCGATCTGCTCGGAGCCGTTCGAGTGGCCGTCGAGCCCGGGCTTGCCGACCAGGATCTTGATCCGGTGCCCGATCCGCTCGGAGACCTCGTCGACGCGGCGGCGGACCTTCTCCAGCTGCTCGCGATCGGCCGGCGGCGCCGCCCCGTCGACCCCGGTCGGGGCGCGGTAGGCGCCGAAGGACTCGCGCAGCGCCTCGGCCCACTCGCCGGTCGTCGCGCCCGCTTTCGCGGCGGCGATCGTCGCCGGCATGATGTTCTCGCCGTCGGCGGCGGCGACTCGGGCCAGCTCCTCTAGGGCCGATCGCACCGCGGCCTCGTCGCGCTCGGCCTTCCACGCCTCGAGCGCCTCGACCCGTTCGCGCTCGACCTCGGGGTCCGGGGTGAGGATGCCGCCGTCGGCGCCTTCGGTCAGCGGTGAGTCCTCGCTCTCGGTGAAGCTGTTCTGGCCGATCACCTTCTGCTCGCCGCTCTCGATCCGCGCCACCCGCTCGCGGTGGGACTCGACCAGGCGGGCCTTCATGTAGGGGACCGCGGCGACGGCGCCGCCGTGCTCCTCGACCACCGCCATCTCGGCCCTCGCACCCTCGGTCAGCTCCTCGACCAGGCCGTCCATCACCTTCGATCCCTCGAAGATGTCGGGGTACTCGAGCAGGTCGGTCTCGTTGGCCAGGACCTGCTGGATGCGCAGGCTCCACTGCTGGTCCCAGGGGCGGGGCAGGCCCATCGCCTCATTCCAGGCCGGCAGCTGGATCGCCCGGGCGCGGGCGTCGCGGCTCAGCGTCACCGCCAGCGCCTCCAGCACGATGCGCTGGATGTTGTTCTCGGGCTGCGCCTCGGTCAGGCCGAGCGAGTTGACCTGGACGCCGTAGCGGAAGCGCAGCATCTTCTCGTCAGTGACGCCGTAGCGCTCGCGCCCGATCTCGTTCCAGAGCGCCCCCATCGTGCGCAGCTTGGCGATCTCCTCGATCAGCCGGATGCCGGCGTTGACGAAGAAGGAGATGCGGCCGAAGACCTTGGGGAAGTCCTCGTCGGCGACTTGGCCCCGCGCTTTGACCTCGTCGAGCACGGCGATCCCGGTCGAGAGCGCGTAGGCGATCTCCTGCACCGGCGTCGCCCCGGCCTCCTGCAGGTGGTAGCTGCAGATGTTGGTCGGGTTCCAGCTCGGCACCTCGTTGACGGTG
>Ga0190272_10000712_pt1 | contig 16639 bp, 15 predicted proteins | sample Popmic504T_FD_133746 | JGI IMG/M metagenome (GOLD analysis project Ga0190272, IMG submission 133746) | Populus adjacent soil microbial communities from riparian zone of Shoshone River, Wyoming, USA - 504 T | ecosystem: Environmental > Terrestrial > Soil > Riparian zone | place: USA: Wyoming... | reverse complement strand
GGACTGGGGATGAGGGTCTCCGTGGTCTCGACCAGTCGTACGCTCGCTGACCGGCTCCCGGAACTGGGCCTTGAACGGGCGGAAGCGGAATTCGAGGAAGCCCGTCAGACGGCGCAACGAGTCGCGCGCAGTTCGTAGCTCGTCCGAACTGCGGTCCCCCCCGGTTCTCGAATCAATGCCTGCTTGCCTTCTCCACCAGCGCCATGATGTCGGCGCGGGGGAGCGGGAATCCGTCCAAGCGGCCGACGGGAAAGTTGCCGAGCAACTTCACGACGTCGCTCTTGAGGCCGAACTGCGCCTCGACGGCTGCCTGCAGCTGCGCACCGACGATCGGGTCAGCCAGCAGCTCGTCGAACGACGACTGCATGGAGATCGGGAACGACACGGCGTCACCGTCGACCTCGACCTCGACCTCGACCTCTGTCGAGGACCGCAGGTCGCGGCTGGACGTGCCGACGTCGACGACGTAGCGTCCGCCTTCGACCACCCAGCCGTTCACGCGCACGTCCCAGTACGCCAGATCGGCACGGCCGAGGGTGAGAGGGGTGGCACATCGCCGACGAGGTCATGGTCGACGGGCGAATCGACACGGAGCTGGTGCGCCCCCTGGGCAGGCTCGCCGGGCCCCGGTACTCGCGGCTCGGCGAGGTCACCGAGCTGCCGCCCGTCCCGGGCGGGTGACCGCCCAGGGTCTGAGGCCCTTCGGCGTCCGGCGAGTCAGGTCACCCTGTACGCCGTATAGCGCACGGTGGCGGCCTCGCGCACGCACGACGCGACGAACACCGCCTGCTGCAGATGCGCCAGTTCGGCGGATGACGTCTCGATCGACACCGACGTGCGGAAGTAGTAGTCCGACGTGGGGACCGACTCGCCGCGCAGCAACGATTCCAGCACTGCCGGTGGTCCGGTGCGCACGCCCGAGACCTGCAGGTACAGCAGGTCGCCCGCGGTCGTTCGCACGGAGTAGCGGCCATCGATCTCCAGCGTCCCGTCCGAACGCACGAGCTGCCAGTCCGCGCCACCGGGAAGGATCTCCGCCTCGATGCTCCCGGTGACGCTTCCGCCGATGATGGGGATGATCCGGCGACGCCCCGCCCGTGTCACGCCGTAGTCGTCCATCGGCCCGAGGTGCACGGTCACGTCGAAGGAGGCTTCGAGCCCCGGGACCGTAGGTGTCGCCGTCACGCGGAGGTCAGCACGACGAGCTTGCCCGGGTGCGCGTTCGACTCCAGGTCACGGTGAGCCTGGACGATCTCGTCGAAGCGGTACACGTGACCGATCGGAACAGCGGCCGATCCTGACTCGAGATCATCGACGAACCGCTGGAACTCGGCAGCGGGAAGTTCGACGGCCTCCCCGTGGTATGCAGTGAGCCGGACGCCGTTGGGAATGTAGTCCATGGGATAGAAATCCGGGATGGTCCAGTTGTCCGAGAGCATGCCGGTGAAGCACACGGTTCCCCCGCGCCGCACGGAGCGCAGGGTATCGGGGAGGGCGTCTGTGCCGACGAGTTCGATCGCTCCGTCCACTCCTCCCGGCATGATGTCGCGCACGCCTTCGGCGACCGAACCCGCGTCGACCAGAACATGGGTTGCCCCGTACCGTTCGAGCAGTGCGCGTCGTTTCGGGCTTCGGGTGGTCGCGATGACGTCGACTCCGGCGCGTTTGGCGAGGACCGACGCGGCAAGACCGACGGAGGACGTGCCGCCGCGGACGAGGATGGTCTGGCCCGCGCGTGCCTCGAGGCCGATATGCAGGGAACCGTACGCGGTCTGAAGCATCTCCGGCACCGCTCCCAGAGTCGCCCAATCGAGGCCGCTGGTGAATGGTATGACCTGGGTCGCCGGCACAGCGACGAACTCGGCGTAGCCGCCGTCGAACTCTCGGCCCATCCCGCCCATCATCGTGGCGACGAACTGGCCGGGTGAGAACTCGCCCCCGGGTGAGAGTGCGACTTCTCCGACTGCTTCGATGCCGGGCACCCTCGGGAAGCTCGCGTTGCCGGCGACGCCTTGGCGGAGGTGGAGTTCCGACCGATTGAGGCCGAACGCCCGCACTCTCACGAGCACACGCCCCGCCGAGACCTCGGGGATCGGGATGTCACGGATGCGAAGGACGTCCGCTTCTCCGGGGGCGTCGAGGACGACGGCGCGCATTGTGTCAGTCATGGGGATCCCTATCCATTGCGATCAGAGTCGTCGTGAGAACATGAACGCCGTCGGCGATGTGGTCGATGTCGGTGAATTCCTGGGGGCAATGGCTGCGACCTCCCGTCGACGGCACGAAGATCATGCCCATCGGCCCGAGATGCGCGAGGTGGGCCGCGTCGTGCCCGGCTCCGGAAGGTATCGCCTCCCACGACAATGACAGGTCTCCGGCGGCTCGTGCAATGGTGTCGTGGGTTGCGGGGGTGGTCTTGACCGGCTCTTGGTCATTCAGCCATTCGAGCACGAGATCCACGCCGCGCGAAGACGCCTCGATGCCGATCGCCTCGACCACTCGTCGCTTGGCGCCGGTAAGCCATCCCACCTCGGTGCTGCGCATCTCGGCCCAGATGCGCGCGTGGTCGGGGACGACGTTGAGTGCGCCGGGGCTCGATTCGAAGCGACCGACCGTGGATACGCCGTGCACCGGCGCCCCGCATCCCTCCCGCTCGACGATGACGACGGCAGCCGCAGCTGCGGCGAGAGCATCGTGTCGCATCGCCATCGGCATCGTGCCGGCGTGGTCGGCGCGGCCGACGAAGCTCGCCATGAGGCGTTCGATCCCCGCTATCGCGGTGACGACTCCGATCGCCGAGCCTGATCGCTCCAATACGGGCCCCTGCTCGACGTGCAGCTCCACGTAGCCGTGCAGTGACCCAGGTTCCCACGACTGCTTCAGTGCAGCGCTCGGATCCAGACCAGCGGCCGTCATGGCGTCACCCAGCCGGATTCCCGTATCGTCGGTCCGGTCGAAATGCGTTGATGTCAGCAGTCCGGCGATCGAGCGCGATCCCACGCAGGACACGCCGAAGGGGTTGGCCTCTTCCCCCAGGAAGTCGACGATCACGAGGTCCCGTTCGAGCACTGTGCCTGTCTCGCGGAGCCGTCGCGCGACTTCGATTGCTCCGATGACGCCGATCACGCCGTCGAACCGCCCGCCGCCGTGGACCGTGTCGGTGTGGGATCCCGTCATCAGCGGCGCGGCGGATCGGTTCCTTCCCGCCAGCACGCCGACCACGTTGCCGGCGTAATCGATGTGCGCGTCGAGGCCGGCATCGAGCATGGCGTTCAGGGTCCATTCGCGCGACGCGATGTAGGCGTCGGAGAACACGCGCCGCGTCCATCCCTCTTGGGCGCCCTCGGTGAAATTCTGGGCGAGCGACGCGATGCCGGCAGCGATGCGCTCCCGGTCGGGTGCGAGCAGCGACAAGTCCATCTGCGGATCCTTTCGACGGTCAGGCGACGCGACGGGCGATTTCTGCGTGCAGTGCTGTATCCCGTCTCAGGGGAGAGACGCGACCGGGGCGGGCAACGCGCACAAGGGATGCGAGGAGGGCGTCCAGTCCGATGCCGAGAAGCGACACGAGAATCGCGCCGACCAGCACGAGCGCGTAGTCGTAAAGCGCGAGCCCGTCGAAGATGTACCTCCCCAACCCGCCGAGGTTCACGTATGCGGCGATGGTGGCCGTGGCTATGACCTGCAGGGTCGCTCCGCGCAAACCGGCCAGCATGAGGGGCAGGGCGTTGGGAACCTCCACCTGGAACAGGATGCGCGATTCCGACATGCCCATCGACCTTGCCGCATCGATCGTCGCTCGAGGCACGATGGCCACGCCGGAGTACGCACCGGCCAAGAGGGGCGGAATCGCGAGGATCACCAGCGCGATCAGCGGCGGGATGATGTCGGACGAGATGAAGAGGATGAGCAAGGTCATCAGGCCGAGGCTGGGGATCGCCCGTAGGCCATTCGCCAGTCCTACGATCGGTGCCTGACCGCGACCGGTGTGGCCGATCATCAGACCCACAGGGATCGCGATGCCTGCTGCGATCGCGATCGCCATCGCCGAGATCGCAAGATGTTCGAGCACGCGGATGAGTATCCCCGTCGGCCCGGTCCAGTTGCTCTCGACAGAGAGGTATGCGATGAAGTCAGCGAACACGAACGGCCTCCTGGAGTCGTGCGGACTCGGGCAGTTCGCGGCTGAGCGCACGCAGTCGCTTCGCAGAGGCGGCAAGACCACGCTCATGATTCCATGGTGTCAAGCCGTGTGCCACGAGGGCGATCGTTCGGTCCAGGCAGACCGCAAGCAGAAGGATCAAGACGATTCCCCACAGGATCTCCTCGGGGAAATTCCGCTGGTACCCGTCGGTGAACATCTTGCCGAGGCCGCCGACTCCGATCACGGCCCCGACGGAGACCATCGACACGTTCGCCACAGCCGCCACGCGCGTACTGGCCGCCAGCACAGGGATCACCAAGGGCAGGTCGACGAGGGCCGTTCTCCGCCAGGGGGCGAATCCGATGGCGGTGGCTGCCTCGCGGGTGCCCTCCGGCACCTCATCGAGTGACTCGAGAACGCTGCGTACGCACAGCGACGCCGAATACAGGGTCAAGGCGATGACGACATTGGCCGGATCGAGGAACTGGGTTCCCAAGACAGAGGGAATGAGCACGAACAGCGCAAGCGAAGGAATCGTGTAGATCAGGCTGGATGCGGCCACCGCGAAAGCGCGCCCACGGCGGCGTGTGCGCAGGAACATGCCCAGGGGCAGCGCGATCGCGAGACCGAAGAGAGTCGGCAGGACAGCCAACCAGATGTGCTGCACGAGCATCGGGGAGACGGTCGACCAATTCGTCACCAACCACATCAGGAGCTCCTTCCGGCGTTCTCGATCTCGGGCTGTCCGCGCCGAATCGAAGAGAGCCGCTCCACGACTTCGTCGGCCATGACCACGCCCGCGACCCGACCGTCGGAGTCGAGTGCCACGCCGAGCCCCGCGGGCGATGACAATGCAGAGTCGAGCGCCTGCCGGAGGGTCGACGCCGTGCCGACGGTCGACCCGAGGGCCGCGGCGACGGCGAGCGGATCCATGCCGGAACGGATCTGCTCCTGGCGTCGCCGGTCGATCCAGCCCAGCGGGCGGCGTTCGGAATCCACCAGCAGCCGCCACTGTCCGTCGTCGAGTCGAGCTTCGAGGAGCGCATCGCCGGTCGCCGTCTCGATAGCGTTGACCGGGAGTCCCTCCGATGAGAGGAAGGACAGCGATCGGTAACCGCGGTCGCGGCCCACGAACTCGGCGACGAACGGGGTGGCCGGCGCCGACAGCACCGTCTGCGGATCGTCGAACTGCTGCAGGCGACCACCGGTGCCGAAGACAGCGACCCGATCGCCCAGGTTGATCGCCTCGTCTATGTCATGAGTGACGAAGACGATGGTCTTGGCGAGTTCGGACTGCAGCCGGCGCATTTCGCGCTGCAAGTCCTCGCGAACGACCGGGTCAACGGCGCTGAATGGTTCATCCATGAGAAGGATGGGAGGGTCCGCGGCCAGCGCCCGGGCGACGCCGACGCGCTGGCGTTGACCGCCCGAGAGCTGCGACGGGAACCGGGTCGCCAGCCGCACATCGAGTCCGACTCGCTCCATCGCGTCGAGCGCCTTCATGCGCGCGCTTCGCCGCGACTCGCCGAGCAGCCGCGGGACGGTGGCGACGTTGTCCACGACCGTGCGGTGCGGCATCAGGCCGGCGTCCTGGATGACATATCCGATGCCCAGCCGCAGTTTCACGGCAGGGACGGTCGTGACATCCCGGCCCTGCACGGTCAAGATGCCATCGGTCGGGTCGATCATGCGGTTGATCATGCGCATGGAGGTCGTCTTGCCACAGCCCGATGGGCCGACGAAGACGGTGAAGGAGCCTTCCTCGATGTGAAGGTTGAGACGGTCGACTCCGACCGTGCCGTCGGGGAAGCGCTTGGTGACGTCGGTGAACGTGATCATGGAATTCCTTCGCGATGCGTCGATCGTTAGAGCAGTGGGTCGTGTTCGAAGCCTGAGACCGGCGAGGGCATCGGCGCGGGGACAGGGTTCTGCAGGGCCCGCCCGACATCCCTGAGTGTCGTGCGAATCGTGCCGACAGCCGAGTTCGTCGTGGGCTGAGGTCCGAGAGAGGAGAAGGCAGTGGCGAGTTCCGACTGGAGGATGGAGATCCTGCCGCCGAGGATTCTCGATTCCTCCCCGACCACGGTGTTGCGTCGCCGTTCGAGGAGCTCGATCGCCATCATGGCCTCGATCGCCTGAAGCTGCTCCAGAGACTCCAAGGCCTCCAGCGTGAACCGGTTCGCGTAGTAGGCCTGCGAATTGTGGTCTTCCACGCCATCGCCGACCGTCGTGCCCATGATGGTCACAGGGTTGGCATGGTGCTTGATGCGGGCGGTCAAGGCGGATGCGGTGTTTGCGAGAAGGACGGGTGCGAGGTACCCGGTCCGTGACACCGCGGACCGGATGTGCTCGACGACGCTCGAACCCGAGCGAAGGCTCTGGACGAGAGTGGCGATGCGCCGCTCAGCCATGATCGCGACGTGGGCGATCGTCACCCGGATCGATTCCAGCGACATCGCGAGACCGAGGATCGAGAAGTTGCCGTTCGAGACGATGGCCTGGTTCTCGGCATCGATAAGCGGATTTTCGGAGGGGGAGTTCAATTCGATGAGCAGGACGTCCTCGAGTGCGCGCACCTGCTCGAGGAACACGCCATGCACCTGGGGGATCGTCCGAATCGACAGGGGATCCTGCAGCGACTGGACCGGCAGGCCGCCTCTCGAGAGGTCGCCGCCCTCCAGCGCCGCGCGGATGCGCGCGGCCGATCGGATCTGACCCGGCATCGGGCGGGCGCGGATGACTGCCTCGGAGAACGGGGAGAGGTTCGCGGCAAGGGCCTCGAGGGTGAGTCCGGCCACCAGGTCCGCGGTGAATCCGACCTCTTCGAGTCGCTGGTGCAGGATCGCGGAAAGTCCGATCGATGCCGAATTCGCGCCGACCAGTGCGAGTCCGTCTTTCGCCTGGAGCCGAATGGGACTGAGCCCAGCCCCTGCCAGCGCCTGCGCGCCGCTGACGCTTCCGCACCGCCCTGGCCCGAAGGCGCGTCCGCGGCCGATCAACACCGCCCCGATGGCAGCGAGCTGGGCAAGGTCGGCGGACCCGACCGATCCATGTGCAGGAATGATGGGGACCACATCGCGTTCGAGGAGCGCGATGAGCCCGTCGAAGAGCTCGCGGGAGGCGCCGGATCCGCCGTGGCTCATCACTGCGATGCGGGTGAAGATCACCGAACGTGTCTCTTCAGGACTCAACGGTTCGCCGACGGCAGCGGCGTGTGAGGCGATGATGTACTCCTGGAAGGCGGTCATGAGTTCTTCCGGGATCTCCTGATCCCGCGCGGGTCCGAGGCCACGGTTCACGCCGTAGGCGGGTGCGTTGTTGGCGATGACGTGATCGATGACCGCGCGCGCGGCTGAGATGCGCGAGTATGCGCGGTCGGAGACCTGTATGCGAACCCTCGAATTGGCGACCAGATTGACGGTCATCGGCGAGACGGGCGCGTCGCCGAGCTCCACGTCCTGGACGGGCGCAGGCACGGGCGCCGGCTGCGGTGATCTGCTCATCTGTCCTCCTCCTGCGTCTGACCGGGATCGGGCCGGAAGGCTTGCTCCGGCCCGATCGGACGAGTCAGCCGATCAGGCCCTTGTCCTGGAGCCACTGGGTGGCGGCGGTGGCGGGCGCCGTCTTGTTCGCACCGGACACCTCCTCGTTGAGGGCGAGCAGATCTTCGGTGGTGAGTTCTGCCGAAACGGCGTCGAGGACCGTCGCGAGCTCCGACGTCGCCTTGTCCGAGCTGACGAGCGGAACCACGTTCTGGGCGGCGAACGCACTCAGCGGATCCTCCAGTGCGACAAGGTCGTTCTGCGTCAGAAGGGGGCTCGTGGTGAAGATGTTCGCTGCGGTGATGGTGCCGTCCAGAAGGGAAGAGACGGTCTTGGGTCCGCCGCCGTCGGAGATGACGACGAACTCGCTGGGCACGAGCCCGTATGTCGCCTCGAGAGCCGGCAGGCCCACGCCGGTCTGGAATTCGGCGTTGGAGCCGATGATCAGTTCGTCGTTGTACTCGACAAGGTCGGCGATCGTGGTCAGGTCCCACTCCTCGGCCGTCTCGGCGGTCACGGTGATGGAGTTCTTGTCTTCGGCTTCCGCGGCCTCGAACACCTCGAGTTCCTCCTCGGCCAGCACGTCGGGGAGCGCCGCGATGACGTCCTCGGGCGCGGTGGCCGTGGAGTCCTCGTCGAAGAACCGCAGCAGGTTGCCCGTGTACTCGGGGATGAGGTCGATCGATCCGTCCTTGAGCGCGGGGATGTACGCTTCGCGCGATCCGATGCTCATGCGCGTGGTCACGGTGTAACCGGCGTCCTCGAGCGCGAGAGCGTAGATGTTCGCGATGATCTCGGACTCGGGGAAGTTGGCCGAACCGATGATGATCGATTTTTCGTCGTCACCGGATGCTGCGGGCGATGCGCCGCAGCCGGCGAGGCCGAGGGCAGCGACGCTGAGCCCTGCCAGGGCGATGAGGGCACGAGTGGTGCGCATGGGATGGTCTCCTACTTGTCGGTTGGTGCTGTGGTGGGTCGTGCAGTCTGTGGGGATTGCGATCAGGCGGTCTGCGGGACGGGCAGGTAGCGGAGGAAGTCGATGCCCATGATCTGCTCGCATTCGGCCAGCGAGACGGGGTCGACTGCAGAGCTGGCCAGGGGAAGCGACACTGCATCCACGACGACGAGAACGACGTCGAAGCCGCCTGCGCCCGCGTCCTTGACGGCGAGCGGCAGTCCGGTGTCCGCGCGCAGGATCGTGATCGTGTCGGGGTAGGTGGCGATGCGCTCGCCGCCCGACTCGACCGCCATGTACTCGTTGAGGTAGGGGACGCTGTAGTCACCAATGCGGAAGGTTCCGTGGTCCCATCCACCCCGCGTCGTCGTCGCCGCTTCGTGCTGCAGTGTGCCACGCCCGACGATTCGACCTCCGATGCGGGTCAGGACGGAGTCGATGACGGCGTCTCCGCGCGCGGACCCGGAGGCCCGCTCGCCGGCGGTTTCCATCGCGGCGCCCAGGTCGAGGGCCAGGGAGATCGCGCCGATCGCGGCGTGTTCCTTCACCCAGGTCAACTCGACCACGTTGCGAGCGGAGGCGATGAAGCCCCCGGTGCGTACGGAGATGTCCCGAAGCACGTCATCGCAGGTGGTGACCAGGCCGGTGTTGACGGACAGGAAGTGTCCATGCCGCTCTCGGTTTCCTCCCGAGACGACCTGCGTGGTGGTGTACCCGGGTCGCGTCGTGAGGCCGAGGGATCCGAGCTTGCCGGTCGGATGTGCCCGCACGTCGCCGGCGGCGTCGAGCACCTTGACTCCGAGCATCGAGGACTGGATCCATCCGTTGACGGTCGTCGAGTACCCGTTCTGTCCTGTCATCACCGCACTGATGCGATGTTCTGAGACGTCCATGAGAGTGCGCAGCGCCTGAACATAGTCGGCGGGGCGGATCTCCCAGTGCTTCGAGGCCGGGGCGCCGATGGCGGCGACCGTGGCGACCCAGGTATCGTCCGGCAGCTCATCGACCGATGCGAGCACAGGGCGGTCGAGAGCTGTGGCGAGGCCACCCATCAGGACGCCGTGGTGCTCCCATCCGCCTCCGCCACAGGCGAATACGCCGCCGCCCAATACCGCGTGGCGGGCGTCATCGGCAGTGAGTTCTCTCATTGGCCTTGTCCTTTCAGAGGGGCATCCGGCCCCGAGTTCGGAGTGGTCGTTTCCGGAGCGAACCAGCGGACGGGCGCTCGGCCCGTCTCGCCGCCGACGGTGGCGGATGCGACGGCGTCCTCATATCCGGCAGTAGCGTGCCGAAGCACTCCGAGTCCTGAATCGCCGTCGAGTGCTCTGCGAAGCCGGGTCACCGTGCTCGGAGCGCCATCGGCGACGATCGAGACTCCGGCGGACTGCATCCAGCCCGAGTAACCGCCGCCCCCCGAGTGGATGGCGACAAGATCCGCGCCGGCGGATGCCAGCACCATCGCGTCGAGCAGCGGCCAGTCGGTGACGCCGTCAGAACCGTCTCGCATTCCTTCCGTGCCGATTCGCGGGTGGGTCATCGCGGCGGAATCGAGGTGGTCGCGGGTGAACAGGACCGGCGCCGACAGATCGCCGCTGGCGACCATTGCGTTGACGCGCGCGGCGACGGCAGAGCGCTCGCCGTGCCCCAACCAGCACGACCGTGCGGGCAACCCCTGTTCCGTGACGTGCCGGCGAGCAAGCTCGATCCAGCGCGCGACCTCGGGACGACCGGGGAACATCGCCGCCACCTCATCGTCGATCCGGTCCAGGTCTGCCGGGTCACCGGACAGTGCGATCCAGCGGAACGGCCCGATCCCGCGGGCGAAGAGGGGACGCAGGTAGGCCTCCATGAATCCTGGGAGACGCAGTATGCGTGCCTCGGCCGCTGTGCGTGTGTCGCCGGCCGTGCCGATGTCGTCCAGGGCCGCGATCGCCTGGACTCGGAGGTTGTTTCCGTTCTCGAAGACGATCGCCCCGGCGTCGGCGAATCGGATCATGGAATCGATCTGAACGCCGATGGATCGCCGGGCGTCTCGCTCGACCCGGACCGGATCGCTCTCTCGCGCGGAGAGCCACCCATCGAGCGAGTAGCCGATCGGCACGTACCCGTAGCGTGCGTCGTGCGCGGCGGTCTGGTCGGTGACGATGTCGGGGATGACTCCGCGGCGCTCGATTTCCGCGAAGACCTCCGCTGCGTTGCCCAGGAGGCCGATCGCGACGTGACCGGACCGGCTGCCGACGATCATGGCGAGGGCTTCGTCCACGCTGTCCGCGACAGCGTCGATGCCGCCCGCGCTTTGCAGCCGAGCGATCTTCGCCGGGTCGCACTCGACGGTCAACGACGACAGCCCGAGCATCGCCGCGCTGATCGGCTGGGACGAGCCCATGCCGCCCATGCCGGCAGTGAGCATCCAGCGGCCCGAGTAGTTCTCGGCGGCCGACCCGCCGAAATGGCTTTCTCCGATTACACGCAGCAGCTCGTAGGTTCCCGCCAGCACGCCTTGGCGACCGATGTACTGCCAGGCTGCCGCAGTGAGGCCGCCCCAGATGGTCTGGCCGCGCGCGTGCCGCTCATAGAACAGCTCGGGGGTCGCCCATCGGCCGACCGTGTTGTTCACTGCCGACAGCACCAGGGGCGCGTCCGCGGCGGTCGGCAGCATCCCGATCGGGCTTCCGGACTGGAGAATCAGCGTGTCCGTCTCATCGAGTGCGAGCAGCGATTCGGCGATGAGACCGGCGGCCTCCCAGTTCCTGGCTGCTTTGCCGAGCGACGCGTAGACGACGAGCTCCGCGGAATTCTCGCCGACTTCGAGCACGTTCTCGAACATGCGGAGCAGACCCTCCGCGCGCCACGATCGTGCACGGAGTGCGGTTCCGCGCTGAGCCCGGATGGGCACCCTGCCGCGGCCGAGGATGGGGGAGGTGAAGCCTGCGGCGTCATCGATCATGGTCGTCTCCGAACTGCCAGCCGCCTTCGACGGCGAGACGCTCGAGTCGCGTCTCCAATTGGGCGACCGCTGAGCGCAGTACCGCCAGCAGCGGCTCGAGGTCGGTGAGCACGGCGCCCTCGCCGACGAGGGAGATGACGCAGACGCACTCGCCGCCGACGAAAACGGGGACACCGATCGCTCCCATTCCGGGGGTCAGTTCCCCGAAGGTGGCGGCATATCGATTGCTGCGGATCGTCGGCAGCAGGCGTCGCGTTTCGGACAGTCCCGGAGTCGCGGCCGTGAATCGCTTGACGGGGCCGGACAGGGCGGCGTCGACCACATGCGCGGGTGCATAGGCGAGCAGCGGTGTGACGCTCGCTCCCGCATAGAGCGGCTGCACGTTGCCGCGCTGCAGGCTGAGGCGGTGACTCGGATGAGCCGCCACGCGGTACAGGCAGACTCCGATCGAGTGAATGCGGACGGTGAGAAGCGCCGATAGGCGAGTCTGATCGCGGAGTCGTTTCAAGATGGGTGCTGCGATGTCGGTGAGGTTGTCGGATGACGACTCCGCCGAGGCCAGACGTTCGCCGGGGAGCAGATGCCCCTCCACGCGGAGGATGTAGCCCGCTCGTTCGAGCGGGCGCAGGTACCGGTACAGGGTGGACGCCGGGAGATCGAGACTCTCGCCGAGGTCCTTGACTCGGACGGCGCCGGACTCCTGCACGGCGCTGAGGATGCGCAGGCCCTGGTTGAGAGAGGTCATGGCCGAGTCGCCCGCCGGTCCCGATTGCGTATCCAAGACCGCGTTGCGCCTAGTGAGCGGAGACAAGGCGACCCCGTCCATCACTGCCGGCGAGGCCGGAGCCGGCATGCCAGACGACCGTCCCTCGGGAGATGGTCAGTGAGACGACACCTCCGGGCTGGTGGCCGTCGTACGGCGACCAGTTCGCGTTCGAGTGGAGGCTCGATCCATCGATTCGCGCGTCGGAGTTCACCGAGAAGACGGTGACGTCGGCGTCCTTTCCCACGTCGAGCGAGCCCTTGGTCCGGTCGAGGCCGAATCGACGCGCCGGCCCGATCGTGATGGCATCGACGGTCCGGTCGAACGTCTCAGGTCCGCGAGCGAGGGCTTGGCCGAGACTCATGGAGACGAGTGTCTCGACGCCCGGAATGCCGGAATGGTTATCGAGGATCCGGTCACGGTCCTTCTGCGCCAACGGCCACGGCGCGTGGTCGCTCGACAGGATGGAGACCGATCCCTCCTCGAGGCGTTCCCAGAGCCCTTCCCGGTCCGCGCGGCCGCGAAGCGGCGGATTGATCTTGAGCCTGCCGCGCTGTGTATCGAGGTCTTCGTGCGTGAAGGTGAGGTAGTGCGGGCAGGTCTCGATCGAGATGTTCACGCCCTGCGACATGTACCACGAGGCAAGGTCGACACTCCGGGGGAGTGACAGGTGACACAGGTGGAGGGCATTGCCGCTTGTCGCCGCGATCTCCATCGCCGTGAGAATGCCGAGAGTTTCGGAAACCGGGGGACGGGACCGAGAGTGCGCCTGTGAGTCGTCTGCCGGAGCCGCCGACTCCTCCCTCAGAAGAGCCTTGACGATCTCGTTGTTCTCGGCGTGGACGCACAGCGTGCGCCCCGTTCCTCCGACGGCCTTCATGACGTCCAGAAGTTCGCGATCGTCGATCCTCGGGAAGCGTGCCGGGTCGGTGTCGAACAGGCTGACCTTGAAGCCGACGGCACCCTCCGAAACCAGCTCATCGGCGCGGCGCCAGCCGCCTCCGGGCGAGAGAGTGGCGAGAAGGGCCACGTCGATGAGGGCTTCGCGCTGAACGAGGTCCTGCTTGGCCCTCAGCCGGTCGACCGTATTGATGGGTCCAGGTCCGTCGAACGGCATCTCGACGATGGTGGTCACGCCTCCCGCGGCGGCGGCGCGTGTCGCCGCACGCACGCCCTCACCGGCGTGGGACAGGGAGTGGACGTGGGCATCCACCGCTCCCGGCAGGACGAAGTTCGCACCGACATCGAGGCGGCGCGCTGTGGTCGAGGGCGCATCGGCTGCGCGCAGCAGGCCGGAGATCCTCCCGTCGGCAACCCACACTTCGCCCGGCTGCCACACATCGGCGATCCGCACGAGCCCGGCTACGACGAGGTCGGGCTCAGCCAGGGAGGGATTCGAGGGCGTTGCATTTCGCATGCGTCTAGTACCGTTCAGCGTGTCCGGCGCAGGGGAGCGCATTCCCGCAGATTGAGAATCGTCTGGTCGCTCGAGGTCCGGCGCGTAACAGCGGCGTTTCACGAGGGTTGCCGGAGACACCCGAGCGTCGGTCGCTTTCCGGGTTGCAACGGAGCAGTTCGGGGACGATTGTCATGTCGCCATGGCATCGCCTGGTCGGCGCAGTGATGCGGTGAGGAGTTCGGCCGCTCGCTTTGCGGCGGCGACGGCTCGGGGATGTTCCCGCGATTGTCTTTTCTCTGTCCGTGCCGCTACTGCGGCGACCACCTGCCGGTTGTCGTCGACCACCGGTGCGGCGGCGTCCCAGTACGAATCCGGCTCGCCCGCGTCCGACTTCGTCAGCAGTCCCAGCGCGCGCACCTTGCGGATGCAGCTTTCGAGCTCGGGTCGCTGCAGCAGTTCGCCGTGGGCCTTATCGCGACTGCTGAGAACGCGCTCGACCTGCTCATCGGTCAGTTCGGAGATGAGGACGAGCGCCGGCAGCAGGCCCTGCGTCAAATCGAGGGGCGAGATCATCGGCACACTCGCGGGTCGGAGGCTGACGATGGAGCCCTGCGCCCACACGCCGAGCACGCATTCCACGTCGTGAGTGCGCTCGAGCGAGCTGAGGATCGGCACCGCCGCGCAGACCAGCGGGTCGGATGCCAGGAGGACGTCGGCGAAGGCGAACCACGTCCAACTCAGACGGAAGCGGCCGCTCGGTTGGATCTTGTCGAGGAGTCCGACCTCGGCAAGGGTCGACAGCAGTCGGTGCGCGTGCGACTTCGATATCTGCAGTGATCTCGCGACGTGCGCTGCTCCCCATTCGGGTTGGGCTCGCGAGAAGAGGCCGAGTACGTCCGCGGCATGCCGAACCCCGGTGATCACCTCCACGTCGACCCGGCATTCGTCGCCGTTACCGTGCGCGAACGCGCAGCGCATGTCAGATTCACCTGGTTACCGATCCGTCCGTTTGCGGGTGTACGCGGTGATACCGGGGTCTCGGGCAACCTCTCGATGCTGCGGCGACACGCAGTGATGAGTTATACGAGAAAAATTTTATCCGCCCTCATTGATCTGGTGAATTACCAAATTGCTATCGATTGATAGCCGATGTGTTATAGGGCCTCGAGGGCGATTGCGGGCAGGGTTGACGAGCTGGTGAGACGACGGGGCACTCGTCGTGGCCGTACGGATACTTCAGAAGCACTCCCTTGCGGCGGCCCCCCAGATGTCTTAGTCTTAGTCTAAGAAATAGAAAAAGCCTGAGAAGCCGCTATCGCTCGTTTGCCGCGCCTGAGCGCATCGACGGCCCTCAGATCCCATCCCAGAGCATTCAACCCCGGCATCCGCCACTGTCTTCGGCCCCAACCGGTCGAAACGACACCGCACCACCTCCGAAAGGGAGCAACTCAATGAAGAGAACACGTCTGGTCGCGATCACCGCGATCATGGCAACGGGCGTCACCCTGGCCGGGTGCACGTCGGCCGGCGACGACACGCCTGCGGCCGCCGCAGGTCTGACCGTATGGGTGATGGGCGACAGCTCCGATCACTTCGACGAACTCGTCGCCCCCTTCGAGGACGAGACCGGCGTCGATGTCGAGACCGTGGCCGTGCCGTGGGACGCGATCGACCAGAAGTTCACCACCGCCGTCGCGTCCGGCAACGGCCCCGACCTGCTGCAGATCGGCATCTCGAAGCTGCGCACGTTCGCCGACAGCGGCGCGCTCATGACGCTGGACGAGGAGACGCTGGCGGACTACCCGAACCTCGCGGCGTCGAACTTCATCGACGGTGTCGCCGGCGAGGCGACCGCGATCGGCGGCGAGGTCGTATCGATGCCCTGGGTATCTGACACGCGAGTGCTGTTCTATCGGACCGACATCCTCGCCGAAGCCGGCATCGACGAGCCCCCGGCCACGTGGGACGACCTGCGTGCCGACGCGAAGCTGCTGGCAGAGCGCGGCGACGGACAATACGGGTATTACATCCCGCAATGGGACAGCGCGCTTCCGGTCGTGATGACCTGGGACCAGGGCGGTGACATCGTGAGCGACGACGGCATGATCGACTTCGACACACCGGAGTTCGCGCAGGCCGCCGAGCTCTACACGGGCCTCTATGCGGACGGCAGCGTGCCGGTCAACAGCGACTTCGACCAGACGCAGGGCTTCATCTCCGGAATCGCACCGATGCTGGTCAGCGGTCCTTACCTAGCGGCCGCGATCGCGGATGCCGCCCCCGAGCTCGAGGGAAAGTGGGGGGTCGCTCCTCTTCCCGAGGCCGCAGACAACACGTCGCTGCTGGCGGGGTCCAACCTCGGCGTCTGGGGCGCAACCGACAACGAAGAGGGAGCGCTCGAGCTGCTCGACTTCCTCTCCGCCGCCGAGACGCAGGTGAGCTGGTACGGGCTCGACGGCCAGTTGCCCACCGTCAAGGCCGCACTCGGCGACGATGCGCTCACCTCGGATCCGCTGGTGGCCGTGTACTCCGAGCAGCTCGCCAACGCTCGCATCCTGCCACTCGTCCCGAACTGGGACGGCGAAACGGGCAAGGCGCTGCTCGATGCGCTCAACGCGATCGTGCTCACCGGGGCTGATCCGACGCAGACGTTCCAGGCCCTGTTCGATGCCACGAGCGACACATCGGTCAACTGACCCCGCCGTGAGGCCATGAGAACCAGACTCACCCCCTACGCATTCGTCGGCCCGGCGATGCTCCTGCTCATCACATTCGGCGTGCTGCCGATCGCGGTCGCACTCCTGGTCAGCTTCACCGATATGAACCTGGCCGGGCTGGGCGACTGGTCCCGCATCCGGTTCATCGGCATCGACAACTACACGGAGCTGT
>Ga0190272_10000711_pt1 | contig 16645 bp, 13 predicted proteins | sample Popmic504T_FD_133746 | JGI IMG/M metagenome (GOLD analysis project Ga0190272, IMG submission 133746) | Populus adjacent soil microbial communities from riparian zone of Shoshone River, Wyoming, USA - 504 T | ecosystem: Environmental > Terrestrial > Soil > Riparian zone | place: USA: Wyoming... | reverse complement strand
TATGGATCTTCAAGCCAGGATCGTGTGCCAGGCAATGCAGGTAGGCGGGATAGAGGTCCGGCAGGTCGCCACCCAACACATTAACCAAGACGGCGTGTGGTGCTACCGGTGTTGGGTCGCCCAGCGGTAGGTCGAGCGTGGCGCGCAGGTGGTTTTCGAACTGGCTGGTGACGGCGCCCTCGATACTCCAATGGCCAGAGTTGTGTGGACGCATGGCTAATTCGTTGACCAGCACGCCCTCACTGGTGTCAAACATCTCAACCGCGAGCACACCGGTGACGCCTAGCTCGCCAGCAATGCGTAGCGCGATTTCTTGGGCGGCCATGGCATGTTCCGACGAAATCGCGGCTGGTGCGTAGACCTCGCGACAGATCCCGTCTACTTGCACCGTCTCCACGACTGGGTAACTCACCGCCTGTCCGCTCGGGCTGCGGACAACTACCGCGGACAGTTCGCGGCTGAAGTCCACTGCCTCCTCGACGATGAAACCGGGCACCTCTCCATGGGAAAGGACCTGTGCGGCTTCGTCGTGACTCCCGACCAACCACACCCCCTTTCCGTCGTATCCCCCTCGGGTCGCTTTCAACACCAGTGGATACCCCTCCGCCTCCCCCAGGGACACAGTGGCTTCGGCAAATGCATCAACGTCGTCGGCCGTGACTACCGACGACCACCGCGGCGAGGGGATATTCAGGCCGCTCAGACGTTCGCGCATCACGCGTTTGTCTTGCGCGTGGACCAGGGCTGCCGCGCCCGGTTGTACCGAGACGCCGGCAGCTACCAGTGCATTGATGTGCTCAGTAGGTACATGCTCGTGGTCGAAGGTGATGACCGCGCACCCTCGTGCGAACTCCATGAGAGTGTCGAGATCGCGATAGTCACCCAGCACGGTGTGCGGAATTACCCGCGCGGCGCTGTCGTGTTGGTTATCGGCGAGGAGTTTCAGTTCAATGCCCAGCGCTACGGCTGGTGGTTGCATCATCCGCGCTAGCTGGCCACCGCCTATGACTCCTACCACCGGGAACTCTGTGACTGACTTCATCGCTCGTCCCTTCGTATCAGGCACCGGATTCGCCCGCGGCGACGTCCCCGAGGACGGCTCGAACGTCGAGGCCGATGTCAAGAGTTGGTGCAGAGTGGGTAAGCGCTCCCACAGCAACGTAGTCGACACCCGTTCCCGCCACCGCCCCAACGGTGTCCAGTGTCAACCCACCGCTGGCTTCCAACTTCGTCTGTGGTGCCGCTGCCTGAACCCACTGGACGACCTCACTCAACTCGTCCAGCGACATGTTGTCGAGAAGCACAAGCTCGACCTCGGCCGCTACGGCCTGCTGGACCTGCGCCAGTGAGTCACACTCAACTTCCAGAGAAATCGATGGCGCGGCGCTTCTCACTGCAGCAACAGCGGCGGCGACACCTCCCGCCGCGACCACGTGATTGTCCTTCACCAGCGCAGCATCACCCAGACCCATGCGATGGTTCATGCCGCCTCCGCACCTCACCGCATATTTCTCCAGGACCCGCATGCCGGGAGTGGTCTTGCGAGTGTCGCGGACTCGCACGCCCGTACCTGCAACTGCCGCTACCCAGGTCGCCGTCAGGGTCGCCACTCCCGAGAGGTGGCAGAGGAAGTTGAGGGCGGTCCGCTCCGCGGTAAGGAGCGACACCGTGGGCGCCTCGATCGTCAGCAGTTCGTCTCCCGGAACCAGTGCATCAGCATCAGACATCATGGCTGACAGCCGCCAGTTGTCAGGTCCCACAACCAGGTCGAGTGTCAGTGCCACCACGGGTAGCCCGCAGACGACTCCACCCTTACGCGTCGCAAACGCGGCACTCACCCATTGCCCTGCGGGAACCGTACTGCCCGTCGTGACATCCGGGCCGTACTGCAAGTCTTCGTCCAACGCGCCTTGCACCTGAGCCGTAACCAGTTCCGGGTCGAGGGCCGCAGCTGTGAGCAGTTCAAGCGTCGATGCGCCGATCGCCACGATGTCTTTCAACTCCTCTCCTTTCAACTCCTCTCCTTTCAACTGCCGGTCTCATGTGCGTCGTGGCGAACAAACTGATGAGTGATGATCGAGTTCACGTTCTCGTCTGTCACCAGTTGCTGTTCGATTTGCCCCACCCAGTTCGGTGATTGCGCCCCCGCGTCCAGCCTTCGATGGCATCCGCGAGACTCTTCCCGGATCACAGCACCGTCGGTGATGAGCCACGACACGGTATGCAAGTTCGTGGCCTCAAGTTCCTCAAGGCTTGCATCTCCACTCCGTTTGCCGACGCTCGCAAGGGACTGTCGCATCGCATCGAGTCCCGAATGGTCACGCAGTGGTCCCACCCAGCGACTCATAGCCTCCGCTCGTTCCCGACGACCGTTGGGATCGATCCACATACCCGTGCGGTCCGGCAGCGTGGGCGCCCCCGCGTCGGGTAGCTGCTTGCCGAGCGCTTCCCCCAACTTCCGACCGGCGACCAAACCCTCAGTGACACCGTTGGAGGCCAGCCGGTTAGCCCCGTGGACACCGGTGCGAGCGACTTCGCCGATACCAAAAAATCCGGGAATCGTCGACACGCCATCCAAATCGGCGACGACTCCCCCGCACGAAAAGTGCGCGGCTGGAGCAACGGGTATCAACTCTTTGACTGGATCGATCCCGGCTTCCCGGCAGGCGCTGACAATGGTGGGGAAACGGTCAAGGAGTCGAGGGCCAATGGAGGTCGCATCAAGGTAGACGTGGTCCGCAACTCCGCCCGGCGCACTGCGAAGCCGAGTAGCGATGGCGGTAGCCACGACATCGCGCGGCGCCAAGTCGGCCATGGGATGCACCCCCGCCATGACAGGAACTCCGGCCGCATCGACGAGTACCGCCCCCTCGCCTCGCACCGCCTCGGAAACAAGAAGTCGTTGCCCGGCATATCCGCCCGGCTGCCAAAAGGCAGTGGGGTGGAATTGCACAAACTCAGCGTCGGCGATTTTGGCTCCCGCACGTAGCGCTAGAGCCACGCCGTCGCCAGTGGCCTCCCGCGGATTAGTCGTGGTGGCGTAGGCCTGTCCCAATCCGCCGGTCGCCACCACGACAGCCGATGTATGAATCAACGTGAAATCAACAAGTCGGCCGTCGGTCGTCACCGAGCCGACCACCACCCCTGCTGTCCTTTTGTTTTTGTCCAGCACAACGTCGAGCGCCACGCAGCGCTCACGCACAGGTACGTGAGCAGCGGTGAGCGAGGTGTCGAGGGTGCGTTGCACCTCAGCGCCGGTTGCGTCTCCTCCAGCGTGCACGATGCGTGGCCTGCGGTGTCCGCCCTCGCGCGCAAGCTGCAACGTGCCGTCGGAATTGGTGTCGAAACGCGCTCCCATGGACTGTAACTCGCGGACCGCATCAGGCGCCTCGCGAACCAGCGCAGTAACAGCCACTCGGTCGCACAGTCCCGCACCAGCCACGAGCGTGTCTTCCACGTGATCGCGCGCTGAGTCCTGCACAGGATCCAGGACCGCTGCCAGACCACCCTGCGCCCAACCAGTGGAGCCTGATCCGACACTCGCTTTGGTGACCACGAGCACTCGACGCCCATGAGCCGCCGCCCGCAAAGCAGCCGAGGCCCCCGCGGCCCCCGATCCAACGACGACGATGTCGTAGCGCTCTTCAGCGGTGACCGACCAGGGCAATCGAGCGACTGGGCCCATCATGCGGGTACGGGTGTCCCGCCTAACTCAACCATCCGCTCGACCGCGAGCCGAGCTTTGGCGGCAATCGCCTCGTCAACCTCGACTTCGAAGACGCCCTCTTTCAGGCTGCGCACCAGCTTCTCGGGGGTAATCATCTTCATGTAGCGACAGTCGGCCTTGGGATTAACTGGCTCGAACGTTGCTGCCGGATTCGCCTGACGAAGCTGATGGAGCATGCCCGTTTCGGTGGCCACCAAAACTTTGGCATTGCCGAGTTGTCGAGACTTGGTGAGCATGCCTCCGGTGGACAGAATGTGGGTGCGTTCTGGCGGCACTACTCCTTGGCTGCTGAGGTACAGCGCCGAGGTCGCGCAGCCACACTCCGGGTGAATCAACAGTTCAGCCTCAGGTTCAGCCTTAATGCGGGCAGCTAAGTCGTCCCCACTGATGGCAGCGTGCACGTGACACTCGCCCATCCAGATGTGCAGGTTCTCGCGCTTGGTTAAGCGCTTGACATGGGCACCGAGAAACTGGTCAGGCAGGAACAAGATGTCGCGTTCAGGGTCGATGGACTCAACCACCTCGACCGCATTCGACGATGTGCAACAGATATCGGTCTCGGCCTTCACCGCCGCCGACGTATTGACATAGGAGACGACAACAGCGCCCGGGTACTCGGCCTTCCACTCTCGCAGCTGGTCGGCAGTGATGGTGTCTGCGAGCGAACAGCCCGCACCCAGATCCGGAATGAGCACTGTCCGGTCGGGCGCCAACAACTTGGCGGACTCCGCCATAAAATGAACCCCGCACAAGATGATGGTGGATTGCTCGCTCGCGGCGGCCAGCCTGGCCAACTGCAGGGAGTCCCCGACGTGGTGGGCGACATCTTGGATCTGGGGCACCTGGTAGTTGTGCGCCAGGATCAAGGCGTCACGTTCGCTCGCCAACTGCCGCACCTGATCGAAGAACGCCTGATCGGCCATCGGATTGCCCCTTCCTGATAGGTTTTTGACTTACAGTCAATAACCTCGCCAATCACGCTATCACCGCACGGGAGGTGGGCGCATGCCACGCCCAGACCACGATGTTCTCGCGGTGGTGTTCAGCGTGCGCCACGGCCGGCTGCACGTGCTGCTTTGGGAGCGAGGCCGCTCCCCCCACGCTGGGCGGTGGGCGCTTCCCGGCGGGCCGTTGGGTGAGGCCGAGACGTTGGGCCACTCCGTGGCGCGCCAGCTGGCCAGCAAAGTTGATGTCCGCGAAATCGCCCACCTCGAGCAGTTGGAGACTCGCAGCGAGCCACGCCGCGACGAGCGTGGACGAGTGCTGGCCACCGCCTACCTCGGGCTGGTACCAGCCGACGTGGAGCCCGCGTTACCCCCTGACACCAGATGGCACCCTGTCGACGAGCTCCCCGGCATGGCCTTCGACCACAAGTCCATCACGTTGTCCGGGCGCCAAAGGCTGCGCGCAAAACTGTCGTACACCAACCTTGGATTCGCGCTCGCCCCTCGCAGATTCACCGTTTCAGAACTGCAGGAGGTGTATCAGGCCGCGCTCGGCCATGAGGTCTCCGGCACGAACCTCAAGCGGATCCTGCTGCGCCGAGCACAGATCGAACTGACAGGGGAACGGACTTCACCTGGACGCACCGGAGGCAGGCCAGCCTTGCGCTACCAGTTTCGCGTTCGACATTTGGAGGTCACCGACCAGTTTGCCGTGTTGCGGCCTCCAGACCGCACGAATGATGCCGCCTACGCCTAGCCTGAGCGGATGCCGTCCCATGCGTTCGCCGCACGGCTGCGCAGTGGCCTGGCCGAACTCGCTCGGTTTGGCACTGTCGGCGCGATTGCCTACGTCATCGACGTCGGCACGTTCAACCTTTTGGTGCATGCGTTCGGCCACGGCCCCCTTGCTGAGCGCCCGCTCACTGCAAAGGTGTTGGCCGCGTTACTCGCCACTCTCTTTGCCTACTTTGCCAACCGGCAGTGGACCTGGCGCTATCGGGAGCGACGCGGCTTTGCCAAGGAGTACGGGCTCTTTCTGGTGCTCAATGCGGTCGCACTGGCCATCACCATCATCCCTCTGGCAGTTTCCCGTTATGTCTTCGACCTCGACTCAGCGCTTGCTGACAACATCTCCGCAAATATCATCGGCGTCGCTCTCGGTACCGCTTTTCGATTTTGGGCCTACCGCCGATGGGTATTCCTCGCGATCGTCACACCTGCGACGTCGGAGCAAGAGCCAAGGCAATGAGCGCTCGCAGCGGCGCGACGACAGACCTCATAGTGCTGCTGAGCTCATCGCCAAATATCTCGATGAGCCAACGGTCGCCGGACGGTGACTCACCACCACCGATGAGTAATTCGACGCAACCCATCCCATCGACGATCGCCGATTCCGCAGGATCTGCATAGGGATCCTCGATACTCACCAGACGCGCCTGCCCAGCCAAAGCAATGCGCGTAACGGGAAAAAGGTCAAGGGCAAACTCGGCACCCACCTCGCTGGTGGTGAGCGCATCGCGCCCCGCCTCCGGCGGGGCCGTGCGGTACACCGCGCAGCCCACAGTGCGCACCACCTTGGATTGGGCCGGGCTTACCGAAATCCACCAACCGGCAGCGTCGACCAGTTGGCAGATGACCTCAGCCAGCCTCTCAAGCCGTTCCTGCTCCCCCTGCTCCCTGGTTTCGTCGAAGGCAGCCACGCCAGCCTCGATGATGCGGCTGCTGTCGACATGTGCCTTACCGCGAACCTGCCGACGGTCACCGTGCGGTTCCGCGCCGAGGCCAGCAGGATCGTCGCCAAGTGCCGGTCCCCGGCCCAACCCGTGGGCCGCGCTGTGTGAATCAGTGATCGCGGCATCCGTGATGGCCGCGTCGCTGGCCGCCTGCGATGCCAGGCTCCTGCCGGCGACCACTGGCTGCTTGGAACCCCCGCGCTTGGCGCGGTACTGCGCCGCATCGGCCAGCCGGAAGAGCCGGCCAGGAGAACGGACGAGCCCGACATCGTCATCGGTACTGGCTACCCCGCACGACACTCCTTGAGGAAGCAGCTCTGCTGCACGTCGGGTCAGGTCTTCGGCAACCTGCACTGCGAGGTCACCGCTGTGGCCATCCATCACCACGCAGAACTCGTCGCCACCGAGGCGAGCCGCCAGGCTTCCCGGAGCCAACCCCGACGACGCGCTAAGCAACCCCGCCAACTGGATCAACGCGCGGTCTCCGGCTTCGTGCCCACGCTCATCGTTGATGAGCTTCAGGCTGTTGACGTCGCACACCAACAAACTGACGGGCACCCCCTCAACATCGTGTGCTTCCAACGCGGCATCAAGGCGCTCGTCCACGGCCCGTCGATTGGCCAACCCGGTGAGCGGATCGGTGTACGCCAGTCGCGAGATCTTTGCCAGGCGTTCCCCCGCCGCAATCGCAGCGCCCACTTGGGCAGCCACGATGGTGGCGTACTCGAGGTCGTCTTCGGTGTACGCCGCTTGTGTGGCGTCGCGCGCCACCCACAGGTCGCCCCAGACCCGCCCCTCGACAACGATGGGCACGTCGAGCGCGCTGCTCTTGTTGGTCTCGAACAAAATAGCCAGTGAACTGGGATCTCCGCGCTCACCCAGCACGACGACGTAGCCCTGTCCCCCCACCATGAGCTCAGTGAGCGCGGGGTCACGACGCACCGAGTAGACCTCATCGGCCGGCCGTTCTACTTCCCAGGCGGCCAGGTCTCCTTCGTTGACAAGAATGCGGACCTGCCCGAGCCCCCGATCCCAACGACCCACCGATATCGAAGCGCCATCAAGAGCACGTCTTGCCGCGCGGGCGGAGTCGACCAGCAGCGAGTCATAGTCGTTCGTTCGCCCAAGTACTCGCACGATCTCAGCGAGGGCAGCTAACCGCGCAGCGTCACCAGACCTGCTGGGAATCTCTTTGGGGTTCGCCCGCAACCGACGCAAGACCACCGCTAGCTGCCTTCTCGCCGACGACGGCTGTCGTCCTCCTCATGCAGTCGGAAGACCTCACGCTGGATGAGCTCGACATCGGGGACCGCTGTGATCCGCAGTTGACCGGTCTCTCCGGCTGACTCAACGATGAGATTGCCGCAGCCCAGTAACCGATCGATGACGCCGTACTCGAAATGAACGTCGTTGATTCGTTGCAGCGGCATGTCGCGGCCCTGCCGAGCGACGATCCCGGCGCGCACGATGACGCGGCGGTTCGTGATGACGTACTCGGAGGTGGCCCAGCGCACCACGGGCACCAGCACCCACATGATGAAAAAGAGGGCGGCAATGCCCAGAACCACGTAGCGCACCCAACTCCAGTCGTCCGGCGTCCAGCCCAGGAGCAAGACGGTCACGAAGATGATGAAGATGAGGGACAGGGCCGGGTAGAACAGCACCCGCCAATGCGGGCGCATGTCATAGGCGACGGACTCGCCTTCGGTCAGCAGCTTCTGGGGGTAGGCCATGGCCGAATCTTGGCATGGCTTGGGTCCCCGGCGTAGCGATTAGAGATCGAATGGGGTCATGTCGCGAGCGACGCGTGGGTGACGTCGGCCGCCGCGACCGCATGCCGAGTGGATCCGTCCATCACGATCAGACCCCCCGATGAGTCAATATCGACCGCTCGCCCTTGGATCTGGCGGCCCCCAGGAAGTTCGACGTTGACCGACCGTCCGACGGTCGCCGACACATCGAGGTAACGCTCACGAAGTTGGGCAGTCTCACCGCTTTGCCACTGGTCCAACGTTGCTTGGAACCCGCGCAAGATGCCACGCAAGATGGCCGTGCGGTCGGTTGTTGCTGACTCAAGCGCTAGCGATGTGGCGACGCTCGAGGGCAGCTCATCTGCTGTCTGACTGACGTTAACCCCGATGCCCACGATGACAATATTCTGGGCGTCTACCTCGTCTGCCTGACGCCCGCTGTGCAGCTCGGTGAGCACGCCGGCCACCTTCTTGTCAGCGACCAGAACGTCGTTCGGCCACTTCAGTTTCACACTGGCCACTTCAAAACGTTGCAGGGCGTCACACACCGCAAGGGCGGCCGCCAACGGCACCCACCCCCACGGTGCCGGTGGCCTACCAGGGCAGCGCAACAACATCGAAAACGTCAGCGAACTACGCGGCGGGGCGCTCCACCGACGATCGAGGCGACCCTTGCCTGCAACCTGTTCCTCCGCCACGAGGATCGTTCCGTGTGGTGCGTCTGTGGCAATCGCTGCCCGCAGATCGTCGTTGGTCGAACCGGTCTGCCGAACTACTGATATCGACGACCACATCTGCCCCGCTCGAACCAAGCTCGAGCGAAGGTCTGACTCATTGAGCGGCGGACGAGAAAGGTCAGAGTAGTCAGAGGAGGGAGTGTGGCTCATACCGGCGTGATTCCGTGCCGTTTGTCGGGAACTTGTCGCGGTCGTCCCTTAGCTGCTGCCAACCGCAGCACCAACTCTCGGCGTAAGTCGCGAGGCTGAACCACAGCGTCGACGACCAAATCTGAACCAAGGCGCAACAGGTCGACGTCTGCTTCGTACTCGTCTTTACGGGCAGCCACGAACGCAGCGCGCTCGTCGGCATCCTCTATCGACTCAATGGTGTTGGCGTAGACAGCGTTTACTGCTGGCCCTGGACCCATTACCGCAATCGAGGCGGTGGGCAAAGCCAGCGTGGCATCGGGGCCGAAACCGGGACCGGCCATGGCGTAGAGGCCAGCGCCGTATGCCTTGCGGATGACCACGCACAGTTTGGGCACGGTGGCCTCGGTCATGGCCGTGATGAGTTTTGCTCCGTGACGGATGATGCCGTGGCGCTCGACCGCTGAACCAATCATGAAGCCGGGAACATCGGCGAGGAATAAAAGGGGGATGTTGTAGGCATCGCACATCGCAATGAAACGGGTTGCCTTATCGGAACTGTCGACGAAGAGGACGCCGCCGTTGCGTGCGCTGTTGTTGGCTACGACGCCCACAACTTTTCCTTCCAGGCGCGCCAGACCGATCACCACTTCAGGGGCGAACAACGGTTTGACCTCGAAGAATGAGTCAGCATCGACCAGGCAGTCGATGAGTTCGTGAACATCGAACCCCTGCGCCTCCCGCTCAGGAATCAGGTCGTCGCGCCAAGTGGTTTCCGGTTCAGCCGGCTCAGTCTGCTGTGCGCTCTCACGCCAACTCGACGGTAAGTAACTAAAGAACTCTTTCGCTAGCCGGAGCGCGTCGGTGTCGTCGGTCGCAAGGTTGTCGCCGCAACCCGACACCGTGCAATGCATCCGGGCGCCCCCCATGTCTTCGAGGCTGACCTTCTCGCCGATCACAACCTCGGCCATCCGAGGGGAACCGAGGTACATCGAGGCATTGCCCTCAACCATGAATACGACATCGCAGAACGCCGGAATGTACGCACCGCCAGCCGCGCTTGGTCCGAAGAGACAACAAATCTGTGGTGACTTTCCGGACAGGGCCACCTGGTTGGCGAAAATGCGCCCAGCCCCACGACGTCCGGGAAACATCGCCACTTGGTCGGTGATACGGGCGCCAGCAGAATCGACCAACCAAAAGAGCGGTAGCTCGTCGCGCAGTGCTCCTTCGGTGGCCCGAATCATCTTTTCCACCGTGCGCGCGCCCCACGACCCAGCTTTGACGGCTGGATCGTTGGCCACCACCATGACCGCGCGTCCGTCTATTTGGCCACGACCGGTGACCACACCGTCGGCGGGCAACCCCTCAGCGAGCGCGTTGGCAAGCTGACCATCTTCGGTCCAACTTCCCGCATCGACGAGTGCGGCAATGCGCTCACGCACGAGCAACTTGCCTGCGCCACGCAACTTTGCCGCGGCTTTCGCTGACGGTGACTGCGTCGCGCTCAGCGCGTCGCCCAAGCGATCGTTGACGTTGGCCATATCGGCACCGTAACGCCCGCGACTAGTTGGGGGCAGAGGGAAGCTGCGCCTCGTGCACGGCCACGGCCATCAGCGCCCGCATGGCGACGCCGATGTCGTTCATCGACTGGCTCAGCGCGTCGCCATAGATCTCGATCAGCCAGCCCGTTCCTCGCTCGTCACGACAACCACCCATGGCGACCGAAAGGGCGGACATCCCCGTCAGAATGTCCAACTCGGCGGCATCGGCATCGGGGTCTCCGGCATTCACTACCAGCACCCCCCCATCCATGAGCGGAATGGTAGCGGGGTAGTCAGACAGCTCGTACTCGTTGCCAAGTTGCGCACCAATCGGTTCAGCTCCTGGCTGCTCGCTGTGAGAGTTCTGCTGCCGAAACAGCGCGAACTGGCGCGTGACCAGCCGGTCTGAGCCCGGACGGACGATCGACAGCCACCAGCCCAAAGCGTCGGTCTGCTGGGCCAATAGATCGGCGACACTCGCCAGCCGTGCCTGGCTCGCTTCCCCCCGGGTGTCATCAAGGACATCAAGCCCGACACGCATGATGCGGACGGCATCCGACATCTCACGTCCACGAAAAACCCTGCGGTCTCCGCTGGTGATCGGCCCCTGATGAGCAAGGTGATCGGCGACGCCTTCTGGCAAGCTGCGCCCAGCAACCACGGGCACGTGTGAGCGGCTGCGCTTCGCGCGATACTGAGCTGCGTCGGCGAGCCGGAACAGGCGTCCGGGTGAGTCAACGTCCCCTACGTCATCGGCCGTAGACGCCACGCCACACGACACCCCCTCAAGGGGTGACCTCAACACAAGCCGACACAGTTCGTCGGCGACGGACACGACGTCGTCGGCCGATGCTTGCGGCACCACGACGCAGAACTCGTCGCCTCCGAGTCGCGCAGGTAGCGCGCCGGGAAGCCGATTCGCCGCACTGGTCAACATTCCGGCAAAGCGCACCAGCGCGCGGTCTCCTGCGTCGTGTCCTTGGTCGTCGTTGATGCGTTTAAGACCGTTGAGGTCACAGACGATCAGGCTTACCGGTACACCTTCAGCAAGATGACGTGCGAACGATGAATCGAGAACCTCGTCGACGGCACGCCGGTTAGCCAATCCGGTCAAGGGGTCGGTGTGGGCCAGGTCCTCAACTTCCCTGAGGTGATCGGCGGTCGCCAGCGCGGCGCCAATCTGAGCCGCCACAACAAGTGCCATGTCGACGTCGGTGGCGTCAAAGCACGGCTGATCAGCACTGCGCGTGAGGTAGAGCTCGCCCCAGATGCGACCGTCCAGGGGAATCGGCGCGGAAATGCTGCAATGTTTCCCGAGCTCGATGAGGAGCTGCACGTCAGAGTCGCCCGGATCACCGGTGTCGACGTTGCTGCTCCAGCCGCGCAGTTCCTCGATAACTTCGCGCAGGTATCCGAATAACTCAACGCTGTAGTACTCGTCTTCCGGGCACGCAGTTTCGTGGGGAGCCAAATCCCCGTAGTTCAGGTGAACGCGGATCCGGCCCAACTCGGGCTCCCACTCCGCGATGCTGACTGAGGCAACCACAAGTGCGGCATGCGCCGCCTCCGCAACCTGGCGAAGGAGCTCGGCGCGCGAACCAGCCCAGGCGGCCCGGGCGACACCAGCCAACGCCCCTAGGCGCATGGCAAGGCCGTCCCCTCGGTCCCCGGCCAGCTCGCCTGGGGAATGTCCCGAGGCGGCGGCGAGGCGCGCGCTATTGCCGGCCGGCATAGGTTCCTTCTCCTGGCTGTTGGCTGGCTGGTCCGTCGAGGGAGTATCGGCTACTCAGGAGGGTGGGCTTGAGGAGAATGATCTCTCCTAAATAGCCCTCCAGAGCGCGGCAGCAGCTTCAGGAGGCCCGGTCTGGGCGGGCCGGGTGCAGCGCGGCCAGCACCAGGAGGCGCAGCACGCTGGCCAACTCAGGGGGAAGAGCACTGAGATCATCGGTGAAGATCTCTACCAGCCACTGGTCTCCGTCGTCATCGGCCCCGCCGCTGCCGATCACCGCGGATGCGCTCAGGCCGTCCAAGATCGCGAGTTCGGCCGGGTCGGCGGTCAGGTCGTCCCGATGAATGGTGAAGGCACCACCGGTCAGCGCCATCTTGGTTTGCGGGTAATCGTCCAACGGGAACGTGGACAGCATCTCCTCGGCGACGTCTTCGGCATTCAGCCCCGGGATTGCCCGGTAGATGGCGAACTCCACGGTCTTCACCGTGTTCGCGGCGGCGGGGCGAAACGACAGCCACCACCCCACGGCATCAATGTGATGAGTCACCAGATCGGCGATCAGCCCCAGCCGAGTGCGTACCGGTTCGTGGGCCGCTTGGTCCAAGGCCCGCAGCGCTGCCTCGAACAAGTGACTGGCGCTGCCTGCGTCCCGCCCACGCAACAGCCGGCGATCGGGGATGACCTCCTCCGGTTGCTTGACCAGCGGCACGGCCAACGCAGGCGGCAAGGGCCGTCCAGCAAAGACCGGCTCCGTGGAGCCGGTTCGCTTGGCTCGGTACTGCGCTGCGTCCGCCAGCCGAAACAGCCGTCCCGGAGTCTCGACCGGCCCAATGGCCTCGAGGGTGGACACCACGCCAGACGCCACCCCGTACGGCAACGACTCCCAGCCATGACGGGAGATCTCTTGCGCCGCTCGTGGCAGGTCAACGACCTGAGTACCCCTCAGCGCGAAGCAAAACTCATCGCCACCCAAGCGCGCCACGATGGCACCCTCGAACGAGCGTTGAATCGCGATGAGATCGTTCGCGAACTGCACCAGCGCGCGGTCGCCGGCGTCGTGCCCTTGCTCGTCGTTGATCCGTTTGAGTCCGTTCAGGTCGCAGACAATCAACCCAACCGGACGTTGCCACTCACGCAACTCCACCATCGCTGTTTCCAGCCAGTCGTCGAGCGCGCGGCGATTAGCCAGCCCCGTCAGAGGATCAGTCTGCGCGAGTCGCTCGATTCGATCGAGATGTTCCAGCGTTTCCAGGGCTGCCCCCATTTGCGCCGCGACCGCCGTGCCCCACTCAATGTCTGTGTCGGTGTAGGGCGGCTTGTCTGCCCTACGCGACGTGAAGAGTTCGGCCCACCATCGGCCGGCATACAACACCGGCACGCTCATGGAACTGTGTTTGCCCAACGATTCCAAGTACTCGCGGTCGTCAGCGGCAATAGCAGGGTCGTCCAGACACAGCACGGCCCCCAGTTTTCCTTCCGCCATGCCCGCCAGCCAAGTGCTTTGGTCGGCCTCATAGACCTCGTGGAGCGGTTCGGCCTCCTCCCAATCGGCCAAGTCGCCGACGTTCATCACCGCGCGTAGCAGTTGCGAGGGTTCGTCCCAGATCCCAAGAGAAGCGGAGTCACCATCGAGGGCTCGCATGGCCGCAAGAAGGATCTGCTTTCGTGCCGTCCCGGGGGCTGCGCCGACACCGGCTCGACCAATTTGGGTAAGGGCTCGAAGGCGCGTCTCACCGCGGTCGCGTTCCTCCCGCGCAGATTCAGTCCGGGCGGACTCGTGCCCAGCGGCTCCCATTTACGGCATCCTCCCCCAATAGATCGTCGGCTGCTAGCGCATCGGACTGGAGAACCCCGACTAGCCCATCCGGGGTGACCTCAGCGCCCGTCGCTACCCTGAGCGACGCCCACCTGCTCCGGAGGAACGATGGCCGCCGAACCCAATTCTGGCTCTGACGATGCTGCAGCGCGATCCAACCGCGACCTGCACTCGACCTCGGGCAAACTCGCCCAGCTGCGTCACAAGCTCGATGAGGCGGTCCACGCTGGCTCGGCGCGCGCCGTCGAGGCGCAGCACAAGCGCGGCAAGCTCACCGCGCGCGAACGCATCGAGAGCCTGCTCGACCCCGACTCCTTCGTCGAGTTCGATGAGCTCGCCCGCCATCGGTCGAACAACTTCGGGTTAGAGGAAAGACGGCCGTATGGCGACGGCGTTGTCACCGGCTACGGCACCGTAGACGGCCGTCAGGTCTTCGTCTTCGCGCAAGACTTCACCGTCTTCGGTGGTTCACTCGGTGAAGTCTTCGGCGAGAAGATCGTCAAAATCATGGACATGGCGCTCAAGACTGGTGCTCCGGTTGTCGGCATCAACGATTCAGGTGGCGCCCGCATTCAAGAAGGTGTGGTGTCGCTCGCTCAGTACGGCGAAATCTTCTATCGCAATGTCCAGGCGTCCGGAGTCATCCCGCAGGTGTCACTCATTATGGGCCCCTGTGCCGGAGGCGCGGTGTACTCACCGGCCATCACCGACTTCATCATTATGGTCGACAAGACATCCCACATGTTCATCACTGGCCCCGACGTCATCAAGACAGTGACCGGTGAGGATGTGCCGTTTGAAGAGTTGGGGGGCGCCCACTCGCACCAGGCAAAGAGTGGCGTTGCGCACTTCATGGCCGCAGACGAGGCGGAGGCATTCGAAGTAACGCAGCAGCTGTTGTCTTTCCTGCCCAGCAACAACCTGGAAGACCCACCCGTCTTCGACGTCCAGGTCGACAGCGTCGCCAACGACGACGACCTGGCCCTTGACTCGATCGTCCCCGACTCAGCGAACCAGCCCTACGACATGAACACAGTGATTGAGACCATCGTCGACGATGGTGAATTCCTTCCGGTGCAACCGCTCTACGCTCCCAACATCATCACCGGTTTTGGCCGCGCGGCCGGACGTTCGCTGGGCATCGTGGCCAACCAACCGATGCAGTTCGCTGGCACGCTCGACATTGCGGCTTCAGAGAAGGCTGCCAGGTTCGTTCGTACGTGCGACGCGTTCAACGTTCCCGTTCTCACCTTGGTCGATGTGCCGGGCTTCTTGCCGGGTACCGACCAGGAGTGGGGCGGCATCATCCGGCGCGGCGCGAAACTTATCTATGCCTACGCCGAAGCAACCGTGCCGCTCGTCACCGTCATTACCCGCAAAGCGTTTGGTGGCGCGTATGACGTTATGGGATCCAAACACCTAGGCGCCGACATCAACCTGGCGTGGCCAACTGCCCAGATTGCCGTGATGGGCGCACAGGGTGCGGTGAATATTCTTCATCGCAAAGAAATCACCGAAGCGACAGAAAGCGGCGACCTCGAGGCGACGCGCGCACGCCTCATCCAGGACTACGAAGACACCCTGCTCAACCCGTACCTCGCTGCTGAGCGCGGATACATCGACGCCGTCATAGAACCGTCGCAAACGCGCATTCAGGTGATGCGTGCGCTCAGCATGCTTCGGAACAAGCGCGCGAACCGGCCTCCGAAAAAGCACGGAAACATTCCGCTGTGAGCCCGGAATCCGAAGGCGCCTCGCCACGACCCCTTTTGTCGGTGGTAAGTGGCACACCTGAACCCGAGGAGCTGGCGGCGCTGGTAGCCGTTTTAGCCTCGCGCGGCGGCAAGCCGCAGGCTCGGCCGGTCGTCGCCTCCGCTTGGGCGTCCAAAGGGCGGTTAGTACGCCCGCGGTTGCAGCCTGGCCCCAATGCCTGGCGCGCTTCAGCATGGCCGCGATAGCGAACCGTCGAGATCGGTGGTGAGCGTCCGCGACAGCAAGGACCTCCAATGGGTGCTTGCCTCTGCGTCACCTGCGCGACTCGCGGTGCTTCGCGCTGTCGGCATCGAGCCGCGTGTTGTGGTGAGCCATGTTGATGAGACAGCCGAAGCCGGATCTGCCCGTGATGTCGCGTTGGCATTGGCGCGTCGCAAAGCTGAGACCGTCGCGGCACAGATTCCGGCGGACAGGCAAGCGACCATCGTCATCGGCTGCGACTCTGTGTTGGAATTCGATGGGCAAACCTTCGGCAAACCGCGCGACGCGTCGGAAGCGACGAAGCGTTGGATGCAAATGCGCGGTAACCAGGGACACCTCCATACCGGCCACTGCTTGATTCACCTGCCTTTCACACCCGACGAGTCGTCTCGAGCGGTGACGCAACTCGCGACGACAACCGTTCGCTTTGCCGCCGCCAGCGACGACGAAATCGCCCGCTACATTGCCACCGGTGAACCGCTGCAGGTAGCTGGTGGATTCACGATCGACGGGCGTGGTGGGTGGCTGGTGGAGCGCATCGAAGGCGACCACACCAACGTC
>Ga0190272_10000710_pt1 | contig 16681 bp, 4 predicted proteins | sample Popmic504T_FD_133746 | JGI IMG/M metagenome (GOLD analysis project Ga0190272, IMG submission 133746) | Populus adjacent soil microbial communities from riparian zone of Shoshone River, Wyoming, USA - 504 T | ecosystem: Environmental > Terrestrial > Soil > Riparian zone | place: USA: Wyoming... | reverse complement strand
TTGGTGGAGCAGAGGAGGGTCGAACTCCTGGCCTCCGCATTGCGAACGCGGCGCTCTGCCAACTGAGCTACTGCCCCACGGGGAAGAGAATACAGTTTCGAGTTTCGGGTTTCAAGTTTGGAAACGTTGCGCCCTGGATACAACCGAATTGCCAACCGATCCACGAAACCACACGAACGATCACGAACTACTTTTGGTGATCTTTCTAAGCGTTTAACCTGGGTAGAGTCTGCGGATTGATTATTCTGCCGACAAAGATCTCGACGCGATTTCGATCACTTCTTCTAGTTTCTCAACTTTGTGCCCGCCGCCCTGAGCAAAATCCGGCCTGCCGCCGCCACGTCCCTCCAGCAATGAACACGCCTCGCGCATCAGCAAATTCATGTCACCCTCGCTATCGGCCGACCTGGCGAATACGAGCCGGGCGGTGTCCTGATCGCGTGTGCCCAACAGGGCGATTGTGTTCGGATGGGCGATGAGCGCCAGGGCCACGTGCTTTAATGATTCGGCGTCGCGATTGTCAAAAATTCTGACAACGACCGAAGCGCCTCCGCCAGCAACTGAGTTTTCCAAGTAGATCTCCTCAGCCTCAGCTTTGGCTGCAACCTCTTCAAGCGCGCGAATTTTCCGGTGAAGGTCTTTGTTCTCGTCAATCATGCGACCGGCGAGTTTGGCGGCGTCGTCGCGCGCCGAACTAAAGAGTGCAGCGACGGCCCGCGCGGTGAGGTTCGCGCGTCGATAGTCTGCAAGCGCCCTGCCACCCGCTAGAAATTCAATGCGCGTCAGTCCCTTGGCCCGTTCCCAGGACCTTACTGCGATCATACCCACTTCACCGGTTCGATAAGCATGCGTGCCGCCGCAGGGGGTAAGATCAAAACCGTCAATTTCGATCAACCGCAAAGGACCTTCGCGCGAAGGCTCTTTGCGAAGCGGCAGATTGGTTGCCTTGTCTCCCGCCACTGTCGTTATCGAAATTGAACGGTCCTCCCAGATGACATTGTTTGCGAGTTCAACGGCGCGATCGATTACCGCATCGCCCGGGTTCGCCAATTCCACGTCAATCTCGCAAATCTGGTCCAGCACTCGGAAACCGCGCGTGGGCGCATTAAAAAGGGTGATGAAAGCCTGCGAAAGAATGTGTTGGCCGGTGTGCTGCTGAATATGATCGAGACGCCTGGGCCAATCGATCCTGCCGGTAACCGTGGCGCCGATCTCCGGCGCTCGTCCCTGAATTATATGCAACACATTGTCGTTTTCATCGTCGATGCACTCGACCACCTGCAAACCCTGGAGTGTGCCGGTATCACTGGGCTGTCCGCCGCCGGTCGGATAAAAAGCCGTACGATCGAGCGTGACGGCGGTCCAACTGCTGACGCGTTCAGTCCGGTCGGTGACCCGGGCTTCAAACTCGACGAGATGTGAATCTGTGTAATAGAGACGCTCGGTGGCAGGCATGGTGAGTTAATAATGCAATGCGCAATGGCATGCAAGTCTTCACTGGGCCCGTGGGCGTCTCGCCAATGCTCTGCGTCCCCTTTGCGTTCTCTGCGTCTGGCTGGGAGCGCGGGCGTCCCGCCCGCAGTGCGACATGGGGCACAATCTTGCGTTCTACCTTTCAATTTGATTTTCGCGCTTCGCGCTCATTGCGGGAGGGACGCCCGCGCTCCCAGTAAAGAGTTGTCCTTAACAATCAATCTGACCCAACCTACAAAAGCTAATCTTTGACAGCCCTTTGCAGGATACGGATAATCGCGATCTTTCCAACCGCCAGCCGATGCTCTGAAGTGGAGTCGAACAAGTATGAAGTTCAGATGGCAAAGTTTTGTAACCGCTTTTATCCTGGTCCTGACGGTTTTGCCCGGGCTGGCCGGCAATACTTTCGCACAGGACCAACCGCTCCGCTCGTTGACCTACCGGCTCGCTATGTCGCGTCCCGTTTCACACTTATTCGAAGTAACGATGGAAGTAGAGCTGCCCGATCCTTTGCCGAAGTCGGTCGATTTCCAGATGGCCAAGTGGTCGCCCGGGCGATATGCAGTCTTTGATTTTGCAAAGAATGTCCAGGAATTTGAGGCGCTTGGGGGAATCTGTCCAGCCGAGGCAAAGTGTAAGATGCCAACTTTTCCCGTTCGCCGGGTCGACGAACAAACGTGGCGCGTTTCAACGATGAACACGCACCGGCTGACGATTCGTTACAAAGTTTTCGGTAACGATCTATCGGGTACCTTCTCACAACTCGATGAGCGCCATGCAAATTACAATGGCGGTTCGCTATTTATGTATGTCGTCAACCACAAACCGGATCCGGTGAAGCTGGTGATTGATCCGCCGGCCGGCTGGCGCATCATCAATGGGCGCATGGTGCGTCCGGATCAGCGCGAGTGGCAGTTTCCCAACTGGGACGAAATGATTGACACGTCGACCGAAATAGCGCCGAACTGGACAGTCGATAGTTTTGAAGTCAGTGGCAAGAAGTATCACGTAGTGGTTCATTCCTTTGGCAACGAAGGCGGTAAACGCGCAAATCTGGTGCGGGACGTGGAAAAGATCGTGCGGGCCCAGATAGCGATGTGGGGCCCACCCGAGTTTGATGCCTACACTTTTTTGATCCATTACGCCGCTGACGATCATTCGGGCGACGGGATGGAGCATCTAACGTCAACTCAAATTATTCTGCCCGGGGCCCTAGGCGAAGAAGGCGTTTTGGGCGCCACGCTTGATACCGTCTCCCACGAGTTTTTCCACGTTTGGAATGTCAAACGTCTTCGTCCCATTGAGCTTGGTCCATGGGATTTCACGCGTCCGTTGCACACGCGCAGTTTATGGATCGCCGAAGGCATCACGAATTACTACGGACACCTGATGATGCGACGTGCCGGTATCTGGGACGATACGGCTTTTTTGCGCCGCGAGAGCCAGACCATCACCGGAATTGAGAATGCAGGCGGCACTCGCCTGGTGAGCGCGGAAGAATCTTCGCTGTCAGCCCCGTTTATAGATGACGCTCCACATGCCCAGCAGACCAACCTGGCAAACACCTCAATTAGTTATTACCCGAAAGGTGAGCTGGTGGGGATGGTGCTCGACCTTATCATTCGTGGTAAGACAAACGGGCGGGCGTCACTCGACGACGTGATGCGCCGCATGTACGAAGAGTTTTATTTGAAGAGTGCGAATGCGAGTTATTACCTGCGCGGTCGTGGATACACTGGTGAGGATTTTGAACGAGTGGCGACGGAAGTAGCGGGCCAGGATCTGAGCGGCTTCTTCCGGCGCTATGTTCGCAGTGTGGAAACCTTGCCCTACGATGAGGCCTTTGCTTTTCTGGGATTACGCGTGGTGCGCGAATCGGCGCGGCAGCCCTACGATGCCGGAGTGTCAGTGGATTGGGCGAGCAAGGGGATTTTAACCATTGGTTCAGTGCGCAACGGCTCTCCGGCAGAAGACGCGGGTTTGCAAGAGGGCGACGAAATTGTTTCGCTCGGACGCAGGAACATCGCGCGCGAGAATTGGCTCGTCTCGCTTAACCGTTTCAAGCAGGGCGACCGCATCCCCGTTTCCCTCAAGCGCGATCGGCGCACCATTGAGACCACCATTACTCTAGCCGCTCCTGAGCGTTTTGAATATCGCATTGAAGAAAAGGAAGATGCGACGCCACAGCAGAAGACGATGCGCGAGGCATGGCTGACGGGCGCGATTCAGCGCTAACTATTTCTCTGCAAAACGATGACAAAGGAAGCGAATTATTCCGGCCGGCCCTATGGCCGCTCAACGTTGCAAACGGCAAAGTATTTCCTGCTCCTCTGGTCATTATTTTTTCTGATATCTGTTGGTCTCGGCTATCCCACCCTGAAGCGCTACGACCCGCGCGCAGCCAGAGGGATGAGCGATACGATCAAGTATTACGCAATGACAACCGGCGAAGACCAGTCGTATTTTAGAGACGTCTTCCGACGACGCGTTCTGGTCCCCACCGTGGCGCGACCGTTTTATTCGCTGGCTCTGCGTTTACCCGGAACATGGGACCCAGGGTTCTTTGCGCTGCTGGTCGCCAATTCGATTTTTTGCGCTATCACAGCTTGTCTGATAGTAAGCATCGGCACAAAGCTCTTCGGTGATTTGTCCCTAAGCTTACTCGGCGCCTCGCTCTACCTGCTCAGTTTCGCGGTTCCTAATCTCCTTCTGGCGGGACTGGTGGATGCCGGCGAGGCCTGTTTTATCGCGCTGCTTCTCTGGGCCCTGCAAAACGGGCGTTGGTTCCTGCTTCCGATCCTGGGGGTTTTCGGAGCAATGGCTAAGGAGACTTTTGTCCCGTTTTCCGCCGTCCTTGCATTTACCTGGTGGTTAATCGAAAGACGTAGTGATAGCCCGAGCGCAGGAAATCGTCGCCAGCTGATTTTTATTGTTTCGATGGCGATCCTCGGCATGGTCACGGTGATGTTGGTCCATTCACAGGTTATGGGTGTTTTTGCATGGCCGTGGGAAATGGCGCGGACAGCCAGGGCAGATGGAAACTACCTCAAGGCAATCATGCGCGTATTTAGCCAGTCAAACTTTTGGTATGTATTTGGATGGTTGCTTCCGCTGGGTATTTGGAGGCTCGGCTCATTTCCCAGAAAGTGGGTAATGGCAACAGCGTTTGCCGCTGCAACCGCCATCCTCCTGGGAGCTTTCATTAACGCTGGCGGAAGCGTCGGTCGATCGGTATTCAGTATCAGCGGACCTCTGTTGAGTCTTTCCGTCGCCCTGCTATTTTCGCGCCCCGCCCACGTGGGCCATTAAAGACCTCACTCGTAGGGTCGACAAATTCACAGCCGGGAGCGGTAGCGACCGGGTCCCCCCCTTCAGCATTCCCTCTCAGATTAACTGCAGGCCTCTAGACTGCATCCGAATTGATTGTCTGACCGGTCGCTGCGGCTCCCGTTCTGAACCGTCAAGGTCTTCCCGAAACTAAAAGCGTCACTCTGACTCTCCTTCGTTTGCCGAATCTATAGTCATCGTCACAAAACAATTGCTTTCCTTCTTCGACGGTTTCGAACTTTGAAACTACTGCGGTCGGGCATCAGGCTTGCTCACTCGAAGGTACGCACCAACTCAAGGCATTCAGGTTTGCTCCGTTTGCTAATCGTGATCTGCCGGTTGGGAGAGAAGTTTTCAGGACGATGGAGGAAGTATGCAGGCAGCATTAGCAACATTGGAACGTTATTCCGGCGAGCAGATCAGATTCCCGCAAATAGCTCCGGGCTTGGGTCGTTGGTTCAAGGGATGGTTCGGCTGCGCTCATCGAGAAATGAGCCGTCCTTTTTCAAGACATGGCGAGACCTACCGTGTCTGTATTGGTTGCGGAGCACGCCGGCAGTTTGACAGCAAGACCTGGAACTCGAGCGGCCCTTTTTATTTCAGAGCGGCCAACGCGGTGGACATTCGAAGTCACTAGATCCGTCCACGAAGGGAATCGTCCAGGACGCGAGAAAAGGAAAAGGGGCACGCTGCCGTGCCCCCTCGAGAATCGCGCTGTCGGAACGTTTATGGAGCGGACCGGCGGCGGTATTCGATTGAAGTGATAAACGCATTCACCATCTCAGCGTTTACAAAGTTGCCATTAAACTGATTCAGCTTAGTCAGCCAGAAGTCGTAGCCGGTGTGATCTGAATCAGGCGCGGCATTTGGATTACGCCTCAGGTATCCGAAGTACTGCATCAGCACAAACGCGCGGTTGAATTCGGCGTTGACGAGATCAGAGTCTTCGGCTACAGCGCGCACGACCTGCGCTCTGGTCTTGGCCGCGGTGGTTAGATCGGCGACCAACTGATCGCGCTCGGCAGTCGACAGCGGATTGCCGGCGTTTGTGTTGAGCTTGTCGACGAAGGCCTCGTTTGTCATTGACCCGGGGTATTCCGTGGTAAACCTGGCCCGGTCAGCGAATCGATTCACGAAGGCCGCCTTGTTGTTTTCGAGGGTGGCTTCCCATCCCGGCGCTCCCACAATCACACCCAGTCCAATCTCCTGTGTGTCGAGCAGGAATTCACTGAATCGCACAACCGGTACTGGAAGCGTATGCACGCCGCCGATGGTCGATGAGCCGGTCGCGTCGCCATACGCGGTCTTGTACAGACGTTCCACAAGGTAGCCCGTGCCCTGGAATTCGATTGACAGATAGAAGGCAGCCGACACGTGGATGCGCCGGTTCTGAATGCAAGCCTGATTGCTGCCGCAGGCTGTGATCTGGTCTCTCCAGAAGGCGAGGCCCGCAGCGTCAGGCTCGCGATTCAGGAAATCGTGATAGTGCTGACGGACGAAGTTTTCAGCGTCGTCGATTGGATTTTCCGAGGGCTCCGTTAGATCGTCGTCGATCGTCAGCGTTGCGGTTGAAGGTACGCCGAATACGGCGCCGCCCGTCAGGTTTGAAAGTGTCAGGTTCAGCGTCTCAGGTCCTTCGACGTAATTGTCCTGCGAGATCAGCACGATGAACGTCTTCGATGTTTCGCCGGCCGCAAATCTCAGAGTACCGAGAGCGGTGGTGAAGTCGCATCGAGGCGATGCCAACCCGTTAATGGTCGAGCAGGGAACCTCAACGACAGCTTCACTATCATCCGGTGTGGCATAGTCGACTGTTACCGCGCCGGTGGTGTCGCCGCCGCGTTCTATGGTGATGGTAACGAACTTCGAGTTCTCCGTAGTGTTGTAAACGGCGGAACTGAATCTCACGATTCCTCCCGACGAATCATCATTGTTGATAGTACCGGTGGCCGCGCTCGGACTGGCCACGGCGTAGCCGGCGCCCGAGGTCACGGTCAGGATTACCGTTTCATCCGACTCGGCCAGGGAATCAACTGACGGGTTGATATTGACGACCGCCGTGGAATTGCCGGCTCCGAAAATCACTGTGCCGCTTGACGCCGTAAAGGTAGCGGCGCCGGACTGCGTGTAATCAGTAGCGAAGGCGGCCGTGCCGGAAACCGAGAAGTTGACGGTCAGGGCACCGGTGGTGTCGCCATTGCGAGTAAACGTGTAGACGAGATTGGAAGCGCCATCCTCAGCAACTGCTGAAGGTGACACTGCCACAGTGACCTCGGTCTCGTCGTTGGTGATTGTTCCAGTCGCAGCGCTCGGGCTGGCGACGTTGTAGCCCGCGCCGGTTGTGACCGTCAGAATCGCGGTCTCATCCGGTTCTACTGTGCTGTCGGTTGAAGGATCAATTGTCACAGTGGCGGTCGAATTTCCAGCGCCGAAAGTGACCGTACCGCTTGATGCAGTAAACGTCGCCGCACCGGTCTGCGTGTAGTCAGTGCCGAACGTCGCTGCTCCCGTGACCGAGAAGTTGACGGTCAACGCGCCGGAGGTAACTCCGTTGCGAGTGAACGTGTAGACGAGATTAGCGGCGCCGTCTTCAGCTACGGCTGACGGAGCAACGGCCAGGGTCACGTCGGTGTCGTCGTTGGTGATTGTGCCGGTCGCCACGCTGGGACTGGCGACGTTGTAGCCGGTTCCGGTTGTGACCGTCAGAATTGCGGTCTCATCCGGTTCCACTGTGCTGTCAGTGGAAGGATTAATCGTCACAGTGGCGGTTGAATTTCCAGCCCCGAAGGTAACGGCGCCGCTCGAGGCGCTGAATGTCGCCGCGCCGAGTTGGGTGTAGTCGGTACTGAAGGCCGCGGTGCCGGCCACCGAGAAGTTAACGGTCAATGCGCCGGAGGTAACTCCGTTGCGAGTAAACGTGTAGACGAGATTGGTGGCGCCGTCTTCAGCTGCTGCTGAAGGCGCGACGGCCAGGGTCACGTCTGTGTCGTCATTGGTGATTGTGCCCGTTGCCACGCTGGGACTGGCGACGTTGTAGCCGGTTCCGGAAGTGAGGGTCAGGACTGCGGTTTCGTCTGACTCGACCGCGCTGTCGGCCAGCGGATCGACGGTTACCGTCGCAGTTAAGTTTCCAGCACCGAAGGTAACGGTGCCGCTCGAGGCGCTAAATGTCGCCGCGCCAGTCTGCGTGTAATCAGTAGTGAAGGCCGCGGTGCCTGCTACTGAGAAGTTGACGGTCAACGCACCGGAGGTAACTCCGTTGCGAGTGAACGTGTAGACGAGATTGGTGGCGCCGTCTTCAGCGGCTGCTGAAGGCGCGACGGCTACGGTCACGTCTGAATCGTCGTTAGTAATTGTTCCCGTCGCAACGCTCGGACTGCCAACGTTGTAGCCGGTGCCCGTGGTCACTGTCAGAATCGCCGTTTCATCCGATTCCACAGTACTGTCAGATACGGGATCAAGCGTGACCTGTTTGGTGGTATCGCCGGCGCCAAATGTGATGGAACCACTGGTTGCCGTGTAAACGTCGGCTCCACTCTCAAGGTAGTCGGCCAGAGCAGCTGTGCCGCCGACCGAGAAATTGACAGTCAGGGCGCCGCTGGTCACGCCGGTTCGAGTAAAGGTGTAGACGAGATTGCCCGCTCCGTCTTCCGCCGTTGCGGATGGCGACACCGCGATCGTCACATTGGTATCGTCGTTATTAATCGTGCCGACGCCGATCCCATCACTGATCGTGGCGTTGATTGCGTTTGAAAGGTTGACCGCAAAGTCTTCGTTTGGTTCGACAGTGCTGTCGCCATTAACCAGCACGGTAACTTGCTTGCTGGTGTCAGCCGGCAGGAACGTCAACGTAGTGGTCGTGATGGCGCCGAAATCTGACGGGGAAGTGGCCGTGTTGGGCGAGGTGGCGTAATCCACCGTCGCATTCACGAGTGTGCTGCCGGTTTTGGTTACCGTAAACACATAGCTCGTAGCACCGCCGGTACCTTCAAGAAGCGTGACGTCGTCGATGGCAAACGACGGCGCAGTGTCGTCATCGGTGATGGTGAGCACAGCGTCGTACGGAAAAGCGGCAGGCGCCGAACGCTCGGGCCGGTTTATCGTCGTGGAGCTGAGCGAGAGATTTACTGTTTCGCTGAGCTCGAAGTCGGAATTGTTTACGATCGGTACGGTTACCGTCTTGTCGCCCATTTCACCTTCAACATAAGTAATTGGGAAACTTGTGACGGTCATGTAGTCGCCGGGCGCCTGGGCGGATCCGTCGCTGGCCGAGAAGTTGGCCGTGACCGAACCGTTGGTGCCGCCGACACGAGTGACCGTGATCGAAGCGGTGGTGGCTGACTCGCTCACAGTGTAAGTGGCCGAAGTGAACTGAATGTCACCGGCGCCTGGTGAACCGTCATTGATGGCGAAGCACTGCGAGAACTCCGAAGTGCTAAACGACGCGCCTGTCGAAGTGGCTGTTGCGGTAACTACCTGGCCGATGGTCAGGACCGTCGGATGGAAGGTGAACGAAACATCGCCGCTGGCATCGGTTGGATCAGTGGTCATCGATCCAAGATAAGTCTTTCCTTCGCCGTTGCCCGAGCTGTCGCACGATGGACTCTGGAAGAAGTCTATGTCGAAAACCTCCGTTGGCGTCGAGTTTAAGGTGCCGGTAATCGTTCGGGTGCTGCCCGTAACCTGGGCCAGGGTAATCACCGGGAAGTTTTGCAGGTTGTTCGGCCCGCTGTCCGCATCGGTTGCGTCGTTTGCGGTGATGCCGTCAGCGCCGAGGTCAATGCCCAGATGGGCTGAAGTTGTGCCGTTCGAGAAAATAGAGTTGCCGCGAAGGTTGTTGCCAAAGCTGGCGGTGCTCAAACTAATTCCATCGCCGGTATTGAACGCGATCGTGTTGCCTTCGCCTGCCGCCGTGCCGCCCACGGAATTTGCTACGGCGCCCACACCCAGCAAGTTGATTCCGTTAGCGCCATTACCGAGGCCGGTGGTGGCGTTGGCTTTAGTGCCGATGAAGTTACCGGTAACCACATTGGAGTTGCTGTTTGAGAAAGTGATCCCGTCAAGCTCATTGCCGGAGATCAGGTTGACGATATCCGGGGTTGGGCCACCCACCGTGGTAGTGAAACCGTTGACGATCATTCCGCTGCCGCCGTTGCCGACGTCAACAGTTCCGGAAACATCGGTCCCTATGAAGTTGCCGGAGATCGAGTTGCTTCCACTAGTCACACTTACGCCGTTGCCGGCAGGCGTGGCCGCGCCGCCATCGCGCTGGAACCTGTTGATGTCGATGCCGCGAAGGGTCGAGGTGCCGCCGGAGATGATTAGACCATTGGAGTTGAGCCCGGCGCTGCTGCCGTTTAACTCAATCCTCAGGACCGCGTTGGTGCTGGCCGGCAGTGTGTTTGCCGCAGCGCCGGTTTGTGAATAACCGTCGATCAAAACCTGTTTGGTTGATGCTGGTAGTTGCGACGTCGGCAGAATTGACCACCAGCTGTGCGGCCAATCCGGATCGATATCGCCGATCGCTGAATCGTCAGCCGCAGTGGTAGTTGCCACATTCGCGAGCGTTACCTGACCGGCAGTGCTGTCGTTCTGGTAATAGAAGTGGCGCACATCAGTCGCGGGAATTGCGAAATTGATCGCGACGGCCGTGGCGCTGCCGTTTGAAGCAACGATGGCCTCGCGGAAACTGCAATGAGCGCCATCGCAGACAGAGTCATCGACATCGTCGGTGGTGTTAACGGTGAATCCAGACGTCGGGATGTCGTCGTTCAGGATTGTGCCGAGGCCCTGATTATCAGTGACGGTGGCATGAGCCTCACCGGAAAGATTGACGAAGAAGGTTTCATTGCCCTCAAAGGTCGAGTCTTTGCAGACCGGGACCGTGATCGTCTTGGTTGTCTCAGACGCCAGGAAACTCACTGAGCCATTCTGTGTCTGGTAGTCATCGCCCGATGGGCACGGGGCGACATTGGCGGTTGCCGAACCAGGAGCGGTGGCAAAGTTTACTGTTGCCGTTACATCCGTGCTGCCGGTCTTAGTAACGGTAAAGTTGAATGAAGTGGAGACGCCCAGCGTCGTGCCTTCATTCAGAGTGCGATCGCCGATGGCCAGAGTTGGCGCGGCGTCATCGTTGGTGATTGTGCCCACGCCCTGATCGGTAGTGGTTGAATTAGTTGGGTTCGACAGGTTAACGAAGAACGTTTCGTTAAGCTCGTAGGTAGTGTCGCCATTAACCACCACAGTGAGCGGCTTACTGGTTTCGCCAGGAAGGAACGTCAGCGTGGTTGTGGTGACCCCGTTGAAATCCGAAGGTGCGGCAGCCGTGTTGTTGGCGGTTGCGTATTCGACTGTAATCGTCTGGTACGACGGATTGGAGAGCGTGACCGTGAAATCGTAATTGGTCAGGTCAGGATCATTGTCAACGCCACTCACATTACCTTCAGCGTGGGTGACATCGTCAATCGAAATCGTCGGTTGCGCATCATCGTTAGTGATAGTGCCCAACCCCTGCATGTCGCCGCTGGTAGCGTTGGAAGGAGTCGCAAGGTTGACGAAGAACGTTTCATTTTCTTCGTAGGTGGTGTCACCACTTACCTGTACGGTCACCGGCTTGCTGGTTTCATCCGGATTAAAGGTCAACAGGGTTGACGCGATAGCCGTGTAGTCGGTGCCGGCGATGGCCGGGTTGATCGTGCCGTCCTGGGTCTGGTAATTGACGGTGACGGGCAGGTACGACGCATTTGAAAGACTGACGGTAAAGGTAAATCCGGTGGTGCCCGGTCCATTACCTTCCACCTGAGTCACGTCATTGATCGAGACCACAGGTTCGGTGTCATCGTTCTGAATTGTCAGCGTGGCCGCGGTCGGGCCAGTAATCGTGGCGCCGCCGGTTGGGGCTGAAAGCGTGATGTTTACAGTTTCATCAAGCTCAAACTTCGTGTCGCCATTGACGGTGATCGGAATATTCTTATCCGATGCGTCGCCGTTGGCCCAGTTGAGCGTGCCGGTTGCCAGGACCACCGAGTAGTCGTTGTCTTCCGTTGCCGGATTATCGTCCTGAGCAGTGCCGTCGGTAATGGTGTAGGTGACGCTGACCGCGCGGTCGGCGCCGTTTACGCGCTGAACCACGATGTTCGCGGTATGCGTGCCGGCATTGGTCTCGGTGTCGTTTGTGTTTGCCGCCGCAAACTTGATTTCGCCAAAGGCAACCAGCGCTGCCGTGACGCAGGCTGAGAACTCTGAAGTGCTGCCAGACGAATCTGTGGCCGTCGCGGTAATTACGTCGCCGGCAGTCAGGGTCGCCGGACTGAACGACCATAAGGCGTCGCCGTTCGCTCCGGTAACCGCCGTGGTCGAACCCAAATGGACCTGTCCTTCACCGTTGCCTGACGCATCACACGCGGAGTTTCGATAGAAATCGATGGTGAACGTTTGCGACGGGATTGAATTGAGCGTGCCCCGAATTATGTTGGGCGTGCCCACCTGGGCAGTGCGAATGACCGGGAAGTTTTGCAGATTATTGGCGCCCGTATCGGGATCGTTCACATCGTTGGCGGTTACGCCATCGGTGCCGAGATCGATGCCGAGGCCCGTGTTCGAATGAATCGAATTGCCGCGGAGCACGATTCCGGTGCTGGTCGAGCCGGAAATAACCGAGACAAAGACACCGTCTGCTCCATTAAAGGCGATGGTGTTTGGTTCGCCCGTTCCTGTGCCGCCGATGGTGTCGCCACCAACATTGACCGAAGCGGCGCCGGTTTCCTCGAAGACACCATGACCGCCGTTTCCTAGCGCGGTAACACCGTCTGCCTGGGTACCGATCAAGTTACCCTGAATCACGTTCGCAGTGCCGCCTGCCCCGTTGTTACGAACATGTATGCCGTGGCTGGCATTTCCCGAGATGACGTTACTTTTGATCGTGTTGTTGGTGCGGTTGTCTATCAACACACCTATGCTGCCGCCGGTCAGGTCAAGCGTTCCGCTCTTGTCGCTGCCGATGTAGTTGTTCTGCACGAGGTTTCCGCTCGCGCCGTTGATGATGAATATGCCCGCGAATCCGCCTGCAATCACGTTGCGGTCCGCCGGGTTTGGTCCACCGATGAAGTTGTTATTGATGCCGTTAATTTCAACGCCCGAGCGCGCCGTGTTAACCAGACCGGCAGTGCCGGCTGCATCGGTGCCGAGGTAACTACCGCGCACAGCCAGGTTTGTGCCGCTCTGCAGCCAAACTTCGCTCTGCGTTGCCCGGTTAATGACCAGGCCCCTCAAGACGCTATTACTTGCAGCAACAACTAGTCCGTAGCCACCCGCGTTGGCGGCATTGATTTCGATGAGCAGGAGCGCATCGGTGCCGACCGCAAGAGTATTCGCGCGCGAGCAGGGAACTGCCGGGGCGGGCGGACACGGTTCCTGTGAATAGCCATCAATGGTTGCAGTTTGCGTGATGGACGGCAGGGCTGAACCGAGGGTGATGGTGTAAACACCGGTGGTCAGGTTGCGACCTGCATCCGCGTTGGGAATGTTGAAGTTGATGGTGCTGACGTCGCCGTTGGCGTTCGCGTTGGTTATTGCTTCACGCAATGAGCAGTCGTCGAGCGAACAGAAGCCATCGTTCGTGTCGTCGGTCTTGGTGACCACGAGGGTTGCCGGAATCGCATCATCGTTTGTGATTGTGCCGGTGGCCGCGCTGGGTGTGCCGGGGTTGTAACCGGTGCCAGAGGTGACCGTCAGAATCACGGTTTCATTTGGTTCGTAAGAAATATCCGCGGTCGGGTCGATAGTGACCGTTACTGTCGTAACAGCTGGACCAAACGTGACCGTGCCGGTCGGCGGAGTAAACGTGTCCGAGCCGCCGGGAATATGCGTGTAGTCGTTTGCTGCGGCCGTGCCACTTACTGAGTAGTTGGCCGTAACGGAACCGGTAGCAACGCCGGTGCGGGTGAACGTGTAGACGAGATTTGTGGCGCCATCTTCAGCGACCGCCAGGGGCGACACGGTTACGCTGACATCGGTGTCATCGTTGGTAATGGTGCCGGTGCCACTCGCATCGGTAATTGTGCCGTTAACCGCGTTTGAAAGGTTGAGCGTGAAAGTTTCATCGGGCTCAACGGTGGTGTCGCCGTTAACCGTAACAGTCACCTGTTTACTGGTTTCGCCCGGATTGAAAGTCAGAGTTGTAGTCGTAAGTTGGGTGTAGTCCGAAGGCTGCGTGGCCGAAACGTCGCCGGTTGCATAGTCGACCGAGACGATCTGATCACTGGCTGCGGACAAGCTGATGGTGAAGGTGTAGTCGGTTGTACCGCTATTCCCTTCAGCGTGAGTTACGTCGTCGATGGTAATACGCGGCAACGGTTCCATGTCGTAACGCGTGTTGGCCGCGCTCAAGCCGACGAGAAGATTGTCGGCGTTGCCGATGAAATTGGGCCATGCTCCGCCGCCGCAGCCGGTGGCTATGCGGAAGCCGCCCGTGCCGGCTGCCGGATGGAGAATACGCGCGTTTGGCTGCACTGCCAGATACTGCGCGATCGTCTTGACGTTTGCACCGGGGCCCGCGCCGGCGATGTTATTCACTGACCACCAACCGCCTGCTTGCGCGTTCCACGACTGCCAGGTTCCCACCACTAACGGGCCCTGGCTGGGCACGTTCACGGTGTGACCGTTTTGATAGACGGGCTCGAAGAAGATCTGATCGTCCTGCAGGTTGTCGCCATTGAAGTCGATGTTCAGCAACAGGTAGGGCGCCTGACCGCCGGTGCCGTCCTGCACAACGTAGGTGCTGTAAGACAGACTGGAGATCGTGTCGAGGCGCGTATTGTTAAAGTCTGCAGTGCGAATGGTCTCAAACGTATTGCCGTTTGATCCGATCGTGAACTGCAAGCTGCCTTCGCCAACCGGCGGCGTGCCGGGGCCGACGACGAATGCCTGCGAACCCGTGTTCGCGCCGCCGCAAGTGCCGTGACCTTGCGACCAGCCCTTGAGATTGGTCTCCCTGATCACAATGTAATCGCTGGGCACTCCCTGGAAGCCGTTGGTGCCGCGACCGGGAACTGTTTCGACGTTGGTGTCCGTGCCACTCTGGAGGAACGGAATGAATTTGACGTTTGCCGATGCCGCGCCGGCGATATCGGGCTGGCCGCCCGGAGGCACCGCAGTGCCGCCGTAAACAACTGGTATCTGGGCGGCATAGCCGGGCTCAGCACTGTTGGCGGTGGTAACGATCGGCGCGGTAGTTCCCAACCAATTGCCGCGGAAGTTTTTCAGGTTGGTGGTGTTGGGCGCAGGGAGCGATCCACCGGTCTGGCGATCGACGATCTGGCCATACCAGTTGCTGCTGATGCTGTTGTTATTGAAGACCGTGCCAACCGCCGATTGGATTGGCGAGTTGCTGCCGCCACTGGCATCGAGGAAGACGATGCCGACGGTCCAATTGTTGGTGATGAAATTTTCCACCACGGTCAGGCCTTCCGTCTGGTTACGGAGAATCATGCCGGTGCGGTTGTTATCGATTATGTTGTTGCGAATCGTGTGGCTGTTGCTGTTGTTGACGTCGATGCCGGTGCGATTGCCGTCAATCACGTTGTCGCGGATTAGCGTGCCCGAAAGACTCTGGCCCTGGATCGCAATGCCGGTGGAATTCAACCCGGCGTTGTTCCAGTCGGTCGTGTTGTTTCCGGCGCGAGTAATAGTTAGTCCGGCGATCGTCACGTTGCTGGCCGCCACGGTAATGGTCGCCGCGCTGGGGCCGCCGATAGCCCCGCGAATGGTCTTAACTCCGAAGCCAAAGCCGAGGAGGCGCGTGCCGTTTGCCGCGATGGTCAAGTCTTCGAGGTAGGCGCCTTCAAGAACGTTGACTATGCCGCCGGCGGCAACGCCATTGAGTCCCTCCTGAACGATCGCGAATGCGTCGTAACCCATGGCCGTGGCCGGGCCGCCGCCATCAGGATCTGTACCGAGCGGTGTCCCATCCCAGTCGTCATCGACATAGACCACCGGCGGAGCGGTGTCGTCGTTCGTTATTGTGCCCGTGCCATCGGCGTCGCTAATTGTCGCCCCGACCGGGTTGGAAAGTTGAACTGTGAATGCTTCGTTGGGTTCGACTGTGTAGTCGCGATTGACGAGCACCGTGACTGGCTTGGTGGTCTCACCCGACAGGAACGTTACGGGCGTTGCCGGAATCGCAGTGAAATCAGAAGGCGCCGTGGCGGTGCCGTTAATAGTTGCGTACTCAACGCTGGCACCGGAGCCCGTGAAGCCCGTGCGGGTGATGGTGAAATTGAACGCGGTCGTCCCCGGCGGATTTCCTTCCGCGAGGGTTACGTCGTCAATCGAGAATTGCGAATCGTCGTTTGTGATAGTGCCGACACCCTGCGGATCACGGATCTCGCCGCTGGCACTAACGTTTGAGAGATTAACGAAAAACTGCTCGTTCGGCTCAAGGTCGGTGTCGCCATTTACCTGCACGACTACTGGTTTCGTTGTTTCGCCCGGATTGAAAGTAAGCTGCGTGACTGGCACGGCAGTGAAATCCGAGGGCGATGTGGCCGAGTCGTCTGCGGTAGAGACGTCGACGGTGATGATCTGGTCAGAGATGCGCGAAAGCGTAACCGTGAAGTTGTATGCAGTCTGTCCTGCATTACCTTCAGCCAGCGTTACGTCGTTGATCGAGAGACCGGGATTCGGCTCGAAGTCGTAAGTGATGTCCGAACCGTTGATGCCGAAAAGGAAGGCGTCAACGTTCCCGTCGAAGTTTGGCGCCCATGGGCCACCTGCTTTGAAAAGCACGGGGCTGGTTGGGGTGTTGCGAACGCCCGCGTTCGGGAACAGCGCCAGGACTTGCGCCCAGGTGCAGGGAGCTGCGGGCAGGCAGGGCTGGGTGACG
>Ga0190272_10000709_pt1 | contig 16696 bp, 18 predicted proteins | sample Popmic504T_FD_133746 | JGI IMG/M metagenome (GOLD analysis project Ga0190272, IMG submission 133746) | Populus adjacent soil microbial communities from riparian zone of Shoshone River, Wyoming, USA - 504 T | ecosystem: Environmental > Terrestrial > Soil > Riparian zone | place: USA: Wyoming... | reverse complement strand
GCCAATGATCTGCGGATTAAAAGTAATAACTACCTCCCCTGAACTACCGGGCAAAACATGAAGGGATGCAGGCATTGCAAAAAATGCAGAATCGGTTGCTAGCAAGGATGTGATGTGCAAAGTGTCACATCCGGTGTTTGAAAATGTAATGGTATCATGTGCGGATGAGTATTGGGCAACAGTACCAAAGCTCAGGCTGGTATCGGATAAATTAACTTTTGCCGGACCATTTATGGACAAATGAACGGGAACATTTACAGCCGGGTTTAAAGTGTCATTTGAATTAATGGCAATAGTACCGTTATATGTTCCTGTATTTAAGCCTGATGAACTGAGTGTCACTGAAATTATGGCTGAATCTCCCGGATTTACTGTTCCCGTCAAAGGTGAAATTCCTATCCACCCGGGAAGGTTTTTCACTTTTGCATAACGGATACTGTTGGAAATAATGCGCTGTGTTTCCGGAGTATAGCTTAGATAGTTAAACCCTATATAAACAGCCTTGCCTTTCCCAAAGTTCCTGTAAGTCACAACATCATTGGCAGTGTAACCGGCAAGTTTTACTTTGTCGATGTTGGTTATATGATGATAGATTGTTCCATTAGTTATTGCGAAGCTTAACGGAACATGGTCCATCATATCATCGGTTGAATCCAATACGTTCACCATGCCGGTACTAAGGTAATTCCCATAATTTCCCGTGAATAATCCAAGATCATAAATTCTGTTTGCACTTCCGGTCGAACCACAAACAATGACCGTTCCGCCTGATGATGCGAAATTTTGAACAACAGTGGCTAAAGAAGCATATATGGAAGAAGCAATCGAAAGCTGATATTCAGGTAAAAGCAAAACATCTTTATTAACAAGTGCAGCTTGAAGTACAGAAGGTTCCATAGTGCCGGTGCTATCCCATGTGCAATTGGTGAAATAAGCAGTGACTGCATTTTTTGTATGGTTATATATAGAGTTAATTACTGAATTCGTAGCATAAATCAAAGAAAGAATCCTCACTGGCGATTGAGAATTATTTCCATTGATGTTAAAAATCATATCTCCTGGTCCCGTATTATAAATAGTCAATGGAACAACAATAGAGTCGTTACAAGGCAGCGATTCAATAATAGAATTTGGATTGATGGAAATTACAGGTACGCTTTGCACATTGATGGTTTGTGAAATAGTGTCGAAAGCCACGCAATTTTTTGCGATTAATGTAACCGTGTAAACACCCGGTAATTGATACGTGTGGGTTGGATTTTTTATATAGTCAAATTGACCGTCTCCAAAATCCCAAATCCAGCTATACGGTTGATCGGTTGTTTGATCACTAAATTGAACGGGAACACCTGCAGGTGGATTATTATGAGAGATTCCAAACCCTGCAACAGGTGAGGAACCGGATACGGTTACGGATGTCCAGTATGCAGAAAAGCCGTTTGAAATTCCATATCCGTCACTTTGCCATGAAATAAACATTTTACCTGAGCTGGCAGTAAGAAACGGAGGTACACCCGAACCATTTGCATCATATAATAAAGTACCTCCCGCAGAGTTGCCATCATAAATGTATAAATGGTCGCAGCAGTAGTCTGAATTGAATTCAGAAAATGAAAGGCTGACACTGGAAGCGCAACCCGGATCAATCAGTATTGAACAATTTTCAAAATCAGAGTAGTTGCCTGTAGGTCCCCCGGAGTCAAATAACTGTCCATTGGGAGCTATGATTGTATCTGTACCAGAACACATGTTGATCATATAGACAACACGTATATAGTTAATTTTCGTTATGCTGTCAGTTCCTAAACTATTTGTAACGGAGAACGAAACCGGATAAATACCTGGAATAATATATTGTACGGATGGATTTTGCATTGTCGAAGATGAAGGAATGCCTCCGGAGAAATTCCATGACCAGCTGGTAGGTCCATTTTGAGTGAGATCAGTAAATTGAACAAAGCTTCCGGCTTTAACTGTTGTAACATTTGCTGTAAAATCAGCAATGGGGGGAAGTGGATTGGAAATAAATATGACTGCATAATCTTCCGCCTGGCCATTCAGCGGGTTATTACATGCGTCTGTAACAGCATAGCTTGCCTGGTCATCCATCACACGCATACGTAAAGGTATTCCCGTTGCGGCATTGGCAGTATTATTTATTATACCGTTGTGTAAATTCAGCTTATTGTCAGAACTGAATGCAAGCTCTGTTGTATTGCTGAACTGGCCATCATTATTATAATCAATCCAAACCTTAACATTTTCATTTGTTGTAGTTCCGGTTTTAATGGATATGGGAACAGGGTTACCAGCCAAAACCGTAGTGACAAGACCACAGGTGAAGTCCTGGTATCCTTCTGAAGCATTCAATGAATATTTAGAAATTGTATTAAAATTTACCTGGAGTATTCCAACACCACAGCACGGTGAAATGGTAGCCGGTACGCAGGCGGAACTCAAAGGCCCGCTGCCGTTTAAAACTGTAAGGTAATTCGTCAACACCATCGTATCGGCATTTGCACAGGTTCCTGTCCCGCTTGCAATGAGTGTTACGGTAAAAGTTCCCGCTAGAGTATATGTATGTGAAGGGGCGGTATCGGTTGAGGTTGTGCCATCACCAAAATCCCACAAAAAAGATGTGGCGTTAAAACTATTATTATAAAAATATACTGTGGATGGCACAGCACAAAAATAATTTTTGGATGATGTAAACCCTGCAACAACTGCATTGGAGAATAAATCTCCCACTCCTACAGCGTGCCATGCATTGGTGACCTGGATAACCTGGTTTGAGCATGCGCCGAATAAATCAGCCGCTGCCTGGATTGAATAAAACCTGGCATCTGCATAGTTGCTGTTTGGAGTCAGGTAAACAGTTAAGCTCCGGTAAGCAATTGCACTGGCGTCAGTCATGCCAATGGAATCAACCGTATAATAGTTCCCAAGATCGTTTACCCCGGTGCCGCCCTGGCATAACAGGTAATACCAGTAATTCTGAACTCCGCTGTTATTATGCACTTCAAGTGGTGCATTCCAGTAGAGCCCACCATAGCAATCCGGATTATTGTATTGTTTGGGATTGCTCATGCTGCGAAACGGAATTCCATTTATGTTTACATTTTCGCCACAAAGGAAATCAGCAGTAGAAGGATTTTTAAAAAAATCAATGGTAATTCCGAAACAGTCACTGAATGATTCATTCAATGCACCGGGTTCATTTGCATAAACCAGGTCTGCTGAATATTCAGTTACAGCATGCGTTATTTCATGCCCGACAATATCAAGCGAAGTAAGCGGTGTAAAATTAATTCCATCTCCGTCTCCATAAACCATTCTTGAGCCATCCCAGAATGCATTCACATATCCGCTTGAAAAATGCACATAAGATTTCAGCTGCGCCCCGGAATCATCATAAGAATTGCGGCCAAACCTTGCCAGGTACCAATCGTAGGTAGCTTCAGTTCCATAATGTACATCATATGCATAACGGTCAATTGCAGCAGTATCCCAGATGTTGTCACTATCAGTGAAGTCTGTCGATACATTAAAATTATTGCCGTTATTCAGATTTAAAGTTTGCAATCCGCCGAAGCCTTTATTTGCCCTTAACAGGTAGCTTGTGGCGGAAAGACTGTCGGTTGTCATGGTTACCGTTCCATTATATGCCGTGACTGCTGTTCCTTTTGTATCTGATGTGTGGATACGGCTGACTTCAGCTATTTTTGATCCTGTTACAGCATCAATGTATATGTAAACTCTCTTTAATGGTTCAAGACTGTAGATATCAAACTTATACGCCAGACGGCAATGGCCATTTTCAGGGTACAATAACAATTTATTGGCTAAAATGACATCATTTAAGTTTTCCCACGGTTCGGTGCTATAGCGGGTTGAGGGTACTGAACGCCGCGCTGTCAGAAAAGCATCATCTTCAGAAACGGATGCTGTAATTTTATCTGGCATTTGCAGATATAGCTCACAATTGGCAGATTCAACCAATCCATTTTTTGTATGAACATAATAGTTGCCGTATTCAACCGGTATTCCATTATAATATTCTTTGTAACGGTAATGCCTGTAACCGTTCGGATCGGTGGTAGTTTTACTTAGTTGGAGAGTGACACCATTTGGCAAATTCAATACATTGGTGAGCCACTCTAAATGATTCTCCTCTCTGATTTTTGTTGTCGTATTCAGCCTGATAAAGTCAACGTAGTTCCCCTTTTCATTCATTCTGACAAGCTGGGCACCATCAACTTTTTTACCTGCTTCCGAACCCTCAAACACCTGCGCACTGCTGGTTGTGTTGAGCAGTATGCAGGTGATCACAAAGGCCAATAGCCGCATGGTGGGGTTTTCCAATATGGTTAAATGTTATAGAAAGAGGTAAAAACTGCAAAATAGAAAAAACTATTGATCCTTAACCTGTAATACTATTATTTGCTGATTTGCAGATTAAATTTACTCTGCCTGATAATTAAGGCAATTAATGTGCCGTTTTATCTTCGGAGCACTTTAGTTTCAAACTCTCCTTTGTCTGTTGTGATTTTCAAAAAGTAAATTCCTGTCCTAAGATATGATAAATCAATTGTTGCTTTGTCTGTCGTTAAATATATTTGCCCAAAACCATTTGTAATAGTTATTGTTTTTATCAGGCTTTGGTTATTTGATTGAATGGAAATAAAATCAGAAGTTGGATTTGGAAAAATATAAAATAACGAATTGTCTGTGAGTTCACTAATACCTACTCCATTATTCTGGACTAAAGGATTGTCAATCATCCAACCATCTTTATTGGTATTTATAATATCACTTGTAAAGGCAAATCTGTATTCAATAATTCCATCATATGGCATTGGAGAACTAAACCATTGAATTTGTCCAATCATTGGTAATTATGTACTTGTCTGTATAGGCAGTTTTAGTTTTTGTCCTGAATAAATAAATCCACGATTCTTATAAAATTTAATTGTTCTATTCCAACTTTGTTCAGATGGAGTAGTGACATCAATTCGTTTCCATTTTTTTTCTTTTGCAACAGAAATAACTTTATCCACTAAATATTTACCGATGCCTGCTGATCTGAATTCAGGCAGCACATACATTTCATCAAGTAATCCGTAGTTGCCTCCGGCGTAGATAGATTGACATTCGGTTAAGGTTGCGATACCAACAGTTTCGTGATTCTCCCGTTTTGCAAGATAGATTTCTGTTTTTCCTGAATTGATTATTCTACGGATTAGGTTGTCTGTAAGAAAAACAATGGATTCTGCTTCTTCGCCTAATTCAATGTAAAGCCTTTTTACTAATTCTATTACTGTAGATGTTTCATCATTATTTGCCTTGTCAATATGTATATTCATTATTTAAATTTGATTTATCGGGGATTAAGATTTTTGATTATTTTAGCTGCTGCTATGGGTGCGCTGTGTTTGTATGTTCATAAAAGATTGCATGGCTTGCTCCTCAAAACTATCACTTAATTTCTCTGTAGTTGTATTGAACCCTGGAGTACCAGAAATGAAAATAAAATTACCCGCAACAATTGCTTGTGGAAATACATCTGTTGTTCTCGGTACTTTTGAAGTGTTGAAATTTCGTCTCTTCATCATTTTTATTTCATTGATAAAATAGAGTGTTCAAAGTTGGTAGCGTATAACGCTCCCGCGGTTTAGCGAAAGCCATGGATTAAACGCACTTCAGCCACGGCCTGGCACAAATATATGTAAAAAGCAGTAAGTTCACTGACTCACAGAATCCTAATGCTTTTGACGTATAATTTGAAATACCGCTGGCTCGCAATTTTATTTTTTGGTTTGGCCGGAACTCAGGCTCCTGAGAGCTTCAGGCGTTACGCAATGGTAGCCCGTAAATGCAGCTTATGAGCTCCTGCGCTTTAGCGGCATAGGCAATGCGTATGTATGTAGAAAGCTTCCAACCGGCCAGCGGCAAAAAACAAAATTACATTAAATTCATTCTCAAAATTTATGACAAAGGATGTGCTGTTAGCAGATGTAGTTATTATTTTCGTCATTCCTTCTCTCGTTTAAAATTCCAATTTATTAAAGGTAGTTTTCGTTTTTGATTTACATTCCAGAGTCCGATTTGCAGTCCTTTATATTTTTCAGATTTATTGTAAAGTCCTATTTGAACTCCTTTCATTTCTTTAGCGTAATTTCCAATAAGTCCTATTTGAACTCCTTTTGTCTTAAATCCATTATTTCCAAGTCCCACTTGAAGACCATTCATATAATATGCGTCATTAAATAACGCCGTAATTACTCCATTATGGTTCTGTGTAAAGTTCATAAAAAGAGATGTCGAAATGCCGTTAACTCGAAAATGTATTTGGCCAATAAATCCTGCTGTCAAACCATTTGTCAAACAGTGGCAAGCAGAACCTGATGCAGATAAGTTTAGTCCGTTTATTCTTTCGGAGAATGGTTCTTGGGCTAACTTGATAAATGCACTATCGGTTTCAACAATTGGGCTTCTTGGGACTAAAGGAATTCCTATTCCGACACCTATTAACTCCAATTTAATTCCGTTTGTATTCGTATGTCTTGGTTTGCTATTAAACGACCAAAGGCCGATTGAAATTCCGTGGATGTTAATGCTGTCTTGGTGAAAAGTCCAAATTGGAAAATAGTTCTTTGTCTTACCAATTTGTCCGTAAGAGCTAATTGTCAAGATTAAAAATAGAATAGTCGTTATAGTTTTGGTGTGTCTCATTACAATATCAGCTAACGTTTTTGCAGATTTGAGATTGGCGTGCTTTTTACCACAAAGGTTGATGCGGAGCACGGAACTCCGCCTACTAATTTTCTGTTGGCACCAGTAAGTATTTCATTCAACTAGAATTCCATTTGTCTTTAAATAATTTTCAAAGTTGTCATATTTGTCATGTGTACCAAGATAAAGTGTCCAATGTTTTGCAATTAATTCCCATTTAGTCAAAACAACTTCCCAGATACTCTTTGTGCCGGATTGTTGCCAGTATTGTCGAAAAATCATTAACTCTTTGTCCAAAACTTCTGGGTCAACAAGAACGCCTATTGGAACTTCGTGCGTGTCATAGTTTATATCCTGAGCAATTCTGTTCAGCAAAAGAGTAAGTGTCTTTTGATTATTGTCAAGGGCAAAAGACTTTTCAAAAAAATGTCTTGTTTCAAAATGTCCTATAATATTCAATTCTTTTAAAAACGCAGTCGTTGTCGCATTGTCAGAATAGAAAAACTGTTCCAATTGTCCAATCCATTTGATGTGTTTTGAACTGCCCTTTTTATATCGGTCTTTAAGTATCGGTAAAATAATTTCCTTGAAAAGTGGATGTTGAATTCTTGTGTCTTTAGCCGATACTTCTGTTCCGTTATTAGCAATTACTTGGTTGTCCGTGTCCAAAGTCGAACTACATATATTGTCAACGAAGTTTTTGATAGTTTTTTCGTCTTGCTTTTTTAGTAAGACAATGTAGTCCGCTAACAATTTATTTGCAGTTTTTTTGTCTCCAGCCACTCTTACTTGGTTGTATTTGTCCCAAATGTCCGTCAATTTATTATGTGTTGTTATGTCGTCCATTTTATTGGTGCTAACGTTTTGAGGGCTTGCGAAGACCGGGCCTTACTTGCAGTCTTTCTATTCAATCCTAATGCGGTCTGTCCTTGGATCATAAGTCACTTTTATGGGTTGATTACTTAACGGTAAAAATAAACAATCAATCTTTTTTGAAACTGTCTTATAGCTAAATTCATAGTTCAATTCTTCTTTGCCCTTTTCAAATAGGCAAGTCCCTTCTTCACAATTAATTGTGTCTTTGCATATTTCAATTTGACTGAAAGTAAGTTTGTAAACATTCGTTGACATAGCACTTCTACAACCGGTTTTCAAAGTGTCTTTGGATGTTGAGTTAACAAGTATTCCTGTTTCGCCAAGTGTCCCCAAATATTTCTTTTTATTGTCTTGTCCTTGAATATAGAAGATTATTGACCCAATAATAAATTTTCCTGATTCGTCAGCTATGTTAAAACCATTACAACACTCGTTGTAATAAAATTTGAAATTTCCTGCCTTGGTGATGTTACAAACGATTGTGTCCACTCTGGAATTATTTCTTTGTCGGTATAAAATAGTGTCAAGAAAATTGTCTGTCTTAATGATAATGGGCTTTGAGCCGTAATGAAGCGTCTGCCCGTTAATTCTCCATTCGGCTTCCATAATTTTGTCGTAAATGTCTTTTCTTGCCTCATTGAAAAATCGAGTAGTATCAGCCGAAAAGGTAGCTGTCTGACCGAATAGAACAGTTGGAAAAATTGTCAGCATGAAGATAATGTTTCTCAATTCTTGGTTGTCGTTAAATGTCCTATAATATTTTGTCAATAAGTTCGGCATATCCTGATAATTTTTCATATCTATCTTTAAGCCCAGGAAGTCCTAATATCTCAACAAACATTAGGTTTGATTTAATGGGATTAAAAATTTTGAAGTATTCTATTAAGTACTGCGGTAGCTTTAGCTTAAATCTCTTTTCAAAGTCCGCCAGCTCTGCATCGTCAGCTTTCTTATACGAGAATGATGGTTTGCTGTCCGGAAATTTGGAAATGTATTCATCATTGTCCTTGGTCTTTAATTCTATTATTTTCTCTAATGTTTCTTTCATGGGATTATTTAATGTCCACTAACGTTTCGGGGGTTTAAGAAGTGCTGGATTTAGAAGCACAAACTGTCAACATACCACTACACTTTATTAGAAACCCTACACTACGATTTACAAAGTCACCCGCCATTTCTTTAAACCCCTTGTTATCAATAGCTATTCTGTCTGTTCGAATAAATGTCGAGTCATATAATACACCTGCCGCCAAGGGTATTGCAAGTATGTTGAAGCCCACAGCCCCCCAAAGGTTTGGTACCATTTTGGAGAGGGGGCAGGGGGGTGAGTATGCACAACTGACGTGGCCGGGTATATCTTTTGCACTGCCAGGTGTCTATCTTAAAACTTTAACCTACTCCCGCAACACCCGCACCACCCGTACGGTATTGCCCTGTTGAACCCGCAGCAGGTAAGCGCCCGAAGGCAGATTATGCGCAGGGGTTAAGGTAGCCGCTGCGCCTGCCGCTTCCGGAAAGATTACCTGCCGATGCACCTGCCGCCCCAGCAGATCGGTGAGCGTGGCAGTTGCGGGGTCTGGGGTGGTGAGACAAACGGTAAGGGAAATGGCAAAAGGGTTGGGGTATGTGGAGAGGTGGAAGCCGGAGATATTGGGGAGGCCGGTAACGGTGCCGAGTTTTGCAATATATATATCACTGGCTCCACTGCTGGTAATCGTGGTACTGTCGAAGCTGGCCTGGCCAAGGAAATAACCGGAAATATAGGTGTTGCCGCTGCCGTCTAACTCTACTCCTGAAGCTCTATCTTCCAGGGTGCCTCCGGCCCTTTTTGCCCAAAGCACGTTCCCTGAGGCATCGTAGCTGGCGATGAAAATGTCTACTCCACCACTACTGGTAAGCATTGTGCTGCCGAAACTGGCGCTTCCCTCGAATTCGCCTGTAATATAGCTGTTGCCGCTGCCGTCAACGGTTATGTTTCTTCCAAAATCACTACTGCTCCCTCCAGCCTGCTTTACCCAAAGCAAATTCCCGGATCCATCGTACCTGGCAACGCAAATGTCTGGCAGGGAAGTGGAGCTGGTAATCGTGATACTTCCGAAAGTAGTGTTGCCTTGGAATTCACCTGTTATATAACTGTTGCCACTGCCATCAACGGCTATGCCATTGGCCGCGTCTTTACTTGTTCCTCCGGCCTTTTTTGCCCAAAGCACGCTCCCCGAGGCATCGTACTTGGCAATAAAAATGTCTTCCACCCCACTACTGGTAAGCGTGGTGCTGCCAAAGCTGGCAAGGTTTCTGAAAGTGCCAGCTATATAACTGTTGCCGCTGCCATCTATGGCTACATTTCTTCCATAATCCTCTCCGCTGCTTCCAGCCCGATCTGCCCACTGAAAATTTCCTGTGGCATCATATTTAGCAATGAATACATCGTAGCTTCCGCTGCTGGTGAGCGTGGTGCTGCCGAAAGTAGCGCTGCCATCGAAATAGCCTGTAATGTAGCAATTGCCGCTGCCGTCAACGGCTATGCCACGGCCCATTTCAAGACCTGCCCCTCCGGACTGCTTTGCCCAGAGCACATTCCCGGAGGCATCGTATTTAGCAATGAATGCATCGTAGCTTCCGCTGCTGGTAAGCGTGGTGCTGCCGAAAGTGGCACTGCCCTGAAATTCGCCTGTGATATAGCTATCGCCGCTGATGTCTACGGCTATGTTTTTGCTGGCGTCAATATCTTGCCCTCCTGCCTGCTTTGCCCAAAGCACATTCCCCGAGGCATCGTATTTGGCAATAAAAACGTCAGTACTACCACTGCTTGTGAGGTTGGCAGTACCGAAGCTGGCGATGCCCCGGAATATTCCTGTGACATAACTGTTGCCGCTGGCATCTACGGCCATCCGACTGGCTGCATCCCCATCTGTTCCTCCAGCCCGCTTTGCCCATGCAAAGTCAGGCGCCTGGGCCTGAGTTTCCAAATTGATTACCTGAAACAGGATGACTGCTGCAAGATATAAGAGGTAGTGGTTTTTCAAATTTTGGTTTTTTAAAGTATGGTTAAAGATATTAATTTATTTTTGAAGCGTTTGCCTGTTGGTTAAAAGTGCTGTCATGTCGTTACTTCCGTTCGTTTGAATTTCCCTGGTCGATATAGAGTTTCCGGTAACGTTTTTGGGCTTGCCGAAGGCGGGGATTTTTAGCACAAAAGTTCAATAGAATTACTAATGTTGAACCTTGCACAAATGCTCAATAGATGCACTTCAGCCACGCTTTTGGCAAACCCCAGCAGGCGTTTTTTCGGTTAGTTAAAATTATAAGGATAGCCAATTTCATTTAAGTCGTCTTCAAGTTGTTCCCAGTCTTCAAGTTCTTCAACGATTGTCAAAACCATTTCTTTTGTCAGGGTTTTTCCATTATAAACTTCTGTCACCGTTTGCAATGGTATTCCAGTTTCTATAAAACTTTCGTCAAAATATTCTCTCGCCCAATCAACATAAGTTTGCGGATTTCCGTCAAAAATATTCAACATTTCTTCTGAATTGTCTTCGTAATTTTCTATTTGTCCAGTTTGCCAATTTTTGTTTTCGGTTGTCCAGATGCAAAAAGTTGTTCCCATAGTTTTTACAGGTTCGCCAAAAATAAACTCGTCAAAAATTGAAGGTAAATCTTTTGTTAGTTTCTGCTTTTCTTGTTGTTGATATTCGTGAGCAAATCCATTTATTACACAACCGTCTTGTCTAAATAAAATCAGCATTTGATCGCCAGAACCGTTTCGCATTTCGCAAAATTCTTCATTGTCTGCCCATTTATTGTTGTATGAATAATAACGATATTCCCATTCTTGTGAGAGAATTGCGTCTAAAACAGAAATTGCTTTGCAAATTGTCTGTAATTTTTGTCTGTCAGGTAAATTTAGTTCTTTAGTTGAAATCATTTTTCAGTTTATGTTCTTTGTTTCGTTCTGTGTCGCGATACGCTTGCTGGTAACGTTTGTGCATAAGCAGTGGCGGGTGTTCGAAGCGCATCACTGTCCCACGACACTAAACGTAATTTGAAAAACTAAACTACAAAATTACACTGAACCCGGCCATTGTTTATGCACTTTGTTGCAAGCTGTGGGGCATCACCCGTCACTTAGTTTGTCTCAGTGTCCGTTAAATAAAAATGAATTGTGTCGTTCTTAACTTTGAAATTCAAACTATTCATCTCAACCCATCCTTTGTTGTCGTTGTCCGATTGCACTCTATAAATAATTTCGTTGTCATCAAGTTCAATTTTTATTTTTTCAGTCTTGAAATTATCTTTTTCAATCTGAAAGTCCCACTCTGGGCAAAAACCTGTTACATAATGAATGTCGAAATAGCCAGCAGAGTCCGTCTTGTATTCTCTTTTATCAAACTTAATTGTCGCGTTCGCTATCGGTTTCTCTGTCCGTGAGTCACGAACATAACCTTGATGGTTCACGACACAGTCACAGGACGTCATTATGATTATTAAACTCAATATTGTCCCAAGTCTCAGTCTGTTAGTCATTGATTTGAATTGTCATTCCGAAATTTAATTGTTTACACCCAACTGTCCGTGCGCCATTGCTTGCAACGTTTTGCGGCTACCCAAAGGGCGGGACTTTTACCACAAAACTTGATTTGAAAACCTAATGTTTGATTAACCACAAAACTGTCTTTGGAATACGAAACCCCGCCTTTTGGGTAGGTGCTGTTATAGCCAGTGGGTCTTGTCATTTCAATTCGGTTATAATTATTTTTCCCTCTGCTTTTATATTTACTGTAAAATTTTCTGTTAAGCCACAACCGTCATCATAGCAAGACCCTTCGTAAATTTTTATTGTTTCACTATCAATGAAAAAATATCTAAAGTTCACGTGTTGGTCACCGCCAACTTCGTAATAAATATTTAATGTTTTGCCTGTTTTGAGTTTTGGGTCAAGAAGCAATAGAGTTCCATAATCTCCATACATATTTTTACTTTGTTCAAAAAAGTAATAACACTGATAATTTCCAATGTCAGGCAGTCTGTATTTTAAGCTGTCTATATTTTGTTGTGCAATCGTGTCAAAATAAACAGTGTTTTTAAAATCTACCCCGATTTTTATATGTTTGGTCTCAATAATTTCCGGTTTTAATTGCTGGGTATTAGCTTTATTTATACTTGCGTAACATTCGCCAATGGCTTCAAATTCCTTTTCTTCAGGTTGTTTAAGCCGTCCATATCTTTTTGGGTCAGCTTCCCAATGTTTTGTAGTCAAGTTGGAGCAACCAAAAGGAACACTTGTATTAATTTGAATTTCAGATGTTCCAATCGGTTCTGTTAAAATGTCTTTAGTTACAGGGGTGTCTTTAGAACTTGAATTATCTACAGCCTTGTTGGAACAAGAAGATATTGTCGAAAGGAAAGTAAATATGATTAGTAATTTCTTCATTCAGTTCATTTCTCTGTTAAACGGTCGTCCTTCCATTGGCTATAACGGTTTGGGGGTTTGCGATGGCGGGGAGTTTTAGCACTAAACTTCTTCCGATAGCTATCGGAACGGTGAACTGAACTTCCACCTTGCACAAATATGTCTGCGTAGCACGGAACCCTCGCTATCGCAATTCCATGTTAGCGGTTGCCCTTCTGTCCGTCCGAAGATGGTCAGCTTGAAGTTTACCGATATTTTGTTCAAAGCGAATTAAGTTCATAGTCGTGTCGTGTCAAATATTTATTGTCAAGGTAAGTTGTTTTTTATAAACAAAATTAGTCCGAATGCGAAGAACAAAAAGCCCATAAATAACAGAAGAGAAAAAACTCTTTCCTTCATCGGCGGTTTGTAACCTTCTTCTTTACCGTCAAAATATGTTTGTCCCAAGTGTGTCGCAAAAATTACTGTTGGCTTAGTTGTCGAGTTTGGATAACCTTTATAAAACAAAGAAGTCAACACACGAAAGTAGCCGACAAAAAGTAGTGGTAGTCCAGCGATAAATACAGGTAGTTGATTATAATCTGTCAGAGTTTGTTTAATTATGCTTGCAACAAGAATTGCAAGTCCGACAAAAGAAAATTGTCGAAAAGAATTGTCGGCAATAATTTTTTGTGAGTGCATAAAAATGCCGAAGTAACCAACAGGTCCAATAACTACAGAAAAGATGTCGGGTTGGTAAATTATTTTTTTGTCATAGGTCATAAACTCGGCAAAAATTGCAGCAACAACAATCATAGAATAAATTGTCAATGAGATTTTGTTACCGTCAATTTTGTTGTTGTTCGTCTCCAAGTTGTATTCGCTTTTTGTCAGTCTGTTTGAGTTTGCACTGTCGTCATAGGGTTACCGCTAACGTTTTCCAAATTTGTGTTCGGCGGGTTAACAAAGAATCAACTGTCTACAAGCAAAAATGGTATTATAAAGATACAAAAGTTTTTACATGTACCTCCGCCCGCTGACGCGAATTTGGTGTTAGCACGTCGTTGTTTATTTATTCCACTTTGGTAGTTTTCCGTATTCGTCAATGTGTTGTTTGAGCAGGTCAGTCAGAATAGTTTTTGGATTGTCTGATTTACTTGTCACATACCAATAAACATCAATAGCGTCAATTTTGTCCTTGATTAATTGGTATGTCCAACCAATTTTTCTTGGATTTTTGTCGAAGTGAAGTCCGTTTACAATTTCGTCATAGAGTCCGACAACACCTGTTTGAGTGTCTGCAAAATTTGTGCAACCGAGAAAAACCAACGTGATTCTACCATTTTTTAATTCTAAGATTTTAAAAACACCTTGCTTGTCCTTTGGAGCATTGCAAACTTTTTCAAGGTCGTTGTCCGCCTCAAAGAAAAAGTGGTCGTCCTCGGTGTAATTTTTTGGTTCCTTGAACATAATTTGTCTGTCAGTAGTTCGTATGTCAACAATGCGTGCTAACGTCCCGCGATTTAGCGAAGACAGGGATTATCCGCACTTCAGCCGCGGCCTGGCACAAATATATGTAAAAAGCAGTAAGTTCAGGGATCCACAGGCTCCCTGTTTTCGCAAAACCGCTGTTATGCTTGGTGGTTGGTGTTATTCCAGGCGACGCTTTTGGCGTAAAATTTGAAATACCGCTGGCTCGCAATTTTGTTTTTTTGATTGACCGAAGCCGAGGCCCCTGAGAGCTTCAGACGTTGAACAATGGTATCCCGTAAATGCAGCTTATGAGCTCAGGCGCTTCAGCCGCACAGCCCATGCGCATGTGTGTAGAAAGTCTCCAACCGACCAGCGGTAAAAAACAAAATTGCATTAAATTCATTCTCAAACTTTATGACAAAGGCAGGCGATGAAACACATTTGCATGTTTAGAAAGCAGATTTGGCTAGCCAAACCGGACTTTCTCGCCAACCCACAGACGATTCAATGAAACTCAAAAGAAAAAACATCCCACGATCAGCCCGCTATGAAACCATTAGAAAGTAACTGCAGCGAAATTGAAAACGAACCGCCTCAAAACATCAACAATCGAGCATAACGTTTTCGGGCTTTGCGTTTAGGCGGGTTTCGAAGCACAAAACTGTCAACCAGCACTGCAATTGAATAGAAGCACAAAGCTCCATGTTTGCACAGCACCCCTCCTGACGCAAAACCCGTGTTATAAGCCGTTTTTCGCGTCGAGACGGTCAGCAGACTGTCATGACGAGAAAAATATTTATTCGTTGTTGTCATTTTGTTTTGCTGTTTGTTTGTCAAAGAATGCAACAACTTGTTTACTATTTGTCATTAGTAAATATCCTAATATAGTTTTTACTAAATGAAAAATTATCCAAGCAGAAGTCGGATTTTCTCTAAATACATTTTTCTGTTGAAAAAATACAAATATCTGTCTGCAAAGCTCTGGAAGTCCGTCAATGAATATTAGTCCGCCAATTACTATTGTAGTAACTGTCAAAATGGTTGAGAGTTGCACATTAAGGTCTATTTTATCTTCTTCAAAACCTTTGTCAAGGTGCAGTTTGTCGATGAGCCAAGCTGTTTTGAACACGAAAAGATGTAAAATAAAAATGTAAACACCAATTGTCAAAAGTAATAAAGCAAGCACAATTCCAACACCAAATATGTTATCGTCATTGTTTGTCCCGAAAAAAGGTAACGTAGATAAAAATTGAGGAATAACTGTTATGCTGTCAAGCACTAACCAAATTCCAAGGATTTTAATAAAGATTGTCCAAAATGTTCTAATTGTCATTTTTCTTTTTCCTGTTTTGTTTAACAGTCTTTTTAATTGTCGATTTTCTCGACCACAATTTAAGTTCAGAAGTCGTGTCGTTTGCTTGTTCGTCAAGTTCTGATTTTGTCAGCCCTTTGAAATTTTTCCTTGTTATGTGTATGCTTCTTGACATTGTCATGCAGTTTTAAAATGGCTTATAACGTTTTGCAGCTTGGCGCCGGCGGTCTTTGAAACCGCCAGCCTGTCTGCCAGCACAAAGTTGGTTAAAGGTACAAAAGTTCTTATTAGCACTTCAGGCCGCTGGCGACAAGCTGCTGTTATAGGCAGTGCTAGTCTTTTTCATATTTTGCTATCACGTCGCTTAAAATTTTGAAGTCCTTTCTGTTTAAAGTTATAAATTCTTCTGAAAATAGAAATACTTGATTAATTCCCTCATCATTATTAACAACAACCCGGCCTGATATTTCATTTCTGCCTAATTTATATGATTTCACCTTTATTTGCGCGTATAACTGTTTAATATCAACCGTATCCATTTTAGTATTAGGAGTATGAAAAATCACAAAAGCCTTTCTAACTTGCTTTTCAGTGAAGCCATGTATAAAAATAGTTGCATTTGATGTTCCACTTTCGACAGTAAATTTTGATTCCTGTTTGAATATTACCTGCCTGGCATCTTGATTTGGACTAGAGGACCTAAATCTGTCAAAGAAACCATATGACATAATAATTGCGCAGATTGTAACAATTATTTTCAAGTTGTTAGATGTTTTCATAAGCATTGCCTATAACGTTTTGAGGGCTTGCAAAGACGGGGTATTACTTGCAGTCTCTGTCCACCCACTAGAAATGTAAATTAAAACGACAGAAATTCATTTTCCCACGTCAGCCCCCGTTTTTGTAAGCCCTAT
>Ga0190272_10000708_pt1 | contig 16704 bp, 19 predicted proteins | sample Popmic504T_FD_133746 | JGI IMG/M metagenome (GOLD analysis project Ga0190272, IMG submission 133746) | Populus adjacent soil microbial communities from riparian zone of Shoshone River, Wyoming, USA - 504 T | ecosystem: Environmental > Terrestrial > Soil > Riparian zone | place: USA: Wyoming... | reverse complement strand
TCAACGAGTACGTAGAGTGCGGTCAGGAGGGTGTCCAAGTCGTTCGTCACACAACGATCTTCGACACCCTCCGCCCACCCCCGCGGCACACCTCACACAATCTTCACGGAATCAACCATCTAGAGGCCCTGTCCGCGGCCCTCGGCTGGCACCCTCAGCACCTACAGGCCGTGCTATCCGGGCGGCGCCCGCCCGAGCCCACCGATCCGCCGTCCGACACCGTGTGGGCTCGCCTGGATGCACTGGACGAACGCATTACCGAAATGCGCGAGAGCCTGGACGAACTGCGGGCCGATATTCGCACCGTCATTGAGCTGGTCCGACAGGCCAGGTGAGCGATTCGTGAACGGGTTGTTGTTCATACCTGCAATTCAACGGCTACACGCCGTCGTCGCCCATGCACGTTCGGTGCAGTTCCCATGCAGGACCAGTGCACATGCCATGCACATTCCGCACTTCGCTCACTTGGAACTGCCGTGATGGAGCCGTGGACCGGCCGAACCGCGTGTGCGCTGCAGGCCGGGCTGCGCCTCAGCAATGAGGCGTTCGCCGCACATCTGGGGATCGCGACGCGGACCGTGGCCGGCTGGCACCAGAAGCCAACACTCAAGCCCAAGTCCGAGATGCAGCAACTCCTGGACACCGCGCTAGAGCAGGCGCCGGCCGCCGCCAAGGACCGGTTCAACCAATTCCTCATCGCGTCACCAGCCGGCCCGAACAGGGACGACCCGACACAGCGGCTGGACGACGACCCGCACATCACCGCGGCGCTGGACTGGATCGACGAGCACACCGGCCAGCCGGCCGGCATGGCCCGAAGCGCCGTCGCCGAGCTGGTGCCGCAGCTCGACCCGAACCAGCTGCGCAACCGCAGCAGCAGCCGTGGCCGAGTTCAGCAGGCCGCGCTGGCGAGCGTCCTGGAGCGCTACTACCAGCCGCCGTGCGGCGACGCCGGGCTCTATCGGGCCACGTTCGGCGACCTCGGCCGTGCCACGACGTCCGTGCTGACCCGGCCGGGTTGGCTCGACCTCCGGTGCCCGCTCACGCCACCCCACGACCGGCTTACGCTCGGCCCAGGCACTGCCGGATCGCCGTTGTTGAGCGAGTTGCAGGCCGACCGCGCGATGCGCCGGCTGGCCGAGACTCTCGCGTCGCGAACGCGGCTCGTTGACGCACCGCTCTACCACGTGACCGGCGTCGACATCGGCCAAGGTGCCATCGGCGGCAGCGTCGGCGTCACCAGGTTCACGCGCTACGCCCTGACCATGGACCTCCTGGAGAGCGAGCTGGTCGATGCCGTCGCCGCCGGCTCGATGGATACCATGCCGCTACGGGACGCCTACCTGCCCGACCTGGACGCGGTCCTGGATCTGCCCAACCGGCTGTGCGCTGGCGGGGTGCTCGCACTGAGCGCGTTCGCGCGACCCGCTACGCCCTACCGGCCAGCGGACTTCCTGCTCATCGTCCAGGAACGGTCCGGGCACGTCCTCAACGCCGCGCGGCGGTTGGCCGTGATCCCCAAGGGCTTCCACCAGCCGCTGACCGACCTACGCCACGACGCACAACTCGGCGTCTCGCTCCGGCGCGAACTAGAGGAGGAGCTGTTCGGGCGCGAGGACATCGACTGCACCCTCGGCGACCAGAAGTGCGCCGACCCGATGCATCACAGTCGGCTGTCCGAGCCGCTGCGCTGGCTGGACGACGAGCCCGGTCGGCTCGTCCTGGAGTGCACCGGGTTCGGATTGAACCTGGTGAGCGGCAACTATGAGTTCGCCGCCTTGGTCGCAGTCACCGACGACGAATTCTGGCCCCGCTTCGGTGGTCGGGTCGCAGCCAACTGGGAGACCTCCGGCCTACGCCAGTACTCCAGTCTCGACGGTCCGCTGCTGGCCGAACTGGTCCGCGATCCCGCGTGGAGCAACGAAGGTCTGTTCGCGCTGCTGCAGGGACTGCGCCGTCTCGCCGAGATCGATCCTTCTCGCGTTCATCTATCGCCGATCACCTGGCACCTCCGGTAACCGGTCCATCGCCTTCGCCGGTTGAACCGTTTCGCCAGCCGAGGACCCGCCGCAGCCCCTGCGGCGGGTCCTCGTCTTCCCTTCACGGCGAACTACAGCGAGAAGTACTCCGCCAGTTCGTCACCACCTGCCTTCACTCCCGAGTGGGCTTGTCCGCCGGCTCACCGCAACGGCAGGGCCGACCCGCCACCAGCCGCAAGGCGGTGGCCAGCGCCTCGGCGCTGGCCACGTCCAGCCGCAGGCGCCACGACCCGATCCGCACGATCACCGCCGCCCGTTCCCGGCCGTGGTTCCGCCAGATCCGCGCGTACTGATAGACCCGGATGTCCCCGGCCGGTGCGATCCCTCTCGGCGCCGTTGCCCGCACTTGTACCTCGCTGGTGCTGATCTCAGTTCGCGAACGCCGCCGCCGCAGCCACACTCCCAGCCCTGCGCCGTGCGGCCACCCGGTGAATGCCCACTCGTTCCTCCCGCTCGGCTTCTCCCTCGGCGCGAGCACCCTGATCCGATCGGACATCAGCCGGCAATCGCGACGTGTCGGTGGTAATGCGTGTCGTCGAGTTCATCAAGATGGGGCTCGTCCAGCAACGACTCACACAGATCGACCACGTCGCGCGGATTGCATCCGCAGTCCCGCTCGATCTCGATAACCCCGCCGACACGCTGCCCGGCCGTGAACCGGATGAGCAGGTTCTCCCGCCAATACGGATTGACGACCGACCTCGACTCCGCCAGGTCATCTACCTCGGCAGGCGTCACATCACATACCGACGCCTGTCCGGCCAGGATCGCCCGACACATCGCCAGCATCGCCGCTCGACCACAACCCCGGTCCCGCTGAAACGATAACAACCCCTCCCCGGTCAACCGAACAATAAACCGCACATTGGCACCGGTCGCCACCACGGCGGGCCCCTTTCTTTTCCGATCGCCGCGCAAGCACCGAATCCGACCCGGCGACCGCATTCGCCGCTCACCGCCGCACCCTCAACTGCGCATGCCTACTCGGACAGAATGACGGCGCCTCCACACGCCGGAGAGCCAATCGACCGACTCCGATCGGAATATTCCGATCGTGAATATTCACCCCAGGAATACGGCGCTACTCGGCGTCGGGCGCGTCTCGCAGGATGCGCGTCAGACTCAACCGTGTGGACATCCAAACAGGTTGCGCCGGATACGGGTACTGTCCGCCGCCACCGTATGCGACTCAGGCTTCGGCGGCCCGAGGTTCACCGATAGTGGCCGGCCGACCAAGCAGCCGGCTTCCTCGATCACCTCGCGCACCGACACCGGCTGGCCGCTGCCGCAGGCCCGCCACTTCCCCGGTTCACATGCGCCCAACGCCAGCACGAACGCGTCCATCATTCGCCACTTGTAACTCAGCGACAACGCCAACGGATCGCGCCGTCCCGAACACGTGCATGCGTGACTTGGTTCGTGGGCTGATAGGATCTGCCCCAACCCCGTCAGGCGCGCCGCGAACCCGTCCCGCGCATCGGGACGGGTTGTCGGCTTCTCTACCTGCGGAAACGTCATTTGTGACGTCGGGACAGGTCCCGCCCAGCCCGTCCTGTCGTCCCGATGGCGCCCGTTCTACGCGCTGGCCCAGGTGTCGTGCTCACCGAGGACTACGTGGCCCAGGAAGTTCAGCCCAGCGAGTTCGGCGGCGCCCCAGCAGCGTTTGGTGGAGCCACGGTCCTGCGCGCTGGGAGTCGGATCGCCGCTGGGGTGGTTGTGGGCGATGGCGAACGCGTGCCCGTCGTGGCGCAGGACGGTCGCGACGATGTCGCGAACCGGAAACGGAGCTCCGGCGCTGTCACCATCAGTCACAGCCCGGACAGCCGTGACTCGATTGCGACGGTCGCACACCGCGACCGCGAGGCATTCCCGGCGTCGCCCGTGCAGCATCGGCCGGAACACCGGCACCAGATCCGCCGTCTCGGCCACCGTCACCACGTCCCCCAGGTCTCGACGCAACGGCAACGCCAACGCGGCTACCAACCGCGCCGCCAGGCTCTCCCCGACCAGTCGGCGCAACGCGTCCGGGTGGTGGCGAGACAGTCCCGGTACCCCACCGACGGTCCGCAACAACCGAGTCGCCACCGTGAATGCGCTGGCACTGGCCTGACGCGCCGACAGCAGAACCGCCACCAGCTCGACGTCGGTCAGCGTGTCCGGCCCGTGGATCAACAGTCGCTCCTGCGGCTGAGTAGCCGCAAACAAATCAACAGCGGTCACGACGAGTCTCTCGTATCGTCAGGGCGGTGGTTCACGAGTTGGCGACGCAGTCGTGGAATCACGAACAACATGTGCGAAATCTGTCTCGTCCCGATGGCGGTCACACCCCTTGTGCGACGAAATGAAACCCGTCGGCAGCGGCCCCGACTCCTGGCGGGTGGCTGCCTTCTTCTCGGATGTCATGCTGCACCGCCGAAGACGCACCGCGCTCCGGGCGTCACATCCCGGACGCGCGCCGACTCACCGATCACCTGGATACACAGATCACCGAACACCGCCGTGGTGCACGCCGGAGACCGGAATACCGTCACCGTCCCACCCGGCAACAATTCCACCTCACACCGCACCCGACCGCCTACGAGGTCGCCAGACTCCGCAGCCACGACCAGATCGGCGTAGTTCCCGGCCAGCGGCAGTTCGTCACCCAACCACAACAATCGTCCCAGCATGACTTTCGGATCGGCCCCCGGATCACTGTGGCGGACCACCGGGTCACCAGCCGCCACCGGGCGGCACAGTTCCTCGGCGTCGGCCAGAGTGCATCCTTCGCCACGAATCAGGATGAGGGTGCCTTGCTCATCCCGTTTCAGTTCACATCGAATGGTGCGCTCATACATGGTCGCTCCCGCCGTCGGTCAACAATGACAGGATCGAGAATCCGCCAGCACCGACCGCCGCGCCACAAAGAAGGTAACCGTAGTCAGAATATTCGATTCACGAATATCGGTCCGCGTCCAAGGCGTCGGTCAGGACCTGGCTCAGTGTCGACCTGGTCGGCGTCCAGGACAGCTCATCACGAATGCGCGAACTGTCGGCAGCGATGATCAAGGGCTCAGACTGAGCAGGCCCGAAGTCGACAGGCAACTCGCGACCGAGGATGCGCCCGGCCTCCGTAATGACGTCACGCACCGACGAGGGCGAGCCACTCCCGATGTTGTAGGCCCTCCAGACGCCCGATTCGCACGCCTCCAGCGCCAGTACGAACGCATCGGCCGCGTCCTCGACATGCAGGAAATCTCGCCGGGCCGACCCATCGCCATTGATCCTCAGCCGCCGACTTTCGTCACGCGCGGTCGCCACGACCTGCGGAATCAGCCGTGTGTCATCACCGTCCCCGCGGCCGTCCGACGCTCCGCCGATGTTGAGCGCCCGTACGCTGATCGCACCCAGCAGACCCGCACGGGCTACGTCGGCCGCCGCGCGATCGGCGGCGAGTTTGCTGGTCCCGTACGGCGTCATCGGCCGCTCAACCACCGACTCGCTGACCGCCTCCGCACCGTCCCCGAGGTCGTACACCGCACACGTCGACGCCAACACCAACCGTCTCGGCGTTGCTGCGCCGGCACAGAGAGCGGCCAAGAGATTGACAGTGCCGATCGCGTTGACCTGCCAGTAGCGAACCGGATCACCGATCGACTCCCGCGCCCTGGTCAGTGCCGCCAAGTGGCACACGCCGCCCACATCGCGGACTGCCTCCGCCAGAGTGTCCGGCCGACACACATCACCGACGACATGATCCGCAGCACCCGACACCTTGACATCGGCACATCGCACCATCGCCACAACGTGGTGACCGGCCATCTCCAACCGACGGACCACAACCCGCCCCAAGAAACCCGAGGCACCGGTGACCAGAACTCGCATATCTCCCTCAGCCCAATAGCTCACGGCGGAACTGCCAGGCGAGCTCAAAACACGCCCGGCCAATTGGCGACAACGGCTCCTCCCTGAGCTGGCGACGAACAGTCTCGGTGAACGGGATACCGGCCGCCGGCCTTCCTGAAGCAGTCGTCAATATTTCGCCTTCGTCATTCGCCACCACCATATTACCGAACAACTCATCGAAAGCGTCCGCATCTAGCACCGCAACGGTAAGTTGCTCAGCAAACAGAGCGAGCGGGTCCAAGACCGTACCGAACGCATAAACCATCAATCGACCCTGCCCACGTAGCCGATCCATTGTCCGGAACGGCTCCGTTCCTGGGTAATCGATTGGACCGCTTTCCTGCCCGTCGTGCTCAGGATTACCGAGAAGCTCTTCCGAGAACTCCCGTTGAATATTGCGCCATAGACTGAAGTCGCTTGCCTGCCGCCCAGGCGCTACCGACGATGGTTGAAAGCACCCAGCCGGTATGACACCATAGGTCCCACCTGCTGACGCCACGGACCTTGTGTCACGGTTGTGTAGGTAGAATCGATGATCGCCACGAGCGCCCTTCCTGATTGTCAGAGTGTTGATACTCGTGTACATCGGCCGCGCGCCGAGATCGAAGGGGTCGACAATCGCTGAGCGCAGCGGCAGCGCGCCAATGCGGGGAGTCCGCTTCCCCGCCGAGAGCCAGGCCGCCGCGTACTCGTGGCCGACCGCCTCACATACATCGATCACATCGAAGTAGTTTACATAGCCGAAGTCAAGGCGTCCCGAGCCGTGTGTCCAATGGGCGTCAATGAGCCGGTAGCAGATCCGATTATCAAGCAGCTTCGGACGGCTGAGGTCCCGCAGAGTCCGACTGTAACTGGAGTACCGACCTCCGGCTTGCGACAGAGGTCGAACATGATCCGTTAGCCCCGACGAGCCGCTCAAACTTGGCATTGGAACTTCCGTCAGCCATCGCAGTTGGACCTGATCGAGTGGCGTCGGCCCGTTGAGCATCCACTCTCCTCGCGACAGGACTGACGTACCTACCACCCTCGTCATATCTGGATACAGCCCAGCCGCCAACTCCGATAGCAGAATACGGTTCTCCGCAAATGCGCGCCGGCCCCTCAACCATTCTCGCTGACTGTCGCGAACCGGCCCCGGCGCCACGCTGACAGCATCTGCGTTCGGCTCGTTGTCTGAATCTCGGCTGGTCACGACGCCCAGAAGCTCGGGAGAAATACCTAACCGATCAGCAATGAACCGAAGGTCGTGCACATCACGAACTACATACGTGCCGCTCTCGATCTTCGACAACCGCGACTGGCTCGTGCTGAGTAGCCGAGCGACCTCAACCTGCGTCAGGCCCTTCACCCGCCGGTACCAGCGAACGAGCTCCCCGACGCTCGACCCATCTGGTGGCGCCGCCCGCGGTGCGCTCGGAAACAGCCGGGCCGGCTGGCTGATCAACTGATCGGTCATCAGGGGCCCTCCGACTTCCCGGACATCGTGCTGCCCGACTCCCCGGCTCTGAACTTCAGGTTATCGCGCACGAGCCACCCAGACCTGCCGTCACGGAGCCCGACCCCCCATTCGGGCTCGACTGGCCCTCCCCCATCACACCACTCGGAAGCGTCGGCCTGCCGGTCTTCGTCCCTCTCCGACTGCAGCCCCAACCGTTCCACCGGAACCCCCGACCGCTCCGCGATGAAACGCATCTCCTGGACATCCCGAACCACCAGCGCCCCACGCTCGAGCTTCGACAACCGCGACTGGCTCGTGCTCAACAGCTCGGCCACCCTCTCCTTGCGTCAACTCGCGCAGCGGCCGATGTTCCCGCACGGCTGGTCCCGGGCCCGGACACGGCGGTGTCTGCCGCTTCGTCCCAGCTACGTTGAGTCATCCCAAGCTTGTCACCTCCCAAGGTGGGTCGGACAGTCGGTAGAGGAGGCAACTGTCGGTGGCCGACGTGCATCCTTGTCGATCATCTAGCAGGATAGCGGCCATGGTGGACGCGGTCGATACTGACGACGACGATGCGGAAAGCAGCGATCTAAATACCACAAGCGATCAGTCTGAGCCTCTGGACTTGAGCGGAGATGAAAGGAAACTCGTTACGCAGCCCTATGACATGGGCGTCAAGAGCCTGCGCGATGATATTGCCTCAAGGCGATTGAAATTGACCGTCGAGTACCAAAGAAAGTTCGTCTGGGACCAGGCTAAGTCAAGCCGCTTGATCGAGTCACTCCTCCTCAATGTTCCCATCCCTGTCTGCTATTTTTCGGAGGACGAGGATGGCAGCTACGAGGTTATCGACGGACTGCAGCGCCTGACCACTATTGATCGCTTCCTAGCTGACGGTTTCGCACTCAAAGGCGTCCCCGTCCTCAAAGAATTGGAAGGCAAGAAGTTCTCCGAGCTCAACCCACGCGATCAACGTCGCCTCCAGAACAGAACGATCCGGTGTATCGTCATTAGCGAAGATAGTCACCCAGACATCAAATTTGACGTCTTCGAGCGACTGAACACTGGCGCAGCTTCGCTGCACGAGCAAGAACTGCGAAATTGCATCTACCGCGGGCCGTTTAATACCTCCCTGAAGAACATGGTTCAGTCCCAACATTTCCTTCAGTTAATGATTGGAGACAATAATGCCCGCATGGACCATGAAGAGTTAGTACTCCGGTACCTAGCCTTGGTGGAGAAGTTTTCGGAGTACAAGCCTCCGATTCGCCAGTTCCTGAACCAGTACATGCGCAAGAACCGCCAAATTGCGGTTTCAGAGGAACAAGAAGCGAGATTCTTTGATACCTGCGACGCCGTCTTCGCCGCACTGGGCGAGGGTGCATTTAAGGGACTAGTCAAGAAAGGCCTTGCATCGCGAAACATCAATAAAGCACTGTTTGACAGCATTATGATCCCCGTTGCATTTTCTGACCAGGAGAAGGTTCATCAAGAGTCAGAAGCGATCAAGGTATTACGGGATCGATTGCTGCGCAGCGACGATTTCGCGAGCGCCATCGGGCGAGCGACAGCAGACAGGTCTCGCATGGCCCTGCGAATTGAGAGCTTTGCAAACGGCCTCCGGAGAATTGGGATTGCAGTAGATTTGCCTCCGCTACCAACTCAGAAGAAGTAGGCTCGTGGCGAAAGTGAGCCGTTTTGAGCAAACAAGACTCGATTTTGATCGAGGGGTGGCGGAGGTCGAGACACTACTTGCCCTCGACCGTGCGGGATCTTCCGATCTGCCAGAAGAAGGCACCCTGTCACCCGATACAGAGATCTCCAACGGTGCTGCACTACGTCGCGCTGCAGTCGTACTGCTTGTTAGTCACTTTGAAGGTTTTCTCAAGACCCTTGCGGCGGACATGACCGACATTTTCAACACAGGTGAAGTGGAAGCGGGCTGCATACCGCGAGCCCTGCGAGAAATGCAAATCCTTCCGAAATTCAAGCGAATCGTGGCAGCAGGAGACTCCAACCAACGCTTCGCCTTGATGAAGAAGTTGGACAACGTTTCTGCGCTCTGGAAGAATCAGGCCAAACCAGATGCCGGCATCTTAGATGCCGACTTAGTCACTCGGGTGATTTCCAACGCGAAGCATGAATGCATTGACGCCCTTTTCGTCATTTTTGGTGAACCTGCGGGCGTCTGCGCTGGCGAAATCGACGTTTGGAACCCTGACACAGAGCGGCAAGAGCCAGATTCTATTGCGGCTCGCCTGACCGACATCGTTGGATGTCGCAACGACATAGCGCACGGAGATATGGAGAGGCGTCCAACCGGCCAAGATGTCCGTCGATACGTGTTGTTTCTTACAGCATTGTCGCGAAGACTGATACTGAAGGCCGAGCAAGTTGAGAACGCGGCCTTTCCTTCGATAAATTAGTGCACGTCTGCCTGCTCAGCTCGACCAGTCCGCCCGGTACGCCTTGGACATGGCGTTGCAGCGCCGGAAACTGCCGTCGGGGTCGACCACGCCGACCGCGGATGGCGGGTAGCGCGTCGACCAGCGGCAGGAGTTGGGTGACGTCGTTGCGGTTGCCACCGGTCACCGCCACCATCGTCCCGTACAACCCCTGTCCCGGCGGCGCGTAGCAACGAATTCCGCAGGTCAGGCGCCATACGCCACCGTCCCGTCCCATGGGACGGATGAGGACTCGATCAGCTACGACGGGACACACGAAAGGGCAACCAGATCGACGGTCCGACCCGCACGAACCTGTCGCAATACGAGAATACACCAGCTGAATCGAGGAACGCCATGAATGTCGAGGTACGGTCAACCGGCTCGACTAGATGGTCGAAGAGAGCAATTTCCATCATGATCGGCTATCCCCCACCCTCAAAGCTGGAGATGAACGATCTTTCAGACTTGTTTGACGGTAACATGTTGAATATAACGCTTGACACAATTATTCCCAGCGCGACCTTCGGGCCGACAAAATTTCCAGGAATTGCCCTCTGGCGCAACCTCGTTCGCCTTACCGATCAAAGCCTTCGCGAGTATGGGTTGGCAAGAAAAGAACTGGGCCTCTGGATCGGGAGTGGACACAACTCAATGGATCGATACTTTCGAGCCGTGGATTCGCTAGAGCAGTCCGTAGTAGCGGCACACAGGGCAATCCTTATGGCAAAGGGACTCAAGAAGAAACGCCTAGGAAGAGGCTCGGCGTTGCCCACAAGAAACCGCATACGACTAGTGAGGGAAATGCGGGACATAATAATTCACACTGACGACCGGCTCGCCGGCATGACGTCAACCCGAGGCGGGCGCGTGATCGTTCCCCTATCCGCACAAGAGGCGGCGATGCTGAGGCCCCTCGACGATCGCGTAGAGCTGGGTGCCCACCAACTAAAATACGCAGATCTAGCAGCTTGCATAAAGAATCTATACACGATAATTGAGACCGTCCGCGGCGCGCCAAGTAAATAGCGTAAAGGTCGCACCCAGGGCCTCGCAGGCCCGCCGAGATCGGCAGATCACCGCAACTTGAGCCCGGGTGAACGTCTCCACCGACACCAACACGGGGTGTGCAGGCCGCCTTGACCGCACCGTCAAGCGCATCCGTATTCACCCGTGACAGCGTCACTCACGCTCAGCGCAGGATAGCCGACGAGAGACGACCTTGGAGCCTCCAAAAAGGCCAGTATCATCTGGCGGTGAAGATCAGAAAGAAGCGCGATACGCATCATCTGATGGATATCGCCTGAACTTCCCATGAAGCCAGCCGCAGGGTTCAACGCGCCGTGCACTGGACCAGATCGCAAGTCATAGATACGCTCCAGTAAGTCTTTTCGGCGGCGCGCAGCACCACCTCGGAACGTTAGCCCAAAAGCTCCTGGCGTGTTCTGGTGGGCGCAAATTTCATCAACCGCATCCGAAGCATACTCCAAGACCATATTAATAAATCTTGCCACAACGCGTTCACGGCCCCAGCTCCCAGCCGGATATATCAACGACTCAATGCCAGTAACAAATAGGATTGTAGCAATGTCGACATTTGTCTGCTGCGTAGCTGAATCAAATGCCACAAGCGATTGGCGATAACGATTACAGGATTCAAGACCACCCAGTGAGGAAATTGTCTCCATATCTAAGGCAACACCGCTCCGCGCCAACGTTCCCAGCGAAGGATCCATCCATTTTTGATCTATTGAAAAGACGAGATCATCAGCCATAGGGAAGGCTCGACCCAAGGCGTGAAAAATTGGGCGACCCAGCGCGAACCCACATGCTAGACGAACGAACTCCAGCGCACGCGAGGATAGGAAATCGCCAAGCGGTCCAGGCCCACCGCCCGGAACCCGAATATAGACTCTAATGTTTGTCTTCGGCGCATATAGCGGCGAAGGATCCGTACTGTAATCCGGGATGAATTCCAGCAGGATCCACCTCGCCAACCTGCACCACCCCTTCAATTGTGACGCGATCACCAATATTCCGCGCCATTTGGATGTGAGTTGATATTAAGTCAGGTGGCTCGGCAATAAATTCGGTCCTATACCAACTTTCGGTGCCGAAATCGCCACCACTCGTTGCAGAGATGGCACGCGCTAAGATCGACTCGACAGCAACTTCCTTGAAACCTTCGACGGGAGCTACCGTCCATGAAGAGCCACCTCCAGCCGGCGTCAAAATAAAGGAGAAGCCCTCCGGGTAGCGACCAAATTTCCAATCGGTTCCCGCTTCGCCGCCGTACTGGGTTATGCCCAGCTCGGCTAGAGCGAGGCGATACACGTGCTGCAGTACGACGAGATCATGAAATTTTTCTGACAGTGAAGCGACATCAATTTCAGACATAGCAAATTGTTGCACACTCACGAGGCTCGATGCGATCGACGCACCGTTTGACCTGCTGCTCAGCGTCAGAGCCTGACGGTCCGGATGGGGCTCGACACCTCAGTTGGTCGAACAGTCGAGCGAACTTGCCGCCACTAACCGACCCGTTGGGACGTCTCCGATGGGCAGCGAGACAGGTCAAGCTGTGTAGTTAGTGCGCAAGTCCCCCTCGGACACGCACACTGTTCACCTCGTCCAATGGGCTGGATGGTCACGTCAGCGGCATCGGCCGCGACTTCGTAGCGGACACACAGGCCAAGAGCTCCGCGAGTTGGGCGGACCGAGCCGGGCGCAGCACCTTCCCGACATCGGCCTCGCCAGCAGATCCAGCGCGGGTGCGTCGTCCGACTCGGCCACGAGCCGCCCGTCCGGACCGCCTGAGCATGGTTCACGGCGTCCAACGCCGAACCGCTTGGCTTCTCAGCACGACATCAGTCGTGTAGTCGCTCTGTGCTGACCACTGGGTGCAGGTCGTCTCTCAGCGCAGCGGCGTACCGACGGTCCAGTCCCGCACCACCGTCGGAGCCTCACCGGGATAAAAAACCGACCACCCAGCGGCAGATCCAGCGCAGGTGCACCGGCCGCGACGTGCCACCCGCGCCGCTAGCACCGGCATACTCTGCGGTATGGCATGGAAGCCGATCCGCGCTGGGCGTGACCATCTCCAGCAGTACGGCAAGCAGCCAGCCGTCGAAGCGGTGGCTGAACTCATTTGGAACTCGTTGGACGCGGAGGCCGACCAGGTCGATGTCGAGGTCGAATCAGCATCGATCGGGACGGACGAGCGAGCGCTCCTCCATGTGACGCGCATCGCTGTGTCTGACAACGGTCATGGAATTACGCCGGATCTGGCCGAGGCCGCGTTTTTGTCGTTGGGCGATTCGTGGAAGAAGAGGCTCAACGGGCGCACCCTCAACAACAAGCGCGCCTTACATGGAAATAGGGGCCGGGGCAGGTTCTTCGTCTACGCGCTCGGACACCGTGCGACCTGGTCGAGCGTGGCAATGGTCGATGACAAGCCAACACTTATCGAGATCCGTGGTGACCAGGGCAAGATCGACGGATTCATGATCGGCGAGCCCAAGACCACCACGGGACCTCTTGGCACCACAGTGACGATCGCAGTCGAGCAAGGACGCAGCCTCACCTCACTATTGCGTGATGACCTGCACCAACAGCTCGCCGCGCGCCTCGCCCCCCATCTGCTGGCCAACGTGGATATCGCCGTTACCGTCAACGGGCAACGCCTCAACCCAGCCGCCCTGGTTGACGGGGAGCCGACCGAGATCGAACTCGACATTGCACAGGCTCACCTGGGCGGCCGCGAAGCGCCGGTCCTGACGATCGTCGACTGGACTGACGAGATGCGACCCGCACCGGGTATCGTCCTGTGTAATACCAATGGGACCGCGCTGATCGAGATCGGCAAGTCTGCCCCCGCGCCCGTGAAGTCGACCGGCTACCTCAAGTGGTCAGGATTCAGTGACACCGCCCAAGATCTGATCCTCGCCGAGCTGCAGCACAGCGAGATCATCACCTCGGCAGTCAAGACACTCGATCAACACATCAAACAGCGAACCGGGACTGTCACCACAACAATCATCAAACGCCTGAAGGACGAAAAGGTCTACCCCTACGCCGAAGAGCTCAACGATCCGATCCAGCAGACCGAACGAGACCTGTTCGACCTAGTCGCGGTGACGGTCCGAAGCACGCTCAACGCCGGCAACCGAGCGCAGCGAGCAATGAGCGCACGCCTGCTTAAGCTCGCACTCGAAGAGCGACCTGAGAGCTTGGACACCCTGCTGGCCGAGGCCCTGGACCTCGCCCCGGCCGATCGGGAACTCCTGACCGACCTGCTCCGCGTCTCCCCGCTCGGCAAGATCATCGGCGCGGCTTCTGAAGTGACCCGTCGCGTGGACCTCCTCACAGCACTCAGGCACCTTCTCTACAGCCCAGGCATCTCCAACCGAATGCGCGAAGTCGACCAACTACACCCACTCGTCAAGGACAGCGCTTGGCTGTTCGGAGAAAGCTGGCGGCTGAGCCGATCCGAGACCAGCCTAACCAACGTCCTGCGCGCCGTGGCCGATGATGACACGCTGCTGGAAGCCGAACTTGCCGCCAACGATGGAAAGGTCCTGGCCGACGGCAAACAGGGTCGAGTGGACCTACTCCTCCAACGCACCATCCGAAGCCCCGGCCACCAGCACCGCCTTATAGTCGAGTTGAAACGGCCCTCGGTCCGACTCCGCAACACCGAACTCGCCCAAATCCGCCGCTATGCCAGCGCGCTCAGCGGCCACGCCGGCGTCGGCCCCAGCAAATGGACCTTCTGGCTCGTCGGAGCCAGCACACATCCCGAAATCGACGGCCAGCTCAAACAACGAGACCGCGCTTGGGGCCACATCGAAAGCGGCGACGACTACGACATCTACGTCACCACCTGGGGCAGCTTGATCGACGAAGCCGAAGGCCGTCTCGCATTTTATCGCGACCAACTCACCTACGATATTACCCAAGGAGAAGCAGCCGACCGGGTCCGCGCTCGACACGCAGAACTTCTCCCGCCTGAACAGTCTCAAAAGGCCGGCGACCCTGCGGCATGAAACCGCGCAGGCGTCACATCTGCTGTGACCCGTCCCGTCCTCGATGCCAGCACTCGATCGCTTCGCAGTTTCGCCTGCCGGACGAGTGAGACATCTCGTGACAGTACTCCAGAGTCACCCGGTCGGGCACGTAGCGGTAGTGGGCCAGTTCGCCGGCGCGGCCGTTGCGCTGGACCAGCAGCCACCGATGCCCGGCAGGCTCGCCCTAGCCGCCCGCGGGCTTGACCCAGGCCCGGTCGTAGAACCGGTGTCTTTTCGCACCTGTCCCGTGGACAGGCGCTGCCGGGCGCGGTTTCGGCAGCCGCGCGGCCAGCCAGTCGGCCCGATATGTGCCCGTGGAAGCGGTGATGCGGTGGTCGCGGGCCACCGCCAGCATTACGCCCACATGCCGCTACCGAAACTCCTGCGCACCGAACAGGGCGTGCACGTGTTCGTCGACTGAGCATGGCAACAATTGAAGCCAGGACTGTACGATGCCACGGCGTGGACCCACGACACCGAAGCGGAGAAGACATGCCAATCTTCATTAGCTATTCCCATAAGGACGCAAAATTTGTTGATAGACTTGCAGCGCAACTAGTCCAGAAACGAGTCAGCGTCTGAATTGACCGGTGGGAAATAAATGTGGGAGACTCACTAATCACCAAGGTCCAAGAGGCCATCTCAGGTGCGAGCGCCCTACTCGTAGTACTTTCTCGAGCATCAGCCAACTCACCGTGGGTTCAAAAGGAGATCAATAGCGGCCTCCTGCGAGAACTGGAAGAGCGACGTGTGGTCGTACTACCGGTGTTACTCGAAGAATGCAGGGTTCCGATCTTCCTACGCGAGAAGGCTTATGCCGACTTCCGCGCAGACTTCGACGACGGACTAGACAAAATACTAAGCGCAGTCGCCCGCATCACTAACCCGAATACTGGCCGCGTTGACGAGCCCACCTACCACGCCGACTGGAGCTTCGACTGGGGAACGCTGGACGCACAGGCATGGCTATTTCGGCTCACACTGGTGGAGCAAGCAGTCGACCAGCCGTTCTCCGTGCTTTCAGTGACCGAAATCGTTGCCGACCCAACCGCAACTCGCCATTACATGAAGATGGAGCTGGCCAAGCAAGGCGACGAAGCGCGGCGAAGCATCGTCGCGACGGTCGTAAATAGTATTAACGCAACGGATGAGTTAGTATTGATCCTCGAAGGCGAGACCGAGGTGAGCCGTGCGTTTACTATAGCCAGTAACGCTGGCACCTACGACGTGAGGGTGTCAGCTCGGCGACTAGGAACGGACACTGGTCGAGATGTGCTCTACCGAGTCGGACAGCAGCTTCGCGAAGTTCTACAGCACATGAATGATGTCGCCAAGGTCGCTCCAGAATAGTCGCGTACTTTTGATCGCTCGACCCGGTGTCAGCCTCTACACCTCGCTGCGCAGCAGCTCAGCCGCAGCCCGGGTCGACCTTCCCGACCGCTCGCCTTGTCTGGTTGCGCGAACAAGCTCGCGCAGCACAACCCCAGCGGCGTTCTCCGCCAACCTGAACGGCGCACGGGCCACCCAGGCCGCCCTGTCCGAGCCCGATGGGCCAACCAGCCAGAAACAAGACCCTCGTCGGCCTGGCGGCAAGGTCAGCCGGACCCGTCCCCACGCATTTTCCCTGGTCAGCAGCTCGCGCGCTGGGTCAGCTGAGGACAGCCGGGCAAGATCAGCGGGACAGGTGGAGGCCACGGCCCAGTCATGATCACGTGGTGAAGTTGCGATCGTCACCCTGCGTGTCATCCTGAAGGTGGTGGGCCAGGCAAAGGAGACGACCTTCTGTTTGAGAATATTTGGTTACCACGCCAATAGTCTCAAGACAGAAGGTC
>Ga0190272_10000707_pt1 | contig 16704 bp, 9 predicted proteins | sample Popmic504T_FD_133746 | JGI IMG/M metagenome (GOLD analysis project Ga0190272, IMG submission 133746) | Populus adjacent soil microbial communities from riparian zone of Shoshone River, Wyoming, USA - 504 T | ecosystem: Environmental > Terrestrial > Soil > Riparian zone | place: USA: Wyoming... | reverse complement strand
TCGACCTGGCCGGCTTCTACCGCGACGCCCTCACAATCGCCTTCCGTGCGGACGTACCCCTCACCCATCCCGACCGCGCCAAGGACGTCCACACCGCGGCCGGGCAATACCGTCCCGAGGCGCTTCTGCGGCGCCTCGAAGCCGTGCTCGCCTGCCGCCAGGCGCTCGAGCTCAACGTCAAACCCCGCATCGCCGTCGAGGCACTGGTGACGGTCCTGCGCCACGGCTGAGGTCCGTGCTCACCCCGCCCCGAGGCCCGCTACACTTGGCCGCGCCCCACCCGCCGCCTTAGCTCAGTCGGACAGAGCGGTTCACTCGTAATGAACAGGTCGTCGGTTCGATTCCGACAGGCGGCTCCAGGCCAGAGGCCCCGGATAGCGGAGCAGCCTTTGCGTGCCGCGAACGTGGGGCGAGGCAGACCGGCTTCGTCCCGGGAGAGTCCTCGGGGGCCCCAGCAGCCGCGTCTGCGGCTGCTGTACGAAAAGTTGCTCGCCGCACCCCGGACGGTCAACTGTTCGGCCTGACCGGTGCGGAGGCCATGACCTGGTGAGCCTGGTCGGCCTCGGGCCGGCGGGTCCGTACGACCTCCCGGCCGGCTTGCTCGACCAGGTGGCGAGCCGGTTCGGCATGGTGGTCGATCCCGGCGGCTCGACTACGTCTTGGAGCGAGAGGTGCTGTGACCGCTTGCTCCGGTACGCCCCCGTGCGCTACGGACTCCAGATCAACCGTCAAGCCGAGGTGCTGTGTCATCGAAGTCATGCGGACTTTCCTGGAGCTTGGCTTCGAAGGCTCGTTCGATAACTCCCGGCCCCGGTTGCTCCTCTCCGGTGACGCGTATGTATTCGCCGGCCAGCCCTTCGAGCAGGGCGTCATCGCGTCCCGCCGCCAGAATCTTGTCAAAGAGTTCCGCCAGTTCGGGAATTCCGAAGTACGTGCTGGACGATGCTGCGGATCTGATCAGGTCGTCGTCGTTGACCTCGACTGCGAATGAAAGCCCGCCGCCCATTGCTGCATTGTGAAATCGGAGTAAGCGTGCCAAATGGCCAAGTCCGATCGGAACAACGCCCGCCTCGAGTTGTGACAGGTCGACGCCGAGCTCACCGGCGCGGTTCCACCGTTCTACGGCGAGAGGCTTCAAGGCGGCCACTCCTCACCCGCTATCGCGGCAGGGGTAACCCTGCCTGAATTCGACGAAGAATGAAGGACCCGAAATCGTACTGCTGGTCGTAACTGGCCCCGGCCAGCCAATCCCGAACCTTCATTCCCTTGCTGAAGGACGTGATGCTACCATAGTAGCCATTCTTCGCAAGGTTCACATTCCCCGGGACTGCTTCAATGTTTCGCGGGTGGTTGATGATTCGAGGGTCGAACCCGCTCTTGGCGATCTGACTCTGTTCGACGATGTGCTCCCAATGCATTCCGGGGCCGGCGCTGCCATTTGCGCTGACCCAACTGTTGGTTCCCCTGTAGCTCGGGTAACCGAACTCTGGATTATTGCAGTTGTGGACGAGGGCCGACGCTGGCCCGACCGCGACATAGTACGTGTGGAGGTCGGCGACGGTGAGGTTGTGGACGCGGTGGTGTGTGGTGTGGGTGCGGACGGCGGTGATCTGGATGTAGGTGCCGGCTGCGGTGCGGAGCAGGGTGCCGGGGCGTAGGTCCTTGGCGTCGACCCAGCGGTGCTCGGACTGGACCCAGAACGGGTGGCCGTCGGTGGCGACGACGGCGCCGGTGGTGCCGGTGGTGGTGTTGGCGAGGACCGTGATGGTGACGAGGGTCTTGGTGCCCTCGCCGGTGATGAGGTCGGTGACGGGCTTGGCCTCGGTGCGACCGCTCTCGGGGTCGGTGGCCAGGACGTGGTCGCCGACAGTGATGGTGGCGATGGGCCGGCTGCTGCCGTCGGCCATCAGTACGGGGGTGTTCGGGGTGAAGCTGTTGGTCTTGCAGGCGTTGCCGGAAGGCCCGACCCGGCTCGGAGCCGGCTTCGGCGCCGGGGCAGCCTTCGGTGCGGGTGTCGCCGCCGGGGGCGGTGTTGCCGAGTCGCCGGTCCTTGCCCCAGCCGTGGCGGCTTCGTCGCTGGTCTTGCCGGCGCCGGCGACGACCTCGTCGGACACCTTGGTGCCGCTGCGGACCGCGTCGGCGCCCTTGATGGCCAGCTTGGTGCCAGTGGCGGCGTAGCCGGCGAACGGGATCGCGGAGGCGGCGGACAGGGCGGCGTTGAGCTCGTCGCCCTCTGCCAGGTACCAAGCGGCGTTGGCCAGGTCTGCCGCCTCGCCGACGACGGGGACGAGGCCGATGACGTCGAGGGTGAGGTGTCCGACGTCGGACCAGCTCATACCGAAGAGGTGGCCGTCGATCTCGATCATCGTGATCGGGTTGCCGCCGCCGAAGGCGTACCGGTTCATGGTGAACAGGTCGGTGCCCAGGGACAGGTCGGACAGAGCGCCGTTGTACATGTCCCTGGTGAGGAACCGGTTGCGCTCGGGGCTGTAGTCCCGGGCGCCCATGTCGTAGTCACCGGTGGCGGTGTCCAGACGTTTGGCGTTGAACCGGTAGATGTTGTAGGGCAACTTGTCGGGGTTGCCCTGGTCCGGCTTGTCGACGCCGGTGAACAGTTGGGTGTCGCTCTGGCCGTAGGCGGTGTAGCCGTAGGTGGCGCGAGTGCGCCCGTCCTCCTTGGTGATCAGCTCGACGTCGGCGTGGGCGTTGTAGCTGTAGTAGGAGTACTCGCGGGTGCCGCCGTCGTGCTTGACCATGCCGAGCCGGTCGTTCCACGGCCCGAACGTGTATGTCCGGTCGAGGGCGCCGTCGAGTTCTTCGGCGACCACCTCGTCGGCCAGGCCGAGGAAGGCGAACCGGGTGGTCTCCTCGCCGGTGCCGCCGGCCTTCTCGGTGCGCTCGACGGTGCGGTCGAACGGGTCGTAGGCGTAGTTGGTGGTCTCGGTGCTGTGGTCGGGTTTGGTCTGCTTGTGCCTGGCCACGCGGTCGAAGCCGTCGTAGGTGTACTTCTCCAGGATGGTGCCGGCCGAGCTCACGGTGTCCAGCCGGCCCAACGGGTCGTAGTTGTAGGTGGACGTGGAACCCTGGCTGCTGCTGGACACCAACCGGTTGCGGTCGTAGACGGACGTGGTGGTCCGGTCGTCCACGGTCTCCGAGGTGACGTTGCCGTTGGCGTCGTGGACGTAGGTCTCGGTCTCCTGAACTCCTCCGCCGGCCGCGGATCTGGTGGCCTCGGCGACGCGGTCCCGCGGGTCGTACTCGTACTGGTACACGTGGTCCAGGTACGCCGAGGTGTCGTCGGCGTTCATGCGCCTGGCGGCGTCGCGGACGCGGTGGCCGTTGGCGCTGTACTCGAGTTGGTGCTCGGCGACGACCGTGCCACCAGGCCGTGTCTCGGTCTGGGTGCGGACCTGGCCGTCGAGGTAGTAGGAGTAGTCGACGGTGTTGCCGTTGGGGCGGGTCTCCTGCCGCAGCTCGCCGCGGGCGGTGTAGCTGTAGGTGGTGACCTTGGAGGTGTCGCCGGTCTCGGTGTTGGTGATCCTGGTGACCAGGTCACGCGGGTCGTACTCGAAGGCCGCCGTCTGCCGGTCGTGTGTGCGGCTGAGCGGGTTTCCGTTGGGGTCGTGGGTGAACGCGGTGCGGTTGAGCAGGGCGGCGCCGGTCCGTTCCTCGACGGCAGTGAGCTGGTTGAGGCCGTCGTAGGTCATCGCGTACCGGCCGACCGCCGCCCCCGGGCTGGAGTCGTCCAGGGACAGCAGGTTGCCGTTGACGTCGTAGGCGTAGGCGAACGTCTTGCGCTCGGTGTCGGTGTCGCCGCTGTTGTCCCGCACCAGCTTCACGGCATCGGCCACCACGGTCGCGTTGGCGGCGTCGGACAGCGTGACCCGGTGGGTGTTGCCCTCGGCGAAGGTGAAGCTGCCGAGGCTGACCCATTCGCCGGCGCGCCGGCTCTGGTCGACCGTCACCGCGGTGGTGCCACCGCTGTGGTGGACGGTGTACCGGGCGTCGGTGGCCGGGCCCGCGGCGTAGCGGACGAGCACCTCGTGGGCTCCACCGGCCGCGACGACCGGTTTCCAGGTGAAGACGGCGGACCCGGTTCCGGCCGCGGCGGTACGGTGGTCGTAGCCGGCGAACCCGGTGCCCGCCGTGGAGGTGGCCCAGGTACCGGTCGTCTCGACGTTGGCGCTGTCGGAGTTGTCCACCAGCGCGACGTGCCGGCCGACGGGCACCCCGTCGTCGGACTTGGTGCGGAGCTTGCCGTCCGGGTAGAAGGCGCTGTCGATGGTCCGGCTCACCGAGCCACCGGCGCTGCTCAGCGTGGACTTCGTCTGGTTGCCGACCTGGTCGTACTCGTAGCCGGAGACGATGTCCCAGGCGTCGGTGGACGAGCGCAGCCAGCCGTTGTCGAAGTGTGTGTACTTGGTGACGTTGCGGACGGACTGGTCGCCCGACGGCGGTGCGCTGGTCTGGACCAGGTTGCCGACCGCGTCGTAGCTGCTGAGGACCCGGTCCGCCGTGTCGTACCGCGGGTCGTCGCGGTCGAACGGCAGGATCTCCTCCCGTACCCGGTTCAGCTGGTCGTAGACGTACTGCGTGACGAAGTCGTCCGGGTCGTCGGTGGTCTCGACCCCGCGCGGGGTGATCGTCCTGGTGCGGTTGCCCACCTCGTCGTACTCGTAGCGGGTGGTCCGGCGCACCAACGTGGAGCCGTCGACCTTGTGCGGCACCGTGATCTCGATTGGCTTGGCACGCTCGTCGAAGGTGATCTCGATGCGGTTGAGGTCCTGATCATGGTTGACCACGGCGTTGCCGTCGAGGTCGTACTCGTTGCGCACCGAGTGCCCGGCGGCGTCGGTCTCGGTGAGCACCTTGCCGCTGAGGTCGTAGGTGTACCTGGTGGTGAAGTCGTCCGGGTCAGGGGTGAGGTTCTTCCGAGGGTCGACGACCTTCGTGACATTGCCGACGCTGTCGTAGGTCATGGTCACCGACCGGCCGTCGGCATTGGTGACCGATGTGGGCCGGTACAGGTCGTCGTAGGCGTACCGGGTCACATAGTCGTTCGGGTCGGCCGGTGTCACGGTGCCCAGCGGCTGGGTCTCGGTGAGCAGGTTGCCGACCCGGTCGTAGGTCGACGTGGCACGGCGTTCCGGTCCGGTCGGGGTGTCCTTCGGTGCCGTCGTCGCGACGGTGAGGTCATTGGCGTCGTACTGGGCGGTCCACAGCGCGCCGGTGGGTGCCGTCGACACGGTGACGTTGTCGTTGGCGTCGTACACCGGTGCGGGCGTGACGATGAAGTCCCCGGCCGCCGTGTCCTTGGGGGTCCGTTCATCCAGCGGCCGACCGAAGACGTCGTAGGTGTAGGTCGCTGTCCTGTTGTTGGCGTCGGTGACCGAGGTGACGTTGCCGCGCACGTCGTAGGCGGTGACCGTCGCTTTGCCCAGCGCGTCGGTGATCCGACGTGGGTAGCCGACCGGGTCCTGGTCGGAGTACGTGGTGGGGTTGCCGTTGGCGTCGGTGGACACCAGCAGTTGCCCGAACTCGTCGTAGGTGTGGGTCGTCTCGTGGTCGCCGACGGTCGGGGTGGCCGTGCCCTTCGGGTCGGTGACCGACGTGAGGTTGCCGCGGTGGTCGTAGCCGAATGTCCAGCGCCGGCCCTCGGGGCTGGTCCTGGACGTGAGGTCGGCGGTGTACCCGTCGAGGCCGAAGCGGTAGCCGAACGTCGCCGCCGCGGTGCCGTCGGCGTTGGCCTGCGGATCACGCACCGACGTGGGCAGGCCGGTCTTCGCGTCGTAGGTCCACGTCGTGGTCGCCCCGTTGGGCGCCTCGGCGGACACCATCTTGTTGTCGGCGTCCCAGGTGTAGCCCGAGGTCTGGTTCAGGCCGTCGGTCAGCTCGGTCGGTCGGCCGTAGCCGTCCAGCGCGTAGCGCGTCGTGTTGTTCTCGGCGTCGGTCGCGGTCGCCTCCATCGCCGAGCCGCCGCTGCCGTCCGGGTCGACGTAGGAGAAGTGGGAGACGCCCCTGCCCCGGTCGGTGATCGACCGGACGCGCCACTTGTCCTTGGGGTCCAGCGGCGCGGTGTAGTAGGCGAGGTCGGTGGCGTTGCCGCGCGGGTCGGTGACCTTGACCAGCTTGACGTTCTTGTTGCCCTGGGTGGCGTCGTAGGCGAAGCGGAACGTCTTGGCCGACGGGGCGCCGGCGCCGTCGACGAGTTCCTCCAGCAGTCCCTTGTCGCTGTAGGTCAACGCCAGGGCACGACCCGAGACATCGGTGACGGTCTCGACCTGGTCGATGATCTTGGGGTTGGTCAGGTTGCTTCCCGACCGGCGTACGCCGTCCTCGAAGTAGGAGTAGGCCTGCCCCTTCTCGTAGTAGTCCAGCCGGAGCGTCTGCCGCGACGCCGCGTCGGTGACGTAGGAGAGGAACTTGCGCGGCTGGTTGTTCGACCGGCGCTCGGTGTAGGTGAAGCGCAGCTCGTTGCCGTTGCGGTCCCGGCTCGCCGTCAGCCAACCCTCTTCGTCGAACCAGAACTGGGTGCGGTCCGGCCGGGTCATCACCCAGCGCCGGGACTGGTCGGTGCCGCCGTCCCGTTGCAGGTAGAGGTGCACACCGGCCGGCCGGTCGTAGGTCCACGCCGCCGGGTCACCGCTGCCGTTGCGGTTCAGGTCGAACGTGTGGCTGGTGCCGTCGCCGTCGGTCAGGGTGACCGTGGTCGGGTGATCCTGCCCGCGCGGGTGCAGGTCCAGCGGGGTACCGAGCCGGACCAGGCTCGACGCCGACAGCGACCAGCCCTGGCCCATGGACGTGGCCGCCGTGTCGAAGCTGTTGTAGGTCAGGCGGGTGAAGGTCGCCAGACCCCGGCCGGGGTTGCTGATCGGGTCGTAGTTCCAGACCACGTTGCCCAGGTACGGGTTGACCTTGAGACCGCTGCCGGCCCCTGTCCCGGTCGCCACGTACTGGTAGAACTTCTCCAGGCCGAGCTGGTCGGACGTGGGGTCCTCGACGGTCACGTTCTGCGGCAGCGCCGGCAGGTTGCCGGTCTGGGACAGCCACTGACCGGTCTGTCGGTTGAAGATGTCCCAGTTGAGGACGAACAGCTCCCGCTTGTTGCCCGCGCCGCTCTGGATCGGTGTCCGTACCCGGGCCTGCACCGTCACGGTCGTCCCCGGCGGGACGTCGGCCGGCAGCACGCTCTCCAGGCGGTTGCCACCGGTCGTCACGTCGGTGCCGTCCGGCAGCGTCCAGCGGTAGGACAGGACCTGGTTCGCCGCGGACCACGGGACGGTCGTGGTGTTGGTCAGCGTGACCGGAACGGCGTAGTCGTCGCCGGGGATCATCCGGGCCGACGGGGTGTCCGGTGCGAAGTAGGTCAGCTCCGGCGTCGGTGCCGTGTAGGTGACCACCAGCTTGGGCCGCAGCTGCGGCTCGACGGCCTCACCGGACAGGAAGATCACCCGCTGGGTCGGGCCGGCCGCCTCGTCACGTAGCTTCACCAGCACGCCGTTGTTGGACGAGCGGTTCGCGATCCAGCCCTGGACCGTGCCGGTGGCGTCCCAGATGCGCCAGCTCGGGTCGTTGGTGATCGTCGGTACGGCGTCGAACGCAGGGCCGAAGTCGCCACCCGGAGTGGTCCACGCGGCGGCCGCGGACGCGCGCTGCCATGTCGCCTGACCCTCGGTGAACGTACGGCCGAGCGGGTGCGCGTCGAAGGTCGCGCCGGAGCCCACCGTGGTGGTCGCCCACAGCTGTACCTCGGCGTCGAGAATCCTTGCCTGGTCAGGGATGTCGGTCAGGTCGCCGAAGTCCAGCACTGACCTGGTGGTGCCGAAGGTGCCGCTCTGCTTGCCGACGAGCTGCCACGCCTGGCCGTTCGGACTGTTGACGTTCGTGGTCGGCTGCAGACTGGAGAGCGTGGTGTCGGGATGCGTGTCGGCCGTGAGGTTCTGGTACAGCTTGACCACGCGGCCGGCCTTGGGCAGCCGGACCAGCTCGGTGGTGGACGGAACGAGCTGTCCGTCGCGGGTCTTCGCGACGATCATGTAGTAGTACGCGGCTCCGAACGGATCAGGCGAGCCGGCGGCGGTGGGCGTCGCCGTGGTGTCCACGAACGATGTCGTGGTTGGCGGCAGCGGCCCGACCAGCGTCCACGGCGACGGCGTGAAGGACTGGAACACGGTGCGGTGCACCTGGTACTCGACGAGGTCGTCGGCCGGGTTGCCGGGGTCCGGGTCCACGTACGGCGACCACGACAGCTCGGCACCAGTGGCGTGGATGGTGGTCGGGGCCTTGAGTACCGCGCTCGGCCGCCCGTAGGTCAGCACCAGCTTGGGTGTGTTGGCGGTCTCGCCGTTGTACGCGTACTCGGCCGCCTCGTACCGCAGCCCACCGAGCTGCGGGGTCTCGGTGCGCGCCTTGAGCATCACCCCGTGGTTGGCCGCGGTGCCGGACACCCATGCCTGGGCGATGTTGCGGATGTCGAAGGAATGCCAGTCGCCGGACACCGTGGCCGGCTTGGTCTGGGTGCCGGTGCCGGCCTCCGCGAAGGCGGTGTTGATCGAGTTCCAGGTCGCCGTCGCCTCGGTCCACGGCGCCGTGACCCGGCGCGTTTCGATCGGGAACGTGGTTCCGAACGGCTCGAAGTCCTGGTCGTAGTACACCTTCAGGTGCGCCGAGCCGAGCGTGGTGCCGGACGGTACGGCGCCGAGGCCGAAACGGATCAGGCTGCGGTACGCCGTGGTGGTCGTCGCGCTGGTGGTGCCGGTGGACAGCCGCCAGTTGCCATCGTGGTTCGTGTTAGGCGTGTCCTGGCCGATCATCACGTCCTGCGACTGGGTCACCGTGGGCTGGATCGTGATGGTCGGGTCGATGACCACCGGGTACTTGCGTTCCTCGGCGGCCAACCAGTCCTGGTCGGCGCGCACCGTGATGGTGATCCGCGATCCCTGCTGTTCCACGGTCTGCGTGACCCGGTCGCTCCACGCCTTGCCGTACGGCGAGGACGCGTCGTCACGGCTGTCGTACATGAACGGCGTCGGCATCACGAACAGCGGCGTGCCCTCCGCGTCCGGTCCCGGGTAGAAGCGGATGGAGCCGTCGGCCTCCGACCTGGCCGTCAACCCGGTGGTCTGCAACGTGAACCGGTAGGCCGCCTCCCCCGGCGGCCGGGACAACACGATGCGCTCCTTGAGCGAGTCGCCCACCTGGTACTCGAGGTCGGCGTCGGCGAACGCACTGGGATAGACGACCCGGTTGCCCTCGACCCGCGGCTGGACGTCGTGCCGGAGACCGTCCAGGCCCAGAACCAGGTGCCGACCACCGTGTTCGAACCGCACCAACCGATCCGACCCGGCACCGAACGAACTGCGGAACACGTTGGTGTCATTGCCGAACACGAAGCCGTCGCGCGTGTCCGGGCGGATCGTGGTGTCGATCGAGCGCCAGATCCCGTGCGCGTCGCGGTAGCTCTCCGGACGGGCCGACACCTCCGCCTCCAGTTGCCCGTCGGCCCTCCGGAACACCTGGGTGTGCTCATCGCGGAGTTCGGTGACCTCGCGTAGCCGAGCTGCTGGATCCGTCGGCGGCCCCACCGGGCGCTGCTCGGCCGACGGAGTCCTCTGAGCGGCCCCCATCGTCGCCGTATCGGCGGCCGCCGGTGTCACTCGTGTGTCGAACAGGTTCCCCAGCCAGTTCCAGGCCGGGGCCACACCCGGCCACGCCCCGGCCGGACCGGTCTCCGGAAGCCCGGTCAACACCAACGCCGACAACGTCGTCACGATCACCAGGCGCGCGAATACCCCACCACCACGATGCATCGGGAAATCCCCCAGACTCCAGATACCCGCTGAACGACCGCGCCGGCCGTCTCGGAAAGTGCATCCGAGGAAACCGCGGAATTCGTGATCATCTCTACCACTGAACGAGTGAGAATCGGGCACGGAGTGTGGTTTTTCGGTGCCGCCTCAGCGGCCAGGTTGCACCTATCGGAATCACTTGAGCGTACGTAGTCGTGGTGTGTTTTCGGTCTTGTCGAACGTATCAACCACGGCCCGTGTGGCTCCGCTGTGCGACGGCTACCAGGTCGTCCGGACCGAAGGAGACAGATGTCCAGCATCAGGCTCGCACTCGCCCTGCTGAGCGTCACCACGATCGTGCTTGCGTCGCCGGTCGCGGTGGCCGGTGAAGGTGCCGACGGGCCGAAACCCGGAACCACCGCCGATGCGGATCCGTTCGGCTACGTCCCGCCGGAGGTCAGGCAGAAGATGGCCGCGCAGGAGCCGGCCAGGACCGCGGCAAGCCAGATCCGCTGGGCCGTGCAGAACAGTGGCGCCACCGGTTTCAGCGGAATCGAACTGGACGGCGGCGCGGTGGTGCTGTGGTTCAAGGGTGACCTGCCGGAGTCGGTGCGCGCGGCGGTCGAGTCGGCCAGGGCCGATGCGCCGGTCCAGGTGCGGGCGGCGCGGCACTCCAAGGCCGAGCTGGAGGTCGCCTCCCGTCAGATCGCCGAGGGGCTGCGCAAGCAGCCCGGCGGGCCGCTGCACGGGGTGGCCATCGCGATGGACGGCAGTGGCCTGGTCGTCGCCGCGGATCGCGCGATGACCAGGCAGGCAGCCGGGCTGCCCGATGTCGGTGTCCCGGTGGAGGTACGAGCGCAGGATCGGCCACAGCTACTGGCCAGGCACAACGACGTCGCGCCGTACTGGGGCGGCGCACGCGTGCGCAACATGGACAACTATGGCCAGTGCACCAGCGGGTTCGGCGTCGTGGACTACAACTTCGGCACGGAGTACCTGCTCACCGCCGGGCACTGCGGCCGGTACGGCAACGGTTGGTGGAACGGCGACGGCACCCGCCGGATCGGCAATACCGCCAACGACCTCTACCTGTACGACCTGCTGTTGATCCAGACCGACGCCGGCAACCGGATCTTCGACGGCGGTGTCGGCAGCGGCGAGTTCAGCAAGGGCGTGGCGTTCTGGGACTGGGTATTCGGCGGCGAGTGGGTGTGCACCTCGGGCTCGTTCACCGGCGCGCTGTGCAACCACGTGGTCAACGGCTTCTACTACACGCAGTGTTACCTCGACATCTACGGCGAGTACCAGTGCTACGAGGGACTCGTCCGCTCCAGCCAGCACGACGGGCTGACGGCGGGCCAGCCGGGCGACAGCGGTGGGCCGGTCTTCGGATTGACCGGCAACCGTGTGGTGGCCAAGGGCACGATCACCGGCGGCTACGGCAACGTGCTGTTCTGGGCGGAGTTCGCCACCGCATGGTGGCACTTGCACGTCCTTCCGCTGACCAGCTCGTACTGACCGCTCGGCGCGCCGAGCGGAGTGACCCGAGATGGCAAGGAACCCGTCAGATCCAGCCGCGGCGGACGGCGGCGGCGCCGGCGGCGAAGCGGGTGTTGACGCCGAGGGCGGCGTAGATGGCGCGGATGTGGCGGCGGACGGTGGTGACGCTGGTGCCCATGCTCTTGGCGATGGTGTCATCAGTGTCGGCGGTGGGCAGCAGCCGGAGGACCTGGAGTTGGTCGGGTTTGAGGCCGGTGGGTGCGGTGTCGTCGATGAGGGTGGTGAGCCGGTCCTCCCACATGAGGTCGAACCACTCGGCGATCATCTGGAGCAGCTCGGGTTGTTTGATCAACAATGCGGCGTTGGCCCTGCGGTCGATGCCCAGCAGGGCGACGACGCCGTCCATCTGCATGAGTTTGACCGGCATGAACTTGCGCAGCCGGATCTCCTCGCCGGCGTCGATGGCATCGCGGATGATCTCCTGGCCCCACGGGGTGTTGTTGACGGCGGACTGGTAGAGGTACCGGTACCGCACGCCGGCGTCGATCGCGGACGCCGGCGGTGTGAAGCCCCGCTTGGAGGTCGGGCGGGTGGGGAAGTCGCCGGTCTCCGTGCCGCGGAACTGCGTCTTCGGCGAGTGGTACAGCTCCATGGCGATCGCCGAGATCCGCAGGCCGTCGGTGAGGATCTCCACGCCGGGCCGCATGCCGGGCCTCGACCCGCTGTCCACGGTCGACGGCAGCTGGTTCTCCAGCCGCCGCCACCCGTCCCGCAGCCGCTGCTGCAGCTCGCCGAGGTCCTCGTGGCGCTGCTCCAGCAGGGTGCGCAGCGCCGCCGCCGGCGTCACCGGCAGGAGCAGGTTGTCGTCCTGCCCCGACCGGAACACGACGGCGGCGCCCAGCAGTTCCTGTGTCGCCGGTGCGTCCAGATCGATCGCGGCATGGCCTTTTCCCAGCCGAAGGGATCCGTGTACCAGCAGTCGTGAATACAGCTCGGAAGCCTGTTGACTCACCAGACCGGACAGAACCTGCCCGGTCCGCCCGGAGTCACTCATCGATGCCTCCTCGAGAGCGTGGCGGAGCGCTATCGTAGCGGTCCGGCCCAATGCGGTAGAACGAAATAGCTCCGGGTGTCGCGACAACTGCCGTGACAGCTGTCGCGACAACCCGAAACCGCGAGGTCAACCGTCACCCGTGGCCCCATCCGTTGCCGTCGGGGGACGGCGGCGGGGTGGTGGTGACGGGCGGGTCGTCGGCCACGATGCCACCGACCTGGGCGCCGCCGCCGAACGCGACGGCCAGCGTGATGATGCCGACCGTCGAGACGGTGGCGGCCACGGTGGAGACGATTCGACCGATCCTCTTGATGTTCATTGTGATGTCGCCCTTCGTTATTCGGGACTGTGATCCCGGATGAACTTGACGACACCAACTTTGATTGCCGGGGAATGCTGGGGGAATGGGTTTCCCGTTGCCTCAAGTGGAGGGGAAAAGGAAACGATGACCGTTTCCCCGTTGTTTCCCGAAGGCGGTCGGGAAACAACGGGAGTTATTCGGTGGTTGGCGGCCGCCGAGGGAACCGCTCGCCGTCGACGGCGATCCCGCGCAGCGCCTCCAGCAGCCGCGGGTCGACGAGTTCGTGCCCGCCGGGCGCCGTCGGGAAGTGGCCAGAAGCCGCAGCAGGGCCGGGGCGGGCCGAGAACCCGGCCGAGTCCGTCGCCCACGATCGCAGGTCGGCCGGCTGTTCCTGCCGACAGTGGAACGGCACCATCGCGCACTCGGCCCGCGGCAGGGTGCCCGGCGCGGCGTCCCCGTCACGCGGCGGCGCGGGCCCGGCGAACAACCGCGGTCCGGACTCGCACAGCGCCGTGCGGGCGTCGCCGCCGGTCATCAGATCCACGATGATCGCCAGGTTCGGGCCGTCCACCAGCAGGTCGTGGATGCCGACGAGGTTCTGGTGCCGCGGCCCGACGAGCGCCTCGCGATCCCTGCCGAACCTGGTGGCGACCGATGCGTCGGCCACCGCCGCCGCACCGAGAGAATCGTGACCGCGTACGCGCGCCCACCGGAGTCCTTGGCGTAGAAGACCTGCCCGTGGCGCCGTGTCCGAGCCGTCGGGTCCAGTCGATACCGGCTGCCAATACCCGCTCCATGATGGCCCTGCCCGTGTTGATTCCAGGTTGGTGCCGGCCGCCGCGGTCGCGGCGCCCATTTGTCGGATTTGGCGGGGTCGGCCAACGTGATCGATGCGCAGTGCCGGCGCCCTCACCGGCGCCCTCACCGGCGGGGCGGTGATGTATCGGAGAGTGTTTGGCAGGCAACGAATTGTGCATTCTAGGTGTGGATCGTATTTCGTTCGGCTGGCGTTACGGCCCCGGTCACAGCTCAAATCTTCGTACCGGACGCGCGCTCCGCCCCCTGGTTGGCAGGAACCTACCAATGACATGAATTGGTCAAAGGGTTCGCGTATCCGACGCCGGGTACTTGAATTATCCCGTTGCCGACGGTGGAAGGCAACGGTCAAGTTCTGGCAGTCAACTTGTCCAGTTGACATAGTTGTAACGGCCGCCGGAGCGGTACCGACGATCGGTTGGACGCGACGGTGTGGAGATGAAGGGGCGTGGTGATGACGGATCAGTCCGGATCCTTCGGCCAGGAGCTGCGCAGGAGGCGCGAGGACGCCCGCCTGTCGTTGTCCACGCTGGCGGCCAGGGTGCACTACAGCACCGGATACCTCAGCAAGATCGAGAACGGCCGCAAGCCGCCGACGGCCGACCTGGCCCGGCTCTGTGACGCCGAGCTGGGCGCCGGCGGGCGGCTGGCCGCGCTCGTCGCGACCGGCCCTGTTCCCGGCGCGGTCCACCACGACGTCACGTCCGACGCCGCGGACGCGGACGAGGACGACACCTGGACCATCAGCCTGGCGTCGGACGGCAGCGGCGGCGTGGTTCCGCTGGACCGGCGGAAGCTGCTCAAGACGGGCGCCGGCGCGCTGATCGGGCTGGGGTTCTCCGGTCATGGGGTGGCGGCCGCTGCCCGCGACGGCTCCGCGCTCCTGGCGTTCCGCGCCCAGTTCGACCAGCTTCGCCGGTTCGGCCAGACGACCAGCCCGTCGGTCGTGCTGCCCACCCTGATCGTGCAGACCAGGACGGTGGGGGCGATCGCCGACCGCGCCGACCCGGCCCTGCGGAGCGAGCTCCTCGGGCTGGCGGCGCGGTATTCCGAGTTCGCCGGCTGGATGGCCCAGGAGGCCGGCAACGACCGGGCCGCTGGCTGGTTGACCTCGTGGGCTGTGGATCTCGCCGTGGCCGGCGGCGACCGGCATTTCGAGCGATACGCCCTGGTCAGGAAGGCCGACCTGGCGATGTACCGGTACGACGCCACCAGCACGATCGGCCTCGCAGGGGAGGCGCAGCGCGACGAGACCGCCCCGGCGCGGGTCAGGGCCATCGCCACCATGCGCGAGGCGCAGGGCCACGCGCTGGCCGGTGACTACGACACGTGCCTGCGGGTGCTGGACCGGGCCACCCGGCTGTTCGAACTGGCCGCTGTCGAGGACTCACCGGGGCCGGTGCTGGGCTCGCCCAACATGAACGACCCGATCGCGACGGCCAGGGCGTGGTGCCTCTACGAGGTCGGTCGCCCGGCGGAGGCCGCCGCCGGGCTCGACCTGGTGGTGAAGGGCCTGGCGCCCGACGCCCGGCGCGCGCGGGCGCTGTGGGGGGCCCGCCTGGTGCTGGCCCACGCCGTCGCCGGGGAGATCGACCACGCCTGTGCCAGCGCCGGCGCGGTGCTCGACGATGCCGAAATCGTCGACTCGGCGACCGCCCGCCACGACCTGCGTGCGCTCAGCCGCACCCTGACCCGATGGCGGAACCATCCGCCTGTTCGGGAGTTGATGCCGCGGCTCACCAGGGTGTTGCACACCCCGGGCGGCTGACCGTCGCTCCCGCTTTCGCTCCGACATCGCCCTCACTGGAAGGACGCTGACGATGGCAAGCTCTCCTCTGCCTCCGTGGCGCTTGCGCGACCGCACGACGGTGCACGACACGAGATGGCTCGCGGTGTGCCGCGACCAGATCGTCTGTTCGGACGGGTCGGACTACGTGTACGACCACGTCCTGCTGCCGGCGTCCGTGACGGTGCTGGCTGTGCGTGACGACGGGATGGTCCCGGTCGCCCGGCAGTGGATCTACACCCACCGCCAGCGTCACTGGCGGCTGCCGAGCGGCGGGGTCGACCGGGCGGACCTCGACCCGGAGGCGGCGGCCCGGCGAGAGCTCAAGGAGGAGACCGGGCTGACCGCCGCCGAGTGGGAGTCGCTCGGCACGGTCAACGGGGCGGACAGCGCGACCAACCACCGCGACCATATTTTCCGGGCGACGGGGTTGACGGCGGGCGATGCCGATCCCGGCGAGGGTGAAGGCGATCTCGTCGTGCACTGGATGCCGTTCGCCGCCGTTCTCGACATGGTGATGAACGGACGGATAGGACACGCCGGAAGCACGTTCGCCGTGTTGATGGCGGCGATGCGCCGGTGCGACGGCATGGAGCCCGTGATGAACAACTGACCGGACGACCGTGTTTCCCGGTCCCGAGGAGATAGGTCAAGCGGCAACCACTTCCGAAGGGTCGGCCGACCCGCCAGGCTGAACATATCGAAATCCACCGAAATGGACAGCTAGGGGTGACTGATCGGATGAAGGGACTCCGCCTGCTCTCGACAATCGCGAAGACCGCGGTTTTCTTTCTGGTGCTGGGGGTCGCAATCGGGCTCTACCTGGCTGTTCCGGTACTGGGAACGCTGCTTCTCGGCCGCTCTCTCAGCTCATGACGTGAGCTGGGTCCGACGAACTCTACAAGGGAGGTGAGTCATGGAACCGCACGCTTTTGACGGGATTCTGACGATCCTGCTGTGAACTGGTTGCCGAATCCGGGCGCGAGGGGTGTGCGCCCGGATTCGGCGTGTTCACACCACGTCGGAAGGGGTCCAGCGCAGTCCGTACCCGAGCCGTGGGGCCAGGTCGACGAAACAGGAGAGCACCTCGTCGACGCCGTCGACGGGGATCGTCTCCGCGTTTCCGGCGGACTCGTCGATGGCCCGGTGGAAGGCGCCGCTGACCCGTTCGACGTCGGCCGGGGCGCGGCCGGCCGGGAAGCGCACCCTGAGCTCGAACCGATCACATGGACGCTCGGGAACGTACAGGTAGTGCGGCCGCATCGGCTGACCCTCCGGCAGCCGGACGATGATGCAGTGCTCATGGCTGGCGCCACGGGGCAGCGGGGCCGGCAGCTGCAGGACGAATCGGAAAATGCTGTCCGACACCTTCTCCTGGGACGTCAGGCGGGCGCCGTAGTGAATGTCGACGCGCATGTCGTGACTCGTCGCGGAATCGCCGGGTTGACGCGGAATGCTG
>Ga0190272_10000706_pt1 | contig 16704 bp, 10 predicted proteins | sample Popmic504T_FD_133746 | JGI IMG/M metagenome (GOLD analysis project Ga0190272, IMG submission 133746) | Populus adjacent soil microbial communities from riparian zone of Shoshone River, Wyoming, USA - 504 T | ecosystem: Environmental > Terrestrial > Soil > Riparian zone | place: USA: Wyoming... | reverse complement strand
GATGACGGTGAGCGACGGCGCGTCGTTGTCATCGACCACGGTCCCACCGGCGGCGACGGCGGCGGCGATTCTTTGCTCCGCAACCTCCGGCGCCACATAGACCTCGACGTGGAACCGCTGACGCTCATCGTCGTCTCCGAACCACAGGTTCGGTACCCGTCCCGTGGCGTCCCGGATCTCGTCGCTGGGGGACCCGCAGCCCTGGGACTCGGCATTGCCGGTCAGCAAGGCGGCCCACACCGGGGCGATGGTCGCGGATTGTGCCGTGTCGAGGCCGAGCTCGACGACGCTCACCGAGGACGGGTCGGCCTCGACCTCGTGGTCGGCGGCGATCTCGCTGATCCGTCGGGCAAGGTCGACGTCCTTCTGGGTCACCCACTCAACGACGTGTTCGGTGCCCTCGTCGTCGCGGTAGATGGCGTCGGGGGTGACCAGCTTGAGGTCGACATACCCCTTGCCGAGCGACACACGCGGGTAGTGGCCGAGCGCGTCGCCCGCGTCACCCACCGCAGCGACGAACCGTACGCCGGTGCCGAAGTCGGCGACCAGGTAGCGGGCGTGCAGTCCCTGGGCCAGCTTTCGCCAGTCGGCCAGCTGGGCCGCGGTGATCTCGTCACCCTTCATCATGTCCATGATCGGGGACCCTATCTGGATGCAGTCGCCGTGCTCGTGCTCTCGCTAGGGCGACCGCTCCGGAAGGAAACCTGTGTCACAGTTGCGCAGGCACCTCGATCGCCATCACGCAGTTCTTCAGACCCTTCGGCCGGACGTACGCGAAGCCGAGTCGTTCGTAGAGCCCGCGAGTGCCGTTGTAGAGGAACGACGAGGACATCCTCTTCGTCTGGTTCGTCAGGTCGTGCGGATAGGCCTCGACCACGCCGCCACCGGCGTGCGCGATGAGGTCGAGGGCGCCGCGGATGGCGATCTCGGTGATGCCCCGGCGGCGGTACCTCCGGTCGACGAAGACACAGGTGATCCGGTAGTCGGGGTCGCCTTCCTTCTCGGCGTCGTACTGCTTGCGATGGTGGATGGTGGGCAGCTCGGTCGGCGTGCCGTACTCCGCCCACGCGATGGCCACTTCGCCGTCCACCACCAGCGCCGCGTGGGCTGCGCCAGCCTCGACGTACCGCTTCTTCAGCTCCCGGTTGGCCTCGGCCCCCTGCCCGCGCTCGGGGCCGTCGGGATGGAACCAGATGCACCAGCAGCCGCCGAAGATCCCGTTGTGTCGCTGCACGAGGGCGTCGAACGCCAGCCAGGTCTCGACAGTGAGAGGGCTGATCTCCCACGTCGCGTTGGTGCTCGTCTCGGTACTCATGGACTTACCGTAGAACCGTTACCGGCGATGCGCGTCTGGATCAGCGACTCGTTATCAGACCACTACCTCCACCACCCGGCACAGGAGCGACAATGACTGGGTGGCTGCAGATCGATGGAGTTCCGCTGAACCCTACGAGCGGTTTATGGGCCGGTGGAGTCGCAAGCTTGCTGTCGAGGTCGTCGGGCGTCTGGCCAGGCCTGCCGGACTCCGTTGGTTGGACGTTGGCTGCGGCACCGGCGCACTGAGCAAGGCGATTCTCGAGGGTGCAGCGCCAGCCTCTGTGATTGGTATTGACCCTTCCGTTGAGTTCGTGACTTCCGCTTCCGAGGAGGTAGCCGACGACCGCGCTGTGTTTCAGGTTGCAGGTGCAGAAGCTCTTCCGCTCAACGACGCATCGGTCGATGTAGTTGCGAGTGGTTTGGTCCTGAACTTCGTCCCCGATGTTGTGGCTGCGATTGGTGAGATGCAAAGGGTGGTTGTTCCGGATGGGTTGGTGACCGCCTACGTGTGGGACTACGGCGACGGCATGCAGATGCTGCGCTACTTCTGGGACGCTGCGACTGTGCACGATGCCGCAACGGCAGACCTGGATGAGGCGACCCGATTCCCCGTGTGTCAGAAGGGCGGGTTGCAGGAGTCCTTCGTGGCAGCCGGCCTGCAGGACGTCCAAGAGTTTGCAGTGTCTATTCTCACGCGGTTCAAAGACTTCGACGACTTTTGGCTGCCATTCCTTGGAGCACAAGGCCCAGGACCGTCCTATGTCGCTGGGCTCTCAAACGCATCTCAGGACGGGCTACGCAGTCAGCTGCAATCGATGCTGCCTGTCCTACCGGACGGGTCGATCCAGTTGACGGCACGCGCGTGGACGGCGTCAGGCGTAGCACCGTCGGTCTAAGGCTTCCACAGTAAAGTCGGCCGAGTGGCGGTGTACCACCGCGTGTGCGCACGAAGGGAGTCAGCCGAATGAGAATCGCGGTGCTGGGGGCCGGTGGCGGAGGGTTAGCGGTCGCCTACGAATGGGCGAGTCAGGGGCATGAGGTCGCGCTCTACGCGCAGCAGGCCCACGAAGACCATCTGATTGGCGTCCGCGAACGCGGCGGAATTCAGGCCGAGGGCATGCTTGAAGGGTTCGCCTCACTCGACACGGTCACCACCAACATCGCTGAGGCGATGGACGGTGTGGACGTGGTCTTCGTCGTCGGCCCGGCCTATGCCACTGAGCCGCTCGGCGCGGACACGCGCGGGCACCTGCACCCGGGGATGACCGTGGTTGTCTGCCCCAGTTCGTGTGTTGGCAGTTTGGCGTTTAAGCGCGCCGCGGGGTTGGACCTCCATGACGAAAGCGTCGTCGTTGGCGAGACCAGCACACTGCCTTACGCCGCACGTGCATCGATGCAAGGCAGCGTGCGGATTTTCCATCGGTTCGATATTGGTCTCTCGGCCGCTGCCGCCCCGCGTAGCAACACACCTCGCCTACTCGAGGTGCTGCGGCAGGTGTACAGCAACACCGAAGAGGCCGATGGGATCTTCCAGACCACGCTTCAGAACGGCAACCCGGTCATTCATCCAGCCGTCACACTGCTCAACGCAGCCCTTATCGAGCGCACAGGTGGCGACTTCATGTTCTATGAGGAAGGGGTTACCGAGGCGGTCGGTCGCCTCATGGAGGCGGTCGACAACGAGCGGCTCACGGTCGCCCGTGCTTTGGGCGTGGACATCTTTTCCGAGCCAGCTCTCGGGGTGCGGCAGGGGTACATGAGCGAGTCCAACTACACCACCGGCTATTCCACGGCACCAGGATTTCGCGGCATCAAGGCGCAGAACGAGCTCGACCACCGCTACCTGACCGAGGACGTTGGCTACTCACTGGTGTTTTTGACCGACTTGGCTCGACACCTGTCTGTGCCGACACCAACCATCGACGCCGTCATCCACCTCGCCTCGATCGTGGTTGGCGTCGACTTCGCCGCCGAGGGCGCCCGCACGATGGACAAGATGGGGCTGAGCGGCCTGACACGAGAGCAGCTCGCGGTGTACTGACCCGTGAGCCAAACCCCTATACGGATGCCCTGAGCAGCCTTACCGTTGACCCACGTTCTGAACGCCAGGTCAGGCGGTTCGCGTGTTAGAGATTTCTCTGCTCGGCGACCAGCGAGTGGCCCTCGACGGTGACTCACTGGCGCCGTCGCTCGCCCGCAGGGCAGTCGAGATTCTCGGCTTTGTCGCCATCCACCCTGGCCAGCCGCAGTTACGCTCGCAGCTGGCCGTGGCGCTATGGCCCGACTCGTCTGACGCACAGGCCCTCACCAACCTGCGCCGCGAACTGCATCACCTCAGATCGCTACTTGGCGACAACGCCACTCTCGGGGTCGACAGTCGCACCGTGTGCTGGCAGCCGGGCAAATCGGGAACGTGCGATGTCTCGGACTTTGTCCGAGCCGCCGCGGACGCCCGTGAGCACGCCAGAGCGGGTGACGCAGAACTTGCCAGGCAGCACGCCGCCAGGGCAGTGCAACGGTATGGCGGCGACCTTATGCCCGGATCGACCGCGGAATGGATGCTCAAAGAAAGGGACGCACTACACCGGCAGTGCGTGCAGCTGCTCGACCAGCTGTTGGCGTCCGGGCACGAGGGTGCGGTGAGTGAAGCGCTCGAACATGCGCAGCAGCGCCTGACCCTCGAACCGATGCAAGAGACGTCCTACCGCGAGCTGATGCGACTGCAAGCTCTGGCCGGAGACCGCGCTGCGGCCATTCAGACTTACCACCGCTGTGTCGCGGTGCTCGACAAAGAGTTAGGCGTCGAACCCGACGAGGCAACGGTGACGCTCTACGGCAAGTTTGTGAGCACGAAAGTGCCCACCAAGACCACCTCCACACCCACTCACCGCAAAGTTGGTGATCCCGAACTGGTCGGGCGCGAGCGCGAACTCGCCTCACTCTTTGTGTGGCGCAACCGCTTCGGCGCGGGCGCAGAACCTCTGCACCTGCTGCGTGGTGAAGCCGGCATGGGCAAGAGCCGCCTGCTGCGCGAGGTGGTCAAGCAAGCCGAAGCCCACGGCGATCGGTTCGCGGTCGCACGCTGCTATGCGGGGCATGGACGCATCGCCCTTGGGCCAGTCGCTGAGTGGCTGGGGTCAGAGTCGATCCGCGCACACCGGGGCGAGCTCGACGAAGAGTGGCGGTTCGAGGTCGAGCGGCTGTTGCCGCCTGAGGCGGGTGTGCGCCGCGGACCGCGTCCGAGCCCGATGATCGACGCCTGGCAGCGGCACCACTTCTTCGAGGGGCTTGCCCGAGCGCTCGTGTCGTCAATGCCGACGTTGCTCGTTCTCGATGACCTGCAGTGGTGCGACGCCGAGACGTTGTCGTGGCTACCGCTATTCCTCGAGCTGGTCGATGGCTATCCGGTTCAGGTGCTCGCTGGTCTGCGCGATGAGCAGATGCCGGGATATCCAGAGTTGGGTGGAACACTGCAACACCTGCGCGCAGCGGGCCTTGCCACCGAGACCGAGTTGCAGCCATTGCCACCCGCTGCGACCGGCGCCCTGGCTGAGAGCGTCCTCGGTTCGGCACTGTCGTCGCAGGACGCCTTGCGCTGGCACGAAGCGACGGGTGGCATTCCGCTGTTCGTGATCGAGGCGGCCCGCAGCCAGAAGTGGCACGAACCTCGTGCGAGTGAGGTTGGGCACCTACCGCGGGTGCAGGCCGTGCTGCAGTCGCGGTTGCAAGAGGTGAGCGGTCCAGCGCGTGAGGTTGCTGGGCTCGCCGCGGCGCTAGGTCGCGAGTTTCGGGTCGAACTGCTCACGGAGGCGAGCGACTACCACGAGGACGTCATCGTCGATGCCGTCGACGAGTTGTGGCGGCGTCGGATTGTCAAGGACGCGGCGGGCGGCAGCTACGACTTCACGCACGATCTGTTGCGCGAGGCCGCGTACGCGCAGATCTCGGCGCCGGCGCGTCCGTTGGTTCACCGACGCATTGCCCAGGCGATCGAGCTGCTCAGCGCTGGCGACCAACGCGCGGTTGCCGCGAGCCTTGCCGAGCAGTATGACCGCGCGCACTCTTCGAAGCGTGCGGTGCGCAGTTACGCGCTGGCCGCCGAGGGGTCGACCGAGGTCTTTGCCTTCCGTGACGCGGTGCGTCGGTACCAGCGGGCGATCGAGCTGCTCGACGACCTGGCGGCCGGACGCGAGCGTGACGACCTCGAGCTCAGCCTGCGACACGCGATGTCGTCGTCGCTAAACGCGCTTGAGGGGTACGCGTCGCCGAACTTGCGCGCCAACCTTGAGCGTTCCGCTGATCTGGCCGAGCGGCTCGGCGAGCGGCGGCTGCATCTCGTGAGTTTGGTGTCACTGTTTGGCGTCCGGTTCGTGCAGGGTGACATTGGGGAGTCATACCGAATCGGTGAGCAGGCGCTCGCGCTGGGCCGCGACTTTCCTGATGTGGCAGGGCAGGCGCACTTCGCTCTCGGTGGTGCTGCCTCAGAACTCGGACGCCATGCGCAGGCAGTTGAGAATTTCGCGAGGTCGCACGAGATGGCCTTCGACTATCCCCCGTCCTTGGTCGGTACGCGCCCTGAGGTTCACGCCCGCGCGTGGAGCGCGCACTCTCTGTGGGCTCTGGGGCGTGATGAGGACGCCGTGTACTGGGCAGATTGGGCGATCGCGAGGGCTGAAGAAGTCGAACAGCCCTACAGCCTGGCGGTAGCGCTCGCGTACGCGACGATCACCCACCAACTCCGGCGCGACGTAGAGGCAACCGCCCACTTCGCGGCCCGGACGATCGAGTTGTGCGAGCGGTACGACTTTGCCTACTACCGCGAGTGGGGCGTCCTGCTCACCGGGTGGTGTGTTGGTGGCGAGCTCGGCATCCAGCAGATGCAACAGGGGCTTGCCTCACTTCGAGAGCAGGGAGCCCTCGCACGGCAGCCGTACTACTTGTCGTTGCTTGCCGAACGGTTGTGTGACCGCGGGCAAACAGCAGAGTGCTTGGATGCCGTGGAGAGCGCCCTCTCGTTCGCGGCGCAGAACGAGGATCGATGGTGGGTGCCCGAGCTGATGAGGTTCAAGGCCGGGTTGGTGAGCGGTGTTGAGCGGGCAAATCTGCTCGATCTGGCCAAGGCACAAGCACAGGCCGACGGTGCGCTGGCCCTGCTTTCTCGCATCGAGGCAGAAAGTTGAGCGGTGATCGATCGGCGAACGCTTCGCGAACGGTCGGCGACCTACGTTCGGCGCATTCGATGAACCACACCCCTGGAGATAACGATGACCAGCACCGACTTCTCGACCCTGGCAGCCTCGATGCGCGGCACCGTGACGACCCCCGAGAGCGAGAATTACGACGAGGCGCGAGCCGTCTACAACGGAATGATCGATCGACAGCCGGCTGCTATCGCTGGCTGCGTTGACACCGCCGACGTCGTCACGGCGCTGAAGTTCGGGCGAAACGCCGGACTCGAGATTGCGGTACGGGGCGGCGGTCACCACGCGAACGGCTTCGGGGTGTGGGACGGCGCGCTGACCATCGACCTGAGCAACATGCGTGGCGTCGATGTCGTGCCTGGAGAGAAGAAGGTACGCGTGCAAGGCGGGGCTGTATGGGGAGACGTCGACCACGCGACGAATGCCTTTGGGTTTGCTGTGCCGTCCGGAATCATCGGCAGCACCGGTGTGGGCGGGCTGACTTTGGGCGGTGGGTTGGGCAACTTGAGCCGCGGATGCGGTCTCACGATCGACAACCTCGAGTCGGCGGACGTCGTGCTCGCTGACGGCTCGGTGGTGACGGCGAGCGAGTCGTCACACCCAGATCTGTTCTGGGCGCTGCGCGGCGGTGGCGGAAACTTCGGGATTGTCACGAGCTTCACGTTCCGCGGTCATGACGTCGCGAACATCTTCGGTGGTCCGGTGCTCTATGACATCGGTGACACCGGCGAGGTGTTGCGATGGTACCGCGACCTGCTTCCGACCCTTCCGCGTGACCTCAGCGGGTGGTTTGGTGTGCTGACGATCCCGCCGGCTGCGCCGTTCCCCGAGGAACTGTGGGGACGCAAGGCGTGCGGCGTCGTCTGGTGCTACACCGGCGATCTGAGCAAGGCGGACGAGGTGTTCAAGCCGATTACGGAGTTCGGGTCTCCACTGCTGGTCGGTGTGCAAGAGATGCCGTTCCCGATGTTGCAGTCGGCGTTCGACGCGCTGTACCCGAAGGGTCTGCAGTGGTACTGGCGAGCTGACTTCTTCCGCGAGATCACCGACGAGGCGATCGCAGCTCACGAGAAGTTCGGTGCAGACCTTCCGACCGGGCACTCGACGATGCACCTGTACCCGATCGACGGACGTGTGAACGATGTCGCGCAGTCCGACACCGCGTTCGCCTACCGCGACGTGACGTGGGGTGGCGTGATCGTGGGCGTCGACCCCGAGCCGAGCAACGCAAAGATTCTGAAGGACTGGGTCATCGACTACTGGGAGGCGCTGCACCCGACGTCGGCTGGTGGCGCTTACGTGAACATGATGATGGACGAGGGGCAAGAGCGGATCCGCGCTGCGTACGGACCGAACTATGAACGTCTCGCCGCCATCAAGCGCGCGTATGACCCGGAGAACGTCTTCCACGTCAACCAGAACGTCCAGCCGGGCTGAGACCCCGGACTATGAAGCCGTAGAAGGATGGGAGATGAGCACGATGAACACCCCGAGGCCACGCCTCTATGTGGTTCTGTTGAGCGTTCCGCTCTTGCTGCTGAGCTCTTTGATAGCCCCAACTGGGGCAGCTGCGTCCCGAGTGTCGCCCGACAGCGACGCGCAGGTGGTCCTCGACTGGCAGCGCATCGCGATCCGCACGATCTACACCGAAGGCGCCCAAGCACCACCGGTGGGCACGCTGTACCTGGGGTTCACTGGCCTAGCCGTGCATGACGCCGTGCAGACGTCACTCAAGCGGGGCAACACTGACGTCAACGCCGCCGTGGCTACTGCAGCGTACGGCGTCCTGCGTGAGTACTTCGCGACGACGTCGGGTGCCAACCTGGACACCGCTCTGGCTGCCTCCCTGTCGGGGATCCCGGACGGCGCCCAGAAAAACAAGGGCATGCGTATCGGCCACGACGCCGCTGAGCAGATGATCGAGAGCCGGGTGGATGACGGCCGAAACGACGCGTCCATCGTCTACAGCGTTCCGTCTCCGATACCGGCGGGCGTATGGGCCCCAGTCCCCAATCCGCCGGTCGCCGGTGGGATGCTCGCGCCTTGGCTCGGCTTCGTAGACCCGCTCGTCGTAAGCGGCCCGGTTGCCGTCGACGGTCCCGATGCCCTGGGGTCGGCGGCTTACACAGCCGACTACAACGAGGTGAAGGACGTAGGTGCGGCGGCCGGTGCGGCGACGACGCGCACTGAGACGCAGACCCAGATCGCGCTGTTCTTTGCCACGTCCAACCCGGTGGTGCAGCTGCACATGGCGCTGTGCGACTACCTGACGGCGAACCCGATCGGGATCGAGCGGACCGCCACCCTCTTCGCGACCAGTGAAGCCGCAGTAGCCGATTCGGCGATCCAGGCGTGGCGCGCGAAGTACGACTACCGCTTCTGGCGTCCGTTTGAGGCCATTCAACGTGGCGACAACGATGGCAACGAGGACACCGAGGGTGACACGACGTGGACGTCGTTGGTGTTCCCGAACCCGCCGTATTCGGACTACTTCAGTGGACACGGCTCTGTCGTGAGCTCGTTCGCCGGAAGTGTGCGCGCCGAGCTGGGTGACGCCACGCCGCTCGTCCTCATCGGGGCGACGAGCTCACGCCCGTACGCGACCTTGAGTGACCTCGAGGCAGATGCCTTTATGGCCCGCATCTGGGCCGGGATCCACTTCCGGGACGCGATGGATGACGCCTATTACGTGGGACACACCAATGCCCAGCGCGTCCGCAGCGCGCTCGGCTGAAGCGTCAGGAGCGCGAACCGGCCATTGACCGACCTGCGCTCGTACGAGGATGGAGGGTGGTCGCCAGAGGCGACCGCCCTCCATCGATTCGCCAAGAGTGCGCTGCCTGTTAGTCGTGGACCATCAAGAGCAACGTGAGCTGGCGCCTTACATCGATTGTCCGCCAAAAGTGAACGCGGTAGAGGTCAGCTCGACTGCCAGGCCGCCACCGTCAGCGACAAGTGTTGTGCCCGTCACGTAGCGCGCCTCATCCGAGGCCAGAAATAGACAGCATGCGGCCATCTCCTCGGGAGTGCCCGCGCGTCGTAGTGGCACCTCTGCGGTCGCACGGTCGTATGCCTGCTTGCGAGTGATGTGTTCCCCGGCTCCCAGCGCGTCCATGGATCGGTCTGCCATTGGCGTTTTCACCCACCCCGGGACGAGCGCATTGGCGCGGATGCCGCGAGTTCCGTAGTCAACTGCCAGGGCGCGTGCAAGTGCGATAACGCCCGCTTTGGAGACGTCGTAGGCAGCGGACGCTGGAGCGGCGGCTAGTCCCGCGGTACTCGACACAAGGACGATGGACCCGCCACCACGCTCCAGCATCACCGGTAGCGCGGCGCGGGACATCAGCATGGGCCCGTTGAGGTTGGTATCGAGCGTGTATCGCCATTGCTCAACAACCATCTCCCCAACAGTTCCCCCAGGAGCGACTCCGGCACATGCGACCAGTATGTCGACTCCTCCGTAGCGCGAGACCGCGGCCGCAACGGTCTCCGCGGCGTGTGCAGGGTCGCCGGTGTCTCCAGGGACGGCGACACCGCCCATTTCGGCCGCGACTGCATCGACTGGGGCAGGACGCCGACCGGTCACAACGACCTGGGCGCCCTCAGCGCTGAACAACCGAGCCGTCGCGGCCCCTATCCCGGTACCTCCCCCGGTGATGAGAGCAACCTTTCCCGTGAGCCTCACGCGAGTGCCTCGCCGTGTCTTAGGGGAGTAGATACTTCATTGCCTTGCCCAACACCTGCGCTCGCTCGGCTGGCGTCCCCAGTTGCTCGACACCAAATCCGAAGAGGACTGTGTCAGAAGTGGTGATCGCAGCTGAGAACAGCGACTCCGCACGCTTGAAACCGACCCGGACCTCGGGGCTTCCAGCAGGTGCCCCCTGGATGGACCAAGCGCCGAGTCCGGTCTCGAATCCCTGGGCGCGAGCAACAGCGCCATCAACCATGACCCTGGTGTCGTCAACATACGCACCGACTCCACCTGCCGACTGATCGGTGACGTAAGCGATGCTCACCTCGACCTGCTGGCCCGCGTAATCGGACAAGTCGAACGAGACCTGCTGCCAGCCATTCGAAGTCGTCGTCATGCGGTTCCAGGAACCGCTGCTTCCCGTCGCGGTACATGGCCGTCCCTGTGTTATGTAGTGCGACAGGAAGGGGTGTTCGTCGATCAGGAAACCAGCACCACACTGAGCGGGCAGCTTGGTGTTAGACAGTCCGCCCGTCTCGGGCAAGGTCGTCCAGTCGTCGGCACCAACCGTGTGGGCCTCAACAATCACATTGTCATACCGCGCTTCGGTGTCGAAGGACAGCGCGAAGTCGAGACTAGGTACATCCCCAGCGGTCACACCGCTCAGGTCAATTGTCCGACCCAGCCTGGTGTACGTGTCATCTGTGTGGAGCGCACCGACGTACCAGTTTCCCTCCACGGGCGAGAACACTCCGCCGGATCCACCCTCGTAAACACCAGATGGAGTGCTGGCGAACTGCGGAAACTCGGTTGGCGGGAGCAGGTCGCTCGTTGCGCTGAATGAGCCCGCCTCATCAAGGGGGTTGTCATCGAGAGCCGGACCGCCAAAGTTTGCCGATGTGTCGGTCAGGGGTGCAGCAATCCCGGTCACGCCATCGGGTGACTCGGACGCCGATCGGCTATAGGCACCAAGGTAGTACTGGCTGAAGTCGTCGGCCAGCAGTAAGCAGTCCGAGAATGGATCCGCAGTAACGACGCAGTCCTCTTCCGGCGCACCGTCAAGGCCGTAGTAGATGCCGCCCAGCGTTGAACCAAGCGTCCCGTAGTAGCTAGCGGTCTCGCCGGCGTGCAGCAGTTTTCCGCCGCCATTGAGATAGTCGCGAACGCTCAGCGTGAGGTACTGCTGTCGTTCGGCGACAGAGGCGTCGGGAAATGGATTACCAAACACATCGGTGATCTCATCTGACGGGTCTTGAGTCAGTCGGTTGTCGCCGAGGTACCAAACCACGCCGTCAAAGTGGTCGAGGACGCCGAGGGAATGGGGCACGCCACGCTTCGAAACGTCCCAAACGGAAGCCGAAATACCCTTGGAGTTGAGCGCCTTGACGTACATGCGCGCGTACTTCGGCTTTGTCACAGAACTCGGATACGTGGGGTTTACCCCCTCATAGTCTTCATTGGCGATCACGAGCACATCGGCGTCTCGGTCCTGCGCCAACGTGTAGGTGAAGCGCTCACTGCGCTTGCGAACCAGCGCCCGGGCATCACTTGCCTTGCCTCTGCCGGTGAACCAGACATCGACACGATCCCCAGCGTTAGCGCCCTGAACTTTCCCTCGAAACTCGGCGTAGTAGTTACTTCCTGTGTCGCCGTATCGCTCGCCGCCCATCCACTCTTGGACACTCGCGGACGCGGGCGGCTTCCCATTAATCGAGTAGTGAAGGCTCAGATCCCTGAGTGAGCGACGAGCCGTGACAGCGACCGTTTGCGGGTCGCCGTACGAAACGTCAAACGAGTCCACGTCAAAGTCGGGTGCTTTCAGGCCCAGGGAGGAGATGGGTTGCGCGGGGTGCTGGGCCGACTGGGCCACCGACAGCGCGAACGCCAGGTTCTTTCGGAACTCTGCCTGAACCAGCTTCTCTGAGTCTGGGAAGTTGAAACCGCTGTTGCAGTCGGCCGGGTCGAATGCGTCGTCTGGGTCGCTGGCGCTGGCCGTCTCGCACGTGGCCATCTCTGGAGTGAAGGCGAGCGTTCCGTACTTCGTGCTCGCATGGTCATCGGTTTCGCCGTTCGTGGTGTAGAGCTCGGCTGAGATGTCTGGGTCGTATCCAGGAATCGCGGGGTTCGCATCGTCACCAGCGAGGGCCTCGTAGACCAGGTCATCGGGTGTCGGCGTTGCAACTTGCCATCCGACGCCGTAAAGGAGCAACTCTGCTGCCGAGTGATAGTTGACTAAGAACTTGAATCGAATGCGGTTCATCAACCCGTTAAGGGCTTGGGTTTCTGGCTCTGAGTTAGGTGCGGTGCCGCGGTAGGTCTCGCTTGTGGAGACCGGCGATGACCCTTCGTTGTCGTAGCCCCATTTGGTGGGGAAGTTGCGATTCGGGTCTACGCCATCGGCACCGGTGATCTGTCCATCGCCATCGTTGTCGTGCAAATTCTTGCGCCACAACCGGTTGCCCTTGGTGAAGGTGTAGTCGTAGCCGTCCGGGTTCGCGACCGGGACGAACCAAAGTTCTGTGGTGTCGAGAATCTCTTGGACAACCGGGTTGCTGCCGTATGAGTTGACGTAATAGCGAAGCAACCGCCGATTCATCTCCGGCGTGATCCATTCGCGTGCATGTTGAGCTGAGGAGTAGAGGACCGCTGGGCGGGAGCCATCCTCTTCGGTCCTGGCATCCTTGGTGACCTTCAAGGCGATGATTTCCTGGCCTTGCACGGTGTGCCCGATGACCTCGAGCTTGACCAGATTTCGGTGTTTGGCGGCGAATTCCACCATCTCGTCCTTGATGCCGCCCGGTTCGCTGTACGAGCGGAACACGGAGTATTCCTTGGCGGCCTCCGCGTTAAGCCGCTGTGACACGGTGGAGCCGTCAACGACCTTCTCCCGAATCTCTACTCCCTGAGCCCTCAGTTTTGCGGCTTGATCCGGGTTAAGGACAACCTCAACGTCGAAACTGCCGCCGGGTGCTGCGGTCGCCGTAATCTCCTGTCGGTCGACGCCGCTGGAAACCAACACCATCAGTTGGTCAGCGGTCAACTCACCGACGAAAACTGTGAGACCGTCGCCGGCAGAAACTGGCGCGGCTGACGCCAGCGGAATCGTCACGCCCACCAAGGTCATGAGGCCCATAACCATTGCTCCGACAGTGACGACCGCTATTCGCTTCATGAGTCTCCTGAACTGATGACACGGGAACCGCTCGGTACGTGCTCCCATCATGTGCCTGTGACGAATCGCTGTGTCAACCCTCGCCACCTATGTCATTTCGGCTGGAATCGTGGGTGGCCACCTGCACCAAGTTCGATTGGGATTGAGGCTTCCCCTTGCCTTCCCCACTTCAGAGGGCCCTACGATGACGGGCACGACGAAGATCCACCGTGGTTCGGAGGAAGAACGTGACTGAGAATGCGACCGCAACCGGGCGCCCCGCACTGGCGACCTGGCCTGAGAACGACCCCGCGACGTACCGAAGGGTGCCTGCGTCCTCGAGCCCGCTTGATCGGGCCCGTGTGGAATCTCTGCTCGCAGTCGAGTGGGAGCGGTTCGAGAAGACCACTCCCGAATCTGGAGCGCACCATGCGCGCGCCCTAGGGGTGTTGCCGCTCGGCGTCCCGTCGTCGTTCCAGCACTGGGATCCCTATCCCGTCGCGATCGTCAGTGCCAAAGGAGCCTGGCTGGAAGATGTCGACGGCCGCAAGGTGCTCGACTTGTCCATGGGTTTTGGCGCGATGCTTGCTGGCCACCTCAACCCAACGGTGGTGGCAGAAGTTTCCAAAGCTCTGGAGACCGGCACGCTGTTCGTCACTCCGTCACCTTCGGCCACTGATGCTGCCGAGCGCTTCCAACGCCGGTTCAACCTCGACCAGTTGCGCTTCGCCAATTCCGGCACTGAGGCCACGATGTACGCGCTGCGTACCGCGCGAGCGTTCACTGAGCGCAAGGCCATTATCAAAATTGAGGGCGGCTACCACGGCGGCTACGACGCCCTGCAGGTGTCGGTGAAGCCCGAAGTTGCTGAGGCTGGCCCAGAAGAAGCGCCAATTCCGGTCACGCCGTTTGAGGTGGAGGCAGGTGCTGTTCACGTCGTCCCCTACAACGACCTCGCTCGCCTTGAGCAGTTGTTGAACCAACACGGATCCGACATCGCCTGTGTGTTCATGGAACCTGTTTTGGAGAACATTGGGATTGTTGTCCCCGACGCTGGCTATCTCGCCGGAGTTCGCACACTGTGCGACCAACACGGCGCGCTCCTCATCTTTGATGAGGTCAAGACAGGCCTCACCGCAGGGCCGCAAGGTGCTTCGCAGCGCCTTGGCATCACACCCGACTTGGTGTGCCTGGCCAAGAGCATCGGTGGCGGACTTCCGTTGGCGGCCTTCGGGGGTCGGGCCGACGTCATGGCCACTGTGACCGATCACCGATCGCCTCACTTCGGCACTTACAACGGGAACCCACTCGTGATGGCGGCCGCGGTAGCGATCGATGAGATCGCGACCGAAGAGGCACTGGCAGCGGCAGAAAAGCTCAACGTCGGAGCTTTAGATCAAATGAACGCGATCATCGACGCGCACGATCTTCCTGTGCACACGGTGGGCTTTGGCGTGAAAGGTGCTGTCACTTGGGCAGCGACACCGGTCCGCAACTACCGCGACTACAAACGCACCGACTTCGGTGCCGCCGAGTTGTCCTGGCTGTGGGGTGTGAACCGAGGAGTGCTCACGCCTCCAGGACTCGACGAGCAATGGCTCGTTTCATTGGCCCACACTCCCCAAGACATGGAGATCCTTGTCGGTGAGTTCCGCGAACTCGCCGAAGCGCTGCGTGCCTGACGGAGATCCCCGGCGGGAGATAGTCGGTTGCGATAGTCCATTCGGGGAAATTGCTGCGTTCCGAAGGTCGGTCAGCTACCGTCGAGACAGTGAGTAGAGCCCAGACATTCCGACCGAAGATCGCCGCCCTAGCAGTGGCCGTTGCGCTGCCTGCTGTCTGGTTGACCGCAGGGACTGCCCCGACGGGTGCCGCAGCAGTGGCTCCCTGCGGCAATGTGGTCACTGGGTTCAATCTGCAGTCCACGACTGCCTTCGCGTCCAACAGCAAGCTCAAGCAGTACCGCGCAACCGTCGACTTTCCGGGCACGACCGGATTCCGCGATCAGACCGCGACAGTCCTGCTGGGGGTGTACCCAGCCGGATCGCGACCAGCGATGGTAAACCCAGCGATCGGCGATCGCGCCACGGTCGGGTCCCTTAAGAGCCAGAAGCCCACCGCACTGGCAGCAATCAACGGGGACTTTTTCACCACCCAAACCATCCGCGGAAAAGCTGTTGAGTTCTCGCGGGGCCCCATGATTAAAGACGGTGTCATTCTCCGCTCCGACAAGAAGCCCGACAAAGTCGTGGGCGTTGACTCCAGTGGCCAGCCTTTCGACGGCACCGTGGGAGCGCGTGGATCGGCGAGCATTGTTGGCGGCCCTAAAGCATCGCTGGCCGCGGTGAACTGGCACACGGTGCAAAGCGGCGGATTCACCCTCTACACCGACAAGTGGAGTCGATCGACGGCTTCGCCACGGCCCGCCGGTGTTGGCGAGTGGGTGCTGAACGGAAACAACAAGATTGTTGAAATACGCACCTCTGCCACGAACGCTTCGAAGCGAGGGGCGATCGTAGCGTCCAATACCAAAGTTCTCGCTTTCCCCGCGGCCCTCGAGTCGACGGCCGCCGCCGGAGTAACCGGACAAAAGGTGCGCCTCCGCGTCAATCAGAAGACTGACAGCGGCGTAACTCTGACAACCGCGGTAGGCCGTGGTGTGACGTTGGTGAAGAGAGGTGTGGCAGCTCCGTTGGGCTGTGATGCCTACGACCACTCAGCGTCGGCTCGGCCTCGCACGGTCATCGGGTGGACCAGGAAAGGTGCATGGCGCAGTATCACCGTCCCCGGCACCCGAATCGATGGCACCAGCCGGACCGGTGGGATGGGGCTTGCGAACGTCGGAGCAGTTGCTAAAAAGATGGGCCTTCGGTTTGCATACGAACTTGACGGCGGAGCGTCGGTCACTCTGCATACGCGCAGCAGTTCGAGCGTGTGGAGTAGGCGCGACCTCGTGGGCGTCACAGGCGGAACGTACGAGCGGCCCGTCGACAACGGTCTGGCCTTCCTCGCGCCATAACTGAAGCGCCTGCGGCGAGAGATCACTACGGCCGCCCTTGTAAATCAGCCGCCAATGGGTAGGGACTCCAAGCAACCCCTCGAGAGGCACTGCCATGAAGCGAAGTCGCCCAGTCCTCGTTGCCTTAGTTACCTCAGCCGCAGTAGTGGCAGCGGCAATGTCAGGGGGCGGATCCGCGAGCGCGGTCGGGGCGAGAACCGACGAGGTGACCGCTGATCCACCAAGCAAAGTGCTCATCGTGCTCTTCGACCAGATGCTGGCCAAGTACGCCGACGACTTCGATATGCCGAACTATCGGATGCTGCGTGACGCCGGGACAAACTTC
>Ga0190272_10000705_pt1 | contig 16716 bp, 15 predicted proteins | sample Popmic504T_FD_133746 | JGI IMG/M metagenome (GOLD analysis project Ga0190272, IMG submission 133746) | Populus adjacent soil microbial communities from riparian zone of Shoshone River, Wyoming, USA - 504 T | ecosystem: Environmental > Terrestrial > Soil > Riparian zone | place: USA: Wyoming... | reverse complement strand
CGACGAACCCTGGCTACGCAACGACCCCGATGCGGCCAAGCGCATCGCAGTGAAAGCCATCAACCGCGCGCTGGAAGGCGTCTCCGTGCCGACCATCGTGCATCTGTGCTTCGGCTACGCGGCGCTGGTACCCGGCGAGACCAAGCCTGTCGGCTATTCGTTCCTGGCGCAACTTGCCGACACGACGGCTGAGCAGATTTCCATCGAGGCCGCGCAGCCCAAACTCGATCTTGGCGTGCTAAGGGACCTGTCCCCCAAGAAAGTAATGCTCGGCGTTATCAACCTCGACGACCGGACACCGGAGACACCGCAGGTCGTTGCCGAGCGCATCCGCGCCGGGCTGAAATTCCTGCCCCCCGATAAGCTCGTACCGGCGCCGGATTGCGGCATGAAGTACCTGCCGCGCGAGGTCGCCTTCGCCAAGCTGAAAGCCCTGAGCGAGGGTGCTGCCATCGTTCGGCGGGAACTGTCGTAGTTTGAATATTCCGGCGCACTGACAACCCCCCGGACCCGTTCCGGGGGCTTTTTGATGGCGCGTAGTGCCTGCTTTCTGGAGGTTTTTTTGCGCTTGCCTCTTTTGACCCCTTCCCCTTGGGACCATCTTGGGGCCACAGAGGGCTGCGGCCGCTCGGGAGGAGTTTACTGACATGGCAGATATCGTGAAGACGCCCCTGCAATATCTCGACAAGGCGTCCTCGGCCTTGCGGGAGATGGGCCTCATGCCGGAGAAGATCGACCCGGCGCCGATCAACGCCCTGCTGGAGAAAATCTCCGACCTCGACAAGGATAAGATCGCTCTGATCGCGCGCACGCTGGGTCAGGCCGAAATCTTCAACGAGGTGGTGCGCGAGCAGACTTCGCGCATGGAAGTGGGCCAGCGCTACGAGTCCATCACGGAAGGCTTCAACTCCATCCGCGACGACTCCAAGCGCCTCGTGGATCAGGTCTCCGATGGCAAGATCGACATCCTCGAGCGCGGCACCAACATGTGGATGAAGATCGCGCGCGGCGACATCGCCGACCGCTTCGACAAGATCCGCAAGATCTATCTCGACGTCACCAAGGAAACCAAGAACCAGATCGAGCGCGAGGCCAAGATCCTCGATGCCTATCGCGATTATCGCGGGGCACTCAAGCATTCCGAGGTGATGGCCCTGGAGATCCTTAAGCAGGCCGAAGGCAAGCTCACCGCCATTCGCGAGACGCTGAAGGACGCAACGGAGAAGGTTGCCGGTTTCTCGGGCACCGACCCGGCCGAGCGCGCCAAGCTGGAACTGGCGCGCGATGAACAGCTGCGGCGCACGCAGGACGAGGAGAAGCGCTACCAGATCGCCAAGGATCTCTCCGACAACCTCACCATCTCCTACCACACCTCCGAAGTCATCATGGCGCGCCTGATGCAGACGACCTCCGCCAAGGAGCGCGTCTACGGCCAGGCCGTCTCGTTCTTCTCCACCAACGACAGTGTTCTGACCGCGCTCAAGGCGTCCTTCACGGGCATGTTCGGCCTGCACGAGTCGACCAAGACGCTGGACGCCATGAAGGAAGGCATGTCCAAGAGCCTGGAGACGCTGTCCGAGATCGGCGACAAAGTGCAGGAGGCGGCCATTCGCAGCGGTTACGGTCCGACCATCCGTGCCGATGCCGTGAAGAAGCTGGTGGAGAGCGTCGTCACTTTCCAGGAGCGGTCGACCGAGATCATCGCCGAGATGCGCAAGCTCTCCACCCAGAATTCCGCCGAAATCCGCGACGCCGTGGAGGAAGGCAAGAAGCGCATCGCGCGCCTGATCGCCGCCGGCGAGACCCTGCCCGCCGCCGTCTGAACCGCTTGCGAGGTTTGAACATGGCCCAGGCCGTGGCGCCGCCGAGCACGCCCCAGAAGCTCGACGACATCATGATCGCCATGGACGTGGTGGACACCCTGCGCCACCGCGAGGACCTCGTGCGCCGCGAACTCAACGAGGAAGGCCGCGAGACAGAACTCATCGCCCGCCTGCGCACGATCTACCACGACCAGGGCATCGACGTGCCCGATCACGTGCTTGCCGACGGCGTCAAGGCGCTGAAGGAAAGCCGTTTCACCTACACGCCGCCGCCTGCCGGCCTGAAACGATCGCTCTTCACGCTGTGGGCCAGGCGGGGCAGCTATGGAAAGCGCACGGGCATCGCCGCGGCGGCGCTGCTCGCCGGCTACGTCGGCTATGACCGCATGATTGCGACCCCGGCGCGGCTGGTGCAGGAGCAGTCCCGCATCGAGATCACCGAGACCCTGCCGAAGGCGCTGCGGCAAGCGCACGCCGATGTTGTGGGGATTGCACCGGGCGACGGCCTAGCCAAGCAGAAGGCGGACGCGTTCGTCGCCGACGGCGAGCGCGCATTGCGCGATGGCAATCGCGATGGCGCTGCGAGAGCCCTTGCGCAGCTCGGCGATTTGCGAGAGCAGCTCCGCGGCGCGCAGGCCGCGGGGCAGTCGTTGCGCCAGGCGCACGCCGAAGTCCTGGCTATCGCCGTCGACAATGCGGCGAAGCAGAAAGCGAACATCATCCTAGCCGAAGGCGAGCGGCTGGCCCGCGCCGGCGAGAAGGCGGGCGCGGCCAAGGCAGCCGCCGACCTGCAAGCCCTGAAATCGGATCTCGCACGCGAGTACACGCTCACCATCGTGTCCCGCCCCGGCGAACCATCGCTCGTACGCCGCCGGCCGCCGCGCAGCGTCAACAGCGATGCGCGCAACCACTACGTCATCGTCGAGGCCATAGCGCCGGACGGCAGCACGCTGGCCCTCCCGGTCCGCAGCGAGGAGGACGGCAGCACCAAGTCCGTGACCAAGTTCGGCATGCGCATTCCCCAAGCGACCTACGATGCAATCGCCCAAGACAAACGCGACGACGGCATCGTCCAGCGCAACCGTTTCGGCGTGAAGCGCCGCGGCATGCTGGACGTCGAGCATCTGATGCCGTTTGACGGCGGCTATATCACGAGCTGGTAGAGCCGCTGGCATGTGGACCGGACGTCAGACACTGGAATCGATCGAAGGTGCGCTCACCTCGCTGCGTGGCGAGGAAGGCCAGCTGGAGTCCGCCCTGCGTTCCGCCGTCACGGACGCCGAGCGCCTGCGCAAGGAGCGGCTTGAGACACTCCACGAGCTGGCGCGCGTGAAGCTCGATGATATGGCCGCAGGCCGCCTCGGCAACAATCTCGACGCCGGCGAACGCCGCGCGACGCAACTGCTCGAGGACTACCGCCTGCGCATCGCTGCCCTGGAGGACCGCCGCAAGGCACTGCTGGGAGAAATCGCGCAGGCTGAAGCTCAACGCAAAGGCGCCGCCGAAATCATGGAGCAGGTGCTTGCCGCCGTCGAGCGGGTCCGTACGGACGCGCACGCAAAGGTGAAAAGCTCGCCGTCCTGGCAAGCAGCGAAAGCCGCGAGCGACGGCGCCGAGGCCGTGGCGGTCGAGGCTGAGAAAAAAGCTCAGAACTCGGAAGCGGAACTCACCGCCAAGCGCAAACCCTATGACGGCGATCCACTGTTCACCTACCTGTGGGAGCGCAAGTTCGGGACCAGCGCCTACTCCGCGGGGAACTTTGCGCGCACAATGGATCGCATGTTGGCTGACTACGTGGGCTTCCTCGATGCCCGGCCCAACTACGCGACCCTGATCGAGATTCCCCTGCGTCTGCGCGAGCACGCAACGGCAAAGCGGACAACCGCAACCGAGGCCGCCGCTGCGCTGGCCGCCATCGAGCAGCGCGCTATGTCCGAGAACGGCGTCGAGACCAGGGAGCGCGAATTGGCGGAGGCGCGTCACAAGCATGCCGCCGCGGATCGGACTGTAGAAGACAAGCACGGCCTGATGCGCAAGGTCGACGAGGAACACGGCGCTCTCGTCGCGGGCGGCAAGGATGCCGCCTATCGGCAAGCGATGGAAACCATCGCTCTCGCCGACAGCAAGGATGACATCGTCGCGCTTTACCGCGAGGCGCGCCGCACGCCCTCCAGCGCCGATGATGCCATCGTGCGCCGCATCGAGACCTTGGACGCAAGCACCGGCAAGACAGATGCGGAAATCGCCGATCTTCGGCAGACGGCCCGCGATCTTGCCCGCCGCCGCACCGACGTCGAGCAGACACGCGACCGGTTCCGGCGTGCCGGCTACGATCACCCCAACGCGACCTTCGGCAACGAGAACGAGATTGCCGAAATGCTCAAGAGCGTACTCGCAGGCGGCGCGGGCGGTCTGCTCTGGGATCTGCTGAGAGGCGGCTACTCATACCGGCCGCCCCGCAGCCCGCCGGATTTCGGCGGTCCCACTTTCCCCTTCCCGCAGCCGCGCTCGGGTCACTCCGATCCGGGCGAGCGCTGGCGTGAGCCCAGCAGCCGAGGCACTTGGTCGTGGGATGACGATAGCCGATCCAGGGGCGGCGGCTGGTCGGGTGGCGGCGGGAGCGACGACAGCTTCACCACCGACGAAACGATCTAGACTAGACGACCTGATTGTGCAGCGCAGTCTCGCCGCGCCAGAGCCGGTCGAGGTTGTCGAGAAGGATATCGATCACCGCATCCTCGTAACGTTGGGTTTCGCCGGCCGTGTGCGGCGTTATCAGCACGTTGGGCATGGCCCAGAGCAGCGAGGCGGCAGAGAGCGGCTCCTCCTGCGTAACGTCGAGCCCAGCCGCGCCGATGCGCTTTGCCTGCAGCGCCGCGATCAGTGCCGTCTCGTCGACGACGCGGCCGCGCGACACGTTGATGAGATGCGCGGTCGGCTTCATGGCCGCGAGCGCTTTCGCGTCGATCAGGCCCTCGGTTTCGGGTGTGAGCGGGCAGGTCAGGGCGACGATGTCCGCCTGGCCCAGCAACTCGCCGATCCGATCGTTGCGATAGACGGCGTCCGCGCCCTCGACGCCCGTGCTTGGGTCCCGCTTGGTCGCAAGGACGCGCATGCCGAAAGCCTTGGCGAACTTGGCGAGCCGGGAGCCGATCCTGCCCATGCCGACGATCAGCAGGGTCTTGTCCGTAAGCTGGTCTTCGCGCGCGGCAATCTCCGAAATCATGCCCCGCCAGCGCTTGGCGCCCTGGTTGACGACGGCCTCTGGTAGCTTGCGTTGCAGCGCCAGCATGAGCGCCATGGCGTGCTCGGCAACCGCCGTTGCGTTCACGCCTGCCGCGCTGGCAAGGCGGATGCCGTGCGTACGCAGTACGTCCTTATCATACCAGTCAACGCCGGAACTGATAGACTGGATGAACTTGAGCTTCGCGGCAATCTCGGCCAGCTCGTTCTTCCAAAGCATGGAGACGACCAGTACGTCGGCATCCGGCAGCGCCTTCGCCAGTTCGTCAGCAGTTCGCACTTGCACGTGCGCAATCCCTGCGTCGCGCAACGCGAAGCGTTCGGCCATGCGATAGGCGGCATGAGCAAAGCAGATCGTGAGACCGGTCTTGGGAGGCAGCATGGCGGACGTCCTAGAAAACACGCTGAGGGAAGTATCTGAGCAGAAGCTCTTCGTAGCGGCCGCCCTCACGCAGGCGCTTCAGCGCCCCGTTGATCAGTGATTTGAGCTGGGCGTCGTCGCGCCTGACCGCGATGCCGATACCGTCGCCGAAGAATCTGGGCTCTGCAAACGGTCCGCCTTTGAGCTCGCAGCACGCTTTGGATGCGGTGCCATTGAGCCAAAACACAAGGCTGATGCCGTCGTCGAACAGTAGGTCGGCTTCCCCGGTGATGACGGCATCGCGCGCCAACTCTACGGTTTCATAGGTGCGGATCGGGCTGTCGCGAAAGAACGCCCGCAAATACGCTTCGTGCGCTGTCCCCTTTGCAACTGCGATCTTCTTTCCTTCCAGCGACTCCGGGGTCGCGGTGCTCAGGCTGCCGCCGCGCTTGCCCGCAAACCTTGCAGGCGTGAAGTAATAGGGCTCAGTGAAATCGACGATCTTCAGCGCGTTCGGGCTGGCCGTGTGCGAGGCGATCACCGCATCCGCCTGGCCGCGCACGAGGGCTTGCAATAATTCGGACCAGGGCCGGGCCTGGACATCGCAGGCCGCGTTGAGTTCGAGGCAGATCGCTCGGGCCATGTCGACATTGAAGCCGGTCAGGACATTGTCCTCGTCGAGATAGTTGAACGGCGGGAAATCACTTTCGGTCAGAAAGCGAATGGCGACGCGCCGCGGCGGCTCGCGCTCTTCCGCCTCAGGCTGCGTGGGTGGGCCCTGCGCATAAACTCTCGACACGTCCACAGCCCATGCGAGCCCAACAAAAAGTAAGACAGCACTTACGCGGCATATCGGTAGAAAGATCATTCGTATTTGGCCTGCGTACGACGATTAGAGGGCACGTCGGATGGCCATGCAAAGCTCTGGGCGCTTGCGCGCCCAGCTTTTCCGCGCTGGCCGTGCGGATATCGATGACAGTCTAGCGCGTGCGCGCCCATCGGGACAGCCGCCACCGCTCCCTTGTTCACAAGATGCCGCAAATCTGCGTTCGCACGTCGCTGATCCAGCCGAGGTTGCCCTTCAGTCCCTCGAGCAGGCGGCCACACAATGGGGTGTGCCCCTCCACGAGGCGTGGCTTGCGAGCGGTGCGGCCTCGCACGATACGTATGCGGCTGCGCTCGCAAACCGGATCGGCGTACCCCTGGCCGGTTGGGAGGCCGAGATCACGATCGATACGGGCGGGGACATCGAAGACCCCGATCACCGGGGCTTTCCCGCGAGCATCGGCGGGCGTCCTTGCCGGGTCCTCCGCGCGGACACCCTCACGCCTGAGGAACTCCGCGCGCAGGTTGCCGAACTGCAGTTCCATGGCACAAACGTGGCATTGGCCCCCCGCTTCCGCTTCAACGCCGCGCTGGAAGAGTACTGGAGGGCGGAACGGTTAGACGAAGCCGTGCATGGGCTCTTGCGCCGAAGCCCGGAGAGTTCCGCCTGCGCCTCCGTTTGGATATGGCAGGTTGTGGCCGCGGCGGTTGCGGTGGGGCTGATCATCGGCGGCCTCTCAATGTCGCCGCGGGCCACCATTGCGGTCTTGACGGCGATCGTCGCCATTCCCTTCTTGTGCATCACGCTGTTGCGGCTCATCGCGTTGATCGAACTCCTGTTCGCGAGGCGTCCGCGCACCATTGCGGCCGCAGCCCTCTCGCCGCCCGATGACGCGGCATTGCCGTGCTACAGCATACTCGTGCCGCTCTTTCAGGAAACGAGCGTTCTTGGTGGTCTCGTGAACGCGTTGCAGGCCTTCGACTATCCCGCGCCGAAACTCGAGATATTCCTCATCCTCGAGGCGGCCGATCTGGAAACGCAGGCTGCGGTTCTATCGCTCGACCTGCCCCCGCACTTCCGTACTATCCTCGTGCCCGATCATGCCCCGCGCACGAAGCCCAAGGCGTTGAACTACGCGCTGCAGTTTGCGCGCAGCGAGTTCGTGGTGGTGTACGATGCGGAGGACCGGCCGCAGCCGGATCAACTCAGACGAGCACTCGATGTGTTCCGCCAGGGCACGCCACAACTGGGGTGCGTGCAGGCGCAACTCAACATTTACAACCCCCGCGCAAGCTGGTTCACGCGTCAATTCACGATCGAGTACTCCGCTCTTTTTGACGGCATCCTCCCTGGGTTGACGCGATTGCGTCTACCCGTGCCGCTCGGCGGAACGTCGAACCACTTCCGGCGCAAAGCTCTTGACGCCGCCGGCGGCTGGGATCCCTTCAACGTCACGGAGGACGCCGACTTGGGCTTCCGGTTGGCACGGACCGGGTGGCGCACGGCCATGCTCGCTTCCACTACCTGGGAGGAGGCACCAGTCAGGTTCGTCACGTGGTTCAAACAGCGCACGCGCTGGCTGAAGGGGTGGATGCAGACCTATCTTGTCCACACGCGTCGGCCTTGGCGACTGAGCAGGGAAGTGGGGCTACGCGGAGCGATCGGCATCCATGTGATCATGGGCGCGCTTATTCTCTCGGCGCTCGCCCACCCTTTCTTTTATGTGCTGCTTGGCTACCACGCACTATCGGGCCAATTCTTGGCGCCGTCCGAGAGCCTTGGCGGCTCGATCTTGTGGACCATCGCCTGGGTGAACCTCACCGCCGGCTATGCGGTCGCCATTCTCGTAGGCGCGGTGAGCGTGATCCGCCGCGGCCGTCCGGTTCTCGCGCTATCGGCTCTTTTTATGCCGCTGTGCTGGCTGCTGATTTCCGCCGCCGCGTACCGCGCGCTGTACCAACTCGCGACCGATCCCTATCGGTGGGAAAAGACGACCCACGGCGAGGGGACCGCGGCCGGGCGGTAGGTTGCTCCGCGTGGCGGGCGCTATCGCCTACTGGCGCTCACACCTTCATCTTCGGGTCGAGCCAGTCACGAAGGGCATCGCCGAAGAGGTTGAAACCGAACACCGCGAGCGAAATCGCGATGCCGGGGAAGACGGCAACCCATGGTGCGCTCTCCGCGTATTCCTGGGCGCCGCCGCGCAACATCAGGCCCCAGGCCGGGACCGGCTCCTGCACGCCAAGGCCGAGAAAGGACAGGGAGGCCTCGATCAGGATCGCCTGCCCGACGGCCGCCGTCATCATGATCAGGTAGGGCGCCATCACGTTCGGCACCATGTGACGCAGCACGATGCGGGAATGACTGAACCCGCAGGCCCGCGCCGCATCGATATAGGGCGCTTCCCGCACCGACAGCGCGCTCGATCGCACGACGCGGGCGCAACGCGGGATGAACGGGATGGTGATTGCGAGAATGACGTTCTGGATGCCAGTACCGAAGATGGAGACCACCGCCAGCGCCAGGATCACCAGCGGAAACGCCATCAGCACGTCCATGATGCGCTGGAAGATAAGGTCGAAGGTGCCGCCGAAGTAGGCGCTGGCCACGCCTAGCACCAGCCCAAGGGTTGCTCCCACGAAAGCCGAGACGAAGCCCACCAGCAGTGCGGTGCGCGCGCCGTAAACGATGCGCGCATAGAGGTCGCGGCCGTACTGGTCGGTGCCCAGCCAGTAATCTGCGCTCGGTGGTTCCAGCATGGCGCCGAAGTTGTTACGGGTCGGATCGTAGACCGTGACGAAATCGGCGAACACGGCCATGAAGATCATGAGGAACACGACGACGGCGCCGGCGGCGCCGAGCGGGTTCTCGCGGCAAAACCGCCAGAGCGTGGAGAGCCGCGATGCTCTCGGCAGCGCGTCTTCGCTGGGGCGAGAGGCGGGCTCAGAGAGGATTGCCATCGGGGACCTTCAGCGGCTGTAGCGTATGCGGGGATCGAGCCACGCATAGAGGATGTCGACGAGGAGATTGGTGAGCGCGAAGATGGCGACCACCAGCATCACGAGCGCCTGCGTCATGTTGTAGTCGTGGTTGGAGATGGACTCCACGAACAGCTTGCCGAGACCGTTGAGGTTGAAGACCTGCTCGGTGACGACCAAGCCCCCCATCAGAAACGCGAACTCGATACCGATGATGGTAATTACCGGAAGCAGCGCGTTGCGCAGCGCGTGCCGGCGGACGATCAGCTTGCGAAAAACGCCCTTCGCGCGTGCGGTGCGCACGTAGTCCTCGCGCAGTACCTCGAGCATGGCCGACCGGGTCATGCGGGTCGCGACCGCCGAGTAGCGATAGCCAGTGGCGAGCGCGGGCCAGATCAGCATGCTCAGATTGGTGAGCGGATCGATCCAGATCGGCACGTAAGTGATGGGAGGCATCCAGGACACGCCGAACCACGCCTTGGACGTGATCAGAATCCCGAGGATGATCAGAATGCCGAGCCAAAAGGAGGGCATGGCAACGCCGGCGATGGAGAACGCTCGCACCACGTAGTCGATCCAGGTGTTTTGCCGGACCGCCGAGATGGTGCCCAGCGGAATGGCAAGCAAGATCGCTGTCAGCGTCGCCATGATGGCGACTTGTAGTGACAGTTGGAAGCGCAGGCCGACCTCCTCAATGATCGGCCGGCCCGTCCACATCGACTTGCCGAAGTCCAGCATGGCCAGCCCCTTAACGAAGGCCAGAAACTGCACGATCATCGGCTGGTCGGTGCCGATCTCGGCGCGGCAGTTGTTGAGAACCGTCGGATCGATGCTGCCGCCGCCGCTCGCCAGCCTCAGAACGCACACATCGCCGGGGATGGCGCGCATCAGCAGGAAGACGAGCACGGCCGCCCCGAGCAGCGTCGGGATCACCAGGAGCAGGCGCTTGACGATATAGGTGAGCATGGTTTTGCGTTGCGAAGGCACTGGCCGGCCCATAGTGGCCGGCCAGTGCCCGTTGGCGTCGCTACGACGCGGAAGCGCCGTCTATTTGTCCAGCCAGACCTGCGACAGGTCCTGGTTCAGATAGTGGCTGGGCGTGACCGTCCATCCCTTCAAGTAGGACCGGTGCGGGATGATGCGATACCACCACAGCGTGATGGCACTGGAGGCCAGATCGTTCAGCACACGCTTCTCGTAGGCCCGCATCAGCTTTTTCTGCTCGGCCACGTCGCCCGTCTGGTTCATGGCGTCGTGCAGCTTGACCAGCTCGTCGTCCTTGAACCTGCCATACTGGGCGCTGGAATCGGGTCGGAACGTGGAGACGTCGACCAGTGGGTTGACCACCGACTGGCAGTTGAACTCCAGGGCCACCTCGAACTTGCCCTCACGCAAGGACGCGTAGAACGGGCCCGTCCCTTCCACCTTCTGCTCCACGGTGAGGCCGACCTCCTTCCACTGGTCGATCATCCACGTGCCCAGGATGGTGTAGGGCTGGTCGACACCGCGGTTGAGCAGTGTGAACTTGAGGTTCTCCTGCCCTGCTTCCTTCAGCAGCTTCTTGGCCTCTGCGCGGGACTTGTTGATGTCGGGCCAGAAGCCGACGATCTGCTCCAGCTCGGCTTTCGTCGCCGCCAAGGGATGGCCCGGGAAGACCACGCCGCCTACCGCCTTGACGATGGCGATCTTCGATATGTCCTTCGATCCGCTCCAGCGGTCGAGGGCGAGACTGATCGCCTTGCGCACGCGCACGTCGTCGAAGGGCTTCTTCTCTTGGTTGGGGGTGAGGTTCAGCACGCAGTTCCAGTTGCTTTCCTGAACCGTGATGTCCTTGCCGAGCGCCGCAACCAGGTCGTCACGGCTCTTGGGTGGAAAGCCACGGAACTCGATGGCCGCCTGGTCGCCGCGGATCGCCTGCACGCGCAGCGTCTGCGTCTTGGCGAAAATCGCCTCGAAGCCGTCGATGTAGGGCTTGCCCTTGTGGTGATAGTTGGGATTGCGCTTCCCCTTGACGAAGGCGCCGGCTTGGCGCTCCTCGAAGACGAAGGGGCCGGACCCAAGCACGTTCTTCTCATACCAGTGCTGGTCAGTGTCCAGTTTGGCCTTCGAGTAGACGAAGTTGTAGGGCGTGGCGAGTGCGGGAATGAACGCACCGGACGGATGCTTCAGCTTGAACACCACCGAATCGGCGTCCGGGCTGGTCACGGTGTCGACCATGCTGAACTGGGCATGGCGTGCGCTTGAAACGCCCTTGGGCGGGAAGATGATGCGCTGGAAGGTCGCGTTCACGTCCGCGGCGGTCACCGGTGTTCCGTCGTGGAATTTTGCGTCCTTGCGGATCTTGAACGCATAGGTCTTGCCGCCATCGGCCGGTTCCGGCATCTCGGTGCACAGATCGCACACATAGTTGCCCGAGTTGGGGTTCTCGGGCTCCACCCGGATCAGCGTGCTATAGAACGGCGCGATGGGGTGGATCAGGGCGAAGGTCGTCTCTCGATGACCGTCGAAGCTCGGCGGCTCGTCGGGCACGACGAACTTGAGGATTCCGCCCTTCTTTGGCGTCTGAGCATCAGCCGACGGCATCGCGACCGGTATGGCCAGCAATCCCGCAAGCAATGGAAGGGCGATGTTCCAACGTGACGTTGGCATTATGGGAACCTCCCTTAAATTGTTCTTTGTTCACCGGCAGCCGGTAGCTGGTCGGTGGTATACCATCCACGATCTTGGCGGTGATTTCAAATCATTCGGGCCGTTCAGTGCCAAAAATGGCAAATCGAGCCGCCGATTCACTTTGTTGTCAGTCTCGCAAATGCGAACAGCTCAGGGTCAGGTCCACACATGCATCCCGGCAAAAAGTTGAAAGAGGCGCTGGCGAAGGGCGGACTTCTAAGCGCGCCCGGCGTGTACGACATGATCTCGGCGAGGATTGCAGACCGGCTGGGTTTCGGCGCGCTCTATATGACCGGGTACGGTGTCTCCGCCTCCATCGGCCTGCCGGACGCTGGATTGGTCAGCTACACCGAAATGGTGGGACGCGTCGCCCAGATCTGCCAGGGCACGCAGACACCGGTGATCTGCGACGCAGACACCGGGTTCGGCGGGCTCCTCAACGTCGAGCGCACGGTGAAGGGCTACGAGGCTGCAGGCGCCGCGGCCATTCAGCTCGAGGATCAGGTGTTTCCGAAAAAATGCGGACACACGCCCGGCCGTCGCGTGGTGCCCGTAGGGGAAATGGTACGCAAGATCGAGGTCGCGGCCGCAAGCCGTTCGTCGCCTGATCTCCTGATCGTGGCGCGCACCGATGCGCGTACGCAGCACGGACTGGACGAGGCGCTAAGGCGGGGGGAGGCCTTTGCGAAGGCGGGCGCCGACATTCTCTTCATCGAAAGTCCGGAGAGCGAGGAGGAGATGGCCAGGATCGGCCGGTGCTTCGATCTGCCCCTGCTCGCCAACATGGCCGACGGCGGACGCACGCCGATACTCCCGAAGGAGCGGCTGGAAGAACTCGGCTACAAGCTCGCGATCTTTCCGGCGACGGGTTTTCTCGCGACCGCCAAGGCGCTCGAGCATGCCTATGGCGTTCTGCGCGAGAAAGGCTCCAGCGACACGCTGGCACCCGACCTCTATTCGTTCGACAAGTTCTGCCGCCTCGTAGGCTTCGAGCACATCTGGGAGTTCGACAAGCGCTGGGCAGAAGGGGATGTTTAGCCCCGGCATTTGGCTTCCTTGATCAGCGGCGCGGCTGAGCCTCCGGCGCCGGGTGTGGTGAACTGGATGCCGTTGTCCGTGAGCACGGTGTGGATCTTGTAAGGGACGGCCGCGATCAGCCGCAGCAGGAACTCCCTGGAGATGGCGGTGGCGGCCTTTTCGTGGAGTTCGGCGAATGCGCACTTGGAGGTGCGGTCGATCGCCACGAACATGTCGCTGGAGTCCTACCTCAGAAGATCCCTGAACTGGGGGTTTCGCTCGATGAATTCGCGAACGAACCAGCAGTCCGGCACGACCTTCAAGGTCAACTTGCGCGCTTCATTCAACGCGCCTTCGACGAGACGGCCACCGATGCCACGGCCACGCAGAGGCGCGGGCACCTCCGTGTGATAGATCGTCATCACCCCTGCATCGAGGCGATAGTCCGCGGTGGCAGGCCCCGCTGGCGTCTCCAGCTCGAAGCGGTTCTTGCTGGCGTCGTTGACCACCGAGTTGCTCATCACAGCCCCTCGATCAGCCACGGTAGTGAGCGAACTGGCCGTGCGGCTGGAAGCGCTCCAGGTACGCCGGCACAATTGCCGCCATCGCGTGAGGGTGCTCCACGCCAAGCCCCCCCAGGGTACGTCCCTCGGCGGCCGCCTTCTCGGTGACGACGTTGGCCTCCGTGAGCGCCCGGACCTGGTCGACAGTGAGCGGGCGAAGATTGTTGGGCAGCGGCACCGTCACGAAGGCGCCGATCTGAGCCAACCAGAAGGGAAGGCGCAGATACCAGCGCTTGTGGCCGGACCACTGCTGCGTGAGATCGAGGATCTGGCGGAAGGTGACGACGTCGGGCCCGCCAAGCTCATAGATGGTGCGCTTCTTCGCCTTGCCGGCGCAGGCCGTTGAAATGGCGGCGGCAACATCGCCAACGTAAACGGGCTGAAATCTCGTCTTGCCGCCGCCCACCAGTGGAAGGAATGGCGACATCCGCGCCATGGCGGCGAACCGGTTGAACAACTGATCCTCCGGGCCGAACATGAGCGAGGGACGCAGGATGACGGCCTCGGGAAACTCCGCCAGCGCGGCCGCCTCGCCCGCCGCCTTGGTGCGGCTGTATTTCGACCAGGACTTGCGATCGGCGCCGATGGCTGAGACGTGGACAAAAATGCGAGCGCCAGCGTCCCGGGCTGCCTTCGCGGCGGCGCGCGCGCCGGCAACATGCACCGACTGGAACGTCTGCGGTCCGGATTTATGCAGAATGCCGGCAAGGTTGACGACGGCCTCGGCCCCGTCTGCCGCGCGGCGCAGCGAATCCGGATAACGCACATTGGCCTGCACGGCATGGACCTGCCCGACCGCACCCATGGGCTGCAGGTAGCCCGCGAGGTCGGGGCGACGAGACGCCGCCCGCACGCGCCAGCCGTCGGCAGCAAGCGCGCGTACGGCGTTGCGACCGACAAAGCCCGAGCCGCCGATTACCGTCACCAGGCTGCCTTGCTCCAGCCGAGAGGCCATGGCCGGTTTCCCCCGTTGCAGAATAGTGCCCTGCAATAGCCTTGTAATGAGCGGCTGTGAAGTCGGCGCGGTGCAATTGACAAGCCCCGGTGCTCGCCGTAACTAGCGCCCGTGCCTGCCCAGGTGGCGGAATTGGTAGACGCACTAGTTTCAGGTACTAGCGGGTAACACCGTGGAGGTTCGAGTCCTCTCTTGGGCACCACCATTCACTGCGTTGGCCGCCTAGGTCTGATCTGACCGGGTCGCGGCAGCGACGGCACCCGAAACACCGGCACCTGCCGTTCTCCTGTAGCCGCTGGGTGACAGGCCGTAGGCTGTCTTGAAGCTGCGGGCGAAGTGAGTCATGTCGGAGAAGCCCCAGCTGAAGGCGATGTCGGTCAAAGTGCGATGCGCCTGGGCCGGGTTCAGCAGCGCCTGCCGGCAGCGTTCCAACCGCCTGCTCTGAACGAGCCTCATGATCGAGGTGCCTTCTTGTGCCAGGATGGAGTTCGCATAGCGCACGCTGATACCAGCGGCTGCCGCCGCGGTGGCAGAGTCGAGCGAAGGATCCGTGAGGCGCGCTTCGATCGCAGCGCGCAGGCTAGCCACCGCAAGCCCGCGAGCCGAGGACACTTTCGGCCGTTGCGCCTCCGCTCCCTTGGCAAGAGCGACGGCGACTAGGTCGAGCAACTGGTCCTCGATCATGCAGTGATTGGCGGGCTGCAGCCGCTCCAGGAGCTGCGGCAGCGCGGCCAGATAGGAAGAAGCCAGGCCGCTTTCCGCTTCGAGAGGCCTCAGCCGACGGGCGAGCAGAGGACGTGTGTTGCCGACCCGGGCTTCCAGCACTCGCCGCGGTGCCTTAACGAGGAGCAATTCGGAGCCGCCGAAAAATTTGCCGGAATAGGGCCGCGTCGAATCAATCAGCGCCATCTCGCCAGGGTCCAGGGTGGTCTCCCGGCCGTCCTGCTCCAACACCAGGGTTCCCGACATTTGCCGAAGCACGAACAGATCGTCATGCGCCTCCAATGCAATGTGGCTGCTGGTGCGCTCCACCCGCATCGGCGCATTCTCAAAGAGCAAGAACTCCATTCCGGCCAATGCCCCGGACTGCAGAGCGGCATGGAACTCCCGGCGGGATTGCGGCCGGGAGTCGTGCTTGACGATGCGGCGGCATGCGACGTTGTGCCAGTAGGCGAAACGATCGCGCGGATGCACCTCCTCGGTGGAAAACAGGGGCTTCATGAAATCATTCGCGATGTGTGCCCGGCTAGCCGAGCGCTAGTGCCGACCCAGCCGATCCGGGGTGGAGCGCGTCGCTTATATGGGACGTGCACTCCGTAGTTCAATGAAACACGTCGCTGGGCCGGTCGCCGGACCGCGGGCTAATGCGTAAAGGGGCGACGAGTGAACCGGAAACTGATTGAACTCAGCGGCGCTTATCACGCCCTCAACAAAGTGTTGGCAATGATCAGGCTGGCCGAGCGGGATGCTTGTGCATGGGAAAAACTCGTTGAACTCGTGATGGATAGAATGAGCGAGTTGTCACGCGAGATCGTTGCGGCACCTGCCACATGCGCCGAGGAGGTCGCCTGCAAGGCCAGCGTCGCCCTTGATTGGCTCAACGACAGCACTCCAGAACTGGCAGATGAGCTGGCGACTTCGGTCTGCCGCGACCTCATGCGCTTGTTTCCGGGCGCTGGCGGTAATGCCACCTGCGAAGGAGAGGCGGGCAAGGACAGGACGGACCGGACAAGTCTGGGCGCAACCATCGGATAGTTGCCCCCGTCAGCCGCCGCCATTTCTGTCGGCGCGTCACTTCTTGGCTGGGACAACCGGCTGGCTCGCGCCGAGCTGGAACATGAGGGCTGCGCTGCCGTCGCCGCCGACGAAGGTGTGAGGCAGAACGCCCGGCACGAGCCGCACCGCCCGTTCCCAGTCGATCAGCAGCGGATTTGTTTTCAGGATCTCGGCCTGGCGCTGCTGGATGTCGAGCTGGGCCTTGCCCTTGATGGCAATCGAGTAGGCCTCGGCGTCAGCTTGCGCCTTGGTGGCATCGGCCTGGGCCTTGGCGCTGTTGAAGACCTCCTGCGCCTTGAAGTTCTGCTTGCGCAGCTCCTGCTCCTGCGCGTTGGCGGCCTCACGCGCGACCTGCACGGCGGCAATCTGCTGGGTGTAGGCCTTGGGGAACTCGACGTTGGTCACCGAAAAGCCGGTGATCGTCATGATCTGCTGCGGAATGACGCTCAGCGCCGCGGCCCTGGCCTGGTCGCGCAGCTCGTTGCGCTTGGTCAGTAGCTCGTT
>Ga0190272_10000704_pt1 | contig 16734 bp, 14 predicted proteins | sample Popmic504T_FD_133746 | JGI IMG/M metagenome (GOLD analysis project Ga0190272, IMG submission 133746) | Populus adjacent soil microbial communities from riparian zone of Shoshone River, Wyoming, USA - 504 T | ecosystem: Environmental > Terrestrial > Soil > Riparian zone | place: USA: Wyoming... | reverse complement strand
GTGCAGCTGGTCGCCGCCATGAACCCCTGCCGCTGCGGCGTCGGTGGGCCGGGCAAGGGCGCCTGCGGCAAGGCCCCGCGCTGCCAGCGCGACTATCAGGGCCGCATCTCCGGCCCGCTGCTCGACCGCATCGACCTGCAGGTCGACGTGCCGCCGGTCACCGCCGCCGACCTCGCCCTGCCGCCGCCGTCCGAAGGCACCGCCGAGGCCGCCGTTCGCGTGGCGCAGGCCAGGGCCGCGCAGGAAGAGCGGGGAAACCTCAACGCCCGCCTTGAAGGCGCCGAGCTTGAAAGGGCCGTGGCGCTGGACGAGCCGGCCCGGGCGCTGATGTCCCGCGCCGCCGAGGCTGGCCACCTGACCGCGCGCGGCTGGACGCGGACCCTGCGCCTCGCCCGCACCATCGCCGACCTCGAAGGCGCCGAGGCGGTGCGACGGGTGCATGTGGCCGAGGCGCTGATCTATCGCCGCATCGGCCCGGCCCTACCCGAAGCCTCGCCGATGCAGAGCTTCTCCTCGGCCATCTAGCCCGCTGGACGCCGCGCGCGGCGCGCGCCAAGGTCGCTCCTCGAACCGAGGAAGACGGATGACGCAAGCGGCCGAGACACCCAAGCAAAGCGCCCTTGGCGCTCTCATGGTCTACCTCGAGCGCCGCAGCCTGGTGATGCTGGCCCTGGGCTTCGCCTCGGGCCTGCCCAACCTGCTGATCTTCGACACCCTGTCGGCCTGGCTGCGCGAGGCGGGGATGTCGCTGGAGGTGATCGGCTTCTTCAGCCTCGCGACGCTGGCCTATTCGCTCAAGTTCATCTGGGCGCCGCTGGTCGACCGCACCACCATCCCGGTGCTCAACCGCCTGCTGGGCCACCGGCGCAGCTGGATGATCACCATGCAGCTTCTGGTCATGCTCGGCCTGTGGCTGATCGCCGGGACGGACCCGAGCGTCGATCTGGCGCGGATGGCCATGCTGGCCGTGCTGGTCGGCTTCACCGCCGCCACCCAGGACATCGTCATCGACGCCTGGCGCATCGAGGCTGTCGACGAGAGTCGGCAGGGGGCCATGGCCGCCGCCTACCAGTGGGGCTACCGAATCGCCATGATCGTCGCCGGCGCCGCGCCGCTGATCCTGGCCGAGACCTACGGCTGGAACCTCTCCTACGCCGTCATGGCCGCGCTGATGAGCGTCGGCATCGCGGGCGTCCTCTTCGCGCCGCGCGAGAAAGTCCACACGGTCCGCGCCATCCCCGTCGGCGACGTGCCCTCGCGCCCCACCTTCGAGGTGGCTGAGTGGCTGCTGCGCCTCCTCCTCATCGTCTTCGCGGGCCTGATCATCGGCTCGGGGCTGACGGGTGCGCCGGACCTGCTGTCCTCGCTGCTGGCCCGCGTCGGCATCCATATCGGCCCGCTCGCCGCCGCCTGGGAGGCCAAGGAAACGGGGGTCTTCATCCAGTTCGCCGCCGTCATCGTCGGCTTTGCCGTGCTGGTCGCCGCCTGCTGGCCGCTGCCGGGGTTGCGGACGCGGCCGGGCGCCTATCTCGCCGGCTCGTTCGGCGAGCCGCTGCAGGACTTCTTCAAGCGCTTCGCCGGCACGGCGGCGCTGATCCTGGCGCTGATCTGCCTCTACCGGGTCTCCGACTTCGTCCTCAACATCATGAACCCCTTCTACCTCGACCTTGGCTTCACCAAGACCGAGGTGGCCGAGGTGCGAAAGGTGTTCGGGGTGGTGATGTCGATCCTCGGCGTCTTCCTCGGCGGCCTGGCGGTGGCGCGGCTGGGACTGATGCGCTCGCTGATCATCGGCGCCTTCGCCGGACCCCTGAGCAACCTGGTCTTCGCCTGGCTGGCCATGCAGGGGCCGGACCTTGGGGCGCTGTTCGTGGCCATCGGCGTCGACAACATCGCCTCGGGTTTCTCCGGCACCTGCCTGATCGCCTACATGTCCAGCCTAACCAGCGCCGGCTTCACCGCCACCCAGTACGCCCTGTTCTCATCCCTCTACGCCCTGCCCGGGAAGCTGATCGCCTCACAGTCGGGCCGTATCGTGGAGAGCGCCGCCCGCAGCGCCGACGCCGGCGGCATGGCGGCCAGCCTCAAGGGCCTGTTCACCGGCTTGCCCGCCGGCGCGCTGAGCGAGGGCGCGGCCAAGACGGGGGTGACGCCGGCGGCGCTGGGCAGCGGCTACGTCACCTTCTTCCTCTATTCGACACTGATCGGCATCGCCGCCATCGTGCTGACCTTCATCGTCGCGGCGCGCCAGCCGCGCCGGGCCCTCCAGCCCGACCAGCCCGATCAGGCGGTCAGGCAGACCACCTGAGCCACCCGTAGGTCGCGGCGCAGGCTGTCGGCGACGCGGCCGTAGTTCTGGGCGTCGATCGGCTCGCCGACGGCATAACTGGCGGGCTGGCGGCCGGCGGCGCGGAAGGCGCCCTGCACCGTCTCCGGCGCGGTGGTGTAGATGCGTCCGCGCCGGGGCGCCTCGGCGATGGTCACCCCGATCACCCGGCCGCTGGAATCTAGCGCCGGCGCCCCCGACAGTCCGGCCAACGTGCCCTTCAGCCCGTCGGTGCGGCCGACCTCCGCCCAGACCAGCACCGACTCGGTGCGCGCGCCGCGCCCGCGCACCACCAGATTTTCCCGGCCCAGCAGCCGCGACGCGATCTCGCCCGGCTTGGCCTGGGGAAAGCCCGGATGGAAGGCCAGGTCGCCCCGCCGCAGCGGCCGGTCGAAGCCCAGCGGCATGGCCGGCGCACCGCCGTCGGTGGTCAGCACCGCCGCATCGCCGGCCGGATCGATGGAAACCTTGACCGCCACCCCGCGCCCTTCGGCGACAACGAGCGCCGTGCGCCCGCAGCCCTCGACCACGTGCCTGGCCGTCAACCACACGCCGTTGTCGGCGACGGAAAAGGCGGTGCCGGAGCCCGGCTGCGTCTGACCGGGAACCTCGACCACCACCGAGGGGTCGAACGGCGAGGCGGGGCCGAGCGGCACGCCTTCCTCCCCCGGCACCGGCGGCGGCGGGGCGGGGGCATCGGCCTGTTCCTGGCGTCCGACCGCGGCGACCAGCAGGGCGGCCACGACGGCGGTATAGACCAGCCAGTCAGGAAGACGCGGGAAGTGCACGGATCAGCCGGCCATCGCGGCGGCGAAGATCAGGGCGGTGGAAAGCTTGGCGCCGACCAGCAGCGCCGCGGCGGCCATCTCGCCGTCCTGGATGCGCTTGGGCAGGCCATGCAGCAACAGGTCGATCAGCCGAAACGCCAGCAGCTGCACCGCGATGGTGGCGGCGCCCCACAGCACGATGTCGACGATCGAGGTCGAGGCGTTCAGCGACACCGCCAGCGGTATGGCCAGCCCGACCAACACCCCGCCCAGAGACACCGCGGCGGCGACGTTGCCGGCCCGGATCAGCCGAATCTCCTTGTGCGGGGTGAGGAGGATGTAGATCCCCGTGCCGACCACCAGCATCAACAGGGTCATGGCCGCGTGCAGCAGGGTGACCGGAAAGCCGGTCGCGAAAGCCTGGATCTCAGGGGAAGTAAGCTCAGGGGGCATGGGCCAGGCGCCTTGTCCGACAAACAGGCGCCACCGTTAGCACGCCGGTAAGCACGGCGCGCAAGGCTTACTCCGCGGCGGCCAGCTTGCGGCGGGTGCTGGCGCGGACCTTCTCGCTCTCGGACTTCAGCTGGCCGCAGGCGGCCAGGATGTCGCGGCCCCGGGGCGTGCGGATCGGCGAGGCGTAGCCGGCGCGGTTGAGGATCGCCGCGAAGGTCTCGATGGTCCCCCAGTCTGAGCACTCGTAAGGCGACCCCGGCCAGGGGTTGAAGGGGATCAGGTTGATCTTGGCCGGGATGCCCTGCACCAGATTGACCAGCGCGCGGGCGTCGGCAGGGCTGTCGTTGACGCCCTTGAGCATCACATACTCGAATGTCACCCGCCGGGCGTTTGACAGGCCCGGATAGGCGCGGATCGCCGCCATCAGGGCCGCGATATCGTACTTCTTGTTCAGCGGCACCAGCTCGTCGCGCAGGGCGTCGTTGGTGGCGTGCAGCGAGATGGCCAGCATCGCCTGCGTCCGCTCGCCCAGCGGCGTCAGCTCGGGCGTGACGCCTGAGGTCGAGACGGTGATGCGCCGCCGCGACAGGGCGATGCCCTCGCCGTCGCTGATGATGTCGATGGCCCCGGCGACCGCATCCAGATTGTAGAGCGGCTCGCCCATGCCCATGAAGACGATGTTGGAGAGCTGGCGGTCCTCCTTGGGCGAGGGCCATTCGCCCAGGTCATCGCGGCAGACCTGCACCTGGGCGACGATCTCGGCGGCGGTCAGGTTGCGCACCAGCGCCTGGGTGCCCGTGTGGCAGAAGGTGCAGTTCAGCGTGCAGCCGACCTGGCTGGAGACGCACAGGGCGCCCGCGCGGCCGACGCCGGGGATGAAGACGCTCTCGATCTCGATGCCCGGCCCGGTGCGGATCAGCCACTTGCGGGTTCCGTCGTTGGACACCTGCCGCTCGACGATTTCCGGCCTGGCCAGCGTGAACCGCTCGGCCAGCGCCGTGCGCGTGGCTTTGTCGATGCTGGTCATCGCTTCGAAATCGGTGACGCCGAAGTGCTGGATCCAGCGCCACAGCTGCGCCACCCGCATCCTGGCCTTGTCGGCCGGCACCACGCCGGCCTCCACCAGCGTCGCGGTCAGCTGGGCGCGCGTGAGACCCGACAGGTTCACGGGCGCGGGGGCCGCGGGGGCCTTGGTCGCGCGGGAAAGATCGAGTGTGACGCTCACGGGGCTCTGGTTGGCTGGCTGGACGGCGGTCCATACCAGATAAGGACGCGCCCGCCCAATTGCAGGCGCGTCATCTCGCCCCGATGACTAGGGGGTCGTGTCGGCCGCCGCGCCGTCGGTGACCAGCGGAGCGTTGAGCACATTGTCGGCCGGCGCCAGCGTCTGGTTCGGCGTCACTTGCTGGACGGCCGTGCCGTCGGGGTTGGTGATCACCGTGTCCTCGAATGACTGTTCCGTCTCGCTCTGCACGCTCTCGGTGGCGAGCGGGCCGGGCGCGCGCTGGTTGCCGAGCAGGAACCAGGCCAGCAACGCCACCACCACCAGCGCCGCCAGGATGATCACCATGGTGCGCGTCGCGGCCTTTGGCGCGGCCACCGGCTGTCCACCGCCGCCGTGATCTCGATTGTCCGTCATCGCTTCAGCTCCCTCGAAACGTCGCCGCCACAACAAGCGGGCAGCGACAGCTGTTCCGGGGAGAGGAGGAATGGTGCCGCTTAGGTGACTCGAACACCTGACCCCATCATTACGAATGATGTGCTCTACCAGCTGAGCTAAAGCGGCCTTCCTTGGAGGGGGGCTATTTAGACGCGCGGGGGGCGCTTGCCAAGCGGCCGCGCAGGCCGGTGCGGCGCGGCGCCGGCTCCGCTTCGGCCGGTTGCAGCAGTTCGCCGAGGCCAGGGTCGTCGGGGATCGGCATGACCGGCGCGCCGCTTTCGGCGGCCCGCACGAACGGCGAGGACTCGCGGTAGGAGAAGGGCAGCTCGGGCAGGTCGCTCATGGTGCGCTCGCGGCGCTCCAGGCGCGGATGGATCAGCTCGCCGCTCTCGGCATAGGTCGAGACCAGCCGGGCCCAGTCCTCGCGGGTGTAGGCAAAGGCGCGGCCTTCGGGGTCGAGGTCGGACCAGTCGGGCTCCTGCGGGGCGCCGGCGCCGCGGGCGATCCAGGCGCGGGCCTCGTCTGGCGAGCCGGCGGCGAAGGCGATGCGGGCCATCAGGCCGGCGATGCGGGCGGTGGGCTCTTCGGCGGCCAGGGGCTTGGCCGCCTCGCGGGCGGCGACGGGCTCGCCGGCGATCAGCGCCTGTTCGACGTTGAGGATGCGGCTTTCGCGCGACTGCGGCTGCTGGGCGGCCAGCGCGGCGAGGCGAGCGGCGCGCTCGCGCGGCGTCTCGTTGGTGCGCAGGTCGCGGTAGGCGAGCCACAGGGCCGGATGCGGCGACTCTTTCCACGCCTGTTCGAGCAGCGCCGAGGCGCGGGCGACCTTGCCGTCGCCGGCGGTCAGGCGCGCGGCCATCACTACGCCCGGCGCAAAGCCGGGCTGGAGGCGGGCGGCCTGCATGGCGTAATCGAGCGCCTGGCCCCGCAGCCGCTCGTCGCCGGTGGCTTCGAGGTCGGCGGCGGAGGCGGCGAGAAGGGCGGCGCGGGCCCGTTCGGCGACGATGGGCGAAACGATCTTGCGTTCGAGCGCCCCTTGCACCAGCTGCAGCGCCGCCGCCCAGTCGCCGTTCTCCAGTCGCGATTCCAGCAGCGCGCGCCAGGCCCAGCGGGCGGTGCGGGTCAGGCCATAGGCGCTCTGGGCATGGCGCAGCGCCGCAGGCTTGTCGCCTTCGGTCAGCGCCGTCTGCATCAGGCCCTTGTGGCCGGCCAGGCGCATCTCCGGAAATCCGAGCATGGCGGTGTAGGCGGCCTTGGCGGCGGGCAGGTCTCCGGCCGCTTCTGCCGCCTGCGCGGCCAGCACGCGGACCAGGGCGGGGGAGTCTTCGGCCAGCTCGGCGGCCTTCTGCGCGAGGCGCCGGGCCTCGGAACCATCGCCGGCCGCGGCGGCGAGGAAGCCGCGGGCGAGCACCTCGGCCGATTGTTTGCGCCGCGAGCGGGCGCGGGCCCGGGCGGCGCGGCCCGGCGCCTCCAGCAGCCAGATCAGGCCCCGCCAGAAGATGGTCGCCGCCAGCGCGGTGAAGAGGACCATCAGCGCGGCCGAGGCGGCGGTCATGTCGACCCGCCAGCCCAGCCAGATCAGCGTCGCGCGCCCGGGATCGCCGGTGATGGCCAGCACGGCGATGGCCAGGACAGCGACGACGACAAGGACGAGGATGGTGCGGATCACGACGCCGCCCTCGACACCTGAGCCAGGTTGGACAGCGCCGTGGCGCGGATGGCGGTCACGTGGCGGTCGATGGCGGCGCGGCGCTCGGCGCCGGCCCGCCAGGCGCCCATGGCCCGGCGCGCCGGCGTGGGTAGGGCGCCCAGCGTCGTCAGCGCGCCGTCGATATCGCCGTCGTCGACCTGCCGCTCGGCCCGCGTGAGCACCGCGTCCGGCTGGTCGCCTACCGTCGAGCCGACGCGGCGGATGGTGACGATGCTGGCCATCGCGTAGCCGATGCGGTCCAGTAGGCCGCCGCGCTCGCCGGGATCGCGGGCGGCCACGGCGGCGCGGGCGGCGGCATCGTCGAACTCGGCGGCGAGGGCGGCTCTGGTGGGGGCGCCGGTCTGGGCCAGGCGGCGCAGGGCGGCGGCGTTGGCCGACAGCGGCAGCACCTGTTCGACGGCGGCGAGCTCCCGGGCGAACGGCCGCGAGGTGGCGCTGGCCTCGGCCAGCAGCGCCGACGACAGGGCGGCGGCGGCGGCCTGGACGGTGCGGTCCTGGCCGCTCTCCAGCGCCTGGACGCGCGATTGCAGGCCGGTGACGTCGGCGGTTGCCTCGGCCGAATAGGAACCGGCGACGGGCGCGGCCGCCGGTTCGGCCACCGGCGAGACCATCTGATGCATGCTGGAGGCGGTCGTCGCCGGCGCCGCCGCCGGTGCATCGGGGTGGGACCACCACTGGGGCGCATAGGCGACCAGCGCCGCGCCGGCCATGAGGCTGACCGCGCACAGGCCTGCCACCGTCCAACCGCCCATGCCTCGCCGCCGCGTATAGGCCGGCGAGCCGTGCGGCGGCGTGATCTCTGCGGGGTCGGGCGCGATGGTCATGACGTCTCTTCGTGCGACAGGCGCGATCCTGTCAGGCTTTTCTGTCTATCAGATTAAGCAGCGCAGCCTCGAAGGGAATAGGGGCGGCGGTCCGTTCCGCCACTTGCGCCTTGCCCAGCGCGCGGGCCACGGCAGGCGACAGGCACAGCACTCGCAAGTTGGGGGCCGGATGCTTCTTCAGCAGCTTGGCCAGGATGCGGGCGGCCTTGGGCGAATGGACGAGGGCGACATCGAACCCGCCGATAGCCGCCAGGAAGGATGGCTCCAGCGCCGCAGGCGCGGTGTCGTAAAGAGGCAGGGAGCGGGCCTCGACGCCGGCTTTCTGCAGCGCGCCGACCAGGTCGCCGGCAGGTTCGACCGCGCCTGGATGCAGGACGACCCCGCCGCCGCGCAGCTCCAGCTGGCGGGTGGCTATGCGCGAGGCGAGAGCGGTCACGTCGCCATCGCCCGACAGCAGCGAGCGAAAACCGGCGGCCTTGGCCGCGGTGGCCGTCGCGGCGCCGACGGCGAACACGCGCAAGGAGCGATCGGCGCAGGCGGCGGCGAAGGCGCGCACGCCGTTGGCGCTGGTGAAGGCCAACGCCTTGACGCCGTCCAGGTCGATGTGCGGCCGCGGCAGGGGCTCGACCGCCAGCAACGGCGCGACGACGGGCTGGTGCCCCGCCGCGACGAGGCGCTCGGCGGTCTCCGAAGCGCCGGGCTCGGAGCGGGTGATCCAAATGGTCAGGGGTTTGCGCGCCATGTAGCCAACCTGAGCCGTTAGCCCGCCGCGATCAATGCTCGCGATCAATCCTTCAGGACCAGGGCGTGGCCGCCTTCGATGCGCACCTCGTCGCCCAGCTGCATGCCAAAGGCGCGGGCGGCCGCCTCGGTCTGGCCGGCCGGCAGCTCCATCTTGCTCTGCCTGCAAAAGCGCTGGCGGCCATCGGGCGTGAGGCCCTCGACGATCAGCGACAGGGTGCGGCCCTCAAGCTGGGCGAAGGCGCCGATGGCCGTGCGGCAGGAGCCTTCCAGCGCATAGAGGGCGCCCCGCTCGGCGGCGACCGCGAGGGTGGTGGGCTCGTGGCGCAGGGCCCCCAGCCAGAGGGCATCGGCATCCTCCGCGCGGGTCTGGATGGCCAGCGCGCCCTGACCCGGCGCTGGCGGCGCGTCGATAGGATCGGTCAGCGATGTGGCCAGGTGGCCAAGGCCCAGGCGGTTCAGCCCCGACAGCGCCAACAGGATGGCGTCGGCCTCGCCGGCTTCTAGCTTGGCCAGCCGGGTGTCGACGTTGCCGCGCAGCATGACGATCTGGAGGTCAGGCCGCCGATGCAGCGCCTGCGCCTGGCGCCGCATCGAGGCGGTGCCGAGCCGCGCGCCTTGGGCCAGGTCGTCGATGCTGGCCGGGCCGCGCGACAGGAAAGCGTCGCGCGGGTCCTCGCGTTCGGGGATGGCGGCGATCACCAGCCCCGGCGGCAGCTCGGCCGGCACGTCCTTCATCGAGTGGACGGCGACATCGATACGGCCGTCCAGCAGGCACTCCTCGATCTCCTTGGTGAAGAGGGCCTTGCCGCCGATCTCCAGCAGCCGGCGGTCCTGGATGCGGTCGCCGGTGGTGGTGATGATCACTAGCGGGGCCACTTCCTCGGGCCGGTCGGGCGCGCCCAGGGCGGCCGCGATGCGCCGCTGCATCATGCCGGCCTGCGCCATCGACAGCTTGGACCCACGGGCGCCGATACGGACGATTGGTTGCGGCGGCATGGCTGGACGGCTACCTCGGGAAAGAGCCTTCGCTGCTACAGGAGCGCCGGACCCCCGGCAACTTGCATGACCGCCCTCACCGTCCTTGGCATCGAGACCAGCTGCGACGAGACCGCCGCGTCCGTGGTGCGCCGCACCGATGACGGACGGGTCGAGGTGCTGTCCTCGGTCATCGCCAGCCAGATCGCCGAGCACGCGCCCTATGGCGGCGTGGTGCCGGAGATCGCCGCCCGCTCCCATGTCGAGGTGATCGACATCATCGTCGCCCAGGCTATGAGTGAGGCGGCGGTCGGCTATGGCGGGCTGGACGGCGTCGCCGCTACCGCCGGGCCGGGACTGGTCGGCGGGGTTATGGTCGGCCTGTCGTTCGGCAAGGCCGTAGCGCTGGCGCGCGACCTGCCGCTGGTGGCGGTCAACCACCTTGAGGGCCACGCGGTGTCGGCGCGGCTGGCGGCCGACATCCCCTATCCCTTCCTGCTGCTGCTGGTCTCCGGCGGGCACTGCCAGCTTTTAGAGGTCGCCGGCGTCGGGGCCTGCCGCCGGCTCGGCTCGACCATCGACGACGCGGCCGGCGAGGCTTTCGACAAGATCGCCAAGAGCATTGGCCTGCCCTACCCCGGTGGTCCCGCGCTGGAGATGCTGGCCGAGGGCGGCGATCCGACGCGGTTTACCCTGCCGCGCTCGCTGCTAGGGCGCGAGGGCTGCGACTTCTCCTTCTCGGGCCTGAAGACCGCAGCCTCGCGTATGGCCGCCGGTATGGCCGAGGCTGACAAGCGCGATCTGGCGGCGGCCGTGCAGGAAGCCGTCGCCCGCCAGCTTTGCGACCGCACCGACAAGGCGCTGGCCGCCTACGCCCACGCCCATGAAGGCCGCGACCTGCGCTTCGTCGTGGCCGGCGGGGTCGCCGCCAACCGCACCGTTCGGGCTCGGCTGGAGGCGACGGCGCGCGCGCGGGGGTTTAGCTTCGACGCGCCGCCGCTGGCCTACTGCACCGACAACGCCGCCATGATCGCCCTGGCCGGGGCCGAGCGGCTGGCGCTGGGCATGGTCGACGGGCTGGAGGCGGTGGCCCGCCCTCGATGGCCCCTCGACGAAGCTTCGGCGTTATCCAGTCCGGTGCACAAACCCGGCCGCAAGGGAGCCAAAGCTTGAAACACGCAGGCGTCATCGGCGGCGGAGCCTGGGGCACCGCACTGGCTCAGGTCTGCGCCCGGGCCGGGTTGCAGGTCACTCTGCAGGCCCGTGAAGTCGAGGTGGTGGAGGCCGTCAACGGCGCTCGCGAAAACCCGCTGTTCCTGCCCGGCGTGACCCTGGACGAGGCGGTGCGGGCCACCACCGACATGGCCGGCCTCGCCGCCTGCGAGCTGATCCTCGCCGTCGCGCCCGCCCAGCACCTGCGCTCGGCGCTGGCCGCGCTGTCGCCCCATGCGCGCAAGGGCCTGCCGATCCTGCTCTGCGCCAAGGGGGTCGAGCAGGGGTCGCTCAAGCTGATGACGCAGGTGCTGGAGGAGACCATCCCGCACGCCTGCCCGGCGGTGCTGTCGGGTCCCAGCTTCGCCGGCGAAGTGGCTCGGGGGCTTCCTACCGCCGTGACCCTGGCCTGCCCTGATGACGAGCTGGCCAAACGATTGGCCGAGGCCATCGCCACCCCGGCCTTCCGCCCCTACGTGGTCGCCGACATGATCGGCGCCGAGGCCGGCGGGGCGATCAAGAACGTGCTGGCCATCGCCTGCGGCATCGTCGAGGGCAAGGAACTGGGCCGCAGCGCCCACGCCGCCCTGATCACCCGGGGCTTTGCCGAGATGACCCGCATGGCCGTCGCCTTGGGCGCCGAGGCCGAGACGGTGGCCGGCCTGTGCGGGCTCGGCGATCTGGTCCTGACCTGCTCGTCGCCGCAGTCGCGCAACATGAGCGTCGGCCTGGCGCTTGGCGGGGGCCAGACGCTGGAGGAGGCGCTGTCGGGCAAGCTGTCGGTGGCCGAGGGCGTCGCCTCCGCCCCCGCCGTTCGTGACCTGGCGGCGAAGCTGGGCGTCGAGATGCCGATCTGCGAGGCGGTGGCCGGCATCCTCGCGGGCGAACACAGCGTCGAGGCAGCCATCATGGGCCTGCTGTCGCGCCCCCTGCGATCCGAAGGAGACTGACGTGGCCCTGTTCATCATCTCGTGGACCGACAAGCCGGGCAGCCTGCCGGTGCGCATGGCCGCGCGCGAGGCGCACCTGGCCTATGTGGCTTCAAAGCCCGGCGTCGTGCGGCTGGGCGGACCGTTCCTGAGCGAGGGCGGCGACATGGCCGGCTCCATGCTGATCGTTGAGGCTGACGATCTGGCGGCCGCGCAGGCCTTCCACGACGGCGATCCCTACAAGGCGGCCGGGCTGTTCGAGGCCTCGGAGGTGCGGCCGTGGCGGATCACGGTCGGCGCGCTGGCTTGAACCCTGCCGCGCCCGCGTCCGGCACGCGGCTGTGCCGGCTCGATGAGATCGAACAGGCCAGAGGCTTTCGCTTCCGTGAGGGCGACCGCGTCTTCCACGGCATGGTTCTTCGCAAGGGCGACGCGGTCTGGGGGTTCGTCGATTCCTGCCCGCACACCGGCCAGCCGCTGTCGCTGTTTGGCGACCGCTACTTCACCCGCGACGGCAAGCTGCTGCTGTGCGCCGGCCACGGGGCGCTGTTTCGGCCCGACGACGGCGAATGCGTCGCCGGCCCCTGCCAGGGGCGCGGCCTGACGCCATGGCTGGTTGTCGTCCGCGACGGCGAGGTTACGGTGGCATAGACGAACCGCCAAGAAGACCAAGGGGAGTGACGACGTGAGCGAAGGCCAGGTGTTTCCGGTTCGCGACGAATGGGCCGCGCGCGCCCACATGGACGCCGCCGCCTACGAGGCCGCCTGCCGCCGCGTCGAGACCGACCCCGACGGCTTCTGGCGCGAGGTGGCCGGACGGCTGGACTGGATCAAGCCGTTCACCACCGTCAAGGACGTCTCGTTCGACAAGGCCGACTTCCGCATCAGCTGGTTCTCGGACGGCGTGCTGAACGTCTCGGCCAACTGCCTGGACCGCCACCTGCCGCATCGGGCCGATGACGTCGCCATCATCTGGGAGGGCGATGACCCCTCCGACAGCCGCAGGATTACCTACGGCGAAGCTCAGGCCGAAACCTGCCGCATGGCCAATGTCCTCAAGGCGCACGGGGTCCAGAAAGGCGACCGGGTCACCATCTATCTGCCGATGATCCCGGAGGCGGCGTTCGCCATGCTGGCCTGCGCCCGCATCGGCGCGGTCCATTCGGTGATCTTCGGCGGGTTTTCGCCGGACTCCATCGCCGGGCGGATCGAGGACTGCCAGTCGACCTTCGTCATCACCGCCGACGAAGGCCTGCGCGGCGGCCGCAAGGTGCCGCTGAAGGCCAACGTCGATGAGGCGCTGGCCCGCTGCCCGGACGTCAAAACCGTGCTGATGATCCGGCGCACCGGCGCCGAGGTCGGTTTCGTGGAAGGCCGCGACGTCCGCTACGAGGAGGCCCGCGAGCAGGTCTCGGCCGACTGCCCGCCCGAGCCCATGGGCGCCGAGGACCCCCTCTTCATCCTCTACACCTCCGGCTCGACGGGTAAGCCCAAGGGCGTGCTGCACACCACCGGCGGCTACCTGACCTGGGCGGCCTATACCCACGAGTTGGTGTTCGATTATCGGCCGCGCGAAATCTTCTGGTGCAGCGCCGACGTCGGCTGGGTCACCGGCCACAGCTACATCGTCTATGGGCCGCTCGCCAACGGCGCGACGACGGTGATCTTCGAAGGCGTGCCCAACTACCCCACCCATTCGCGCTTCTGGGAGGTGATCGACAAGCACCAGGTCGAGATCTTCTACACCGCCCCCACCGCCATTCGCGCCCTGATGCGGGAGGGCGACGGGGCGGTCACCCGGACCTCGCGCAAGTCTCTGCGGCTGCTGGGCACCGTCGGCGAGCCGATCAATCCGGAAGCCTGGCTCTGGTACAACCGCGTCGTCGGCGAGGAGCGCTGCCCCATCGTCGACACCTGGTGGCAGACCGAGACCGGCGCGACCCTGATCTCGCCGCTGCCGGGCGCCACGGCGCTAAAACCCGGCTCGGCCACCAAACCGCTGCCGGGGGTCAAGCCGCAGCTGGTCGACGCCGAGGGCCAGGTGCTGGAGGGCGCGGTCAGCGGCAACCTGTGCCTGACCGACAGCTGGCCGGGGCAGATGCGGACGGTCTATGGGGACCACCAGCGCTTCTTCGACACCTACTTCTCGACCTATCCGGGCAAGTATTTCACCGGCGACGGCTGCCGCCGCGACGAGGACGGCTACTACTGGATCACCGGCCGGGTGGATGACGTCATCAACGTCTCCGGCCACCGGCTCGGCACCGCCGAGATCGAGAGCGCGCTCGTCGGCCACGCCGGCGTCACCGAGGCGGCGGTGGTCGGCTTCCCGCACGACATCAAGGGCCAGGGCATCTACGCCTACGTCACCCTGGCCGAAGGGCTGGAGGCCACCGAGGCGGTGCGCAAGGATCTTATCCAGTGGGTGCGCGGCGAGATCGGGCCGTTCGCGGCGCCCGACGTTATCCAGTTTGCGCCCGGCCTGCCCAAGACTCGCTCGGGCAAGATCATGCGCCGCATCCTGCGCAAGATCGCCGAGAACGACATCGCCAACCTCGGCAACACCACCACCCTGGCCGACCCCGCTGTGGTCGACGACCTGGTCAGGAACCGCGCCGGCGCATGACAGGACTGTAAGGTTTCCAACCGGGAAGCCGATGCTAGGGTTCAGCCCCCAGTCCGGAGCCCCCATGATCCGTCACGCCTTGCGCGCCACCGTCGTTGCGGTGCTGCTGTCCACCACCGCCCTTGTTTCAGTCGCGCAAGCCCAGGCGCCCGCCGCCCAGGTACCGCCCATCGCCTACACGCAGCGCACCTTGCCCAACGGGCTGAAGGTGTTCTCGTCCCTGGACCGGACGACGCCGAACGTGACGGTGCAGGTCTGGTACGGCGTCGGCTCCAAGGACGACCCGCAGGGGCGGTCGGGCTTTGCGCACCTGTTCGAGCACCTGATGTTCAAGGCCACGCGCGACATGCCGGCCGAGACAATGGACCGCCTGACCGAGGACGTCGGCGGCTTCATCAACGCCTTCACCGCCGACGACATGACCGCCTACTACGAGGTCGTCCCGGCCAACCACCTGCAGCGGCTGTTGTGGGCGGAGTCGCAGCGGCTGGGCTCGCTGGTGGTGGACGAGGCCTCGTTCAAATCCGAGCGCGACGTCGTCAAGGAGGAACTGCGCCAGCGGGTGCTGGCCGACCCCTATGGCCGCTTCTTCAGCCTGGCCATCCCGCAGGCGACCTACGCCAACCATCCCTACAAGCGCCCGGGCATCGGCTCGCTGGAGGAGCTTGACGCGGCGACCATCGACGACGTGCGCGCCTTTCATCAGGCCTACTACCGGCCCGACAACGCCGCCTTGGTGGTTGTCGGCAACTTCGACCAGGCCCAGCTCGACGCCTGGATCGACCAGTATTTCGGCGTCATCAAGAAGCCCGCCAGGCCGCTGCCGACCGTGACGGCGGTGGAGCCGGCCCGCACCGGCCCGCGCACGGCGACCGCCTATGGTCCCAACGTGCCGCTGCCGGCGGTGGCGATGACCTGGCTGGGCGCCTCGGCCTCCAGCGGGGACGCCCAGGCGCTAACCGTGCTCGACGCCATCCTCTCCAGCGGCAAGTCCTCGCGGCTCTACAACAGCCTGGTCTATGAGCAGCAGGTGGCCGCGCAGGCCTTCTCCAGCGCCGACCTTCCCGCCCAGCCGGGCTTCTTCATGGTCGGCGCCATCATGGCCGGTGGCAAGACGGTGGAGGAGGGCGAAAAGGCGCTGCGGGCGCAGGTCGCCCGCCTGCGCGACGCCCCGCCGACCGCCGCCGAGCTGGCCGAAGCCAAGAACGAGCTGATCGCCGCCGCGGTCCGCGAGCGCGAGACCATCGACGGCCGCGGCTTCGTCCTGGGCCAGGCGCTGGTGCTGGAAGGCGACGCTGGCAAGGCCAACACCGGCATCGCCGCGCTGCAGGCGGTCACCGCCGCCGACGTGCAGCGCGTCGCCCGCCACTACCTGCGCGACGACCGTGCCGTGACGCTCCGCTATCTCGACGAAGGCCAGAAGACCGCCGGCGCCGCCGATGCCGCCGCTCCTGTCGTGCAGAAGGTGGCCTCGATAAAATACACAGGCCCCATCGTGACGCTGGCTGATGCGGCGACGCGCCTGGCCCCGCCGCCGATCGGAACGCCCGTGCAGCCGGTGCTGCCGACCCCGGCCGAGCGCGTGCTCGCCAACGGCCTGCGGGTCATCGTGGCCCGCAGCAGCGACCTGCCGCTGGTCACCGCCGACCTGACCGTGCGCTCCGGCGCGGCCCAGGATCCGCAAGGGCTGGCCGGCACGGCGTCGCTGGCCGCCGACCTCCTGACCGAAGGCACCACTACCCGCAGCGCCACCGAGATCGCCGCCCAGACCGAGGCGCTGGGCGCCAATCTTGGCGCCGGTTCGGCTTGGGAGTCCTCCAGCGTCACCCTCAACGTGATGCCGCAGAACCTCGAGGCGGCCATGGAGATCATGGCCGACGTCGCCCGAAACCCGGTGTTCAAGGACGAGGAGCTGGAGCGGGTCCGCACCCAGTCGCTGGACGCCTTGTCGGTAGCCTACCAGCGGCCAGGCTCGGTGGCCCAGTTCGCCGCCGCGCCGGTGATCTACGCCGGCACCGCTTTCGGCCACGTGGCTCAAGGCACCCCCGGCTCGCTGGCCAGGATCGGCCGCCAGAACCTGGTTTCCCTGCACCAGGGCTATTGGCGTCCGGACAACGCCATTCTTGTCATCACCGGCGACGTCACGCCCGAGCAGGGCTTTGCGCTGGCGCAGAAGACCTTCGGCGACTGGGCGCGGCCGGCCACGCCGCTGCCGCCTTTGCCGACCGCCAGCATGGTTTCGCCGCCCCGGTCGGTGGTGGTCGACATGCCCGGCAGCGGCCAGGCGGCGGTGACGCTGGCCAAGACCGCCATCACCCGCGCCGACCCGCGCTACTATTCGGGCCTGGTCGCCAACACCGTGCTTGGCGGCGGCTACTCGGCGCGGCTGAACCAGGAGATCCGCGTCAAGCGCGGCCTTAGCTACGGCGCCGGTTCCAGCCTGACCGCGCGCCAGAGCACCGGCGCTTTCACGGCCTCCACCCAGACCAAGAACGAGAGCGCCATGGAGG
>Ga0190272_10000703_pt1 | contig 16737 bp, 17 predicted proteins | sample Popmic504T_FD_133746 | JGI IMG/M metagenome (GOLD analysis project Ga0190272, IMG submission 133746) | Populus adjacent soil microbial communities from riparian zone of Shoshone River, Wyoming, USA - 504 T | ecosystem: Environmental > Terrestrial > Soil > Riparian zone | place: USA: Wyoming... | reverse complement strand
GTCGCGGATGGGCCTCGGCTTCGCGCGAGACTTCTGCAAACAGATCGAACAGGACATCCCGATCTGGGAAGCCAAGATCTACCGCGACCGGCCGCAACTGGCCCGCGGCGAAGGCGCGATCAACGATTTCCGCGCCTGGGCGCGGCATTCCTACGAGGAGGCGACTGCATGAGATCGCTCAACTACGACGAGCTGTTCATCGGCGGCCGGTGGCAGAGCCCGTCGACCACACAACGGCTGTCGGTCATTTCGCCCCACACCGAGGAGCCGATCGGCGAGACGCCAGAGGCGTCTCCGGAGGACGTCGACAAGGCCGTGAGAGCCGCACGGAAGGCGTTCGACGAGGGGCCGTGGCCGCGGACCAGCGTCGGCGAGCGCATGGAGAAGATCGAGAAGCTCACCGCGCTCTATACCGCGGAGACCGATGCCATCGCCGACCTGATCACCGCAGAGATGGGCTCGCCGAAAAGCTTCAGCAGGCTCGGACAGGGCACAGGGGCCCTGGCACAGATGCACCTGAACATGGCGACGGCACGTGACTTCCCATGGGTGGAGCGGCGGCCCGGCCTGTTCGGCGATGTCCATGTGCGTCGCGCGCCGGTCGGTGTGGTCGGCGCGATCGTGCCGTGGAACGTCCCGCAGTTCCTGATCATGCCGAAGATGATCCCTGCGCTCATCGCGGGCTGCACCGTCGTCGTCAAGCCCGCGCCCGAAACCCCTTTGGATGCCATGTGGTTGGCTGAAATGCTGGACGAGATCGACCTGCCCGAGGGCGTGGTGTCGATCGTTCCCGGCGGTCGGGAGACCGGGGAAGCCCTTGTGCGCCATCCGGGCATCGACAAGATCTCGTTCACCGGTTCGTCGGCAACCGGCAGGCGCATCGCGGCGCTGTGTGGTGAACAGCTCAAGCGAGTCAGCCTGGAGCTCGGTGGCAAGTCGGCGGCAATCATTCTCGACGACGCCGACATCGCGAACACCGTCAACCATTTGAAGATGGCCAGCCTGATGAACAACGGGCAGGCGTGTGTTGCGCAGACACGGATTCTGGTCAGCGAGCGCCGCCACGACGAGGTCGTCGACGCGCTCGCCGAGATGATGAACGGCCTGCAGATCGGCGATCCCGCGGACGACGCCACCGACATCGGGCCGCTTGTCGCGCAACGGCAACAGCACCGGGTGCAGGGCTACATTCAGGCCGGCCTCGACGAGGGCGCCCGAGTCGTGTTGGGCGGCACCGACAAACCGCGCGATCGCGGCTGGTACGTCCAGCCCACCTTGTTCACGGACGCAACGAACGACATGAAGATCGCGCGCGAGGAGATCTTCGGCCCGGTGCTGACGGTGCTGAAGTACTCCGACGAAGCTGACGCGGTCCGCATCGCGAACGACAGCGAGTACGGGCTCGGCGGATCAGTGTGGACGGCCGACGTCGCCCACGGGTTGGAGATCGCGGCCGAGGTTCGAACAGGCACTTACGGAATCAACATGTACACGCTCGACACCACCGCACCCTTCGGCGGGTTCAAGCAGTCGGGCATCGGACGCGAGTTCGGTGCAGAGGGACTTTCCGAGTATGTCGAGCTGCAGTCGACCGTGAGTGCGGGCACGCTGCCCGAGCTCACATAGCCTTCGTAGTCCACGATGAGCGACGTCATCGTCGAGAGGCACGGCGCGGTCATGGTCTGCAGGCTCAATCGGCCGCAGGAGCGAAACGGCCTGACCGGCACGCTGCTCAGTGAGTACCTGGCGGCGCTGGACGAGGCCCGCGTCGACGACACGGTGCGGGTGGTCGTCACGACTGGCGAAGGCGATGCGTTCAGCGTCGGCGCCGACATGGATGATCTCGACAGCGACACCGCCGGGCAGGGCCTCAACGCGCTCATGCACGAAAAGCTCGGGGTGACAACGACGCTGAGCACGGCCGACCGCGCCTTCGACAGGTTGGGGATCGGCAGGGAAACGCTGGCGATCAAGGGTTTCGAGAAGCCACTCATCGCCGCGGTGAACGGCGCCGCCGCGGGCGGAGGTCTAGCGCTGGCGATGCTCCATGACATCCGATTGGCATCCGAGCGTGCCACGTTCACAAGCGCATTCGTGCGCATCGGACTTGTGGCCGAGATGGGTTTGACCTACACGCTGCCGCGCGCCATCGGGCACGAGGCCGCGATGGACATGATCTACACCGGCCGCTCGGTGGCGGCCGACGAAGCACGGTCAATCGGCCTGGTGCGACGGGTGATTGCCCATGACCGCCTCCTTGACGAGGCCATGGCGTACGCCCAGCAAATTGCGGCGCAAGCCCCGGTCGCAGTCCAGTTTGCAAAGCGAACGTTGTCCCGGTCACTCGACAACTCGCTACTGGCCCAACTGGAACTCGAGTGGCCGTACCAGGTCGCTGCGTTCGACACCGACGATGCACGCGAGGGCATCACTGCGTTCCGTGAGCGGCGCCCGCCCAGATTCCGTGGACAGTAGCCGTCCAGCGGCCACGTATGTCACGCGTCAAGCCGAAAGGCGTGTCATGACTGGCCAGTCGGGACCATTTCGATGGTGACCTCCGCCGGGCAGCACAGCTCATCGTGCTGGTTGTAGATCGCGATCTCCAGATCCACCAGATGCCGCGAACCTTCGCGCCGCTTGTCGACGACGCGCCCGCGGCCGACCATCGCATCGCCCGCATAGATCGAGCCGAGCAGGGTGACCTTGCGCCGCACCACCCGGCTGTACGGGCCCGCCCATTGGGCGGCGACCCTGTCCACGAAACCCGCAAGGTGCATCGTGTTGACGAAAATGCCTCGATGCCCGTGACTTTGGGCGTAAACGGGATCGAAATGCCAGGGCACATAGTCCCATACCGCGCCGGCATTCATCACCACCCGCTCGTAGCTGATCTCGTCGACCGTCTCCGGAAGTTCCGAAGGCGCGACGACCTCATCCCACTTCATGAGCCCGCCGGGGTGTAGCGGAACAAGGTATTGCGGATCGTGGCGACCACCGTTTCATCGGCTCGGCAATAGGTTTCGAGAGTCTCAATGAAGTGCCCGACCCCGAGGCGCGATGTCTTTTCCTGCGACACCGACGCGACCTCCTCGACCACGCTGAGGCGGTCGCCCTCCAGGATCGGCGTCGGGTACTCGGCCTCGTTGGAGGCGTTGATGATCGCGCTGCCTGGCAACGGAACTCGGATGGCGATCGACGCCGTCGGCGGCTGACCGCCGGGAACCCACGGCGGAGGCATCAGCAGCCCGGTCAACAGCGCAGGCGGTGCGACGAGGCCACCCCAGACTCGCTCGGCGAAGTCGGCGTCCCAGTACGCCGGATTGGCGTCGCGCACCATCGACGCGAAGTGCTGGCTGCGGGCCGCGCTCACCGCGGTTCCCGCGTACCTCGGTTCGGCGCGCACGCCGACCATGCGCAACGCGTCCTGGTAGGTGCCGTACGCGAACTCGTAGCTGATCTGCGCGCTCACACCGGCTGCGCACTCACCCGCGGCACCACGTCCCATTCGAGCTCCCGCGACGTGAAGTACCAGCCGCCCCGCTCGTAGATCAGCCGGTCGGAGAAGGTGCCGGTGGCCCGTAACTCGTTGTCACAGAACAGCAGCGCTACGCACCGTTGGGTGGCATCGACGCCGTCGACGGTGATGTCGTTGTCGACGGTCACCAGTCGCTGACCATCACCGCCGTCGAAGGCACCGCGAAGGTCGTCGAACGTCTCGCCCGCGCGCGTGTACGACGCGCCCGAGTGGCGGAACGTGGTGATCCAGCCGACGAGGTCGCCTTCGGAGTACGCGCGGTCGTGACGTGCGGTCAGGTTGAGGATCGCTGCGCGGCCCGCCAGGCCGTCCAGCACGTACTGCTGTTGGTAGGACAAGCTCATGAGTGCCTCTTTCTCTAGCGGCTCAGTACGTAACCGTTGGCTTCACGGTCCCAGGCGTCGGCCGCCAGTCCCCTGCTGCGCAGCAGGTCCTTGCGGACGCGCCCGATGACGTTCTTCGGGATCTCGTCGAGCACTTCCAGGTACCGCGGCACGCAGAAATACGGCATCCTGGCCGCGCAGAAATCCAGCAGCTCGCGATAGTCCAGTGCCACGCCTTCGTGCACCGTGACGACCACGAGGATGTCGTCTTCTCCGAGCTCACTCGGGATGCCAACGGCCGCCGCTTCGAGCACCGCCGGATGGCGCGTCACGGTCTGCTCGACCTCGACCGACGACACGTTCTCGCCGCGTCTGCGCAGCGAGTCCTTCACCCGATCCACGTAGGTCAGATTCTGGTCGTCATCCAATACGCCGAGATCGCCGGTGCGGAACCATTCGGGGTGGGGGTCGACCTGTAAAAAGAGCCCGCCGGACGCCGACGACACATACCCCTCGCTCATCGCATGTGGCGTCCGCGCCCGGCAGGCGATCTCTCCCACCATACCCGGTGGTACGGGCTTTCCGAGCGGATCCACGATGCGTAAATCGAACGCCGGATTGACCCGCCCCGCCGTGCCATGGACGCCATCCTCGGACACCGCCTTGTACGCGATCGGGAACGCCTCGGTCATCCCGTACATGGTCACGATTCGGCAGCCGTAGCGCCGCTCGATGTCGCGGTAGATGTCCGCAGAAATCGGCGCCGCCGACAAAAAACGAATCGGCAGGTCGGCATCGCTCGGATCGGCAGGCTGATTCCACAGCATCGACACCATCGCGCCTGCCCCGGCAAAACCCGCGGCACCGAACGCCCGTATCTCGTCCCACACCTCGGTGGGGTGGAACTCCGCCGCCAGCACGCTGGTTCCGCCGACGAGCATCGGCGCCAACACGGTGGGCGCGGCGCTGAGATGGAACAGCGGCATCGCGGTCCACAGCACATCGCCCGCACCGAATTCCCACGAGGCCGCCACCGTGGCCGCGGCGTGGAACAGGTACCCCCACGTGGTGGCCACCGCTTTCGACGGGCCGGTGGTTCCCGATGTGAAGAACAGGGCGCCGACGTCGTCCTCCTCGAGCGGTGCGATCGCAGGCGGGCTGACCGGCGCGGCCGCCAACTTCTTGGCCAGCGAATCACCTTGGACGAGAGTGGATCTCAGTGTGAGGACACCATCGGCGACATCGTCGAGCCGCGGATGACGTTCTTTGTCGGTGATGACCACGGTCGCCCTGGACAGCTGCAGCGCGTGCAGCAGAAAGTCGCCCTTGCTCGCCCCGTTGACCGCTGCGGTGATGGCGCCGATCCGTGCCGCGCCCAGCCAGAAGTACACCCACTCGGGACAGGTGCCGGTGAACAGGGCCACGGTCTCGCCCCGCTGCACCCCGAGATCGGCGAGCACGTTGGCTGCGGCGCACGACCGGTCACGCATCTGCGCGAACGTCACCGGGGTGCCGGCGATCGACATCATCACCCGGTCCCCGAACTGCTCGGCACGCCGATCGAGCACTGCGGGCACGGTGTACGAGCCTGCGGGCATCACACCCTCGCAGCCGCCGGATCGGGTGTGCCGTCGGCGGTGTACCCGAAGTCCTCTGGCGATGCCTCGGTGCCCGGATAGAACCGGTGTGCCCACCGGCGCAACGCCGCGTAGTCTCGTGCTTCTTCTGGCGCCAGATTGGGCTTTTCCAGGTACTTCATGTTCTCCCAGGTGAAGAAGTCCTGTTTGATGACCTCCTGCTGCAGTTGCAGGAACTTCGCGGCACGACCGGTCGGGATGTCGCCGGTGTCACCGGGTTCGCGCACGGACGCCTGGGTGTAGAAGTAGTCGGTGTAGTCCTCGTCCACCGGCGTCTGGCCGGTCACTTCGACGGTCGCCACCAAGTCAGATGGGAAGCGCACAAGACCAAGGCCAAGCGAGTAGTTGTCGTAGATGATCTTGGCGTCCACCGGGCCGTTCGGAGTCAGCCACGTCTTCGCCCGTCCCCCACCGAAATTCGCGTTCACCGTCGCGTGTAGGTGGTATCCGCCTACCTCGAACGAGGCGGTGTTGGCGGGGTTGGCCGCCTTGTGCACATACTGCACGTGGTACGGGTCCGCCGCGTTTTCGATGATCATCTGCGCGTGCACCTTCACCCGGTTGACCATCCGACTGTGCGGATGCAGCGGGTAGTACTCGTCGGTCTCGAGCTCAGGCAGCACCGGAGGCTGCCAGTAGGGTGCGCGGCCGTGGCGTTCGTGCCACACCAGAATGAAGCCGTACCACTCCGCGGTCGGGTAGGTCTTGATGCGGACGTTCTGCTTGCAGCCGATCTTGCTGTACGGGATCAGCGCATTGGTGCCATCACCCCGCCACTGCCAGCCGTGCCAAGGGCAGACGATGTGTTCGCCCTCAACGGTGCCGCCGACCGCCATATTGGCTCCGAGGTGCTGGCAGTAGGCGTCGAGCACGTTGATCTGCCCCGACGCGGTGCGGAAGATCACCAGCTCCTCGCCGAAGTAGTGGGCACGCTTGACCTGGCCCGCGGCCAACTCGGAGGCGAACCCGACGATGAACCACCCGGTCGGGAAGCGGTAGGTCGACAGGCTGATGCCGCTGGGTCCGAATTCGCGCTCCGACGCATCGATGGTCGGGTCTGAAGCCGTGTCCGTCATCGCCACTCCATCCGGGTACGCAATCGGGCCAGGTCAGACCCTGTCTATCGTCTATTGTTACTATTTTAAGCATTCTAGGTCAAGGATGGCCGAACCAGGAGCACGCATGCCAACAACCACACCCGTCGATCTATCGGATTCCGCCTTGTGGCGGAACGGTTTTCCCGATGATCTGTTCACCGAGTTGCGCCGCTCGCAGCCGATTTTCCACCACGCGCTGACCGATGGTGTGGCGAAAACCATCAAGCGCGACTTCTGGATCACCACCAAGCACCACCATTCACAGCGCATTCACCGCGACACGGACTCGTTCACCGCCGTCGACGGCCCGCTGATCCAGGGCATCGGCCCCATCGGCTCGTTCCCGACGATCATCAACATGGATCCGCCCGTGCTGACCAAGCGGCGCAGGGTGATGTCGCACGCCTTTACGCCGAGGGCCATCGGCAAGCTCGAGGACGGCATTCGCCGCAGGGCCGCGGCGATGATCGACGGCTTGCTAACGGCAGGCGGTGGCGACTGGATCGGCGATGTCGCGGATGTGCTCCCGATGTCGGTCATCGGCGACATCATCGGTATCCCCGACGAGGATCGGCCGCGGATCTTCGACACCCTTGACCGCATCCTGAAACTCAATGCGCCCGAAGTGCATATGACCGAACAGGAACAGCTCGAGCTGTTCGGCAGTATCTTCACCTATGCGCTCGAACTCACCGCGGAGAAGCGGCGCAACCCCGCCGATGACATCTGGAGCACGCTGACGTCGGCGGTGGTCACCGACGAGAATGGCGAGCAGCTCTCGATCCCCTCCAACGAGCTGGAGATTTTCTTCTTCGTGCTCGCCCTCGCAGGCAGCGACACCACGAAGAACTCGTTGGCGGCCGGACTTCAGGCGTTCATCGCCAACCCCGGGGAGATCCAGCGGTATCGCACCGATGAGGCGATCCGACCGACCGCGGTCGAGGAGGTGCTGCGCTGGTCGACGCCGGTCGCGTTCTGGACACGCAGCACGAAGGTCGACGTGGAGATGGACGGGGTAACCATCCCAAAGGGTGATCGCGTGGTGTCGATGCTGCGCTCGGCCAATCGTGACGAAGAGGTCTTCGACGACCCGTTCAGGTTCGACATCGGCCGCACCGAGAACCCGCACGTCGCGTTCGGCGGGGGCGGGCCGCATCACTGCCTGGGCGCGATGCTGGCCCGTGCCGAGATCCGTGCCGTGCTCGACGAGCTGCTCCCCCGCGCCGACGACATCAGCCTTGGGCCGCCAACGGTCTCGCACCCGGACATGACGAACAACATGTCGGTCTTCGACGCGATGGCGATCTCGCTGACACCGCGCTAGTCACAAGCCTTTTGGCCGGGTACCGATGACCCCCTGCGCTTCCAACCGCTCGAGCTCCTCGTCGGTCACCCCACACAGCTCGGACAGCACCTCGGCGTTGTGCTGACCCAACGTCGGCGGGGTGCGGAACAGCCAGCTGTCGGTGCCGTCGAGCCGGGCGAACGGCGGACACGGGTACAGGCCCGCTCCCGTGCTGGGATGGTGCAGGCGCTCGAAGAAGCCGCGATCCCGAAGCTGCGGATTCTCCGTCACCAGCGACGGCGACACCACCGCCGCCACCGGAATCCCCGCACCGGCAAGCCTTTCCACGACGGAGTCCAGATCCTGGGCGGCGAACCAGTCCTCGGTGTCCCGGTCGCCCACAATCTGAGCGAGGGTGGTCCGCTGGTCCTGTGTGTGCGCGCTGATCGCGATCCAGGTGTCATCGCCCGCGCAGCGATACAGGTCCTGCTGCGCGCCGGTGTGGCCGCGATTGCCCTGTCGCGCCAGGACCGTGCCGAAGACTTCGAATTCGATTGTCTGCGTGGCCGTCACGTTCAACACGCTCTCGATCATCGGCATCTCGACAAGCTGACCGCGACCGGTCTGCTCGGCGAATTCCAGCGCCACCAGAAGGGCGAACGCCGCATGGGCACCCGCGAGCGGGTCGCAGGCACCTCGGGGTGCGATGGGAGGCCCCTCCGGCATCCCGGTCATCCAGGCAAGGCCCGCGATCTGTTCCATCGTGGGGGCGAAGCCGACGCGGTCGCGCCACGGTCCCGTCAACCCGAACGCAGGCATCCGCACCACCACCAGCTCGGGTTTGAGCTCGAGTAGCACGTCGGCGTCGAGACCGAACTGGTCGAGCACCCGCGGCGAGAAGTTCTCGATCACCACGTCCGCCTGGCTCACCAGCGTCTTGAAGAGCCGAATGCCGTCGTCGGATTCGAGGTCGAGAGTCACCGACCGCTTGTTGGTGTTCATCGCGTGGAAGACCCAGCCGTACTCCCACCAGTCGTCGACGTCCTTGCGCATTCCGCCCGAATAGCGGATACCGTCCGGGCGCTGGATCGACTCGACCTTGATCACGTCCGCGCCGAACGCGGCCAGCGAGTGTGTCGCCGCAGGCCCGGCCCAGAACGCGGTGAGGTCGACGACCCGGACACCGGCAAGCGGAAGCTGGTGCGACGGTTCGGGCTTCGGGAGTTGCCTTTGTTCCCAAATTGTTTCGTTGTCCGCGGTCCCGAAACCCGGAGCCTTTCGCAGCGCCGCGGGCGCCGCGACGGACATCAGCCACGGAGCTCGCGGCTGGCGGAAACCCGCGGGGTTGTCGACGTACACGCCACGCTCACGCATGTGGTTCATGTTCGGGATCGTCGACCCGTTGCCCAACGGAGCCACGGGCAACCGGAACAGTTGACCGAGCTCGACGATCTCGTCGACGGTGCGCTCGCGCATCCACGGCCCGATGCGGTCCCTGATCCAGTCGCGATGGGCCCACCTTCCCAGCTGGAACCGCAGCTCGGGGATCTCGGTGAATTCCGGGCAATCCACCATGGCGGCGAAGTCGAGCCATTGCTGGCCGGTGACCATGCTGATGCCGACGTAGCCGTCCTTGGCTGGCTCGATCGACGGCACCTCGACGGACCGCTTGATCGGCGGCACCGCGAGCAACTGCGAGTGCAGCCACTCCCCGCTCTGCATCAACGTGATCGCCTCGAGCATCGAGAGGTCGAGGTGCCCGCCTTGGCCTCCGCCCCGGACCCTCCTGCGCAGGGCCATGGCGCCGTAAGCGGCGAATACGCCAGCCATGTACTCGCCAAGCTCGCCGCCGATCGAGATCGGCGGGCCTGCCGGATCTCCGCGGAAGCCCGTCAATCCTGACCACGCCTGCAGGGTGAACTCGGTGGCCGGGCGCTCAGCCCACGGACCCGTCCAGCCGAAGTCGGAGATCGTCACGACGATGCAGTGCGGCGCGACCTCGAGCAGCCGTTGCGGGTCGATACCACGCGCAATCGCCGCGGTCCTGGTTGCGGTGACGACAACGACGTCGGCGCCGGCCAGAAGCGTCTCGGAAGCGGTTGTCACGCTGCGTTTTCCGGCGTTGAGATAGCTGAACAGTGGCGCGTCGGCCCCGATCGATGGGGCGTTGCCCGAGGCGGAGTAGCGTCGCAGCGGGTCACCGCCTTCGGGCTCCACCTTGACCACATCGGCACCCGCGTCGACGAGGAGCTTGCCGCAATAGCTGCCGGCGATCCGATCGCTGACTTCCACGACGCGCAGATCACTCAGCGGGGTAGGCGCACCGTCACCCACGCGCATGACCTCCCTGGTTTCTTTGTCATCTTAGTTACTTTTGATGGATAGCGGCTACGTAGACCCCAGGTAGAAGCATTATCACTGTTAAGATTGCGACAACATGACGACATTGGGAATTGGCCCCGAGGCACGACGCAGGCTGTCGGCGCGCAGGACAGCCGAGATCGTGGCCGACGAAATCCGCAGGCAGATCATCGACGGGGAACTCTCCGACGGCGACCTGCTCCCCCGGCAGGAAATCCTCGTCGAGCAGTTCAACGTCAGCCTGGTGTCCCTGCGGGAAGCGTTGCGGATCCTCGAAACCGAAGGGCTGCTGTCGGTCCGGCGCGGCAATCGTGGTGGCGCGGTGGTGCACGCACCGGCCAAGGCCAGCGCGGCGTACATGCTCGGCCTTCTGCTGCAGAGCGACTATGTGCCGTTGGCCGACCTCGGCGCTGCCCTTCAGGAACTCGACCCGATGTGCGCCGCGCTCGCGGCCCGGCGCCCGGACCGGGGCGAGACGTTGATCCCCAAGCTCAAGGAACTCAACGAGTCGATGGCCGAGCACGTCGAGGACGGCGCAAAGTTCACCGAGATCGGCGGCCAGTTCCACGACGAGATCGTCCGCGGCTGCGGAAACAGCACGATGATCGCGGTCGTCGGCAGCCTGGAGACCCTGTGGAGCAGCCACCTGCAGTGGTGGGCCAACGAGACCGCTGCTCGCGGCGAGTACCCGGCAATGAGCAGCAGGCGGATCGCGCTGTCGATCCACAACAAGATCACCGACGCGATAGAGGCCGGCGACGCCGAGCGCGCCCGCAAACTGTCAGCGCGGCATCTCGCCGATACCCAGACGTTCTTCCTCGCAGCCGATCCCGAGCAGCGGATCGTGGCGTTGTCGCCGCAGGCATTGGCCCGACGCCAGCGCTGAAAGGTGCTCCGTGCGAACAGCATTGATCACCGGCGGCAGCGGTGGCATCGGCAAGGCCTGCGGTAGCAAGCTCGTCGAACTCGGCTATGACGTCGTGCTGACCGCACGCCGCGAGGAACCCTTGCGCGCCGCGGCTGTGGAGATGGGCGCACGGTATGTCGTCGCCGACGCGACGCATCCCGATACGTTCGAACCCGCAGTGCAGGCGGCAGGCACGATCGACCTGCTGGTCCATGCGGCAGGGATTCTGGGCGGAACCTATGCGCGCAAGCAGACTTTCGACCAATGGCGCGCGACGATGTCGGCCAACCTGGACTCGTGTTTCGTTGTCACGTCGGCAGCACTGCCGAGGATGACGGCGGGCTCACGATTCGTGTTCATCTCGTCGTCGGCGGCCCACGAGCCGATGCGGGCGCGTACGGCGTACTCCGCGTCCAAGGCGGGTATGAACGCGTTCGCGCGTGCGCTGGCGCAGGAGGTCGACCGCGACGGCATCAACGTCCACATCGTCACGCCGGGCCCGGTCGAGACGGAGATGCTGACTGATGTGCCGTTCGAGATGTACGCGATCCGGGCCGCCGATGTCGCCGAGGCGGTCGCCTGGCTGGACACCGTTGACCCGTCCGTCGACGTGCCGGAGATCAGGCTGCACGCCGTCACGCGCGGGCCTGCCGCGCGCGCACCGGTGGTCCCGCTCGAGGTCGAGCGTCGCGCCGCCGAGCGCACCTAGCGGCGGGGCCGAAACTGCGGCAGCGCGAACTCTTCTCGTTGTTCGAACACCACCTCCATGGGCAACCCGCAGCGCAGTTCATCGGGTTCTGCTTCGACGATGTTGGTCAGTATCCGCACGCCGGGTGCGTCGTCGAGTTCGGTAAGGCCGATGATCATCGGCACCGCATCGACAAAGCCAGGGTGGAACGGCTGGCGCAGGATCGTGAACGCGTACAGGGTCCCGCGGCCGCTGACCTCCACGGCGATGGGGGTACCAACCGCCCCACCCCGAACTTCGGGGACCGGGCTCGGCGGATGCTGCAGGATGTCGGTGCCTTTGAAGCCCTGGATCGCCAACTTGCCCTCTTTGGCACTATCCCAATAGAACTGGGTGACCGGGTCGGGAATCGGGACGGGACGTACGTTGAGCTCCATCAGTCTCCTTCGTGCTCGGACAGGTACACCGCAGACTCCATCTGATGGAAGATCCGATATCGCTCACCGCGCCGCACCAGCAGCCACGTGATCCAGCTGGTGCCCGTGTGCTCGACGTCGGCCTCTCTGCCCCTCAAGCGCCATCGGCTGAGCAGTAGGGCCCGCACGACGGTGTCGTCGACAACGTCGGACTCGTGCAGCGTGGACACGACGGACGCCGACTTCAGCCGGCCCGCGACGCGGGCCCAGTGCCGATCGAGCTCGTCGGAGCCGATCAGTGGTGCCGCATACTCGTCGCCGACGTATATCGGTTGTGGGTCGTCGCGCACCCAAAGCTCAGCCAGTGCAACGAAATCCAGGTCCGTCCAACACTTGTCGTATTCGCGGACCAGGTCCGACACCTCATGCAGGCTGTTCACCTGGCAGCGCCTTGACCGTGGTCGGCAGGCCGTAAAGGGCGGTGGCGTTGCCCCGCATGATCCGCTCACGCTGCTCGGCAGGGAACCGCTTGATCGCCCAATCCGGCGAGTCGTAGCTCCAATGCGGATAGTCGGTGGAGAACATCAGCACGTCGCCGAGGTCCATCATTTCCAGGTATTCGCGGTACTCGGCGACGTTGACGTCCTCCAGCGGCTGCGTGGTGAACCGCACGTGTTCGCGGATGTATTCCGACGGCCTGCGGCGCACGTGGGGCAGGTCTGCCTTGCGCTGCTCCCAGATTCGGTCCATCCGCCACATCACCGGCATCGCCCAGGTGAAGCCGCCCTCGACGAACACCACCCTCAACTCCGGATGCCGGTCGAATGCGCCGTCGAACACCAGGCTCATCAGATGGGACACGTACAGCAGGGGCCACGAGGCGAAGAAGTCATGCCAGTGCGCGGGGTTGCCGACCGGGTAGATCGGGATGAGCTCGAACGGCGTCTGCCCCATCAGGTGAGTGGCCACCGGAAGGCCATGGCGCGCAGCGGCTTTGTACAACGGATCGAAATGCGGGCTGCCGAACGGGATGCCACGGGTCTGCGGCGTGATCAGGACCTCGGCCATGTACGGATGGCTCGCCCAGCGTTCGATCTCTCGCGCGGCCTGTTCGGGATCCTGTGCCGTGACGCTGATCGCGCCGCGCCAGCGCCCGTGCCAGTTGTTCTCGCCGAGCCACACGTCGGCCAGCCAGTCGTTGTGGGTGGCCTTCAGGACGTGCTCGGCCCCGGGCAATTGCGCGTCGCACATCGGTTCAAGCAGCGCGATGCTCACGCCAGCGTCGACCAGCAGTTGCTTGGCGGCGAAATCGGGATCGCTGCCTGCGACCCCGCCTCCCGGCGGGCTGGCGTCGACTCGCAAAGAGTTCGTCTTGTACGAGTCGGGGGTGTCATAGAAGTGCGGCACCGGCGAGACGGCGTTGCCTGTCGGCCAGAGCCGGTTCTTCCACTCCGCGGGTGCGTACGACTTGAGCACCTCGGCAGACACCGGCAGCGGGTGGACGTCGGTGTCGACGATCGTCACCGCGATGTCCTGGTCGACGGCGCCGCGTTCCCTGGCCTCGACGGTCGTCATGACCGACTCCCTTCCACGTGCGACGCAACGCCGTACAGGTCGCTTGCGTTGCGCCACAACACTTTTTCTCTCTGAACATCGTTGAGCCCCGCGACCACGGTGTCCGGACTCGATGTCGACCAGTGCGGATAGCTCGAGCCGTACATGAGCAGATCCGCCTTGTCCGTGTAGTTCAGCCAGCGCTCGGCGTGGCTGTCGTCGGTGGGCCCGTCGAATGCCGATGAGCAGAACCGTACGTGGTCGGGGAGGTATTCACTGGGATAGCGGTCCACCCATGGGGTTTGGTCCCGCATCGACATCCAGAAGGTGTCGAGCCGCCACATCAGCGGGGTGAGGATGTCGTAACCGCCGTCGGCGAAGACGAACTTCAGGTTCTGGTGCCGTCCGAACATGCCCTCGATGATCAGCGTCGCCAGGTGCACGAACGAGTTCAGCGGCATGAACGCCGCGTATCCGGGATAGGTGAACGCGTGGCCCGCGAACGTCGGCGCGTGATCAACGCCGTTGCCGCCGTTGATGTGCACGGCCACCGGCAGCCCGTGCGCGGCGGCGGCTTCCCAGATCGGCTCGAACATCGGCTTGCCGTACGGTTCACGCGACTGCAACGGCACCCCGACCTGGACCATCTTCGGATGATCGGCCAGCCGCTCGATCTCAGCGACAGCACCCTTGACGTCCTCGGGGTTGACCCGGATGGTGCCGAGGAATCGGCCGGTGGTGTCGGGCTCCAGCCAGCGATCCAGCAGCCAGTCGTTGATCGCCGCGCAGAGTCGGCTGTTGAGCAGATAGTCCGCGATGTTGCCGCGCGTGAGCGGGTTGAGGATCGCGAGGTCAACGCCGCCCTCGTCGAACAGATGCCTGGCCACCGTGTCGGGGTCGGATCCCGGGTAGTGATCGCCGTACAGGTCCTGGCGGTAGTCGCCGCCGGGTGCCTGGTACCACTGCTGCTCGACGTCGGGGATGGAGCGCAGCTTGTGCGGCGCAGACAGATAGCGCCGGATCTCCGCGTTGTACCGGAAGTGCGGCTGGACGTTCGCGTCGATAATGCTCATGCGGTCAGGTACACCTGCCCATCGGAGACGTCGACCTCGTAGGTGCGGACGCGCTTGCGGGGGTCGGCGAGGTTGGCCCCCGTGGTGATGTCGAATTCCCACTGATGCCAAGGGCATCGCGCGATCTGGCCTTCGCGCACATGACGGATCTGGTCGGGCATCTCTGGGGCGAATTCGGTGGTGCCCCTGACATAACCCGCGCACAGCGGGGCTCCCTCGTGGGAGCAATAGTTCGCGATCGCGTACAGCGAGCCGTCGATGTTGTAAACCCCGACGCCGAACTTGCCGGCCTGCACAAGCTACATCGAGCCGGGAGGCAGGTCTTCGATCGCACAGACCGGTCGGCGCAGCATCGTGTCCCTTCGGTTGCCTTGACCTAGAATACCTAAAATAGTAAAGATAGGGCGAAAGAGCGGCTAGCCCTCTGCCGGGGAGGCATGTGTGACGATCAGCACCGATTCGCACGACCAGTCGAGGGCCCCAGACCTGGCGACCGATCCGTACGCCTACTTCGCGCACATGCGCAAAACCGCACCGGTGTGGCGCGGCACGCTCATGGAGAGCGACTTGATGCCTCCGGAGCTCAAGAATCCTGAAAACTGGACGTTGTTCGACTTCGAGAGCGTCTTCGCGGCGTTCCGCGAGGACGAGGTGTTCGGCTCGGAGATGTACAACAACACGATCGGTCTCGTCTTCGGGCCGACGATCCTCGGCATGCACGGCAAACAGCATCACGACCACCGCAGCCTTGTGAGCAAGGCTTTCAAGCAGAGTGCGCTCGCGCAGTGGGAGCCCGAGGTAATCGACCCGATCTGCGACCAGTTGGTCGACGAGTTCAAGGGTGACGGCGAATCCGACTTGGTCAAGGCCGTGACGTTCGAGTTTCCCACCAGAGTCACCGCCGCACTGCTTGGCCTGCCGCAAGAGGACCTGGAGATGTTCCGCCGGTTGTCGCTGCAACTGATCTCGATCACCGAGGACATCGAAGGCGGCCTTACGGCGTCTGTAGAACTGGGCACCTACTTTCAGGAGCAGGTGGACCAGCGCCGCAGCAAGCCGACCGACGACGTCATCGGCGATCTCGTCGCGGCCGAGATCGACGGCGAGAAGCTCACCGACGAGGCGATCATCTCGTTTCTGCGGTTGCTTCTGCCCGCAGGCCTCGAGACGACATATCGGTCCTCGAGCAACCTGTTGTCGTTACTGCTCACACACCCCGACCAACTGGAGGCGGTGCAGCGGGATCGTGACCTCATTCCTGCCGCGATCGAGGAGGGGATTCGATACGAGACCCCGTTGGTCTTGGTGGCGCGCAACACCACCCGCGACGTCGAGATGCACGGCAAGACGATCCCCAAGGGCGCGCAGGTCAATCTCTGTATGGGTGCGGCCAACCGCGACGACTCGCGGTGGACAGACCCCGAGGTGTTCGACATCCGTCGACCGCGCCGCGCGCACATCTCCTTCGCGGGCGGCATCCACAGCTGCCTCGGCATGCACCTCGCGCGGGTCGAAACGAAAGCGATGCTGAACAGCCTTTTCGATCGCGTCACCGACCTGCAGTTGGTGCCCGACGATGACACCAAGATCGCGGGGATGCCGTTCCGGTCGCCCAAGCACCTCCCGGTGACCTTCAGCCCTGTCTCATGAGAAGCCGCGCGGCGATCCTGCACGACATGGGTCAGCAGTGGTCCGTCGAAGACTTTGAGCTGGATCCGCCTCGCGCCGGCGAGGTGCTGGTCGAGATGGCCGCCGCCGGGCTGTGCCACTCCGACGAACACATTCGGAACGGCGATATGTCGGCGCCCAACGAAGTCATGGAGGCGTTCGGCCTGCCTTCGATGTTCCCCATGATCGGCGG